>Ga0126343_10001484_pt1 | contig 11090 bp, 7 predicted proteins | sample Cyp2metagenome_FD_92531 | JGI IMG/M metagenome (GOLD analysis project Ga0126343, IMG submission 92531) | Coral microbial communities from Lord Howe Island, Old Settlement Bay, Australia - Cyphastrea 2 metagenome | ecosystem: Host-associated > Invertebrates > Cnidaria > Coral ... | reverse complement strand
TACATCGTAGAGTGTAGAGATAACCTGGTAGAGCTTAATGGATATATAGTAGCGCGTAGATAGTAGAGCGTAGGGTTTAGCTGGTAGAGCTCAGGTGGTAAATCGCACAGCGTATAGATTAGCAGTTAATGCTTAGAGGCTACAGGGTAGATCGTAGAGTTTAAGTACTGCAAAAAACTGTAAACCGTAATAAGTATTTATTAATGCAAAATAAAGATCACAGCAACTGTTTGTCAATTCCATTTACCTGCAAGAGCTTGCAAGGAACTCAGTTTCTTGGGCAATATCTTCCAGTGTCTTAAGGAGATTTTGTTCGGCTTATTGCCTATATTAACTTTGTTACCTGATCTGTTCTATTATTGTGATGATCACGTTATTGTCGAAGTTGTTTGTTGAGTCAGTATAATTTACGTACCTGAAAGAAAAAGTGAGCGAAGCTAGAAACTGTGAGGCACATGGGGTAGGGGTGGGGTTCTTCCTTGTTGCACTGGAGTCCAGTTCTCTAGCGATTCCCTCCACATGTTCAAGTACGAGAGAAAAGTAACAGAAAAGAGAGGGCTGTGAAGGTCGCAATTATTGATTTCCTGTCTCAACATCATGAAGCAGAAGGTAATTTACCTCTGTAAAAAGTGCGAAGAGACTGGTTACGAAAGCGTAGAGTCGTAGAGCTCTACGAAAATTTCTATGCCAAATCGAGCTTCATAAAATGGGCCGGGTATAGGTTAAAGCTCTTCACAGCATTTGTAAAGGAACGGATCCAGACTGGCAAAGAAAATCTATGGTCACCAATGAAAAAACAGAAGCTGCCAAACCGACGTGGATAACTACCTGTTCTCAACTAGCAGAACATTACATGAATCAGCTCTTATAAAAGTGCAGTAAAAGTGACGAAATCCATGTAGTTTTCGACAGATATGATGTTGAACTTTCCTTGAAATCAGCCACAAGAGTACGAAGGCAGGGTGGTCAGGATCGGGTGTACTACAGGATAACAGACTCGACCCACATTGGTGAGGTTCCGATGAAGAAACTTTTGTCTCACAACAAAATTAAAATGGAACTCACTGAATACATTGCAAGAAAGGCTCTAAATCATGCAGAAATCATTGGAAAGCGTCTCGTTGCAGCCTGGGGAACTGCTTGTCAGGTAACACACAAGAATGTGGCGCATCTTCGAAGCACTCAAGAAGAAGCTGATACAAAGATTTTACTGCACGCTGTCGATGCTGCTGCTCATGGAGCCAAAGAAATTAATATCCATTCACCAGACACCGATGTATTTATTCATTCTTTGAGAAGATATCCTCAGCTATGTCATGAGACAAATTTCGTCACTGGAACAGGTCAAAGGCATCAAGTAATCAAGTTACAGCCAATTGTGCATTCCCTCGGTACGCACAAGATTGCAGCTCTACCAGCACTTCACGCATTGAGCGGTGCTGACAACACTAGTAGTTTTGCTGGGAAAAGAAAAGCCACCTGTTGGAAAGCATTCCAAGAGGCAAGCCAAGACATCATCACTGCTCTTGCTAATCTCGGAGCAAGTGAACCACCGTCAGCAGAAACTATGGCCGGAATCGAGAAGTTAATTTGCAAGCTGTATGTGCCAAACATGACTATTACTACTGTCAAAGATCTGCGATGGTGGCTTTTCAAAAAGAAGCAGGCTCAGCACGAGAAACTTCCACCAACACAAGTTGCCCTAGAGCAAAATGTAATGAGAGCCAACTATCAAGTAATGGTTTGGAATAATGACATAGTGCCCCAGCCCCAGCTACCTTCACCAGATGACTTTGGCTGGAAGTTGGAGGACAACAAATGGCTTCCTGTGATGACTACTTTGCCACCAGCTCCTGAGGCTGTAATCCAATTGGTAAAATGTGGCTGTGTGAAGGAGAGATGTTCAACCAACAGATGCCAATGTCGTAAAGCAAATCTCAACTGCACTGACTTGTGTAACTGCGGCGATAGTGGAGATATTTGTGAGAACAGCATTAGAGTAGCGTCACTTTTGGTCTAAGGGATTGTAACTGGGTAGTAGTAGCTATTAAGAAAGAGGATAAGTCAAAGATGGAGTTTTCTTTTGATAGAAAAAAATGTTTTCAGCATCGAAATTAATACTAAGCAATTACAAAACAATTTTTGGAATCTTCATATGCTAATTTTAACAGCGAAATGTTGTTTAGGTTATTACAAAGTCAGAATCGTTTCCATGAAATTAGCTATCATAGTTATAAACTCATGTCAGTAAAATTTTTCCGGCAGTTACTGAGGTGTTTTCAAATTAACAAACCATGTCTAGATCTTAGCCTCGTTTCCATGGTGACTTAGTCACGTGACCCTCTTACCACAAGATAACGCTAAGTTTTGTTTAGAACGTTAAGAAACATAATTGAAGAGATTTTGGCGTGATTTTATCACTTTGGTTAAAAGAAAAAAACAGTTAATCAATGTCACCTTGTTTCCATGATAACTCGTCACGTGACCTCTCTTACCATAAAGAGACAACTAAGATGTGACTAAGACATCAATAAATATGATCATAGTGAGTTTGGTTTGTTTTCAATTACATGGTTGAAAGATATAAGCAATTAACTTATATAGCCTCGTTTCCATGCTGGCAAATTTAGGTCATCTTTAAAACCCCTTGTAACTGACCTTGGCGCAAGTTACAAAGGTGCCACCAAACTTTTTGCATTATCTAGGGTCCAAATAAGATATCTAGATTAGTGGCTTGCTTTCTTCACGAAATTCCCACAGGATTACATGTGCTCCCAGACTATATATGGCTGTTCTTTCATGCACCGTGATTGGACGAGTGGATCTCGTGGAACCATGGTTACGCTCACGATGAATACTAGATACACAACATAACTGAACACGGCGGCCAGCGGCGATCACGGAATTAACAATCTTCCCGAACAATGGGAATCTGTGAAAGTCGTTTTGGAACAGCGATGTCTTAGTTAATCTCACTGCCAGTTTCTGAAAATCTCTCCTCTTTCGAAGCCTGCCGAATGTCGCAGATATTGTGCTTTCTAAACCAAAACAGCATGACAAGTGCCTAAAATGTAAATCCTGTGGGGCTGTGAATGCTAACCGAACGTTCAAAGCGGCAAAGAAATAAACATACCATCGCGTTAGCAACTCTGAACAGAATTTCAGTAAAACTGTTACATTTAATTATGCCTCTTCAGGTAATTCCATGATCGCCGCCGTGTTTGTTTAGTGTATCATGTATTCATCGTGAGCGTAACCATGGTGCCACGAGATCCACTCGTCCAATCATGGTGCACGAAAGAACAGCCATATGCAAGAGCCAATTTATTAGAACCTATTATAGAAAACCCTGGTAACACGCGGGGGGGTGGGGGGCGGAACAAGCTTTTGGTCGCTGATTCGCAGACGGACTATGCCGGGGTTTAGTTTCGTCTGCAGTGCAGGCTACTGTACCATATGCTGTAAAGCCAAGCCTGGACGTCGAACGAACAGATGTCTTCGAAATGAACGTTCTACCAACAAGGAATGCAATTGTTCGGCAGCCATATTGTCACTGTATTGTGAAGAGCAGAAAGCGAGGTAAAGTCCGTGGTAAAGTCGTTGTACACTGTATGTAAAACTACTGCTATGTTTGATTATATCGAAGTTTGACTTTTTAGATTCACAGTCTCATGTTATAAACTTCTTTTAGCTGAAATAAAAAAAGGATTATAGAAAAGGGTCATTTTTCTCATTTAATAAACACGATTTCACACCATTGTGATTTGTAAATAAGTTTTATTAAGACTTTATTCTATAAAAATGCCTAAATAAATCATCTTGATTTACCAATTATCTGCACCAACATTGTTATTAGTTGACCAACATCTAAACGTAATTTTTATAAGAGTATTGAGGATTTTTTCAGTCGTAATGCACCTATCAATGTCAAGCCCGAGGGATAAGGGGGGGAAGGGGGTGGGTCAGGCAACCCCCAAGAATTTTACTGTGACGTGTGTCCCCAGTCTCCCCAGGGTGGGGACATTAATCAGTTGATCATTCAATTACAAAGAGCAGAAGACAAGTAAACCATACTTTTGACCATTATTTTGTTGCCCGGGGGCGGGGATTAAACCTGCCATGGACTTGCATCCCATCCAGGGGGTAGTAACAAGGTGGAAATAAACTCCTGGTTGCTTTATGCTACTGAAACCAGGATAAGCTACAGCCTGATAAACCACTTGGCTCATATATCTTTACCTTTATCGATTCTACTGGTCATGAGAGTGTTTGCCACACATTTGCTTGCCACAGTTATTAGGTTTAAAAGTTCTTTTCTCTGACTGACTAAATAATCACAAATTAAAATGTTGGATGCAGTAGCAACCTCCAGCCCCATCTGACAGCCATACTTTCTACCCATTTACGACTGATATGTTTGCAACTAATTTACTATGTTAACAAAATAATCTTTGAGATTCCCGCAATGTTATGTTTAATTTTATCTGGTTTGATGAACGTTTCCCTGACCATTTTCTGATTTGTGAAAACCTAACGACAAAATAGTATTTTCATGTTATGTAAAACAAGAAAAACAAGATGAGTTGAATCGCTTGATGTTCGACCGAAACAGCTATCCGTAAGGGCTTATATCAGGTGAGCTTATCAACTTTTTCAGTTCATGCTTTAATACAGAAAAAAAATTGTAAACATCTTTTGCAAAATAAAACAAGGCAAAGACTCGAAAATGAACTTTATTCATCAATCTATTACATGTATATTACTGATCTGCTCACCATTGTCACCAATCCATATAGTCGATTGCTTCATTGTTGATATTGTGATGCCATCTTGTTCACTCAAGGAGTCTGATCCACTCAAGTTTATATCGACTGAATGGTTGCTTGATTCCAATGGTTTGAACTTACACGGCTGTATCTGGACATTGCCAAATAAGACTTCAGGGTCTGGATCTATTTTATACATGTACATCGGCTAATCAATAAACGCTAGGAAACCCTTGAAACAAACTCAACAATCTCAAGGAAACGGAAATTATGGTCGCGAAAATGAGCTCGCCAAATATGACGTCACAAATACCTATAGTTTTGTTTCCACTCCAGCGCGGCCATTTCTGGTTCATTTTCGTAGAGTTCTCGGAAATCGTCGGTTTTTCACGTCTTGGGCACCGCAGGTCGCACAAAACTTATTTTTAAGAGTTGATTCTGCTTCATGTTGGTATAAATGACCATTTTATAAAGGTTTTTTGACAAAAGAAAAATTGTCCAAATTTCGTTCCATTTGACCTTTAACTCTGAACCTCTCAATCTTGGTTTTGAAACACTGTAAGTCTTGGTCTTGCCATTTAAAAAGTCATATGTCTCTGGCTTGCAAAGACAAACACTTCTTTGTCTCTCATTTACCATTCAACACCCCTTTTTGTAAAATGTACACTTTTTTAGGAGTTCGGTCATCACTTGTTTATACATCCACTGTATGATTTGTTTTTTCATAGCAGGCTCGCTTTCTGCCATATTGTATTGTGTCATATTGCATTGTGTTAATTTTGTGCTAGCTAGGTTGCAATGCTAATGCAATTCTGGAAATTCTGTGATATCATAGATCTGTCAGTTGGGAAGGATAAGGACATTTCCTGAGGAGAACGCTGAAGCAAGAGAGAGACTAATAAAGGGAATGATACTAAGAAGAGGTTGTGATATTGATGGTGGAAATGTACCTGAAACATTAATGAAGGAAAGGGACAATCCTAAATTTCAAATGCCATGTAACAGATTCAGCAAACAATCTGTGGAAGAAAGTAGATTGCTCGAACGACATCATATTACATCTGGTGACCACGAGGAGAGGAACAGCATTGATATTCATGAAGATGATGACAAGTTCGGGTATTATTCAAATACTTGTCTTTCCCAAGTGTCCTCCACTTTTCAGCCTCGTCCATCTAAGGAATCAGTGAGAAACTGTACGGCCTTGGATAGATCACTGAAAGACCTTATTGTCAATACTGTGGCAAGAAAATTATTGGACTTGCCTCTTAAAAGTGACAAGTCAGCAAGCATCTCACTCACTAGTTCAGAGGTAGACAAATGGACTCCAAGTTCTACAGCTAGTGCTTCCAAATGGCGAAAAGGAGGTAAAGATTGTCATGTTTCTTAACTTTACCAATGCACATCTGGAAGTCCACTTCTGGAAGTCCACTTTTGTTAGTACACTTAGTTATACCTGTAGGCGGTATCATGTAAAACCAGCCCTCACATGTAGAAAAGTTATAGGTTCAATCCCTCTCACAGGGCTCAAAATAATTTTTGAACGGTGGCCGGTCTTGTTTACTGGTCAAACACATTTCAGCTCGGTCATGTCTTTTTTGACTGGTCAAAATATTGAAAAGATTTATTTTGAAGAGTTTCCCTATTAAGCCAAAAAGATTGCCTCATATGCACAAATATGTGTTGTTAAAGAGCATAAGTTTTTATTTCTAAAAGTATCACATTTTCATGGGCAATGGGCTCAGACTGCATTTTACTCAACATGAAACTTAAAATGCAGGGCTGCCAGTGCTAACAACAATTAAAACTCGCTATAATTATTATTTTACTAGAAATCCTCATTGCTGCGGAGTGAGCATAGCAAGCGAGCAGCATTATAAACAGGATTTAAAAAGAATATATAGAAGGGGGTTCGAATTCTCGAATTCATCACTTTTTACCAGAGTGCATTGCATTTAACCAGAGTGCACTGCGTCACTTTTTACCAGAGTGCATTGCACCACGAAGAATGCGAGGATGTCACGACAAATGTCACACCACCGAGCCGTCGTCCTTTGTTGTGTGGATTTTAGTGGTGATGTGTTGCTCTGGTTTACCTGTAAAACAACGAGAAGAAGATCATGCATGACTTTCACAGCTCCTGCTTGAAACATCTGGGCGATTTATTAATTGTGACATCTTAATTTTAAACTTAGTATTTCATTTCTTAGCAGTCTCTCCTCCTTGGTCGAATCATTAAATGAAGAGAAATCATAGTTACTAAAGTCTTGTAGAGTAATTCAAACAAACGAAAATCGTAAACCACGCTAATTTCATATATACTACGGTCTAGTCCTTTCATCCAAACATGAATTTCAACTAGAACTTTAGCATTTTCACTCTGCGATGGACGCGTCCTGGGTATAGTCTGTCAACATTCTAGAGATATTTCATGCGTATCAGCATGTGCAGTTATCAGTTAAATGTGTGCTCCTACAGTTTCCACATCTCTCGATTTTTGCTATCTGGTAAAGGGCTGATTGAGGTGTGGCGTTGTGTCCAAACATAATTCAGATCACTATGTGCCTTTTTGTTGCGATTGCTTTTCACACGTTGCCATCAATGCATCATTATGCATGAAGTTGTAGGTGAATCACTGCGTAGAATATGTCACTTAATGGACGGAATGTGTAAATTAATGCATTTTCACATGTCGCAATGGATGTGTACTCAACACATCTTTCGATCTGCTCAAATAGAGGTTGATGTGAATCGCTTAATGTCCAAACATAATTCAGATTATAATGTGATTTTTTGTCACGATCCCTAGTCACAGCTCGCCATCGATGCGTCATCACACATGAAGTTGATGCATACAAGAACAGATTCCCCACGATTTGACAGTGCTTTAAGAAATAAAGGTTAATGTTAAGTCTTGCAATGCGCAGATAGATGAATCACTGCGTTGAAATATGTCACTAGCAACAGAATGTGTCGCAGCATTACTACCTTTTAGATACGCCTAGTTTAACTGTAGTCACTCTGCACAAAGGTTTATACAAATTTACGACTTACGTTGGATGCGATTTCGATTGTAAGCACTTGAGTTTCTACCAAACACTAATAGGGCAGCTAGGCTCATTCCGAGGCTTGTGCTACAAGTGAAAGATCGCTTTACAAAAATTAAATTAAACAAAAAATTAATATAAACTGGCAAACAAACAAAAAAGGATAAATCAAAGTGGCTATGAGCCACTCAACTTGGAAAATGGATCGTTTGTAAACAGTGATGTACAATTTTGATGCCACCGCCTTAAGGCTTTAATCCGAAGGTTAAGTTAAACTGAAAGCCCACTGATATTGTTAAGAAATAGTGCAAAACGCAATGTTAAGAGAGTACAGGAGGAGATGTAACACTGTTGAAAACATTCACAAAGTGATCGGTTCGTGAGACAGAGTTATCTTCGTCCGAGAGACCAAGGAAAGTGCCGCATGTCTGATCTCCAAAGCAAGTAATAATTCTCATTTTCATATTCCTCTAATTTTCGTTCTCTACTTTCACAGCCAGTTTCAGAGATTTTTTTCTCGTTTTGATACTTTTTCACACCTTGAAAATTTAAGAAAACGTGTTCAGCGTAGAGTCACTATACCCCAAGGAACATGTTTTGTCCACTCAACGAAGTTAAGCCCTGTTTGGCAGGGTTAGTACTTGGATGGGTGACCAAATTCGAATACCCCATGTTGTAATTTTTTTTTTCCTTTTTTTCCCATCCTTTTTCCAAGGCAATATTTAAGACTGCAGCACTGCCATCCTTGCATAATATTGTTTCTTCTGCCGGTTAGCTCAGTTGGTAGAGCACAGGACTGCTGTGCGGGAAGTCGCAGGTTCAAATCTCGGTTGGACCAACACTTAGGGTCTTTAAATAACTGAGGAGAAAGTGCTGCCTTTGTAATCACATCTGCAAATGGTTAGACTTTCAAGTCTTCTCGGATAAGGACGATAAACTGTAGGCCCCGTCTCACAGTACTGGTGTGGGATGTTAAAGAACCCATGCACTGTTCAGAAAGAGTAGGGGACGATGTCCCCGGTGCGATGGCCTATCACTTATTCTGATCTGGGGGCACTGGTGTATCATACTGTACTTTCTCATAAAATTGTGAACTTCGTGGAGCAGTCTGGCAAAGTCCCCCACAAAGTGTTGTAAAGCGCATTGGATTATATTCATATAGATAAATGCGCTATATAAATATTAAACATTTCCATTTTTTTCCCAACTTTTTGTTCCTCGTTTTGGCATGGCCATATTTATGTGTATTCATTTGCACTATGGTATACATAAACCGTGGGACACGTCGTTCGAATTATCCTCAATTCTCTGGACTGTTGATCTTTCAAAACATTTAATCACAGCTTGAATCTTTCATAAATTCATACAGATAGACAATTAATTTTTGTGACTTTTAGTATCTTTTTCTTTCTTGGCAATTAATCGAATACGGTTAGACCTTGACATATATGAGCGGGCACTTTTGTGCTTTCAGGAAATGAGACTTCTATAATTACAGGGAACTTCTGTTTATAAAAATGTTCGTGCAAGAATTTATTCAATGCAGAGCATTTCTGTGATAAGATATTGAATACTTACGTCAAAATTCAAAGAATAACTAAACTTGACAAGATACAATCCACTGTGAAATGGCCTTAAACGGGAGATGTTGAAAACCCAGGGGGAGTAACTCCTACATATGCAAAGGTTGATAAAATGCTCGTCATCTCAGGCACAAATCAAGGATTCTGGTCTCACTAGGGGTGTTGACGACGAAACATCACCATTTTAGCTGTCAAAGTATCATTTAGGGTGCACTCAAAGAAATAATAATTAAAAGAAACGCTTGATTTCTGTTTTCATGCTTGATTTCTGCTGATCTCTTGATTACATGAGTCATGTCTAGAAGTGCCCAGACGATCCTCTCTTGAATAATAGCAAGTAATCAAACCTATTCCGTTTTAAGTAGTGGCATCTTTTAGGGGTATAATGAAGCTCAGGCAATGTCCACATAAGTTTCTCATAGGAATTAAATTCAAATTTTCCCACGAGCATTCCATGTCTTTTCATATTGAGAGCTCCCCCCAGGTTTCCAAATGTCTAACAGGAAGTGAATGAGTGACATTGGCTCACCACTACAACTTGGAAAATAATAAATATTTTCCAAGTTAAAAAGTGAAAATGACTCCAATGAGTGAAGGCTCGCAACTTAGAAGACTACTGGTATTCCATTCCTTCCAGTCGTTCGCCATCAGTTTAATCATGTGAGTGTGCCTTATTTGCAGATTTGGTTGTTCATAGAATACCAAGCTAGTGCTAGTGGCATTCAAACTCTTTAATCAGACTGAATAATATGGGTGTAGACGAGTGTGATTTCTTTATTCAATTGATTGTGTCAATTCAAAGCCTAATTCGTGTACACGATATCTCATGAATAAGTAGTTTCTCCATGAGATGGTAACAAAAACTCTTTGGCATTGAGTTTGTTGTCAAAAGTAGTTCGGACTGCTTTAAAACATTTGGCAGCATGCTGTCTTGCTTGGTCGCTGGTTAATATTTGTTATTAGTAATAGTCATATAGATTAGGGAGTTGCATTTGAGTTCAAGGTTAATAAAATAAGTAATACATTATGAAGTGGAAAAGTTCAATTTTGCAAAATGCAGAAAGAAATTGTAGGGCGTAGTTACTAAAACAAGGAATGACCTAAAATGATCTAAAATGATCTAAAATGACCTAAAATGACCTAAAATGATCTAAAATGACCTGATATGACCTAAAGTGAGCTAAAATAAACCTAAAATGAATAAAATGAAACTAAAATGATCGAAAATAACCTTAACTCATGTCTGACGTTTGATCTTAACTGAAAATAACTTCAAATGATAGTAGTTGCCTGGAGCACAGTAATCTAAAGTGATCTTAAGTGGACTACTATGTGAAACCAACGTAAAATGACTTTCATGCAGTGTTCAGGCTATAGTGAATCACAGAATTGAGTGCTTATACGAGGAAGCCACTGTGAGCTGCTGGAAGACCGTAGACGACTTAAAAAGTTTTGATAGTGTCCGTAAATTTCTGAGGAAATTCCCGATACCGGTAATTACTGCATCACAGCCGCAGTTTTGATTGGTGTCTAGTGCCTAGTTTTCGCAGCAACGTAGCTTTGATTGGTGTGAAGTTCCAAGTTTCACTCAGCAACGTGGTTTTGATGGGTTTGCAAATTTACTGTAAGTGAGCGGGAGTTGAATCAGCTTGTTGAACAAAGGCATTAGGCACTCGAACACGGACCAAAAAGGC
>Ga0126343_10001483_pt1 | contig 11090 bp, 10 predicted proteins | sample Cyp2metagenome_FD_92531 | JGI IMG/M metagenome (GOLD analysis project Ga0126343, IMG submission 92531) | Coral microbial communities from Lord Howe Island, Old Settlement Bay, Australia - Cyphastrea 2 metagenome | ecosystem: Host-associated > Invertebrates > Cnidaria > Coral ... | reverse complement strand
TGAATAACCCACTGGGCGTTAGCCCTGGTAAAGGGAATCAGGGAACCACACAAGGTAAAGAAAAAATCTTTTGACCTCGGTGGGAATCGAGCCCATGACCTCCGGATTAGGTCTTCCATTACTCTGCTGACTGAGCTACGAGGTCAGACAGAGAAAGTCGGGGATGATTTAGGTGGTGAATCACGGCGAGGAGAAAGTAAGGGTACATATGAATGTAAAGAATGCTTGCAGTCTCCCAGCTATACAATGATTTACAAAACTTTGCATTTGACCCTGTTGGTAGAGCAATGTGTTTATATGGGGATCCAGCATACCCACTCACGGTTCACTTGCAGGCACCTTTCAGAGTTGGAATTCGAACACAAGATATGGAGATGTTTAATGAGTCCATGAGTACTGTTTGGTCATCAAGATATTGTGACGTACTTCAAATTTTTAGATTTTAAAAAGAATTTGAAGATTGAACTTAGTCAAGAAGGCAAAATGTACATAGTATGTTCTATACTAAGAAATGCTTTACCGTATTTACCTGTGTATAATATACGCCCATGTATAATACACACCCTAACCATATCTTTTGGAAAAAGAACAAAAACAAAACCAAAGGTTTATCGTTGCAAAATTAGGTTAATGAATTACATGTAACTACAACCGGAAAATAAGATATGAATTTACAATAACATCTAGAATCATTTGCTAAGGTACAACAGTTCTTGATCTTAATTAAACTTTTTTACATGACCTACTTGGTAATTACGCAATAATTTTCATGCTTTTGATTCTATTTGCCAGAAGTGAAACTAATTACAACTGCAATAATTTGAAGTTTTAAACCAATTGTAAATTCAAAAGCTTGGTTTGAAACCTGCAGATACTAGCACAAGCACAGCACTAGCACAAGCGTTTCAAGTTTAGCGTCTTTCAAACGATGAAACAGTCGAAATCCGACTTACAGTCTGATTGAAATACCAGTGGGTCCCTGATGATGGATTCGTCAAGTTCTTTGGTGTCCTCAGGTGTATTGTAAACCATATTATCCTCAGTTCCATCCAAGTTATTCGTGAATTACGGCAAGGTCCGTGATTTCACATGTGAACAACGATTTCACGCTGTTTATCATGTGGGGTTAGAATCCGTCAAAAACAACCAGGCTTCTCCTTCTCCTCAAGCCACCTATCCGAGCACGCCATGCTTTCTTGATTCATTTGATCATTCTGCTACTTGTTATTAACCTCTGGTGCAGTCTTTCACTAAAAGATGAACATTGGCTTTAGTTTGGAACCGTCTCCACCGCAGGCTAACACAACTTGCTTATTCTGAACTTTTCACATGCAGTGTAGCTTTGACATTTTAGTAGCGGTAAGTTTTGTTGTGATGTTGACGTTTTGATAGCATGAGAGATGTGCACATGAATAAGTACCTCTAAAACCATATTTGATTAACTTTTTATGGAGTGGTTTGAAATGTAAAAACACAACAAATGGCCTGAAAGGTAGGCCTCTTATGTGCACAGAGAACAGAGGTACAAGGAAAGTCCCTCAAGTAATAAAACAAAACACCGCTTGTCACTTGAAAAACTGGCAACAATTGTGTACATATACAACATAAGTCAATTTTTCCTGGCTGCTGGCAACAACCAAGTTCAACTTAACAATTCAGCAACAGTTGCTAACATACATGTCTCCTAAAACAAAATATTGTAATGAAATTGGTGTAGTCATTGCAGGAGCTAGAATGCGCTTGCTAAGAGGTGTAACGGTTGTATTTAAATGTACACTCTCAAGTTTTAGGACTAAAATGATGGTTATGTGGCGAGTGCAGAATCGCAATACAAGACTCGTAATACAAGACATATGAGACTTGCCTAATGAAGTACATTTAAGTGTTAAAAAGCTGCTGTTGACTTAGTTGTTGTTGTTGCTGTTGTAGAACTTTAAACATTTCTGTTTGTTGCTGTTGTGTTTGTAGCCGCTGTTTGGCCATTGCTTCCATTTTTTCTCTCTCCATCGCTTGCTGTTCTTTCAACAGTTTAAGCTCTCGTTGCTTCAGTTCATGATTTATCTTGGCTAAAATTCCATTGCATCACTTTTACGTCTTCGCTGCCATTTGGGTTTTTCCTCTTCCCTCTTACTTAATCTTTTCTTAGTCTCAGACAGCTTAGTCTCAGACAGCTCGCTTATTCTGAACTTTTCACATGCAGTGTAGCTTTGACATTTTAGTAGCGGTAAGTTTTGTTGTGATGTTGACGTTTTGATAGCATGAGAGATGTGCACATGAATAAGTACCTCTTTAATCTCTAATCTTCTGCCTTTGCTCAGTCATTTTCACATTTCGCATTTTTCTCAGCTCTTAATTCTTGTGATTCAGCATTTGCACTTACTTCTAAAGCGATGATAGGGTCTAAAATATTTTCCAGTTCGCTTGGCTCGTCGGGTGGTATACTGGATGCCTTCTCCTCAGCTCTTACCTTTCTTTTATGTTTCTTTACATTAAACCCTGCTTTCCTGACAGTTCATATTGAGGTACATGTAGCAGAGGACGAACAACCTCTGCGTAATCGAGGCAAAAGAATGGTGAGATATTTCACAAGTCTCTGTTCTGTCATTTTGGGAATGATATGTTTGTGATCCTTTGTCTATTCAAACCTTAAAATTATACGCATATCTTCATTTCTAGGCTATAAAAGCAGTGATGGCAAGTTATAAGGAATCTTCCAAGGCTTCGACAGTGGGTACAGACTCACCAGATCCCAAAGTGCTAAAGCCGACTACTAGTACGAGTGGTGCGGACAAACCGGCCGGTGTTCAGCGAGAAGACTACAGCACTAGCTCTGAAGATTTACATGTACCCCAAGCTGACATTTCGAGCGCAGAAGAAGGATGCTCGACCGAATGCTCCAGTTGCTCGGTGTTCAAGCAAGAAAACTGGCAGTTGAAGAATAGATTGAGTACCTCACAGGAAGAAATCAGGCAGCTGAAGAATAAATTGAAAACATCCAAGGATAATTTAAGGAGTCGGAGGAATGAACAGAAGTGGCAAAGAAAAGGTATAGTTCAGGCAAATGATTACATACAGTTATGTTACAAGGCTTACGATTTTTGATTTGCTTTGTGTGTGATCAGGTTAATTGTTTAAAAAGGCTATGCAAAGAATTAATATTGTCATTATTATTATTATACTTCTTTTGTAAAATGATAGCGGAGAATCAGACGATTACCATGGACATGATTTCAACTATGCAACCAAAGTAGATTGCAGTATGTACTGTAAAGTTGTAACTATTTGTATCCTGGTTTATTTTATGTCCAGTTTTGATAGTACCTTCCATATTTTCTGTACATGTACATCCTGCCCTGTACTCTGTGACTACTACTTTTTATACTGTAAAAAATCTGAAATCTCTTGCTTTTTAGTGAAAAAGCTACAATTTGAAGCCCATACCCAGCATATCACAGATTGTGCTGAAGGTGTGGAAGCTGATCAACCGCATATTGAAAGGGGTGAAGATCTGGATGGGTCAGATAAAGCGGAAGTGGAGGATCAGGCTGAATCAGGCTCATTGTACGAGAGTCAGATGGAAACTGAGACAGAAACAGAGACAAGATGAAAACGGAGAGAAACCCAAAGGAAGAGAGCACAGTTTCCTTGCATGAACCTTGTTGTGGCTGTTACCGGTACTATCATTAGTGTTATAAAATATCACTACAGTATTAATAATTATTCTGTTCTATTTAGCTACAATAATTGCCACCACTATAAAATTATTGCAGCCACATGTACATGTTCACAATTTCAAGATGCAGAAAAAATCAACAAACCTGTTTGATTGTATTCAGAGAAATTCCATAGTTTACAGTGATTGCATATTTACTAATATGGATTAAATTTCATGTCATCTTGCACTTTTAATTTTTTTTTTTATAATTCATCTTCTGTTACAGGTTGTCAGTAAAGGACAAAAATCTTTGCTCAGAGCCCAAGCACATTGTTTTCTTGTCCCAGTTGTTGCTTCTGTTCAAGTTTTGTCACATACGCAAGGCTGACAACCCAACAATTGAGAAAAGGGAGATTGAGACAGAGGCAGTTGTGAAAACCTCCTGCAATAATCCAGAATACACGAAGCAGAGTACTTGGTATAGTCAGGCACTAATACCAGGCTTTCACATCCCTGTAGGCAACTTTCTTCTTTGCTTAAGCATTCTCCTTACCAGAGGATCAGCCACCAAAGTCCTTCAGGTGTTCAAACACATGGGTCTTGGCTGTGTCTCTCTTGGCACCTTCTTTAAATACCAACGGGTATGTAGATTTGTAGAATGCTTTTATTATTTTTTTTTTACTTATTGTGGAACATCCTTAATGGTACTTTGTATACAATGGTACTCATTCTACTATGAACAACAGTTTATAAGCTAAACGTTTGTGAAGGATGTGAATTAAGGCCTTCCATGTATATTATTTAGTGGTGCAGGTTACTATAGCTACCACCAGTCACTACAGTTTACATTGCACATTTGTGTACGTAACATCTTACACTTTTCTTTGCCTTTTAGAGAAAATTGTTTCCAACCATTCACCTCTACTGGCAAAATCACCAAAACAAAATCCTTTCAAGACTAAAGGACCTCAGTGGTGGAGTGATGACGCAGTGATGAGAGCGCTTGCCTCCCTTCAATGTGGCTTGGGTTCGATCCCCGGAACTGGCGTCATATGTGGGTTGAGTTTGTTCTTGGTTCTTGTCCCGGCTCCAATGATTTTTCTCGGGTTCTCGGGTTTTCGTCCCTTCACAAAAATTAACACTTCTAAATTCTAATTTGATCTGGAAATAGTGGATGAAGAGCCCCTTTTTGGAAATGCCACTGTAAATTACCATTTGTTTATTTTATTTTTTATTTATTTATTTATAAATGGAAGTGAAAGATAGTCTGGGGTAACAGGGTCTTGATTGAGCTGAAAGGAAAAAAAATGGCTGAAAAGCAAGGTCAAAGGAATTGTGTCTAGCTAAGGTTCAAGGTCTGGTGAGGAGTTATGGATAGTAAGGTTTAAATGTGTGAGAATTTTATATATCTTGTTCTCTTTTTTTCTTTTGAACAGAAATGCGAAAAAGTTCTGTCAATAATCTCTAAAGTAAAAGGTTGCAAAGTGTTGCGAAAATGGATTAAACCCTGCGAGAAACACCTTCACTGGAGTGCCAATTCAACATTGAGTGGTAATGGAAGGGTCATTTGGGCAAAATTTAAAAGCTTCTCGAGTCATGCTGTAAATAATCATGCAGGCCTCAACAATGCATCATTTAACAAATGTGCCCATGGAGTCATTGAACCAAGAAAATGGTTAAAAGCTGGTGTGTTCTGTACTCAGTTGTGTATAGCACACATCACGGTGTTCTGGAAAGCTGTTGGATTTTAGCTTTTTGTAAGGCTTGCAGATTTTGCATTCCTTTTGCATACCAGGCCCATAACTGGAGATGATTCTTTCCCTATAGGTACTGTTGTATATGACACACTATATGCAGCCTTGACAAATAATGCCTTAATAAAGGAATCAAGCAAGCCTCACCCCTGGCCCAAACTAGCTGTTTGGAAGGTTTTCATTCAGTTATCAATCACTTCACACCAAAGATGATAGCTTATGCTTACGTTGGCATGTATTGCAGGTAGACTTTTTGTTATCTTGTCTAATATTATACTCATGCCATTATCAGGAAGCTACAGTATCAATATTTATTAGCTGAACCTGTGACCTAATTCATTCATTGCACTAGACCTTTTTACAGAAGTGTATAGGAGGTCATATAGACTCAACTCCTCCCCTCCCCTGCCACTGATGATAATAATAAAAATAATAACATTATTAATGTGTCAAAGAAATGTAGCTGAGGGGAGCAGTCCCCTCTACTAATGGTGGACACCTAACTAATAGCCTATGTTAACTAGCTAAAAACTACAAATATATTAGAAATTTACATCATAAAATAACCACATTCAAATATTTTAAAAATTTTATACATCATTCTCGGCTTAGGTTGCAGCCTCGGCAGTCACTGACATTTGCAGTTAGGGAAGTAGGTCCTGATTACGTATGAAGCTTTCAAATTGCTTCAAAGAAGGTTGATTTCTTATTCTATGTGTGAGATTATTCCATAGTTTGGATCCTTAGTGACCAAGTGAGTGTTTTCCATATGTCACTGACAAGAATCGAAGTGATAAGGGCCACTGTCAAATTGAAAAAGATTACAAAGTCTCTGTGCCAGTAATTTACGCTTGATCTTATACATGAAGACAGCAATGTTCTGTTATCATCTGTTGTACAACAATGGGACGTCTGCGTTTGCCAGAAGTTTCTCGTAGCTAGAAAGGTTATCCTTAAAAACTGCATTAAGTCCTCTTTCTTGTATACGCTCAAGCTTTTTCCTATCGCTTGCCTTGCAAAGTGCCAGGTGAAGTGACAATAAGCAAGGTGTGGTAAGATGGCAGCTTTATGTAGCTGCAGCTTGGCTTCTGTTGGTATCAGGTTTTTCAGTCTCTTAAGGACTCCAATCCTTTGGCTTGCTTTTTTACACAAGTTGTTAATGTCATGGTTAAAGTTTAGTTTACTATCTATCATCACTCCAAAAAGGTTCAGCTTCTCTGTTGACTCGATTTCACTCCCTTGAATACTCATGGTTGGATTTGTTATGTCTCCTTTGTTCTGTTTTGCCATAGTTTTGTTATTTACTATAGTTACCCTTGAGCTTGTTGTCTTCATACCATTTGGATGTTTTTTCTGCATTCCTGCTAAGTGATGACTCTACATTTGTGAGATCCCTTAATTTAAAAATCTGCAGGCATATTTTAGCTGCTGACCATTTCAACTTTAATTTACAAAGAGAAGTCAAACATAGAAGCAAAGACGGGGTGGAAAGGGTCAAAGTATCCTACCCAAAGTTTAAAAATGGAGAGGCGACCGAGATGTAAGAATCACACTGCACTTTGGTACGAATCAGGTTTACTTAACATGAGCACGTCTTCATGATGATTCACTTTTTAACAAAGTATTCTGTTTGGTATTTTTGCAGATTATGAAGGGGAAAAATTGGACACTTACATGAAAGAAACTAAAGACAATATGAAGGATGCTGCCACAAAGCTGCAAGAGAAGACCCCTGCCCCCATGAATACAATGCTGGAGAAACAAGCGAGAGCAGAGGCTCTACAACAGAGAGCCAAGAGGATCAAGATGGTTACCAAAGATGTCCCTCCAACCACACCAGGTATAAAACAACTCAACAAATCATTCTACTAATTTCAGTTTTATTCTGTGAAGCATGAAGAAATAACTCAGTTGTCCAGCCTCCAGTCTTCACATGGTTAAATGATCAACCCATGTGCACAATACAACTGACATGTCATCACGGTTTTTTTCCTAATTGCCTGCCACTGCAAACACTGCTAGTACCAGTCCCTAATTTGGGGCAAAAATTAATTACAATTGCTAGTCAAAGAAGCCAATGAAGGGGTATCACAATGTTCTTGATTGCCCAAAAAATAAGGATAAGAAAACGACAAAGAAATGTGCAGGGCAACCATGAATACCCACTCTGACTAAAATCATAAGTTATTGGCATTGTGAGCATTACTTTGATTTTGAGGGTTTTTTTAGATTTGCACAAGAATTCAGCAAAAATATATCAGCCCCATGCCTGATTTCACCAATTGCTTTGGGTTCAAATTTTGTCCACATGTTCACCTCCCCACCCATATTCTCAAACTTTTCCTCAGGCATTCTTTGTTTTGGAGTTATTCACAATGAAAACGTAAAGGTTTGTACTTTCAAACCAGGTCCTCGTTGTTTGAAAGCTGGATAATTCTACCCGTATGTTTTACCAACACTTATCTGCTGTATAGCGATTTTTTGGTGGATACATTTAACTTCATCCGGCTTTTGAACAACCAGTGCCAGGGCTTCATGTTTGGGGATAAGTTTTTCTGATGGTGACTTGCATATTAGCAACTGTAAATACATTTTCCCAGGTTGTACATATTACATTACAAAAAATTGAAAGCAACATTTTTTCTTACTTTAATTGGACATGACTGGCTTATCTCACTGAAAAGAATGTGCAAGTTACATCATATAAACAACACTGCTTACAATGTAGGATTTACAAAATTAATGAGACAAAAAAGAGATGGACATCACTGATGAAATTGTATAAATTATGGTAGAACTAGTGGAATCGTCATCTGTTGAGTAGAGTGCATTGTGCAGTTCCAGAAAATATCCATACTTCCCTACAGAAGGGATTGAAATTTCCGGGGGTGGGGGGGTTCTGTAAGGCCAAAAAATTTAAAGAAATGTATGAAGCTTAATTGGAATTTCTAGAGGGGTTGGCAGGGGTGTTAGTGAACATCCCTTCCCTGGGGGAGGTATGGATATTTTCTGGAATTACGCAGTGTACACCCGATAACAACTGATGCTTATTTTACACATACATGTAATAAGGCATTTGAAAGTTTGTTAAATTGTTTCTTACTGTACTTGTATGACAGTTTGCAAGATTGTATCCTATTCATTTTAGAACAAGTAAAATGGCACATCTAGTTTTCCTCATTGAGGTCAAAGCCTGTGAATGCATCCTCCTTACTGACAGGGAACGCTTTTATAATCACACTATAAGCACAGGCCAGTAAGGGAACCCATTTCTTTCCCAGAAGCCCATACACCAGCCTAGAGAATTCTATATATGTAACACTTCGTAAGAAACTGCAAGAGATCAAAGAGGTTGACTTTAGCAGAATATTATTCAAGTGCACCTAACCCAAAAATATTTCCTTCGCTTAAATAAATCTTTGCACCTGTTTAAAACACATCGCTCCTTTTTGTCTGTTTTTAACCCTTAACTTTACTTTTCACAGGCTGCAAAAGTTATGAAATCTGGCCATCATCTGTTCTACGACTGAGCAAGTCAGGGGTATGGGTCTATTCTTGGTTTGAAGGCACAAACTTCTTTGCGTGCGAGCTTACAAAGACTGATGCAAATTAGTCTGTGATATCAAACCGGGAATAGACCCATGTCCCTTACTAGCACGGTCGTGGGACATATGATAGCTAGGTTTCGTAACTTTTATAACCTACAAAACGTCAAGGTTTAGTTTAAAAAGGCACAGTGCATTTCGAACAGGTGCAAAGATTTATTTCTGGGAAAGAAGTATTTTGGGTTTAGGTGCACTTTAATTCATGAACCTTCAGCATCTGCGGTGGGATTCTTGTGGCAGTTTCCCCTAGAGTCTCAACAAAGTCAAACGACAGACGACAGGTAGAGGACAAAAGCCACTTTTCAAACATTGGATATTTCTTATGTGTCAGAGTAAACCAGAGAAATCAAAGGACCCTATGAGCCAGCTCATGGATGAATGTTTCCTTGTGCTTCTGTTTCAAAATATGGCTTTATGTGAACCCTTTCATATGAAAATGAGTTTGATTGGCATGAAAATTAACCTATATTTGGAACAGATTTTAACAGAAGGCAACAACAAAAATCAAGATGAACACCGCTTTTATTAGCAACATTTTCTTTCTTATGAACACACTCAAAATACTGACTGCCATAATGTAGCACAAAAGCTAGGAGACGTTTTTAATTAGCTAACAGTCTCCTACACATGCAGGTTATATATTTTTTGCCGAGTTTTCAATGACAATTTTAACAGTAGAGGTAATAACCATTTTAAGAATTGAATGACAATTCACCGCATAAAAGCTGGAACATTTAGGATAGCTTATACTTGAAATACATGAATAAGATTTGTATTCAATTAATGGAGAGAGAGATCAATGAACTCTATTCTTGAGTTTTTTCATGATGTGGTCTAGTAGTTTCATTTAATTGCAGTCCTAATATGAAGGACTGATGTTCCTCTACATGCATATGGAGATGCATATGAAGATGCTAATTTTAAGTTGAAGTTGTAGTTCTGTATTCCACTGCAATGCTATAGGCTGATTTCTGAGTTAAGTTTTGACACATGTAGTAAGCTCAGGTGGATTTCACTTGTTGACATTCTTGAATTTAAGCTACTTACAAGGATGAAGTTTCCGAGAGAGAGCCATGTTATGTACAGCACTTGTAACCATTGTCTTTTGTAAAGAATGAGTTTCAACAGCTCAAGTGGCACCTAACACAGGTGTTGAAAGCACCCTATTCTCTTTTAAGCAGCATCTGCAATTCTGAGATTAATTCCATGAAGTCGCACAGGTGAAAAGTTTGTGTTAAGCCAGTTCTATATAGTCTTTTGATGTTATTTTTGGCAGCTGATAAACATGTACAGCATCAGCAATGGTGTTGTTAATATTAACATCTGCTTATTGTCACTTGCATATTTTACTGTAGTTGTTACTGCAGTGTTCATCTAGGCATATGGATATGCACAATAGTAGAACTTGCTTCATCTACAATACACAATGAAGATAATAATCATCTATTTTAACAGGGTATAAAAATGAATGCAGAAAAATTACCGGTAATATACAATTATATCTTTAATTTACTAATTTTCCCCTAAGCCCCCCTTCCCAACCCCTTGTAAAAATAAGCTACTCAAACCTAATTGTGGAGTCCCGGTGATATTTCTTGATTCTCTGGAAAGGGTTTAAGAACGAAAAAGACAGTTCTAAATGGCGTGCTTTCCTCAAAAATCATTTGGAGCTTAATAATCCCATTGACCTGAATAATGTAATGTTTTGTACAGCATCTGCAAATTTTGGTAGAGATATTTAATTTTGAATCTCTTTAAGGACTTAGGAACATAAAAAGCACAAGAAATTCAAACCATTTTCTGCCAATAAATGTTATTCTTTTCTATATGTGATTCAAATAGTTGCTTGATGTACATTTAGATATTTATTTGGTATTTGGTATTCAACTAAACTCAATATCATTATAAGAAACACATAGTGAAATTTTTTTCCAAATATTCAAATAGCTTTCAGGGAAATATTTAAATAGGCTTGTGATCACTGTAGTAACAATTCAGGGTACCTGCTGATTGTACACATTGTGGTACATTGGTATAAACATGATCTATCTGTGTACGGTAGTCAGTAGTATACTG
>Ga0126343_10001482_pt1 | contig 11094 bp, 5 predicted proteins | sample Cyp2metagenome_FD_92531 | JGI IMG/M metagenome (GOLD analysis project Ga0126343, IMG submission 92531) | Coral microbial communities from Lord Howe Island, Old Settlement Bay, Australia - Cyphastrea 2 metagenome | ecosystem: Host-associated > Invertebrates > Cnidaria > Coral ... | reverse complement strand
GGACTTCGGAGGGGCACAGAAAATCGAGGATTTGACCGATTCAAAAAATTTTTGCACTGAAATACTCCAAAAAATACGCTTATTTTGTTTAGCGAAAAAAAATTTTGGGGGTTAGGTGCACTTAAACAAAAGAACAGTTTTCGTTTCATAACTTTCATCAGTGTCATCATCTCACACTATAGCCGGACTATGACACAAACAGACAAAATAAGGAACAATCGAAAATGACCCGCACTGTAGAGTTAGGCTTTCTACAAGGTTTCCCATACTTCTATGCCAACCAAAGAAAGGAACCTACTTTAAATTCTCCTCCCGCTAGGATAACCTTTTTATACGGGCCCGGCAATGGAAAGCTGGCAAAAACAGTTTACAAATAAAAAAAGGTTTAAAAAGGTCAAGAGCGTCACAGCGTTAAGTACTGAACTTACCTCAGCTTCCTCCTCTTCTTTCAGTTGCTGCAAAGCTCTCTTGTAGTCTCGAGGAATCACCTATCACCAACAAAATAACAAACTTAACACGATCAGTGGAAAACAGTAAATCAAAAGTAAAACTGGTTATCATTCCTCCTGTTTGAATGTTGTCATAGATATACCAGTTCAAAGAAACAAAGGTTTTATTTCAGTGTAATAGTATACGAATTTTCTCGAGTGTAAAGTGAAGGAATGATCATCACAGAAAAATTTAATGGCATAAATTGCCACAAACTGTCCCTTGTCTTACTTTACCTTAACAAACATATTCACAGAGCTGTCCCAGTCCTCTAGAAGTCGCTCGGCCACAGTCGAACCAGTTAGCTGATGATGTTCTCGTACCAGTCCTTTAACCAGTTCCACATCTGCGCCAGTAACAGGCTCCAGGTCTACAATCTCTTGATTGCAGAGTGAATAGAAGCTCTTCTTCCTAAACATCCAGTAACAATGGTAAATAATCAACCATTTGGTACTGAGATTCTGAATGATTCAATGACTAACCATTATGCTAAGAACAAACTTTTTGATGTAACAAGGGAATAGACTTGGAATTGAACGTTAGAAAAGTTTGTTACTTCGACTGTTATTGCTATCCTTACAGTGCAGCGACTTCAGCAAAGGGTTACCCGAGAGTTTGCAACTAATCATGAGTTTGTTGTGATCGGACCAATTGGTTGTTGCAATGAGGATGTTAGCCGCTGGGACTCGTAATTTTAATTGGATGCGAATGAAGTGCAAATTTCGTAGACTCGAGCAGCGCACTGGTCCTATTTGGGTCGTGCAATGGGTTCTTCAGCAAAATACAAGGGGAAGTCACACTCACCTCTCTCCGTCCAGACGTTTGATAAACGTTCTTGCAGGTAAAGGATATTTAGCAACTACACTGTTACACCTACAAGACTTACAGAAACGACAGAAATGGTTTTGAGTGCAATACCTGTCAAGCACAAAAGCTATTCCTCCTGACATTCCAGCAGCGAAGTTTCTACCAGTAGGACCAAGAATAACGGCTACACCTCCCGTCATGTACTCACAGCCGTGATCACCAACACCCTAACAATAACATCAACAGATTTATCACAGAAGTAGAAATGAGCTTCAGTAAGACAGAACTAAATGCCACTGCCATTGAACTCGCGCTCTTCTTGATAAGCAGCAGAGCTTAAGGTCATGGCGACATGTGACGGACTAAACAAGCAGTCTTTTGAAAATCCTCGCTGAAATACCAAATTAGTTTTCTCACTCTACGATCATAAAGAACATTGCCACGTCAATTTGGTGTAGCCGGGATATAAACTTTTTCGTGAGTTTTTTTTTTTCTAAGTACAAAATGTTTCATTCAAAATTAAATTTTCGACAACTGTAACCTCGTACCCAGTGTCCTCTCTCTTCCTTCCTCAAGGAAGAGAGTGAGGAACCTGGGAAGATTATAGGTTCTTTTGTCCACGAAAAAGCCCAGCTAACTTAAAAATTACAAGCAAAATGCAAACAATTCTTACGAAGAAAAACGGAAATTGAGAGAATAAACAGAGCAGAGTGATCTTATCGCCAAAAAAAGATAATAATGAAAATCATGCTAACCTCAACAACTGCTGTGACTCCTGAATTCCTGACACAAAACCGTTCAGCAGCAATGCCTCTCACAAAGGCCTAAAAATATTTAAACAAAGAGAGCTAATTTCTCTTCCAGACGGTTCAAATCCTTCATTAGCCAAACAAAATATTTACTGTCTGGAAATACAGCCACTTTGAAGGAAATGTAACCTTTACCTTGCCTGCAGTTGAACCGTAGAAACAGACATTTCCTACAATAATGTTTTCTTCTGCTTTGTAGTTTTCAGGATGCTTGCTGCTTGGATAAACGATAATCTTGCCTCCAGCTAAACCCTGCAGATTAAATAATTGGGGTCGTATTTCATGACGAGCGCATGCTACAACTCGACAAACCTCATGCCCCTTCAGAGGCAATAACAAATTTATCCAAAAGCAAAAACTAGCATGGTGCTGACTATGGTTACCTTGCCAACGTAGTCATTTGAGTCACCCTCCAGCTCCAAAGTTACGCCAGGAGAAAGGAAAGCGCCGAAACTCTGACCTAATGAGAATACCGGGGTAAAGAAGACGCAACTGATTACATGGTAACTTGTGAAGAACACGCACATGCACTTTACAATGGAAAATTAAGAAGATCGTGATCGATAGAGATTCATCAAGTTTTTTTTTTTTAACAATTTAATGATTTTGTATTTAAAAAGTACTGGACTAACCTGCGGACCCTGTTGCTTTAACGTGAATGGTGCCATCTGGAAGGCCTTTCTCGCCAAATTTCCTGACAAAAACACATTTACTTTAATATCTGGTGTGACGGTTAGGTACAAAGGTATAGATTAACAGGGTAGGCTTCAATCTTGATCAGCCTCCTAGTTTTAAGCTCGTTGGGGACAAACTTACTTTTAATTGCTTCTCACCAGTCGAAAGTCCCACAACTTATTAAAATACTTCTAAGGATTCGGCAGCATGGTACATGTTTTTGTACTAGGATATAATCTTTGAAAGTCTCTCTTTTTGCTCTTCCCCAACAAAAAACTACATAGTTGCGGTTTCCGTATTTTCACCGCGTTTTCTTCGGGGAACACAATAACTGCTTTCCATTTTGTTAGCGGGAATGCATTACTGAAGGAGCATAACAGTAATCCTTGATGACGCCGTGGATCGAGTCGTCGAAAGCTTGAAACGTTGATTTAATTAAATACAGTAGTTTAAAGGCATCATGCTAAAGAAATGCCCGAACTATGACGGTGCATTCAAATAAAAACTCACGGTAGCTTTGGCATCGCATTTATTTACCTTGCAATGTGGTAGCTGAGAGTGGTGCCAAATGCTCGATCCGCGCTCACCACAGGTACCTCCAGATACAGCTGCTTTGAAGCTCCGTTCAGAATGTCTTTAGCAGCTTCAATGAGCTGGTTGTCCTGCAACATTTGAAAAAACAGCTCTCGATTTGGTTCTGTGAATGAAAACTCAACTCTATCTCAACTGGCCGTAGTGTCACAAGTCACAATACAATGCCCGCTAAATTTATCACCTTAAGTGTCCTATGGGGCACGATGAGGGATGAGATGAAATGATAAAAGTTTCAGCGAATTATAAATCTTAATTTCCCATGATTTTTAAATGACATTCAAACAGGAAGGTTGTGAGAGCAAAGTACTTGATCATCACAAAAACTCATCTTGACTGACTGCTACAGTCTTTGAAGAACTACTGCACTGGCAGTGATATGCCATTTATTGTTATTTGTGCAAAACACGCGAGATATGAAATTTCCACGCGGTTTATACTGTTTAATCTATAATATGACCAAAACGGAATAAAATTGCGTCCATTTTCCGAAGATTTCTGACCATTTCTCGAAGATTTCCAAGAATTTTAAAAATTCACAGAGCCATTTGAGAAGTTCCGTAACGTTGCCAATAATTTTCCTAAAATTCCCACTGAAGATTACCAAAGACTTTCGAGAAGATGATGCGACTGTCGTTACAGCTTGTCATGACGCACCTTTCGTAGCTCCAGTTTGTGATTTTGGGGCTCGCTTCCTCCCAAGTGATCACCAGGGTTCAATTCATTACCAGTCATGAGCAGAGGACTGAAGTCTAACAGCTGTAAATACGAAACAAGGTTAGGAAACAGAGAAATATCTTTTTTCTACATATTCTCGGACAAACCATTGGTTAGAAAATAACTACAGTGAACAAAATAACGTGAAAAGAGACAAGACATTTTGTAGACCTGCTATGATAAAAATTATACAAATTCAACTTACTTTAACTTTGGCATTGAGGGGTTCTGCTGGCTCCAAGAGGTCACAACGTCCAATCATGTCATTCAATTTGCGGAAACCCATTTTAGCCATGAACTCACGAACCTAACAATGGAAAAAGTAGTTTTTTTTCTTAACCAACTTCAGTTGTCTTATCTGATCTCAGAATCTTAGAATCTATAAAATAATATTTATAGTTAAGAAGTAAGTCTAATCTTTTTACAAGCACAGACTCATTGCAGGGCTGATGATCCAACAAAGGAGCGCCAGTGTGAACAAACGTTCATTCTAACGCGGCGAAACTACCTCTATCAGGAATCAGCTAGTAGACGTCTTACAACGAAAGTGATTATAGACATCTAGTACTATGATTAAAACCTTTCCTAGACTCGAGATGTGTAAATAAAACGTCTGCTTTACGTTAAGGCTAATCCACTCCGTCAATATCCTTTGTATGCTTACCTCCTCAGCTAACATGAAAAAGAAGTTGATGACATGCTCTGGTTTGCCTGCAAACTTCTTCCTTAATACAGGGTCCTGTTATGGACGAAATAAAACAATGAACATAGTCAACATCGATAATATAGCAATGTAGAAAACTTGTGAGAGCATTAACTGACACTTCTGAGGGTTCTCTGCATACACAAAATGGGAGTTCCCCTTTCTTGAGTTTCTCTTGCATTTTTTCACAGGAAGTTCTTTGCTATCATGGAGGGAATTTCAGTCACAGAAACGGTAACCTGGATTGAAAAAGAAAAACAGTTCACCTCAAGAATCATTGATGAGCTAAAAGTAGCAGAGAGGAATAGAATTATTGGCAAAATAAAGATAAAACCTCCGTTTTAGATAACAACATTCAATCAGAAAGTTGTGCAATAACCTGTGTGGCGATTCCAACTGGACATGTATTCAAATGACATTTCCTCATCATGGTGCATCCCAAGGCAATTAGAGGAGCAGTGGAGAATCCAAACTCATCCGCACCTAACAGTGCACCAATCACCACATCACGACCAGTCCTGATCTGTCCGTCAACCTGAAGCACCACTCTCCTGCGCAGATTGTTCAAGATAAGGGTTTGATGAGTCTCGGCTATGCCAAGTTCCCATGGCAACCCAGCATGCTTGATGCCTGACCACGTGCTCGCTCCTGTTCCACCATCATGACCAGAAATTACAATGTGTTCAGAGTGACCCTGGTGAGAAACAGTTGTGACATTAATACAACAGTAAAACGAATTTGAAGGGTGCACATTAAGAGAGGTTAGCTAGCTGTCATAAATTTGCATACCAATACACCATTTTTTTTTAATTTCGCAGACTAAAGTAATGATCACATGCTCTACGACGCATTTCTGGAGAGAAGAAAGCATTCCATTTTCACACATTCCTCCATTACTGAAGACAACTAAAAAGATACGAAACTGAAAGTGATAGGTGAATTGAAGATATTTATTCATTTTTGTCCTCCATCCACAAAAGCACTGTCTCAGGATTTATCTTAGCCTCTTCTAGATGTTCAGTTAGTTGGGACGCAGCGAGAAAAAACGGAGGGGCGAAATAAAGGAAAGAGAGGCTTGATGGAAGGAGCGAACAAACGCCTTTTTCTCCCCTTCTCGTGCCACACTGCTCCCCTATTTTTTGCACCCCCTTTTTTCGTGCTGCTCATTTAACGCCTGGAGGAGGTGTGATTTATTTGGGTTGTGAATGGGGCCTTAGCTCTGTGTGATAAAATTGATTTCTTAAGGGAGAAAACTGATCCAGGAATTGCAGCAACATAGAAAGATAACAAACCTTTGCAACTCCAGCAGCAATTACACCCACTCCCACTTCAGACACCAGCTTCACACTGACTCGAGCTTGGGGGTTGGAACACTTCAAGTTGTAAATGAGCTAAAACAAAACAAATACAAATGGTATTAAACACAGATGATCTTGTTGTAACCCTACAGCTCATATAAATACCCAAGTAAATCTGAAGCTGACTTACCTCAGCTAAATCTTCGATGGAGTATATGTCATGATGAGGTGGAGGGCTGATAAGGCCAACACCAGGAACAGACTTACGAGTCTTGGCAATTTGTTTAGAAACCTATCAGGAAATAGAAAAAAAAAAAACCAGCATAAACAACAACAATTATAGCAGTAGTGTTATCACCACCATGTCTATTATCACAATACTTTACTAAGGGTAGTAAGCTTTGTAACACTACAGGTAGTCATAAGTCTTAAACCTAGATCATGAATTCCCATGAGAGAACCACTGAAGTAAACAAGGTGGTTTGCTAAATAAAAGCACAAAGTTTACGAAACTGACGTCTATGTACCTTATATCCAGGTAACTCTCCACCTTCGCCAGGCTTGGCTCCCTAAAAATGAGATATGCTCAATTCATTACACCGTTCCATTAAATGGCAGCCACCTCCGGACACACCATAACAGCTTGTCTGCTAATTAGATGACCTGGTCATCTTCGAATACGAAGGAGGAATGACAACAGAGGTGATACTCTCAGAGCTGTACTGATTACTTATCCCGATTGCCGTTATGGGCGATGAAATTCATAAATCGTCTAGCGACACCAACTTTACCATCCCATGTTTGAATTTCGTGTCCTTTGCTAGCAAACCACTGAGGTCATAAAATTTGTGTCATTATCAATTTTTCTTTTTGCAACCTCCGAAAACCAGAAATGTAATTGCTTTCTGATGTGTTTCATTTCATCTACTGGTCAGTGAATAATATATAACCTCCCCTGAAGATTAGTTAATTTGGTTTGATTAGTTTGTTTCGAAACTAACAACAACAAATTACACAGATGACCAGATGTTCCCATTAGATGTGTACCTGTGCCATTTTAATCTGCAAATCTTCAGCCATTGCAAGATACCAAGCATTTACTCCAAATCTTCCAGAAGCCACTTGTCTGATGGCAGACCTGGTGTTGTTGTCACTTCCTCTCAAGGGATCCTCGCCACCTTCACCTGTGTTACTCTTTCCTCCTATCCTGGATATGAATAACAATGCGAGTCACAACAAGTTCCTGATTTATCCAAAATCTCTCAGTCCAGGGCTTTCATTAACATTTTCAACAGCAGGGCAACCGGTTTTCACAAGTGGACAAAACTCTTTTAAGTTAACACTTCATAAGAAAAACTTTCCTCTAGATGGTCACACCAGGCAACTAAAATCATCCTCACGGCCGTTCAATATTTGCACAATGCTCGGCCCTTAACCAAACCTGTAAACAGTGTACTGCTCTGCGACTGTTGCAGACATACATGGAAAGGCAGTTAAATTTGTTCCACATAAAAAATTCCTAGGTTGTTTCATCAAAAACCTGGAAAGATCAGCAACCTGACCAACCGATTGAAAGAAAACTAATTAAACTAATTAACAAAACTCTAGAACAAAAGTTTATTTTTCAAATCGGCACTCTTAATCCTAACGGTATTAACGAACGGTATTAACGAACGCTTTTCATTCAACTAATTTATTCAGTTGTTTTTCACGTTACCACACACAACCCATAATTCCTTGATTCGCTCCAACAAAGGGCTAACGCTCGAAACGTCAGCTTTCGAATCTCTTTACGGTGGCTAATTCACATTATCAACCCAGTTGATACAACCCAATTATCTAATTAAACAGATCTTACTCAGCAACCCCGGCTAATACTACAACTCAAGTGGTAAAATAAAGACAGTTCTTTACCACAAAATTATGCATCGTGTTTGATGACAAATGAAAAGTGAAGGGCAAACCTACTCACTTGTTCATGGCCGTAGCAAGGGTCGAGTGAGTCTCGTATGAAATGGAACCAAAACTCATTGCACCTGAAAATACAAAATCAGCAACTTTTCATCATGACAACCGAGTTTAATTTGCAACAAGTTCAAACTTCATACATTCACCTCACAGAAGGCATCCAAGTCTCAAGCCTAAAGCCTCAGCTGGAGTTGTGTTTGCCGCCTATCCACACACTCTTTGAGTGAGGAAGATTGTGTGACCAGCCCGAAGAGCAGAGGAGGCTGGGGTCGGGTAAGTAAGTTTCATTTGCAGAATCTATTGTACATTAACCACGATGAGGTAACCCCCTAGCTTTACATAGGTCTTGATACCTTTTGTTCGAAACCAAAGTGTACCTTTTGTGCATGCTTTAGCAACATATCTGGCAAGTCATGCCCTGCTTCACATTTTGGCAAGCTGCATTTGGGACAAAATACCCAAGGTGAGACCAAACAAGCTTGATGCAATGTATGCCGTGGAAACATAAGATAATGATTAAATTTAGTAATAACCATGCCCAATTGAAGCCGACAATCTGGCCATACAGGACTGGATAACATACAGGACTTGACAGCGTAGGATATCAGGAGAGTAGATAAACCTCCTGATTGGCTAATTATGAATATGGGTACTCCTGGAGAAAATGAGAGTACAGTGTATGCTACAGATATTTTTTAGTTATTACCTACCTGTCGCAAATCTCTTGACAATTTCTGCTGCTGGTTCAACTTGGGAGATGTCCAAGGGTTTCTTGGCAAATTTGATCTGCAACTGTCCACGCAGCGTGCAGGAACGAACCTAAAACAGTATGTTATTAGGTAATGAGCAAAATGTTACCACCTTACAGACATTTGAAATAAGAGGCAAGATTAATAATTGAAAGTAAATATTTGCTCACCACTTCAATGGAGGTGTCACTATACTTCTGGTAGGAAGGTTGATTCTTCATCCTTACTGCATCCTGATAGAACAATTATACAACAGCATTGAAATCAAAGACTTGAAATGTGCCTTCTGGTGTGTTAAGATTAAATGAGATGAATGAGAACAGTTCAGTTTTTCAGTTTTTCAGTTTTTTATTGTTGCACACTGTTTACAGAAAAAATAAAACCACTTAACCTAAGATGATTTACAATAATATAAGACAAATAAATACAAAAGAGAAATTAACTAGACGATCCAATATTTAATTGTGCACAGTGACCAAAGTGACGAACAAGGCAATAGCAACAAAGCAGTTTAAGCTCCTTCTTGCTGAAAACAAACAGTGAACAGTTTATCTGTAAGAATGCAATTCCAGTCCTTATAATTATTGCTTCTTTTTTTCCCCAATTTTTTTCAGATGTATAAGGTCCTAGGAACATGTCAACGCTTGATCAGAAACACCTTTCGTTTCTCATTTACTCAAACAAACCTGCAAGTTTGCTATGCATGTTGGATCATTAATGTGCTTTTCTCCACCTTCACGCCAGTGATATTCACCCTGAAGGAAATGCAATCAAGATCATTACTAACCTCAGACAAGGTGCTTAATAACAAACTGTATCTTTTGGAATTCAACCCAATTTCAAGCAATCAAATTATCAACTGTACCTTATTGTTTACCAAGACATTGTCACAGTCACGATCAGAATACGCGACACTGTGCTTACTCAGAGCCTGTAACAGAAGTACAGACAATTTTAAACCACTGATGGAACTTACATTTATTACTATGCAAGGGTTTTCTTAAGGGCCCAGCATCAAGCAAACTGACTGGCTTTGAGGATGACTTTGCCCACCTGGTTTCATCACCTGGAGGTAAGTTCTTCTTCTAAACGAAGTTTGCTCAAAATGCTTGGCCTGCTTGTAAGGCTGTGGTCTCAGAAACATTTGAAGGTGCCCAAAGGTTCTTAACCATGAAATCCTGGCTGCTCAGCACTTAAGCTTATAAGAAGAAAGTATGTTTTTGTAGTCGCTCAAAGTCAAAAGTTAGTCCCCTGGGGCACCCTGGTGCTCCTAGAGTACAGCTCTGTCTGCTTGTGAAAACCAGTCACCTTGCTGCTGAAAACGTCAATGAAACACCTAATACTGCAAGTAAATGTAACGTTCCTGGACTTCATTACATGTCACTTAGTTTTTGAACAGCATTGTCTTTACTAGCAGCTGGTGAAAATCACCATCAACTTTATGATCTCAGCCAGCTAGTCTAATGGGTCATTCATCAGATTCTTTGAAAAGATAGCAAAATCAACCACCGACTCCAAAGGTAAAACTAACTACTTCAAAATGATAACACAGCTAAACAGATCACTAAGAGTACTGGAAACACATACCTCTTGAGCTAAGATTGTAAATGTTACTCCACTCAGTCGTGACGCTGTCCCGACAAAGCACTTGTCTATCACCTGAAGAGAGCATTACATCGGATTACAGGTGATAAACCAAACCATTTGTAAAATGCAAAACTCCTTTAACTGCTAAGGTCTTCCATACCAGAACAATCTCCCCACACACCCCACCCCCTTCCCTGAAAAAAAAATGTTTAAAAGAACACCACAGGGTTTCTTATTGGAAATTTATGGTGTTTCCACAGTGGGAAAAGTCCTCTAACATGGAAAATCCAATGACCAAAATTTGCACATTTTTATTTCCTTCAATACAGATAATTTACACATTAATCTGAAAAATAAACACATTATGTTACCTCTTCTGCAAGCCCAACAGCTTCAAATATTTGAGCACCCTGTAAAATAATAAACAAATTACAATACTTATGATAGCGAAAACAAAGGTGTAGTAGGTGTTCATGAATCAAGATTGAATTAGAATTTGAAGCATTGTTTCTGTACCCTCCAAGAAAGGGAAGAGAACAAAACTATGATGGCAGGTCCAGAATTAAATCCAGGCCAAATGGATAGGAGGCAAGCAACCTCCACACTACATCACCCTGGCTCCACCCACCCCCCTCCCCCCCCCCCACAAACAAAAACACACCCATATAACAAACCCCCACACCCCCCCCACTCTCCAACAT
>Ga0126343_10001481_pt1 | contig 11095 bp, 10 predicted proteins | sample Cyp2metagenome_FD_92531 | JGI IMG/M metagenome (GOLD analysis project Ga0126343, IMG submission 92531) | Coral microbial communities from Lord Howe Island, Old Settlement Bay, Australia - Cyphastrea 2 metagenome | ecosystem: Host-associated > Invertebrates > Cnidaria > Coral ... | reverse complement strand
TTGTTGCTGTACTGCTTGCGGTAACTTAGGAACTGCCGCGCAATCTTCTATACTCAAAGACTATGGCAACATTGAACTATCTTTGTTTGTATGTAAGACTCCGTGCATACTGCAGCGGAGAGAAAAAACGCAGCTTTATTTCTAAGGTTGGGCCTTCCATCCACTCTAATCCGTTAGGAAAAAGGAGCTTTTCAAAACTGCGCTCTTCAAACTGGAGGAGATTGAAAACGCCGTTTTGCCCACGGTTTTCGTATGGACGAGACACATTTTGAAAACGAAGTTTTCGAAAACCGAGTGACATGACGATAGTGATCATGATCTATCCTGATGGAGATTTACTCAAACAAAATTATTCCAAAATAACCGGTGATTGTTGCGTGTTAAATATCTCCGTCGAAGTGTGCACGGCGAACTTTTGATACGTTTTCAAAGTGAAAACTCCTTCAAGTTTCAAATTTCTCGAGCATTTTGTGGACTGGTCATAAGCTATTTATGAACAAAAACAACAAAATGAACCTTACAAATCCGGAAAATGTTATTTCATTCGTAGCTTTTAAGAGTAGAGAAGATGCCGGAACCATGATTTATTTCGTAACGATGGACCACACTTTAACCGGCTACGTGAAAGGTTTGGTACGGCTTGGACAGAATTACCACTTGTGTCAATCTTCTTCCGTACTCGGTGATAAGTTCTATCCAGAGATCGCTGTACTAAAACTTCCGCGTAGTGCAAATGGTCCTTAGTTTGTTGCGATGGACATTACTGATTTGGCACCGAAAGAAACTTGTCAGATCTTAAGCTAACTTGACGCCACGTTCACATTACACCGGAGAATTTGAGAAAACGCAGCTTAACTTCTACTGTTAGGTCTACCGTTCACAACTAAGCCGTCACGAAAACAGAGCTCGTCGAAAACGCTCTTTAAACAGGAGGGGTAAGGATCTGTTAGCTTTGGGTTTTTGATAGTGTGAAAACATTTTGAAAACAGAGCTTTATGAAAACAATGACGTCACGATAATCATGTGACTTCCGTAACCGAGTTTTCCTTAAACTCAAATCCAAAATAGCCGGTGATAGTTCCGTTTCAAAACTTTAATGCGTTTTCAGAGAGAAGACGCCGTTTAAAAATGTCTCCAGTGTAGTACGGACGGAGCCTGAGAGAGATTCCTTAGAAGTAATCATCAATATGGGGATTAACTACACCCTTTCCTTTTATAGGCCACTTGCACTAAGAGGTCACGTGATATCGTTTTTTATGAAAATGAAAGATACATGATTTTGCCTTCGAAACACTGATAGTGGGTCGTCTGTTAAACAAAATAATAGTGATTCGGTTTTTCAAACCCGCTCCAGTTGCTTAAAATAATTAAAGTTTTTAGCTGGTCACGTGACCAAAACTACCGTTTTCTGACGCCAATTGCGCACTTAAACTTCATGGAAAATGTTGAAGAGATGATTTGGTAACGTTTATAGTACATCTGAACATAACTATCAAACATTTAACAAGAGATAAGCAAAAAGTAGTTTTGGCCGCCATGTTGGGGTGCAAGAGCATGCCCTCCAACATGGCGGCCTATACAAATCATTATACTTTGTTGAAAAATCAAAGTACCATGAAATATCTCCCTTAAATGCATTTCCTCTCAAATTTCGGAAGTAAGATAACTTTTATGTGCTCTGTTAATTTTTGGCATTAGCAAGAGTATAACTCACTGTTTAAGGGAAGCATTGGTCACGTGACCTCTTAGTGCAAGAGGCCTATTGCCCCTTGTTCCAAGCTATCTAAAGTCTCATCCACAAAAATATCGTCCATTGAAAATTTGAAAGCTTTATTCAAAACATTTTTGTATAACAAGTGTCACGAAATATTTTTTGAAATGTAAACACCTAACTAGTTTAACTATTTTAATTATTTTAAAGCCTCATCCTGAGACGTCAAGTTTTGGGCCGAATCCTGAAAAAATAAGCCCAATTGAATTTTTTAATTCGTAGTTTGCAACCCGTGCTAATCTTTTCCATCCTTAACCATCCTTGTTCATTTATGGTTGATTATTTGTTAAATATTATCTCTTTGATGTTTTTCTGTTTCAGTAAACAACTAATTTCAGGTTTTCTTCAACTTGAAGGTTATTTTTACATGCTCAAAAAACCGTATAACTTAGCTCTTTTAAGAACTAAAAGAGCTAAAACTTTACTTCAACAAAATTTCAGTGTTTTCAAGAAGGAAAAATGATATTTTTGAACCTAGTCAGAAACTTTTTGTTCTTGGTGCATAGGTTTGCCCGTATATGCGAACCTAAACAATAGTTTTGAAAACGATGAATACATGTTTCAGTGAAATTGTTTTCGTGTTTGTGGGGGGGAGGGGGGCGGAGCTGGGCTTTATATTCCTTTAACGCATATTTCGTACCATAATTGTCTTTCTGGGAAACGCCATGTTTTCTTCAAGGTACAAAGCAGATAAAATTGCAAAAAAAAAAAACTGTCACTTGTACAGCTGTACTGGGGTTAAATCTCTGTTGCTGATATAACAAACAGTCATCCGTTTTAAGGATCTAGATTTCATAATCACCTTTCTGTTCATAACAAGAGGAGATGAAGAGTGAGAGAATTAATCCCCCATATAAACCTTATTCTCAAGGAAATATCGTATGAGCTATTTTAAGAGCATTGCCAGTCTAAGAAATCCCAGGCAGGTCTATAAAAGCAATCTTGTCACGTGAGCTTTCTTCACACGGACAATCCAAGCGACCGTACGCACATTTTCCAATTTTCCACGGAAGCATCCACGCAACGTGCGTGGTAACATTATCCGCCAGGGAACTGGATACTATGACTAGAAATAACTTGAGAGGAAAAGACCAATATGAGGGATTAGTTGTGTAACCCTCAATTCTCTCTTGTCTACAGATCCTATTCAAAACTGAATGGCTGCCAAATAATTCTTTTGGCCGCCATCTATGAATAGGGTCTATATTACCAAAAAATGGAATTAAAAAAGGAAGGTTTGTATTTCAAGCCGAAATATATAGGGCAATTCTGTTTAAAATAATTAGTCTTTTTTACCGTTTCTTTTCATTTTGGTCATTTCTGCCATTGGGATCAGTGTGCTGTCTATATTTTGTATTCTATATCACCACCTTTTCGTCTTCTGAGGTATAAACAGTGTTTATCAAGTTATTTGGCAAAGAAGTTCTCGTCGGATGGTCGAGTCTCTTTGTTCGGCATATAAATAGGTTCAACATCACTGGGTTTGTGATTACAATACGGAGACGCAGGGCAGCCGATATAAATCACGTGATTTCCCTTAACCCACATTCGCCACAGACTCTTGTGGAATCCGCGAGCATCCAAGTCCCAGATCCTGAAACATCTAGCGACATTCGTCCACGTGAGATAGTCGTGGGCGTGGTCCATCCTGATATAGAACAGATAAATCTTGTTTTGGGTGTCAGGGATGAAGTTTTTGGGATTTGTACACGGTGTTATTGAATGATCAAGAAGTTCAGCTTGACTGCATAGAGGAAGGGAACAAAATAGTAGTGTTAGATACAAATATACCAATGACGAGTTTTGAAAGGTTCAACCTTTAGGAATCTATTCTAAGTCAAGAAGCATGCATTGTTAGTGGCGCGAAGAAAAGGGCTTAAACGCCGGGGAAATAACCAGGTTATTTTTATCTATGACGCACAATGTGAAATGAAGAATATTGCCTCAGTTGTAGTCTAATAACAAATTGCTGCGGATAAGTTTAAATCGAAACTCGAGAAAGGGGGCAGTTAAGTAAGCGCTATGCCTCTCTCGCATTCATCTTCATCCTTAATAATTATCAATTCTTCCTTCAAAGTCTTTTCTACTGTATCTTTCTATTCTTTTTCAGCTTAAAACCTTTAATGGAAGGGTCCTGAAGAGGGAAGGAGAAAGATGGGAGGGGTTAAAAATACCATTTAACCAGTTTTCCCCAAATCCCATTTCCAAGAAAATATTGTCCAAATCCAAGCCATGTTTCCATTTTTTGTTTGCGGTCAAAGTTTCAGCTACACAATTACAAATCCCGTTGGGCAGTGAAGAAATGGGCAGATCCCAGTATCCATTTTTACCCCTTCATAACCTTCGTTTAATAGAGGTAGCCTTCGTGCTCGTACATGTCTGCTTTTACAGAGGAAATAGTACAGATGTCAGCGGTAAAAAACTACTAAATTTAACATTTAAGAAGATCAGTCCAGCCACCCCGGGGATATTTACCTCAACAGCCGATTGATCTCTTGCTCATAATTATCCTTGTACATGAGGTCAGCGTCTATTTTGACGTTAGGTACTGTGTTTAGGGCATGCCTCTTGAAATAAGCGTCATTCATCGCCGGGCCCACGTTCAGGCCTTTTGCCCCAAAATGATAGGTGCGAGAGATGTCCGGTATAATGCTCTCGCGGCCTTTTCTTTGGTTAGGCATTCTCATCCACATGTCCCAATCCCAGAAGACATCGGGGGCAGGCCACTTTGCCTCAAGTTCGCCTTTGTATAATTTACGACTCAAAACCCTGAAAAAATAAAATTAAAAGATTTACTTTAGAAATCATTTCGACTGTGTAAGGAAGTTTTAGTATCATTTCTATGGAATATCAACTTACAAGTGAGGTTAACCCATCGACACCTAGAGCTTTGTGAAAAAATGCATTTTTTGGATACTTAGCCTAGATATGAGATAAATTAGCTCCAATCTACTCAAAAAAGGAATTCGCAACAAGAAAAGAAGGCCTTTCTTTCCACTGGCGTCGCGTTTTAGGACCTTTCTGTTCGGGCATGCGTACAAATGAAAGTTTGGACGAGAAAGTCACCTACACTTTTAAGCTTTTCGGTTTTTTTTTTCAATTTCTTTTTGCCTTTCCGTTTTCTCTTTTTGTTATATTCTTTCTTGCAGTTGATGACCCGGTTCTGGCCTTACTTCCAGTTCACGGATTACCGAGAAAGCATCATCGCGACGGGCAATTCTTACCAGCGAGACCGCCGAGTAGCTAAGTGTAGTGAAGGGAAATTTTGCTCAGAGTTTTTCACTCAAACTTCTGAACATTTTCGTACACATTTGAGACTCAGTCGACCCAGTCACGTCACTCTGATCCGGGTATCATTTGAAAGATCTTTTCCTCCTGGCGAACTTGGAAATGAGTTATGCCAATTTCGGTCAACGGTGAAGCTCCGTTTTCAAAATGTTTTCTTTCCACAAAAAAACGCAAAGTCGGCATTTCCAAATTACTCCGGTTTGAAGAGCATTTTAAAAAAATAGTGAGGACGGTAGGCCTAGCCGTCACGGTAAAGCTGGGGAGCTGGGGTGGCGCAGTGGCGAGAGCGCTCGCCTCCAACCAATGTGGCCTGGGTTCGATTCCCGGACCCGGCGTCATATGTGGGTTGATTTTGTTGTTAGTTCTCGCCCTAGCTCCGAGGGTTTTCTCCGGGTTCTCCGGTTTTCCTCCCCCCTCAAAAATCAACATTTCTAAATTCCAATTCGATCGGGAATTCGAGGGCCACGGGTTTGTCAGTCGAAGACTGTCATGTGCTACCCTTGTTAAAGAAAGTCAATTCATTGAGTTAGTTATTTCTAAAGCCTAATTTCAAAGCTCCGGCATATTGTGAACGGGGTCTGAAATAAAAAAAACGTAACCAAACTATCGTGACTGTTTCTTGTGTAATATCGTTGATGCATCCGTACTTACCAACCTAGACCTGGCATTGTTTCAATCCTGTAAGTCATAGCTGGATCATGAACAGTGTAATTATAACCCTACGCCAGAAACAACAAGTACAAGCATTTTTCAGTATTTTTCAGGCTATATCATCCTATCCGACCCGTCTTGTGAATGGGGGAGAAATAAAGAACACCTATGTGTTCCTATAATTTTCAGTTATTGCGAAGATATTCTGGGAATATCTGTGATTCAGTGGAGAATCTATGGGAAGACAACTCGGGCCATGCCCTCCCCTTTACTTGTAACGTAAGGGTCTGGAAATTAGTCAGCTTCTCCCAAATCTATTAAAGCAAAAAGTGGTTCGCTTTCACTCTTTGTTCCACCATTTTGTGAATAAGAATGCTTTCATTTTCATGCAGTTTGTAGCCCCTTCAGAGGCACGTCTAAATCCGACACAGATCAATAATGTAGTTTTCTAAAGATTGACAGGTTGACGTTTTGTAGCTTTTCTTTTTAAGGCATTGGCGTTTGGGGATACTTGCTTTAAATCACGGCTTCATTTGAAGCTGGTTTCTTGAACCATCGCTCTTTTTAATTCTTTCATTCTCGTCCCTGGAACCTCAGTTTCTTTTCCTTATAAATGTTGAACATCTGTCTCTCTTGGCCGATGGGGTCTTAGCTCGAGCGGCCATTTTCTCGTGCTATGGCCCCACTCCTAATAGGGATAAGTGACATTTGGGAAGAAAATCATAACATTTTTAAGAACGATAGCACTACAAGTTTATGAAAGTGCATTAGCGCTACAAACCTGATCATTCCAAGCCGATATACAGTAAACAGTTTCGTCGTTTTCCAAGACTGGTAGAAGCTGGTTGAAGTAGGTTAGGATATCAACGGAAACTTCAAGATCTTCCTCGATAATTGCCACGTATTTGGCTTGAGGGAACGTGTCAAAAGATGTTGTTAGTGACCTCTTGTAGTGCTAGAATTTGAAAAACAAGACAATAGGTCAGTTTTGACCATGTTTTGATCCAGACCTCTCTGCTTTTTTCATTTGAATGCACACTAGTTAGCATCAAAACAACTTGATTTATACAATAAAAGCAGTGAGGTCTGTATCGAAACAAAGTCACCTCCAGCCTCGCTGCCATTCAAAGGCCAGGTCACTGAGCAGACAGCTTTAATTATAAAATGGCTATTGCGAGATTTCAGTCAGAGAACCCTAAGAACGTAACTTTTAATTGTTTGCTATTTATCTAGAAACTGATAAAGTTAAAGGAAACTCGAGAATGAAAGATATTCCGAGAATGTTCATTATGTCGAAGCATACAGACAACAACTGCTTGCAGTCAATTCGCTTCTAGCGTGATGCCTTTTTTGTGCAAAGTCGCATGTTAATGAATGACAAAAATGTGAACAATGACGTCAACATAGCTTTACCTGGCAGATCCTTGAATTCTTTGAACTAACGCCCTCATGTTCAATTACTCTGAGGCCAAACATCCGGGCTACAGATGCGGGCTCGTCAAAGAATCCGTCGATAAACACTGTTACCATGTCAGGATTTAGACCCTGGACTCTGCGTAGGGACTTGAGCATTCTAAATAAGTACAAAGGCCGATTTCCAGCCATGATTAATACGGGAAGATCAATGCGGCTGCCATCTTCGAGGGCGGGAGGATCGAAATCGATCGACTCTGGATCTTCGCCTGAAAAAAAAACAAACAAAAACGAAACACGATATTGCATTAAAAAAGCTATTTTTTTCGTAAGTCTCTCGAAAGAGTCGACGTGAAAGAAAGCAGCGAAATATAGGTCGGCAATGCGAATGAAGGTGTCGTCTGTAAGGAATACATTTTACTGCAATTATCCCTAAAGTAGATGAGTTGTAATGGAAAGGAAAAAAAAAATGCGCAATTTGTTTTCTTTACTCTGAAAATCTCTGAACAGCATCCAAATAGTATTTAATGATAAGGAAACTGATCATAGACTTTAACAGAGTTACAGAATATCTTCAATACCATAACAACCCTTTAGAGGACCTTTCTTTGGGCAAATATTCCTTGAAGTATTTTCCGATTTATGACTAGTTTAAGTATTTGAGAATACTAAGAAATCGTGGTGCGAGCTTGCATGGAAACTTCAGACTAACTTCAGAGTAGGCTTGGAGACAGAAGACAGCAGTAGTAATTGTTTTTCCAGGCTAAAATTTGAATTCAGTCCTAGAGGAGTTTCTGAGAGTCTAAATTGTCACTTCGTTTTCCTGAAAATTCTTTTGCACTTTCTTACTACCATCGTGTCCTTTCATCGAGTCTGAAGATGAAAACTCCGCTTATCTCATACCGTTGTTAACCTATCAAACTTTGAGCAAGGAAATCACAATTTGGATGTCTGATTAGCATACGGAAATTTTCGACTTTTTTCCCCTCGTTTTCTATTCAGTTGAAGGTTTGAATAAGAAGATATATCAAACGCTCTAGACAGTGTTTTACCACATTTCGAAAACCTCTACCTCCCCCCAAAATGTACTCCGCTGCGTCGGATTTCCACTCTCGTCTCGGTGTTTGGAAATGTGTTAATTAAACGTGGTCCCTCGTGTTTAATACATACCATACAATTCCCACCTCTTGGATCTCAATAGTACCCTTTCTCTCTGTCGTTTCATCTTGTCTTTAAGACATTTTTTTCGCAATTTTCCTCAACTTTATTGAATACTTACAGTGACAGACGCGTCCATATCCTTCGATTTTCTCGCAGAATTCCCTTCTTCGCATGTTAATGTCGTTGTTCTCCCAGCCACATTCACTGGCCACACCTTGTTCTCGTTTCAAAGACGTTCTTATCATAACCTCTTTCGCCCAGTTGTCAAAATTGGGAGCTTTCTGATGACTCTCAGCGAGTACCTTTTTCTCCTTGCTCTTTCGCTGGAATATAAAAGCCCACATATCTCGCCAGCCGAGATGTCTTATGAAGCCACTTCCCAACTTCTCAATGTAGTCGCGAACGTCGTTTTCCAAGCTGTTGGCTGCTTCATCCTGTTGTTAGATGAAAAATTAATGTTTGTAAATCGCAAAACCATGATCCATTTGGAGATTCAGAACTATCGGTTCATTGTGTAACATGGGCCAGAAGGAGCTAAACTTTTTCTTTACATTTTTCAGTTGCCTTTTTCTTCTTGGACGTTTTAAAGCGCGACATGGGGTAGTTTTTGCTGACATATGTGACTTTTGAAAGTTTTATTTTTGAAAAAAGTGGTTATAGGAGCTATGCCAAAGTGTATTGCCACAAACAAATTTTACTTTGAATCGAGAGAAACCTGCCCAATAAGGTAAGAAACCCATTAAACTGAGAGGTATTTATAAAAAAAAGAACAAAGATAAGATAAGGTGGGCTGCTGACGTAGATTAATGGTGATAGCCTTGAAATATTACAGCTAAAATTACGGCTAAAATTTTCAAACTATATAATATATACGTCTTCAAAGTCTTTTTCAATTTCTTGTGATGAGTTTGAAAAATTCTTACCTTTACCGCCAAGCAAACGATTCTCCCGTCTTGTAGAATCTCGATAAACTTGGCAATTTCCTCGCCTTCTTCTTTCGAAGCGTACGTATCAAACGCTCTGGTGGCCATGAGAGCGCCAGTTTTCTGGTTTAAAACAAATGCCACAATTCCTCGCATTCGCTCCAGGTTCACTTCTGATACCTTGCAAACGAGATGAGTATATCAGTCAAAATATCAAGAGATTATTACAACAACTTCGTTTGAATAGCTATACATTCTCAAGATCCCCTGCTGTTCTATGGTAAAAAGTTGCCATTAGGAAACCAAAGAAAAGCCTGTTTTAAGCCACCTGACGGACGGCGCAGAAATTTTACATTCTTAGTCTTGGCATACATTCCCTCCCAATATTAAGCTGAAAGCTATCGTTTTAGCAGTTACAGCATTTAAAAAAGACTTTTATGGCTTGATATTTTTTCCGGTTTATTGTCCATGATATGCGCCATAGGAGAATGAGAAAACATTTCACTTACGTATACCCTCTTTGACTCACTGTCGAGGATTTTTTTAAGACTGAATCCACCAGAAGTTTGAGTAACAAGTGGACAAAAATCTAGTACCAAGATTATTTGCATTCTATTGCAAACTTCAGTACGACTGTTTTAAATATCTTCTCAAAAAAAAATCATTTTTAGCAACACCAAACGTCGAAAACAAATGTTGAACTTCGTATGAACCACTTGAAAACACTGGTGAAATGAAACGGATGATCAAATAGTGCCTGTGTTTGCACAAGTTCTCTATATTTGTTAACCACAAGTTTCAATCACACGGAAAGAAACACCATCGCTTGCTCGCTGTTCGCAAAAAAGATTACATGAGATCTCAGGAGTCATCTTTAACCGCTTCGATCGAATATGTTGCCTCGGCATATTATTGCTTGTGTTCTAGTTTTTTTTTCTTCCTTGAATTTGTTGAGCTCCAGCAGAAGCAGTTGCTACTTCTACTATGCCAGTGGAGGCTTCTCCTTGTTCGACCGCAACGTTCTGGTTCTAGAAATAATTTTAGCGGGCTTCGGACTTCAATGCTCCGACCAAAAATAGAGATCAAATTTTCTTGATTGACATTTTCCTTCAAATCATGGCTTGTAAATTAACAAATCTGTCAGATTTCACGCCTGACAAAAATTTGTCCTGCTCCGAGGCAGGACGACGGCGTCTTTGAAGTTTGGTAAGCTGTGACAAAATTTGGTAGATTTAAAATTTACCGGGCGCACTAGTCTAAGGCAACTGGTGACAGATTTTTTCGCAAAATAAACAAAAATTTGCCCAGTGTGTCCGGGCCCTTTGAAATTTTTAATTTTCTCTTGTTCCTATGGGAAATTGTTGTTGGTATTACTTCAGACAATTACTTATGTATTTAGCTTGAAGAAAATGTAAAAATGACTGTATCTTATTAAGGCGTGATTAAAACCTTATATTATTAATCGCTTATCTCTGTCCGCACTGTATAAAGATGGGTATCCTAGTTTTTGTCGTCGATTTAAGGCCAGCTTGCTTTGCAGTGCGGCCGTAATTTGATGAAAGAGGAAATACAGTGTATACATTCAGAAGCATATCATGCTTCTGATACATTACATTGCAGAAAAACGAACTCTATTAAATAAATTACTCACCACTTCACCATCAACAATTACTGACGCTTTCTCCTTGCTGGAGTAAACCTGTATATCAATATCACCTACAACAACAAAGCTCAATTAACTATTTACACATTCTATATTAATCATTATTAAGGACGGTGCCTACTAAATACCAAGGTTTTTGCGCCAAGTTAGGACCACGCGGAAAAAGTAGATCTTTGAAAGGGCTATTGGAATCCACAAAGAAAAACTGGGGTAGCCATGCATTTT
>Ga0126343_10001480_pt1:0-10000 | contig 11100 bp, 8 predicted proteins | sample Cyp2metagenome_FD_92531 | JGI IMG/M metagenome (GOLD analysis project Ga0126343, IMG submission 92531) | Coral microbial communities from Lord Howe Island, Old Settlement Bay, Australia - Cyphastrea 2 metagenome | ecosystem: Host-associated > Invertebrates > Cnidaria > Coral ... | reverse complement strand
GAAGGTAAAATATATAAATTCGTTTCTTACAAGGTGTCGTGCCCGCCGTCGCCGTCGTCATTTGTAAGACTCCCTAATTACCACACCGCCACCGTACCGGACTCGGGTATTTTGTACTCTCCCCAGTTTCGCTCGCATCAAAAGACCAAGGCCTGTCGAAGTCAACGATCGACATCTACGATCGCAGGGGACTGTGAACAGTCTAGATTAATGCAGAAGCTCGGATTACTGATAAACAGCTGCATGCCCAGATATCTGTTAGTTTCCTGTTTTGTAATTCTTGATCACCACGTTTGAAAAAAATTATCATAAAATGAAATGCTCAGTTCAAGTTATAAAAAATTATTACGACACTCGAACTGGTAACACTTGACATTTTTGTGCACATTTTTGTACACGACCATGGAATAAGGGTTCTCCTCATAATGTTTTGTGTTATTATTCTTTAAGTGTAAAAACAATAAATGCTGTTTTCAAAAGGACGAGTCCGCATTCTATGGTTACTAAAATGTACAAACATATAACAAGTGTTCACGGTTCGAATGTCCTCGCTGTAAGGATGAACACTGATGAATAGTTTTATTAATTTCTAAAAATCATCAATTATTCATCATGTTATTAGTCAGCCGGAACATTCTCTTCTAGTCATGCCATGTCGGTGAGTTTAGAAGCCGAATTAAACACGTAGGGATAATGTTTCTTACTAATCATATTCACATACCAACACAACAAGAACCTTAACTGCCAAAAAGCTTTTAAAATTCTTATTGGATGCCTGTAATTCAAGAATCCCTCGTGATGTCGCGACACTGAAATACGCTACATACAGTCTTGACGAGAACCAATTACGATAAAAAATTTTGATAGATAACGCAAAAACTTAGTCTTAATATATAATTACAGTTAATTGTGATTTTGTTTCCAGCAACACGTCCTAAGAACATTGTGAAGGATGTTCCATTGGAGGAAACGACCAAAAACAACACCAAAGTGATTGTGATTGTCCTCGTCTTACTGGCCGTCCTTATTTTGATAACCTTGATCGTATTTTACGTCACGTATGTCCGACGTCGGAACTTTAAAAAGCAAGGTAATTTCTCTAGCACTATTCAGCTCTTTACCACAACACTGATTTCCTTTAGTCGCTCAAATTTAAGTCCTGAAGACTGCTTGTGATCCTTACTTTTGCCCATCGGTTAATTCTGTTCCTTGGAATGGCATGAATATCTGTTCCCCAACCGATTTCCACGAAGTGAACAAATGTAGATGCTGCCTGGTCAAAATCATTTTGTGTTTGGTTCCTTAATATTTCGGCCAACCTCTTCTAACATAAGCGCCAGAACTGAAGGTGCAAATATGGCCATAAAATCTCACCCGAAAAAAGTGTTTAGTGTGTGTAAATTCGTATTATGAACATGTTAGCTGGCTAGCAAATTCGCTGTTTTAAAGTACTTGACATACACGAGTTTAGGTATGTTCTTGTTGGCAAAAACCTAAAATCATGTTTTTCTTTCGAAATGCTTATTTGTTAGTTACCTCTTGGTTACGATAGTTCCTCCCCCTGATGATGTTATGAGTCATTATTTTTCTTTCCAATCCTCTTTGAAGTTACGTGAACGGTAACTTGTCATTATTATTATACAGTAGTTACAACTTTTGTTTGCAATATACAATTAAATAGTATGACTGGACGCGTGAGCGCAGCCCGTCGACTACAGTGAAAACTTTTATTATTGTTATTAAAACGATTATTGTTATTATTATTATTATTATTATTATTATTATTATTGATTTGATAATTATCATTATTATTATTCTCATCAGCCAGGTACACTTTATTACTGTATTATTGGGATGTAAATGGAATTTTTTTTTTCATTTTTTTTAAGTTTAAAGACAGCATTTGATGTGATAGGTATATTTCGAAGATATTGTGATTTTAATACATGAACTTCTGTAAATAGTTTTGAATTATTAATGGCATTTTTCGAAATAAATACTAATTATTATTTAATTAACAAAAAAAGAAGATCATATATTGTAAATTTAATTTTGTCAAAGAATTTGTTAATAAAGTTTTTCCATTATTATTATTATTATTATTTATCATTATTATTATTATTATTTACGTTGTTATTGGTGTTTGTTCAGCAAGTAAACATGGAAATACATTTTACTCTCGTTCTCAATGACACTATCATTATTGCACTTGTTAGCAAAACTTTTAGCAATGTTGATTCTTGTTTAATTTATTTTAATAGTATTTACATGTAGTTTTGTTTTTTGTTTTGTGTTGTTTTTTTAATAAATATCTTCATAACTACTGATGGGACCGCTGACGCTTGCTTTAATATCACAATAAACGGTAAGTATATTTTTGATATAAATTTGCTACTTATGTACTAGTATAGTATATGTTTATTATTATTGTGATTGCTATTATTATTATTATATTGATTGATCGATTGATTAATTGATTGTTCATTGGCTTAACAGAGCCAATCTTGCTTATCCCGTGTCTGCATTATGATCATGATTATGATAGTGATTGTGACTGTGATTGTGATTGTGATTGTGATTGTGATTGTGATTGTGATTGTGATTGTGATTGTGATTGTGATTGTGATTGTGATTGTGATTGTGCATGTGCCACTGGTCTTGTAAAGAAGTCTCTTCTCTCTCGTTGCTGTAATCAACACTTGAGACAATCTTGGATCCAGATATCATTCTGGGTAAGGTGCTAGAATGCGTAGAATATGGGAAAAATTCGACTGGCATTTTCAAGTTACAAAATACTTACCACAAAGTTAAGTAAGAAAAGAATATTGCACTTCGAAGAGGTCACTAGTTGGTAAACAACAACAGCAACAACTGCTAATACTAAACTAAATTGACCAATAAGGGAAAAATTGTAAATTGAGTGCGTTATTGGTATAATTTGAGCTTTTTTCTTCAGTGCTATGTTTGCCACACTAAGTTAATTCCACACGCCTCATGATATTGATAAATAAAAGCATCTGGTAATGTTAGAGGTCAATCTATCTTTGTCATGACGTTTTAGATCACTTGAAGTCCAAAACCGTGTCCGCTGCACTTACAAGAAATCTTCAAGCCCAGGACAACAGTCAGTTGTACATGGACGACACCTGGAGAGCTCGGCGGCAGAAGTCACAGTACACGTAACACTTTCGAGGAATAAGGCGGGTGTGGACACTTATGAAACCATCGGAGACCAAGAAGGGCCCACTTATGCTAATGTTAAACAGACCAGCAGGAAGTCTCGCATCCATAGAGCAGAGTCTTTGACTCACGAGGATGAAATCGCCAAGCAAACGCAGTCCGAAGATGGATACTGTATGCCATTGGAGAGCTTACCACTGGATGCTACAAACAAGCTTGAGGGGCATGGAGTGGAGGATGCTAAAATTGCTGAAAAACAGGAAAATAAAGATTTCGTTTATGCGGTTGTTCATAAAGATAACAAAGGTAAAGACCCTGAGGCGACTGTCCGCGCCAGCACACCATCCTCGAAATGTGTGGAGCCTGCGATTCCCCCGAGCTCAGATGTTGAAAATGTGAATCGTTCGTCCTCCGCGGATCCCCCTCAGGACGCACTCGAAGGAGACGAGAAGAAAGATTACTTGTATGCCGTTGTTGATAAAGCAAACACAAAAAAGAGGCAACCTCAGGTAAATATAACGGGAACGCTTTTTGTTTATTAGATTGTGGTTTTTTCTTGTTGTTGTTGTTTTTTTTTTTTGATTTTTTTTTTGTAATATTAATCAAAGAGTTTTGCTCTCCTTCTACTTAAACTACTATTTCATGTTGTTCAAAAAAATAATCCAAAAATCAACCTGACGTCATTATTAATGCATTGTCAGACGAGGTTACAATACAAGTAAAATAGCGTAGTGTTGATGGACAAGCTATCATGAACCAGGCTCTTTTGTTCCTACTTGCTTTACTTTTAAGATATTTTCCGTTGCTGATCTTTCCTTGACATTAATTTATATTAAACAGAAGCCTTCCCCTTACCGTGGTCTTGTGTATGCAGACCTGAACCACTCCACAACAAGTAACAAGGGGCCAGCTAAAAGAGAGTTTCCAACTGTCTATGCTGATATCGATCATCTCAAGACAGAAGCAAGGTCAATATTACCAGAGGAACATTTGGATCAAACAACGGCGCCTGATGATCCGTAGCAGATCAGAATAACAGCTATGCGTATGGTTGGCCAAGCCATTATAGAACCGCCATTAATGAACGACAATTAGCCCTAGGACAAAGTAAAAATAGTGTAATAAAATCGTAATTTATCTTTTTCTTCAGAATTTCACAGTACACTCTATTTTTGGAGACTGAGTTTCTTATTTTTCTGCCGATTTTAGGCTGAAGATATTTTTGGCGAACATTCTTGAGATTAAAGCGCAAGGCATTTCTGTTTTCAGAAATGCCACGCGCCCTAATTTGAGGATATTTACCAATTTCGGTTGGTATCTGAGGTACTAAAATAATTTTAGAGGTAATCTGCAGGCATCAAAGCCTGCAGATATACGGATGACCCATCTAACTTGTTTAATAGGACATACGGCTAGTTATAAGTTTGTTCTTTTTGGCCAGTTTTTCTGTGTAGGAAGAGAGAAAGAAAAATTTCATTTTGTTAAAACACATCAAATTGTATTGTGTTAACAAATCTTCAACACACGAAATCATATTCTTCTTTAAAGTCATAGCCATGGGCCGATTTTTAAACTCAGTATTCTTAAAAAATTCCGCCAATTTCAGCCTCAATATTCTTATGAAATATATATATATATATATATATATATTTGTAAAATAGGGTGTAATAGTTGTATTCTATAGATGTATTCAGAATGAATCTGTTTAAGAACTTGCATTTTAACAGTAAAAAAATAAGTAACTGTTGTATTCCACGCCTAATAGTTACACAACCTCTGGTTCATTATTTTTGTTAGTTGAGGACCTATTGGAAAAGCCTTATTAGGTATCACGTTAATCTGACAATTAGGCCGTCCACACTGGACAGGAGAAACTTGAAAACGCAGCTCTAATTTTACGGTTTGGCGGAACGTCAATGAACGTATCCATTCCGAAAACGGCGCTTATCGAAAACGCTCTGCAAACCGGAGAAATTTGAAGAGCTGGCTTTGCCCTTTTTTTTACGGAAAACATGTTGTAAACGGATAAAGCGATCCCGTCTTGATAATCATTTGATTAGCCGGCCTAACCCTGTAAAGTTCGTTCAAGGTTTTCAGACACCGGTGATTGTTGCTTTTGCAAATTTCTCGGGCGTAAGTGGACGGAAACCATTAGGTAAAGGTGTTTTCGGAGTGAAAACTCCACTTTATGTTTCGCAACGTGGCTGCTTTACTATGGAAGTGCATAACTTCTTTCCATACCACTTGTGTGGCCCAAAATCGAATCGTAGAGAGTCTTTTTATAGGGTTCAGTACTATCCAGTAGGACTAGGTATGTAATCATCAATATGCGATTTTCAGCCGAAATCTAAACTGATTTTTTTTTCTCTCCGGTTCGAGAGAGGCGATGAGCCTAGCGAATACCTCAAACAGTCTCGTTTCATCAGTATAGGCCTTAGAAAGAATGGTCAAAGTGCCACTGGCATGCAAGCTTCAACGTAACCTGCGATCAGGCGTCCCTTCTTTTCTTTAGGGACGCCTGATCGCAGGTTAGCTTGAACGCTGAGAACCTAGTCCCAAAAACTGACCTCTCTTTATTATCAGGAAATTTAATTGCCTATGTGTTTTATCATATATCTCTACATATTTCTCCTTTTTTATGAAGTGTACTATATAACCTTATCAATTTGGCTCAAGTTTTTCTTTGTCCACTTGCCAAGCTGGTGACAACACAGAAGAAAACTGAAATGTAAAACACGAATACAATGGTTTGTGGGTTAGACAATTCTTGATCGTAATGAATGAGTCTGACAGCAAAAGCCTCCGCAGCCGTTCCCGCGTGAATGTCTGGCGGTGATTATCAATGTTATGGTGTAAACGATCGAGGACAAACCAGAATACCTGTCGAGTACAAACGCTTACGATATCAAATATCTTGGAAGAATCCAGGGACATTATATGAATCCAAAAATTATACCTAACTTAACATTAATTTGTGATAATTTTACATTTTGTAATTAAAAAGTATTTTGTTTATTGGCTTAACAGAGCTCTTGTTTATCCTGTGTCTGTACATGTATGGGGGACTTTCGCCATGCGGATTGCAGTTTATTGTTATTATTATTATTTTATTTTTTTTTTTAACCCTGACGACCCTCTCGAGCTAATCTTGAGTCCTGTCGCACGTATCGAGCTGACCACGTGGCTTGCTTAATCCGTGTCGTGTGTTCTTCTTAGAAACGGAATGCTTTTTTTCTCCCTTTCAATCTTGCAGGAAAAGTTTTTGAACTGGCTTTTTTTCTTATTTACAACCCACAATATTGTGGTTCAACGACGGAATTTCTACCCATTTCATCGATCAGCCATTTCCGCTTAAGTGTGACATAGTCTCTAACTTCCGCTGTTTCCACCCAAGTCACACCTCAACGGAAGTTGCGTAGTTGTGAATCGGCGACGCGGAACGACGTCGAAAGCAAATCAGTCTTTGTTTATGCGTTTCAATGGCGATCAAGACGATGAATTTAGCGAAGCTACTTGTTTGGATTATTGTTGCGATTCAAACATCCTACTTCGGAGCGGGTAAGTGTAGCGCAGAACTGATGTTCATTAACTTTAGTATACGACTACAAGCTTCATAAATATTCCATGGCATTCCCGTACATGCGAATATTTATAATATCACTCCATTTTAGAGCCAATTCTTCTCTTGTCAGGACCACGATTCCACGCTCAAAATTTGTAGTAACCTAAGATTCACGGTATACATGGCATGGTCGATTACCTGTTTATCTCGGATACAGATCATTTTGTGAATTATCAAATTAGCTCTTCAGGAAAGCTTCACTCGATTTACATGAGAACTGGTTTTGACAAGGAAGTGAAACGAATATCACATTGATCATAGATGTATTTACGTTAAACCAGTCAGCTTGTCAGCTGAACCCTCACTTATCGACTCATTTTACGTCCAATTATCGTTATGTCATCCCTATATGTTTTTGTAATGGTTACAGCCATCGGCAGATACGAGCATATGTTGCGTTTTTTGAAACAGTGAGTCTTTCACAACTTGCGTGACCAATTCGTGACGTGTAGGCTCAGCCTTCCCCTCATTATCGTCCCCATAGCCCTCTTCTCATCTCTTAGCCGGCGGGACCTTGGCACGAGAATCGAAGGGCTCTGGAGACAGGATTTTCGAATTAATGCGAATTTTTTTTTATTGGCTGTTTGAAAACAAAGAAATCTTGAACGGAAGTCAGAACGCGCGGCTTGCTGGCGTGAAAGTAGGAAACAGCTGTGACCAGCGGTGTTGAGCGGTAATGGAAGACGAGAAGGAAAACTTGTGGCTGTTGCAACAAAACGGTTTTTTTAGATGCCCCAGTTGATATTTTCGGCGAAGTAAGCAGCAGAGAGACGGAAATTATAAAAGAGCTTGAGTTCTTAATGGGGTAAGAAATTATGTTTGGCGATGGTTTACCAGCGAAGTGTGCGAACCATGTACAGAAAGGTGAAGAATATTAAAAAAATTCCGTTCATTGTCGCTGGCATCACTTTCTTCGCAGGAATTGTCAATCGTAGGACTAGGGTCTTGTGTAAAAAGAGTTTGTGGCTCGGTACAGGTTGGAGAATCACCTTCGTTCAGTCAACACTATACGGTGAAGCAAAAACCAGTGAACCGCGAAAGTGGTCGGATTTGTCTTTTCCTTGTGGGCGATCAACATCGCAACAAAATCCCCTTCAAAATCCCCTTCAGTACGACTGCAGTACAGCGCCTTCCACAATTTTAAAAAATTGGAACCTGCTATAAATGCGGGCCTAGGGTTGGAGTTTCAGAAAATGTCTAGAAGATATTATTGAATTGTACTTGAAAGAAACGTTATGTATTTTTGATTTGGCATCAATGCAAAAAAAACTATGGGAAGGCCAATAATTAATTTCCACTTTTCTTTGCTGGCTCCAGTCTCTAAATGGGGAAGTGGAACTAATGATGATGATGGTGATGATGATTGAATAATGTTTCAGCTATGTGGTGATGCAAAAAGTCCGGAAATGGACCTTTTACAGTCAGGTGAAATAACAACCTCGTTCTTAGGGTCTCTCTTCTTACCGCCTAAGGCGAGCGAGGAGAGACCCTGGTTGGGTCTGGTCACGTGCCACTTTGAAAATTGAGAACACCAGGGAGGGGTCCTCTGTAATCAGCAATTTGTCGCGTTGAGCTTTGTCGAATTCAAAGTATCGCGCTACGACAGCCATTACCCGGGGCGTTTGTCAATATTTAGCTTTCAGGCAGTTTAATATCTGAATAATATCTATTCCAATGTTTACCTAAAGGTTAAGCAAGTCTGACTCAAGGCAATGTAGTGGTCGTAATGTTCAGTGTTGCCGTCCTACCGACTAGATTTATATGGAAAGTCAGTCACATTTGAACTGTGGACGTCGACCGACGCAACTGATTTCATCCCACAGTAATTGCTGTTTCTCCGGCGTCACAATATACTATGCAAGTAGGCAATATGTTCGAGGAATATTTTAATCTTTGTCAGTGGAGAGTCAATACTTAGAGCTTCAAAACATATCTTGCAATAGAAACGAATCTAAACAAACTATAACTGCTAAAAAAGCACGGCATGGCAAATTATACAGAGGTGTCAAACTCTGAGAAGCGACGTGCAGTCAACAGCGAAAACCATGCAGACCTACGACCTCTAAAAAAACAAACGACTCCGCTTGTTGCGTCTTATGCATGAAGTGATTACACACCCTAAGTCAGAGGCAAATCTTGTAAGTCAGTCAGTGTGTGTGTCACTTTGAGGACGAGACGACACGTGATAGATCTCCGAGGTATAAGGCTGGCAGGTAGACTGGGTACTAGTAATTGCGAGTCATTGTTTTCAAGTTGTTTCTTCGGCCATTGCTTCAGGCGTGTTCTCTTCGTGTTGTAATTGGAACTGTTTTAGCTTTTGAAGGCTAAATTTTGAGGAAGATCGCTGGAAGATAAATACGGTACAGTATATGTCCCCCATACATGACGTACTTACGGGTAGGCATGTTATGTATGGGGACACATACTATACCGTATTCTAAACGTGGTGATTTCCACAAAATGTAAGCCTTCAAAGCTCGATTTTTCTCCTTGATACCAGACTTGGATAGGTTGTTATCTGATTCTTGAAGAAATCCAGCTCTGAAACGATGTTTCGATAGTGTATTTTAGCCCGAGATGTGGCCATGGAGTCGAGCTTTGTCCGCTTCCAAGAGACTCGACGAGGCCGTGCTCAAGATTCCAAGGCAAGACCTACCTATTCAGCCTATTTGCTGGCACTGCTTTTGAATTCAATAACGTGAAAGCTTGGAGAATGACTTAAGTTGGAAATAAACCCAAGTTTCGAAGCAGTAAGCAGTAGTTATAGTAAAATCTGCTCGGATGGGTCGATTTTGATATAGGCTTGAATGTCGGAAATGCTCGTACATGTACCGATACAAACGGCCATATTTTTGAAATACTGAAATCGTACAGGGGTTTTTGCATATTTTTGCCGATAAAGGTATAAACTTTGCGGCTGTGTAGACTAGAGGTTTCAGCTAGGTCCCAAGTTCTAAAAATTTGCTTCTAAATGAAGGCTATTTCCAGCCATCGTTCGATGGCGATTAATAATGTTCATTAATATGCTTGATGTCGTCTCGCCTCCTAAATTAAGGCAAAACTTGATAGTCTCTGGGAAAACTAGAAAGGTTTATGAGTAAAATGACATAAGATTCATTACTAGATGTTGCGAATGAAATATTTTGCAGCGTCACGAAAAATGCCAATTTTATGCTTTTGGAGACTGTGCAACTGGCC
>Ga0126343_10001479_pt1 | contig 11103 bp, 12 predicted proteins | sample Cyp2metagenome_FD_92531 | JGI IMG/M metagenome (GOLD analysis project Ga0126343, IMG submission 92531) | Coral microbial communities from Lord Howe Island, Old Settlement Bay, Australia - Cyphastrea 2 metagenome | ecosystem: Host-associated > Invertebrates > Cnidaria > Coral ... | reverse complement strand
TTTAGGAATTTTGCTTCCTTGCCTTATCTTTAGTCTATGGGCTTTGCAATATTCTTCGCGGCAAGACTTTCCACAAATTTCATTTCTCCCTTGTATCAACCACGAGCATATGTTATATCCTCTGTTGCCTCTCATTTTTCCATTAAAACATCATCTCTTTAATTGAGGCATTTTTATGCAAAAAACTACAAGTTTATTATGTTATCATAATCAGCTCACACACATGGATGATGAGGGTTCTGTACACCGCCCCGGAAAATTGCCCACGACGAGCCGGCGAGTCGTGGGCAATTTTCCGGGCCGGTTACAGAACCCTCATCATCCATGTGTGTTCGTTCATTAGTGCGTTCATACAAGAACTAAACTATGACAATAGCAAAGCGCACAACAAAGGTAAGTTCTTATCATTCTTACTAAGAAATGTAAGCTTCTCAGTATCACGACCAAAAGAATTATATTAAAAACTTCTTATAGCCTTGGTACCGAGCTTATTCATTTGTGAAAAGAAGAAAAAGATTTGGGAGTGTTAATAAGTCAAACTGTCCTGGCATGGCCAAAGTCAGTCAAAGTACTACAATTGATCAAGAGAACTTGCTGTACCTGTAACCAACCTCGTGTGCTGCTCAAACTATACATTCATCTAGTCAGACCACATGTTGAAGCTGCCTGCCAGGTATGGTATCCACATCAAGTTTTTAATTGACTCAATTGAGAGAGTTCAATGTAATGTTACAAAACGGATCATAAAGAACTGGCTTCATGGAGACAGACTTCAGGATATGAACCTTCTTTTCTTGGCCTGAAGGAGGCTTTTTATGGATTGGGTTTTTCCCTTTGAATGGATGATGAGCCTGTAGAATTTGGATCTGTCGTAATAACAATAACAACAACATCAATATCGTATAAACTCTTGATCTTAGGCCATCGTAACTTGATTAAGATAATAACACAAACAGCGGTGATAAACATTGTATTCAAACGCATTTTTATAGAACTTGACGCTTCGTGTGCTAGTCAACATACATTTTCAAGCGTGACCGTTACAAATTTTTGAAAACTGCTATATATATATATCATAAACAACAGAGGTCTGGAACCTAGACTGCGAAAAAAAAAATGACGCTCAGTAGTATGTTAAACTGTCGTGACGTCATGAGGAGTCATAGCTAATAAAGCAACAACTTCTCACTAACCCTAACCCTAACCCTATCCCTAACCCTAACCCTAGCCCTAACCCTAAGCCCTCCCTTAATGTCAACGTCAGTAGTGAGCCGTTTACTTCCTCGTGGATCATCTTTAGGCATTTGCAGTTCCTAGTACCAGTAACGGAGCACAGCAAAGCAAGGATACCTTGAAGAAAACTGAGGCTGACAACGAGGTGAAAGATGGCACCCCACAAAAGACAGAGCAATAAGTTCAGGGACCTGGAAAAACAAAACATACTTTACAATGCAAGAGTGCATTAATGTGATGCAAGCTCCTTCAAATATCTCATCCTTACCCTCAGAGGAAAGTACCTTTGGAAGGTTTGTTGCTCAGAAATTGATGTCCTTTGATGGATACAGAAAAACGATGGCTGAGAAGAGGATAACTGAATTGTTATTTGATATTGAATATTCCATGATGACCGAGGGTCATTCTGAGTCAGGCATGACTCATGCCTATCAGACTGTACCACAATCTGTCTATGCTTTTGGCTAGCAAGGCTTGCAAGGTCCTCTTAGTCTATACCACACTTGAGGGTAAATGCATTCTCTAAACACGGTCTACTTTCCATAGCATACATACTGGTTATGGTGTCAGAAATGAAGTTCTGCAACAAATTAGCATATGACTTTGGCCTAATAAGAGTGAACCAACTCAAAACAGAAGAAATCTACTATGCAGAACTTCACATCTGACACCATTTCTAGTCTACATGCCAAAGTAGATTGTGTTTAGAGATATTGAACTTTTAAGGCAAAAAAGTGATATACGCACCTTTTTTATAGCAACCTTCAATTGCTACAGAATATCTTTCACTTCATACTGTGTTTATTCCAGTTATTTTTCCATTTGGGTTAAAAGCTTGTTGTTATAATCCCTCAGGCAGTCACCATTTTAAAAAATCTTTAAAACTTAAATAATTATATATACATGCATTAAAATACAAATATGGGAAAGCTTTTTTATTTAAGTGCTTAGCAATACAGTTTTCTTTTCACATGCAAACATGATTGTAATTTGTACATGCATTGTATTTTCCTTACCTTCACAAGATTTGGAAACAATAAAAAGTCAATTGCAGGAAAACCATAAAATAATGACTGCATTTAGTTGTTTTCATGTGGTTTTATGACTGCTTCTGATTTCTTGGGAATGATTTGAACCTTCTTGTAACATGCCATACTGCAAGCTGACAGATTATTACAAGAACATGAGTATTTCTTCAAGATGCCCACCATGTTTGATTAATTCCTCAGTTATGCTTTCAGAATGGGTGATTTTCATAACAATGTCATTTGACTACAACTACCAGAATCCTTCACATTTTCCTTTTCTCATGCAAATTAGAGCAACATTGTTACTTAGACACCACTGCAGTTTTAGAATTTTTAAACATAATAAAAGAAAAATGAAATGAATTCTAGTAGTTGTATGACATAATGCAAGTGTGCAATTGTGGAGACAATAATTTATTTACATGTTTTCTGCGCTTAGCTGATACTGAGCTCAGACAGGCTAGCCGCTTCATCCGCATTAAAGATTGAATAAACTTTTTAATAAAGTACGCTTGATTGAGCTCAGAAACTGAAGTATCAGCCATCAACCATCATCATCATCATCATCATCATCATCATTTATCATCAGTACTTGAAGTTGTTGTTTTGTTATCGTTGTTATTATTCACTAAAGCCACCTTACACAAGGCTTGCGATGTACGAGACACTAACTCACAGGATCATACAGCAGGTATTTTGATTCTTACAGACATCTGTCCCATTGCCAAGAAACCGCACCCTCATTTACAAAATATTCTTTGAATGTGTCTCTCATATTCTTGGAATAAACCGTATAGTTGTGTCCAGATGAAGAAGTATCCAGGGAATAAAAAGAATGAAGGGATGCTTTGGACAGTAGATGCTTTGGACAGTAGATTTGCCGAGATTGTCCACTTCTCCTAAAACAGTAAATAATGTTTCACTGTCACATCTCAGAAACATAAGCGTGCAGTATGCTATTACAATGTAATGATTACAACTAACTTCCTTTCAAATGTTATCATATGGACAAAACTGTCTCAGTATGGGAACTATTCTTAAATTATTCCCAAAATAGTGGACCAATTTTTATGGCAAGGCATACATTTCTCAAAACATGATATATATGCAATAAAATAAATATAAGATTGTTGGCCTGTAGAAATCAAAGTCAAGACAAGGGTCCATGGATGAATTTTCATCCAGGTGTAACAGTTTCACTAATGTAGTCCCCACTGCATTCAATTCTCTTTGTTGTCTCAATATACATACATCCTCATGACAGACTGTATACCTACATCAGGAAATCATTTTTGTGAAAGCATTGTACCACTCAGGAAAAACATAATAAACAATCAATATTTTCTTTAAAAATTTGCTAAACCATTAGAAAACTCATTAAGAGGGCGGGGGGTGGGGTTGTTCTTATGCTTCTAAGATCTTAAATAAGCACTTTTTATCTACCCTTACATGCAGCAATTTTTCTTTGTTGCTCACTACGCACGAATGTTTTTCCTTGCAATTTTATTTTGCACAATTTTTTTTTGGTATACCCCCAGACCTTTTCTGATGGCCCGTCCCCGACCTGTAATTGTAGATGCGTCGATCAAGAGAAAGCTGCTTTTCATAATCTGGTCCAGCAACAGCCATCAAGACAACGGAGTGGCTCTTCTTGTAGTTGAAGAAATGGGAGCCTGATGCTGGTGGTGGTTGCAGAACTAAGTGTTTCCCGTCCACAGCACCTAGACAATTGGGGAATTGCCACCTTTCCTCGAACTTCAAAGCAATCTCCAGCCCTTCATTTACAGTTGGGGAACTCTAAGATATTTTTCTCCTAGGACTTTAAAAATTGCTTGGCAAACGTCTCGCCCGATATACGAAATTGCTGAGCGTGAGATTCTGAGTTGAAAAGTAAGCGAACGAAACGTTTGGCCAGTGGCAAGAAAGCGCAGTGTCAATGTCAGTTGTTCTGTAGGTGAAATGACCTTGTGACCTCCAATGACCTGTCTTCTCGTTACCGAAGGCTCAATTGCCGTGAGAATCTCTGGGAACCGTTCGTGCGCCATCCTCATCATCTACTTGCACCCGCTCGTGTCCTCAATCCTCAACTCATGTACAATGTTACTAAAGAAACCCCTCTCACTTCTCCTCTTAAGGTATCAGCCAACCCACCGGAGCGGTCTGCGCGCGGATCGTTCTCGTGCTCTCTGTTTCAACACATACCCCTATAAATTGTATATTTTTTTGAAAGCTGAACAATCATGATTACAGCTAATTCCCTATGAAAGGTATATAACTTTAATGTGCTTAAAAAATGAGGAGGTTTTTCCAAAACTAAGTGTTTTCATTCATTGAGCTCCGCGCTCACCAAAAACAAACAGAAGAAAACAATTAATACGGCTTTTATTTCTTCACAAGTTTGTCTAAAATACCGTGTCTCAGATTTCTGGAATGTGACTCCGTTTCATTTTTACAAACTAGCGTATCTGAAAGATAGTAATGCTGCGGCACATTCTGTTGATAGTGACATATTTTTATTAACGGAGTGATTCATCTATGTAGGCGTTGCAAGACTTAACATTAACCTTTAGAGTAAAAACCCGCATACAAGAACATGTGGATTAAGAACACCCAAGCTGAAATTTGGTAAAAAAGCAGTATATATATAACAAAACATTCAGTCTGAAAATTGAAAATTGTTCTTATATATAAAAGCTCTTCCCTTTTCAGTTTAATAGAACAAACAGTGTCTGTAGCTTTACTGTGGCATTGCACTAAGATCTCTGTATAAATGCTAGTTATTTCACGTGCTGTGAAAAGCAAATGTACAACAACTGTATTTGGAATTAAGGAGGCTCAAAACAGCAACATTTCCGTGAGACGCCTGGGCTCTAGTGCGCAGCTTGCGAGATAGCACGCGAGGACTAAAGTTTACAAAAATCAAAACAAACATGGCGGCGCGAGGCCTACTTCGTAAAACTTTGTTTCTGCCAGTTTAGTAAAGTGTTCGGTGTATCAGTTACTTTTGACTTCGGAAACATCCATCCTTCAGGCAATTTCAAGGAAAATATCCCTTTAAACCGCTGTGCTGGAACGTAAACACCAATTATGATATGTTGATGTTGCGATCGATCGCGCCGGCAATCAATCTAAAACCGGCAGGAAAATACTACTCTTCAGGTTTTCTTCGTTCTTTTTCCTTGGCTAGACTCACCTCCGGGTAGTTATGGTACTCGTCTTTTACCGCTTATGCTTCTAACAATAACAGCGAAAGAGAAAACACTATTCGCGGACTATTTGTATTTATTCGCGTGGAATTGCGGGCTTTACTGATCAGTGAACCACCTTCACGCGTGCGCAAAGTGCGATCTTCTATAGTCGAGATTTTAATTTACGTGTGGAACGCGCGCGAAAATTCCTTATTCGCAAAGCTAATATCTCAAAAACGGATCCGGTGACCCTACGTTTTTAATGGAAAATTGTGCAAAACTGTAAAAAAATCTGCGGGGTGGAATTTTTCCAACTTGGAAATTTCAATTTTTTTTTTAATTTAAGCAAAATCTACTCCGCAGAATTTTTTCTAGTTTTCCCTGTTTCTTCTTCTTTGTGTAATAAAATGATTTTTTAAAAAAAAATACGGGGTCACCGGCAATTGATCGTAAAAAGTGGGTCAGGTTTGTTGCTGCTACCTTAATTTATGACTTGAACACAATGAAAGGAACAGTGGACAGTTGCCCTAAATAAATAGCACAGGCATTTAAAACGTTACTGTTCCAAGCTTGAAAAATCGCACCTAGTTCTAAAAGGCTCCAAAAAAACCAAAAAATTGTTTTGAGCCACCTTAAAAGTCTTATAATTACATGAAAAATATGCAATAAAATGAATGTTACCATTTTTCAAAGTGTTAGTCACATCCTTTATTTTCAACAAACAGGACAATCATAAGGAGAAAACACAAAAACCGTATGCAATATGTATGCAGTTCTATCGTCTCTGTTATCGTCAGAGTTAGTAAATCCCTTACACTTTTTTAAAAGTAGAAAATTACGAACACTTAAGAACACTTTCAGGCTGATTTCACCTAAAATAACCAATATATAAGAGCCCAAACAGTCTGAACCCCGAAAATGGGTGTTCTTGTAAGAGGGCTTTTACTGTATTTCTTAAAGCACTGTCAAATCGTGGGGAATCTGTCCTTGTATGCATCAATTTCATGTGTGATGACGCATCGATGGCGAGTTATGACAAGGGATCGTGACAAAAAATCACATTATATTTTGAATTATGTTTGGACATTAAGCGATTCACATCATCTTCTCATTAATATTTCGTTCATAGTGACATATTTTACGCAGTGATTCATCTACAATTTCATGCATAATGACGCATTGATGATGAGGTGTGAAAAGCAATCGTGTCAAAAAAGCATATACATGTAGTGATCTGAATTATCTTTGGTCATAAAATCAGCCCTTTACCAGATAGCGAAAATCGAAAGATGTGGAAACTGTAAGAGCAGACATTTAACTTGTAACTGCACTGATACGCATTAAATATCTTTATAATGTTGAAAGTTTTAGCTTAAATTCATGTTTGGATGAAATGACTAGACCGTAGCATATATGAAATTACCGTGCTTTACGATTTTCGTTTGTTTGAATTACAAGCTTTAGAAACGATGATCTCTCTTCATTTAATAATTCGCCAAGGAGGAGAGACTGCTAAGAAATGAAACACTAAGTTTAAAATTAAGATGTCACACAATTAATAAATCGCCCAGATGTTTTGTCCTCGCTTTACTGATAAAGCAAAGCAAAACATCACCACTAAAATCCACGCGAAAAAGGACGACGGCTCGATGGTGTGACATCCGTCGTGACATCCTCGAATTTTTCGTGGCGCAATGCACTCTGGTAAAAATTAGCGCAGTGCACTCTGGTAAAATACAATGCAATCTGGTAAAAAGTGATGAATTCGAGAATTCGAACCCCCTTCTATATATTTTTTTTCAATCCTGTTTATAATGCTGCTCGCTCGCTCCGCTCGCTCCGCAGCAACAAATATATTCGGGGATGAGAAATCATTGCCACCGCCAGTGAAAAATAGCCTTTAACTTTGAAATGAAAAGAGGAATTAAAATTCGCAGACGTGGTTTTGTAGGTAACCCTTCTGATAACCATTTGGCCAAATTTTAACCAAATTGATCCTGGGGCTGCCGACTTGGAGTTAAAAATGCACGCACAACTCGCCCAAATTCTCATATCAAGAAACAAGGAAAAATAGAATTTCGACCGTAAAGAGATTAGCGGCACCTAGGCGTCAAGCAAAAAAAGCGTTGATCTATGAAAGACAGTATCAGTTTTCTTGAACAATAGTAGTTTGACAGGTAACAAGAAAACGACATATTTTCGCGGCTGTGGGAAACTTTCTTGTTGAGAAAAATCCGCCTCCAAGATCGACCCAACAATTTTTTCCTTGATCTTAGCAAATGCCGAATCATTTGACTAACGTTTCAAATACTTTACACGCAGCAATGAAGACATCTTTTTAATTATAGCCAGGTTTGTAAAGATGCCCAAGACAAAAAAGCGACAGCAGTGAGCAGCAAACAATTCGTTGTCGGCGGACACAGGCGATGTTGCAAACGTTCTTCTTCGACCTTCTTCCAACTGAATTTTAGAACGGCTTCAGTGAACTAATTTCGACCGACTGCTTTTCAGTCGTATCCGATTTGCGTTCATGTTCTTCGATTTCCCGTAACCATTCGCCTTGGTTGTAAAAAGAACCTCTGCCGCCCGAAGCGGGCTTAGCCTGCGTTGCAGACGAAACTGAACCTCGACTATACCGGGGTTAAGCGGGCTCTGCTGCCGATACACAGCTAAATGCTTTCTTTCTTTCTTTCTTTCTTTCCTTCTTTCTTTCTTTCTTTCTTTCTTTCTTTCTTTCTTTCTTTGGTTTTGGCTTTGACGAAAGAAAAGGGACACAGTCTTTTTGTCTTTTTTCAAAGACATTCATAGATTTCACAAGACCTCAACTTTTGCATGTGTTTTATTTGACAAAGCGTTTACAAGAATTGTCAGCAGCTAATTAGAATAATTTAGACAGCAAAATTGTTTTCGCTAAATAACTTCCCGTACGAATAACTTTTTTTTTTGTGTGGACTTTTTTTAAACGATAGCTTTTCCTGAGATTTATCGAGTCATATAAAAATCCAAAATTATTATGGGTTGGCTGACACCTTAATCCAATCTCTTGTCTTTCCTCGTTTAACTCTACCATCGTCTTCCTCGCATAATAAAATAAAAACCAAACAAGCAACCGCTTTCCTTTTCCTGTCGACAACATCCTCAATATCCGCCATTTTGTTTGCTTACGTGTGGTTTACATTTGCGCCGCGCGGGACTGAGCCCGTAACCTTGAAATGTTTTTTTTGTATTTATTATTTTTCTTTTTTTTTTGCGACTTGCGTGTACTTGTGAGGAAACTAGCGAGTCCATTTGGCCACCCAACGCAAGTCTCTACGCAAGTTCAACTTGTGGCCGCTTTCGACTATTTGGGAGTCCGTTTGGTCAGGGCTTAACAGGTGGAGTCATTATTTACGAATTTGGCAATTATCATGCGCCACCAGAAATTTAATTAGCGTTGTCTTCCTGAACTGACGTTGACTAAGGATTGGTGTAAGCAAGTATAATTTGCATCTGTCTGTTATCCTCGTTCAGTTCGAGAAGTTTTGCTGAGCGTTGCATTTCACTGCGTGTCTTCCTGCGTTGCCAGGCGTGTTCGAGCTAGCTTCTACAAACGGAATCATGCCCATCTCGTTTGTTTTGTTTTGCATCATACTGGGAATTGGGGCTGCCAATGGTAGGTTTATGATCCTTTTTATCAATTTTACCCTGGTCGCTTATCGAAATTTGCGAATGGATACGTGGTATTAATTGCCATTTCTGAGTGACGAAATCTTAATATTGAAATGCCAGTTAAGCTCGTTTGGTAGAATCAAGTTTAAATACTAATTTATCACATTGCAGATAATTTCAAGATATCACAACCAGAGTGAACTTTGAACAGAAACATTTCTAAAATACACCCAGCATGCATTTCATACACCGATGATTTGGAAGTTCGTCACACGGTGTTTTCGAAAATTATCATCTGAAATCGATTTCTCTGAAGGTAGTGAAATATCAAATGGAATCATCTCGAGTAAAGAGGGTTCGATATCTAAATGTATGAAGTTGCAGGTTCACTGCATTAAAAGCAATAGCATTGTAGACCATTAAGGGAAATAATTAAATATTGATAGGATGCGCCACAGTTAATTAGCGACCTGTTTTTGTTTGCTTAAACTCTTGCTCATGGTACGCCAAAAAGGTCATAACGGTGAACTTTGGGAGTAATGTGTTGTTACTACTGCGTAAATTGTACGCACTTCAAGAAGGAGATAGTAAAAACAGTTCTTTATTTACAAAAATCTTAAGCTCACGATACAACTTGACATGTTTCGGCATGGCTCATGCCAGCATCAGTTAAATGTGTTGTCTTCATTTATGCAGAAGTTTTTCGACTAGCTACAATGGCGGGAAAATTTTACACGTACACAGCTGATCTTGATCACAGTTTCAATTAAAGGACCGCAACAATTTAGACCAGTCTGTTCATAGAATTTTCAATGTTGTATGATTCTGGACTGAGTATTGCAAAAAACAGCAGAGTCACTCATTAAATGATTCCTGAGAACGTATCTTGCATGGCTGATGATGACATTGATCATGGCAAATGAATATTCCACACAACATTCCACTCATCTTTATTTAATCATTGCACTTGATGTTTCGATATTTTCAGTGAGGACTCCTAAGTCTTGTTATGTTTCATTTCGTCCTATGCTTTCGTTTTTTTGCATATCTCTATTCACGCCCGGCATCAGATCTAAAGATGACTCATAGAAGGGTACGTACTTTAGGCTACGCCTTTCCGCGCACGACGGTTTGTTAACCTACATTCCTGGTAGATGAAGTCAGAATTAATGTGAATAATATATAGATTTAGGCAAGCCTAAAAGCGTAGCTTCAGTTATTTATTTGGATGTTGTAAATAATTATACAGTAATCCAACATCAGAAGCAAATTTTGGACGATTTTGTAGTTTCGGATGTTTCGTCCCAAAATTTGGCCTGAACCGGGCAAAATCTCAAGTGCTATTTTTGCCAACGCCTTCGCAGTCCTTTTTCGGCCGTAGTTTTTAAAAGTCCTTTATCAATAACCCTTTAAGAAATTTAGCAAAGCATCTCACTAAACTCAATAATTAAATTGAACGAACAAAACGACGAAGTCTCTGTAATTTGTAAACGCAGATGTAAGACAACATACGAGCGTCAAAAGCTGTCAAAGATAGCAAATCAATGGTTTTCCTTATTCCAACGGTAACCAGAAGAAATTGTGGTAGTCTAAGAAGCGACTAGCTCTACTAACTCACAGAAAACTTCAAAACTCTCCTGGCAGTATTTACAAATACAGTTTTATTACTTTTAGACGTGAAGTTATTGGTACAGTGTATACGGCGAAAACCGACAGAAACCTAAGCTTATTTGTTTACAATATGTAACTCTATATTCAACGACTGAACTCTTATTGTTTGAAATTTTGCAAATTTCTCTCCTATGGTTCGAAATAAGATAAATTAGGGAGATTTCAAAACTCCTATGGAAGATATAAAAGCTTAACCTACAGGCTTATCTCGTCGGAGCGAAGCAACCACACAATTTTCATGGAAAAGGCGAAAGTTGCTTTGTATTAAAGTCGCTTACCGCAGTTCACATCAGTTTGAATCCTATAGGCAGAAGCTTCCCATGACAGTTGCGAAG
>Ga0126343_10001478_pt1:0-10000 | contig 11106 bp, 6 predicted proteins | sample Cyp2metagenome_FD_92531 | JGI IMG/M metagenome (GOLD analysis project Ga0126343, IMG submission 92531) | Coral microbial communities from Lord Howe Island, Old Settlement Bay, Australia - Cyphastrea 2 metagenome | ecosystem: Host-associated > Invertebrates > Cnidaria > Coral ... | reverse complement strand
GGGGAGGGGGGTAAACATGAATTTAAGTGAAATTTTAGGAAGTTTAAAGAGAGATTAAAAAGGGAAAAAAAAGGTCATGGAACACCACCAGACAGTCGCCCGACACCACAATGGCACCCCAGGTTGGTGGGCAACTATTTGGTGTGAATCTACCAATTTTAAAACAACACCAAATCTTCAAAATTTCCTTTTTCCATAAATTTTACTAATCCTTTGAGAAAAACTAGTTATCTGCAAATATACCAAAAAAATCACCCCCCAAAAAAACTAAACGGCCCAAAACATAGATATGTGAGATGAGCATAGAGATATTTGATTGCTTGAAACGTGAACGAGATATTTACGTTAAAAACGTAATACCCAGCTAAAATACGGCTTTCATGTTCACCCCCGCCCCACCTTAAAATGATCGACATTTCGAAGCAGTTCTATTTATACTAGATAGTCTGTCCTAGCCTCTACCACTACTACACAATCAATTTCATATTTGTAGTTTTATGTTTGTAAACATATAAGTTTCAAATTACGTCCTGATTTAAATTAGGAAGAGTCCTACGGATTAGCATGTCTTAATTTGTAAAGCCGAACCCAGAGCGTCTGCGTGGGAGGCTAACTTACGTGATGAAAATCACGTTATCCACTTAATATCTTAGTGAACACAATACTGACCTTTTTGTTCACACTGGACTCAAAAACGGAAAAGGAAAATAACACATTGAGTAGAATTTTCTTTCTCAGAAAGCAATCCGCATGACGGCGACCACAAAAATCGGTTTTAAAGATTTCAGTCTTATTTTTCGAAGATAAAAATAAAATTTACCTTCCCAAGAAAACAGGAAATGTCAGATATAGGAGCGGCCTCCGGCCTAACCTTACAGCCGTCCTTTCCACTTATTTATAAGCCTAATCTGATAATTCACAAATTGACCTTCTTCGTTAACGTAAAACATTCTTAATATCACTGTGACCTGAAATGTTCCTTCCAGTCTTCAATGGTATTAAATCAGCCGTGTTATAATTTCAATCAACCCAGACTTTTCTTGAAAATGTCAATTTCCCTGTCTCAAACTAAAATTCCCTGATCTTGGAGGATTTTTTTCCCTGAGCATCTCTTGACCTGCAGGAACTCCGCATATTTTTCCTGCATGATTACACGAATTAAGAGTTCGACGACTCGAAGGTCGGACATGAAACAAATTCGAGGAAGACACTGAATAAGACAAAGAAAAGCCTGTTAATAATTAATCACCTCTATAATGATATAAAGTTCGCTGGAAAAAAGCCGTTTCCTTGAAACATGTTTGGAATGTAAAGAAGCCGGCAATATTCATTCATCAAAAGGAAGCCATTCATATGCAAGGCACGCGAATTTTGTTACCGGAAGCGTTGTTATAAGATCGCTCGTATGAACTCTTTGTAATTAAGCACTTTATCTACTTGGACGTCATATTTAGCAAAAAATAGCGCGTGCTAAGAGCCAATGACTTTCGAGAATATTGTCATTGGAATCGCTTAAAACATGTGCCTTGTTCCCTTGGCAAGACAGAGCTAAAACGTAACAGGAATACCAGGTGTACGAGTCAACTGGGTCTCGTCAATGATTGTAAGCCTTGAAACGGAAAAAGAAGAAAGTACAAAAGTTGCTGTGACATGCCAATTCTTTATCAGTCGCGTTATACATTGAAGAATTTGGGTTTTCGTCATTTTTCAGTAAGCAGACGTCCTCAACTGCGTAAGAGCAAAGTGAAAGCGTTTTCATCTTTTTGGAAAAGCCAAAAATGAACAGCACATCAAAAGAGACGGGGAATGAGAATGGCGAAATCGTTCTCTCCAAGGAAGAAGGCATCGTATTGTGCAGCGCTTTCATTATGGCATCAGTCTTCATTGTCGTAGGAAACTTGCTCATAATTGTCCTGTTCGCACTAAACAAGAGACTTCGCAAGAAAAGTTTATTTCTGGTCATAAGTATGGCGTTTGCTGATCTTATGCTGGGAATACTATCTGCACCTATTTACATTTTGGTGATCGGATGTTCCTATGACCTTTGGAGAGCCCAAGAAGTACTGTCGAATAATTCCTTCTTCTTTGCTCACATCGTCACTGATACCGTTTTTGCACAAGCCTCTATAATTTCTGCGGCCGCGATATCTGGAGAGAGATTTTACGCCATTTATTGGCCCTTGAAAAGTCAAATAGTAACAACACAAGCATATCGCATCGTTCTTGTTGCGGTGTGGACACTAGCTATCGTGATATCGTCAATAGTCATAGCACTGAGCCATTTAGTTTCACACAAACATGCTGTGTACGCCTGGGCGCCTTACGCTCTCATTCTTACGTTCATCATTTGCGCTTTTAACTTCAGCATTTGGAGAAAGTTTCAACATGGAAGGGTCGCTTCACAACAGCAAAACAGAGCCTTACATAACAAACGTTTGACAACAACCTTGCTGATCGCATCTGGACTGACTCTGCTATCGTGGCTCCCTTTAATTATTACAAGCGTTTTGGACGTTCATGGCATCTCAATATCTTGGAGAGATAATCTGGTTGTCAACCTGGTAAATTATTCCAACTCTTTCATAAATCCACTTGTCTATGTATTAAGAATTCCCGAATTTCGAAATGCGTTGGGTCTGTGTTCTTTAAGAATGCAAACATCAAGGAAGGCAATAGCTATCGATAGACGAAATCCTCTGACGTCGAGGAGGAGACAATTAAGAACACTACGAACCCACCCCAGTCGTCCAAAAGTGGCGTTTGAACAGGAAACTGCAGATAGCGAGCTATGCTTAACTAAGGTGTGATAAGCTATTGACGCTGATCACGTACTGAGCTTTATCATGTACTAAGCCATATCCTTATATAATGCAAATCTTTATTTAACTAATGTTTTTTTGTAATTTAGCTTGTATTTCCTTTCGAAATGGAGTTTTTTCTCTCCTGTGATAGGGCTTTACGTAAATCTGAGTCCGAATCTAATCGCATTAGCGCGCTATTCTTTTTTTCATTCAAATTCAGTTCTCACTTGAGGTTAAAATTGACAAAGAGAAGCAAATGATTCTTTAATGAATAGCAGACAAATTATTTTATTTGAGGATGAATAACCAAATACATATAGTTGTGTCATTTACTTGACGATATAACGACATTAAGATGGCAAACCCTCTTATAAAACCTTGTTCTGGATTTATCGATTGAAGTTCTATAGTTTAAATACTACAACTATAGTACACTATAACAGGAATAGAAGTTTTAATTCCAATAAAACAAAGCGGCAAAGGAAACCGAACCGGGGTAAATATGTACATTTCATGTTAATATCATTAAGTATGTTTAAAAAAAAATGACTTTTTAATACGTATGGCCTGATGATCTAGATTAAATCATTGCTGTCACAGACATCACTTTTTAAAATTCTCCAACTATTCCTTGATAAAAACAATTTTTTTCTGACCCAATAAATACGAAATGTCACTGAGATATATTAGTGACCTCCATCCTCACACTTAAGGCCGTCCTTTTACACCCATGAAGTTTACACTTATTAATTCTCAATAGCTTTCGCCTTTAAGGGAAAACATTGTTTGTATCACAGGTGAACCGAAATGTTTCTTCCAGCCTTGACTGGTATTGGATCGGCTGCGTTATCATTTCTATCAAGTTTTACCTGACTTTTTTCAAAATGTCAATTTTCCCAGAATCAAAATCAACCTCTCTGACCCTGAGGAATATTTTCTCCCCTGACTATTAAATGACCTATCGCAGCCCTGAAAATTGAGCTTAAAACTGGGAACAGTTTCGCAAAGCTGAATAATTGTTTGGAGTTACAGAACAAAGAAGAACTCGAGGAACACCTGTTTGTAACTTGCGCCATAGATTACCCTACAGATTGCATGTAGCACGCAATTACAGTCTCCTCACATTACGTAGATTAACAGTGTTTTTATCCAAATCACGTCACTAAGTACAAAAAATCAACAGATGTCAATCTCTCAAACCTGATCGCCCAGATAAAGCACGTTCAAACAGGCATTAATTAGCAGCTTGGTTAGTAAGGGATAGCTGGCCTCGTGGGAGAGCAATCCCTACGTCACTTCCTAATTTTATCGTTAAGTCTGGTGTTGTTTCAAAAACCACTATAGAACTCATTTTTACCACATCGTCGCGGTTTAAAGTGTACACATTTTCGATTCAGAGCTAGTGACCAGTCAAAACGAAAACACTACAATTAAGGTTACCGGGTACCTTCAGGGGTGTCTCCAGTCCAACGGATGCAGCGTCTCGCGATCACATTGCAGATACCCCAGCTCCTACACCAGATTAAAGCTCATAGATCTGGCTATTCAGAATTTTTATTTGGTTTTCACAAAAATGACTTTCGAAGTTTTCCCCGGAGTCTAAACTCTGGGCTATACATCATTTTTTCAACACCTTCACATGTCATTACCGAGTCTTAAATTCACCATATCTATTAACTTATCACTTCTCATGATTTTTACATTTTGGAAGTTTTAGTTTTTTCTTGTGATCAGGTACCCACACGCTTAAAAAAACGTATTGGGGTTTTCCGTTGCGTGATTCCATTCAAATTCCCAACTCGGTTTAATCTTCATCGCTCGGTTTTGGCTTTTGGAAGTGTCCCCGTCCAGGCAGTGAAAACAGAGGTTTGAAAAACCAGCGCTTGAAAAAAAATAATTAAATGAAATAACACTGAAAAAATGAAGGCGGAGAAAAACGAAAATTTAGAATTTTTCACTCCTGAAGGTAGAGGGTAACCTTAAATTGGGCAACAGCAAATATATTGACGCTACGCCATTCGCCTTGCATGACACTCGTATTGGACTCTTTATACCATCCGTTGCCATTACCCTAACTTTCATCTTATCATCGAGGCTGGTGACGTTTCAGAGCGAATAGTAGTTTCGCAACAGCAGAGCCTCAGAACTTCTTGCTATTTGTACTTGTAGTCCTCTGTCTGCCGTCTGGTTCTGTTTTATTATAGTACACATTTGACAGGATCGAGCGCAAATATCTGAAGACGTGCGTGCTTCAGTAAGGCTATAATGTTAATTATGTTTATCAGTCTAAGTTAATGTATGCAATGCCGAGAAAATACTAGGAAAGCGCACGTGTTCCAAGTTAACTTGGCACCAGCTAAATCCCCCCCCCCCCCCCCCCCCCAAAAAAAAAACAAACAACACCAACAATACAGTCGTACACCTGCATGGTTTAGTATCACCTCCCGAGGAACTGTTTTGTAGTTCACTCTACACCAATTAACAAATGGTAAACGCCATAGCGTGTACTATTGAGTTATGGATGCACGCGGGAGGTTGCTACCCACGAAAGAAGCGTAAGAGTCGCACGAGGCGATAGCCGAGTGCGACTCTAGCATTTGTTTTATAACATAAACATTGTATTGTTTCTTCATATTAAGCGAGTTTCTAAAAGTTTTTGAACGGAAAATCTGACGGGTACAAACAGCTCATTTGCATAATGCAGCGCGTGCACTTTCAAGTCCGAGTCGGTGTTTTCAGTTGTCAAGACAAATATCTATTTCGCTAACTTCAGCGCTCCAAGCTAACTTCTTCAAAAAATCACCTTTTGGCGACCTTCAGTTGTAAAATGGTCGCCATGAAGAGAAATTCAGTCGCCAAAAAAAAAACTTGAAAGTGGAGGACACTTAATGACATATTACACGAAGGGCTAATGCGCCGAACGGCACGTTTTTAACACTTCGCTTTACTACAGTAAGGGAAAGAGAAAGAAGAGATTGTCTAGTAGCAAAAACGATTTATTTCAACATTACAAAGCTGCTGAGACCGGGTAACATTGCAAATGGTGCGCAAAACCCCTTCGAATCGATCAAATTTGCCATTTTGAGCCGCAGCTCATTTTAAGTTTACGCATTCGACTTTCTGAAGGACGAGAGGTGAAAAGAGAAAGACAGGTGATGCCGCCACTTGTATTATTGATTAAATTCGTCAGGTATTTTTGATAATTTTTCAAGTAAGTTTCTCTTTAAATTTGTAGGTCGCCAATTGGCGACTTTCGCTAGGATTTTAGTCGCCAAATATTTTTTCCACTCGCCATGGCGACCAAAATGGTCGCAGCTTGGAGCGCTGTAACTTTGATATTGTGGTAAAAAACAAATCAAATGTGGTTTAGCGTAGTCAGTACTCCTATCGACAACGATACGGGTCATCACAGTGGTCAAAATTTTGTGGATCCGCGAGGCGCAGCCAAGTAAGTCCGCAACAAATTGAGCTACATCACAAAGCGCGCGCCTTGCTTTAGTTAGTGAGTACGTCAGCAGCATACACCCATGGGCAAATAGTAGATGCCGAATTAGCCAATCAGAGCGTGCGCTTTGCTTTAGTTATGTTACAAGAGAAAATGATGGTCTCTTGTATACACTTAATAACATTTACACTTACTTGATTTTTGAGACAGCTTTTAAATCATCCCAATCGATCTGATCTTCTTTGCTTGCGGACTTTAAGCCGTACGACACAAAGGAGTTGTTAGTAGCAGCAGCCTCCCCTCCCCAACCACTCCACACTAGCACAGCACACCGGGACCCACGGGAGCCCAACTCCAGAGCGACAGAGGTGACCTGGGAACAACACAACAAACATGAACCTTTTATAACTTGAACACTGTGTGTATTGCATGCAGTTGTAATTAACAAAAACTACTTAGTATACAACAGTTTTGGAGTAAAACTTCCCAGGAGTTTAGCGACCATTCTGAATCTCAAGATTCCAAAAAATATTAAGATACGAAAAAGTTTAAAAGCTCAATTGTTGCTGTTCATAGTGGTAAATGCACGAAAGAGTTCAATTCCCACGGGATTAGTTTGGAACTTCAACTTCGTTTCAATGTTTCAAGAGGCCATGACATCAAGTGAAAACACTCTGTTATTGTAACGTGCACGATGAACGCCTAAGACATCAACAGGAAAACAAAGTATAAAAAGCTCGTCAGAAGCTTTGAGTTAGTTTACATGACAGAATGTTGTACCTGAAGCTGTTTTGCCACATCCTCTGGCTGTGGAACAAGCTGGAATGGAATGACTTTGGTCTTAGCTGGTAAGAGATACAATCCGCCCTCTCCTTGAGTCAAACCAGTCTCCACTACGCACTGTTGGTTATAAAACTACGAGAAACAAAACAAGACAAGCCTGATTAAAATTCAACTATTCCACACCAGTAGTTTCTGGAAGGAATTTTATGCTGTCCGCGTACTATTTAACAATTGGACTATTCGCTCTCGATTTCTATCACGCAAAGAAATCGAGGGCGAATAATCTAATTGTTTTAATAGAGCGGTTTTCAATTGAGTGTCGAAAGTAATTAGACAATTAAGACGGATTCCGCTCAAAGTTCGAGCAACAAGTGCAAAAATTATTTTCTAAAAGTCTACTCACAGCACATTAACTTTTTGAATACTATTTGAAACTTCTCACTGTCGTTCATTTCTCCAGGTGACCCCGCGATGAAAATCTCAAGCATTCTCGAGAAATTTAATGTCAACCCTCGGAAGAATGCCTCATGCTTGTGTTTTCAACTAACGCGAAACGTCCGTTTTAAGTGAAATATGTTTAACTTCAAGTTCAATTTTCTCTCGCGGGGTCAGCTTGGGAGCTTAAATCTAGATAGGATCTTCTTACCTTTATTCAAAATATTACCATGCTATGAGGTTTTTTGGTAACTTAATTTTTGCCATTATTGCTCGAATATTGAGCGGAAATCATCTTAATTTGGTTTTGGTTTTGGTTTTACTACGGTTTGACATTGGTTGAGAAGGCTAATCGATGTGGGAATTGGTTTGGTTTTGGTTTTACTACACCCAATTGAAAATCGCTCTATAAATCTACTAATCGTTCAAACTTTTATCGAAATCCTCTTCACAGACACTTCGAAATCGCAAAGGGGAGGCCGCCATTTTGTTCCAAGCGCACACAGCTTCGCTATTCACTATCTAAAGCAGTAGATAGTGCGTTGCGTAGTCAATCAGCGAACGGTATTCGTGGTAGAACGCTAGTAGATATAAACTATTATTAAAAACTGGGTCATTGTTTAATGCAATTCAAGGAATTTGATTGGCTTAGTGGTCATGGTATATGACCCATTATACCATGCCCTACCAATATGGTAATCGTAAGTGAATTTTTGGGGGCGTTTTTATTTCCATCACAGTCTTGTTTTCCACGATTTTGAGGGGTTTTTAATAAAACAATTATTCCACTCGCGCTTGTTGGATATGAGATGATTATAGCCAACTCCTCGTTGGCTAGTCTATCATCTCATATCCAACGCGCGCTCGCAGAATAATTGTTAAATAACAATTATTTTATGATAAAGAGTTGCGTACCTGATTGCTGAAGAAAACCGCAATCTTAGAAAACCTGATTGGGAAAGGACACGTTACCCTGAAACAAGAAAAAACAAAGTTATCATCTTGGTTTCGTGACGAGGCACTTGGCTATGTGGTGACGACAATTAAACTCAGGACAAACCTCAAGTAAATTTGAAGGAGGATAGTCGAATCTGCTGTGGTTGTTGACGAATCAAATACAGCCTTGCATTCAACTGCAGACAGAAAAAGACGGTTGTTAACATAATAAAAAAGCAGCAGGCGGTAAGCGCAATGAATAAGCGAAAGGATAACGTGTTTACGGTCTATTTAAATTACACGTTTGGTTTAGTTTGCGCTCAAATTGAAATTTGCTCAAATTTAGACCACGCAGTTCACCTTAACCAATTAAGGTGAAAGTGGGCCTTTTTGCGATGCTCTTCAGTTTTCAAGCAGCCAAAAGTGATCCAGCCAACGTGATTAGCGCAGAATTCCTACTCTCTCTTTGCTTGACGGCTGAACCAAGCAAAACGTTTAAGGTTTGACAGGAGCGCGATATCAGTTTTATTGAAAAACAAACGTATTACTCAACCATTTGGTTTTCACCATCCGGCATCATATAAAATTCAAAGCGCTCTACGAGCAAACCCGTGAATTTTCAACTGCATGTTGACTGACATAAGCTAACCTTTGCGTAATTTGGAATTACTCCTTTCAAACACCACATAAAAATGGCACCATAGGACCAGCCGCTTCGTTCAACGTCCCACCGGGATTGTTAAAACTTAATGACGTCCTTTCCATGGTGTACTGACTGCGTACATTTACCATGGACAAGTTTGATGAACTTGGCAAGTGCATGGTCATTGTGGTAGCTTTTTGTTAACTTCAGCTTCTGTCTACGACAGTTGTGAGCAAACAGCATATACAGAGCGGTTTTCAATTAATCGTCGAAAAAATTACTTTGGTTTTGGTTTTGATTAAAATATGGTTTGAGATTGGTTGAGTAGTCTAATTGATAAGTAACTGGTTTGGTTTGGTTTTGCGATACTGAAAACCATCCCACGTGGCAAATAAACAATTACACTCACCAAATGGTGCTATTTGTTCCATCTGTATGGTAAACACTTGGGGTGTCTGTGGTGATGCCTTCAGTGTTTTCCACAATTCCTTTGCTTCTTCAACTGCTTCAAAGTCACATCCTGGCTCGGGCTCAGGGCATTCATTCTGTCAATCACAAGGAAATAGCAAACAACCCAAATCTACTTCATTTCAACATAGCCTAGATGATTGTGTTTGTTTGTTGGCTGGGACACGAAAGCAGGGGATCATGTGACCGTGCCACAGTCATACCACAAACTTGGGCGTTCCTAAAGCTTGTCCATGTAAGATCATGTATAATATGGTTTGGCCCTCGCCGTCCTAAAGGATATTATCACTCTTCACTTGGGACAATCTAAATCAAATGTGGCAAAATCATAACCTCTTACTAACCGAGCGCGAGGGCCGTACTGGAGAATATTGGCCCGAGGTCGTGGCAGTATGGACCGAGCGCAGCGAGGTCCGTACAAAAACGACCGAGGGCCAATATTCCCCAGTACGGCTCGAGCTAGCTAGGTTAGTAAGTAGTTTATTATAT
>Ga0126343_10001477_pt1:0-10000 | contig 11107 bp, 4 predicted proteins | sample Cyp2metagenome_FD_92531 | JGI IMG/M metagenome (GOLD analysis project Ga0126343, IMG submission 92531) | Coral microbial communities from Lord Howe Island, Old Settlement Bay, Australia - Cyphastrea 2 metagenome | ecosystem: Host-associated > Invertebrates > Cnidaria > Coral ... | reverse complement strand
CATTTACCTCAAAATTTAGTCTCGGCACTATTTCTAATTACAGTCGGCAGTCGGCGATAACCATTCTAGCTCATTTTAGCATGCAATCGACCAAGAAGGTACCGCTTCACTTGGTTGAAAGCGGAACTACAGACCATAAACTGTTAAATATATACCTTTATCTTGTGTCTAACCGTAACAAAGGTCACGTCCGGTGAAATGAAAAGAGGGACCTTGGGCATATAAGATGGCGACGGCGAGGACGACGCCAAGTAAAAAAAAAAGTCAGGTTTATTTTACTTTGGAATTCGCATTTATTTGGAACTATCCAGTGTGTTTGCCGGTATCAAAACTTGCCTCTGCTTCCAAATAAAAATACCGAAAAAAATACCACAGTGAGAAGTTTCAAAGAGCATTCAAAAAGTTAATGTGCTGTGAGTAGATTTTTAGTAAATAATTTTTGCTCTTATTGCTCGAACTTTGAGCGGAATCCGTCTTAACTTTGATCGTAAAAGGCACAAAAAGAATTGCGTCACCAGGAGGGTTAAAATAATTATAATTTTTAAGCAAGCAAACGGAACGATGATCTTGCTGGTGTACGCACGTAGGATCAATAGTGATCTAATCGGCTTCACATACAATTGAAGAATACAAAAGCAGAAACTGACACAACGGAGGATGATTTTTTTGAAGATGTACTATATTTCGGCTGGCCAAACCATCCGTACCTGAAGAAGGCTGGTTTGGCCAGCCGAAATATAGTACATCTTCAAAAAATCATCTTACGTTGTGTCGGTTTCTGTAAAAAAGATACAAGGCAGTCCCACCCCCGCGACGCTTTTCTCGTGAGTGATCCAACAAATTATAGCCCTCGGGGCATAAATCCACACGCACAGCATCATCATGTTTACAGTAACATGACTCTAGTTCCTTTTATAAATAACGCTTGTAAATCTGCCTTTTCTCAGCTATATAACATTAGGAGAATTAGGAAGTATCTTACAACGGACACCTTAAGACATTTAGTACATTACATTAGTACAAGTAGAATTGATTACTGTAACAGTTTGTTATGTGGACTCCCGGACAACTCTTTAAACAAACTTCAGCGAGTTCAAAACGCTGCAGCCCGCCTTATAACTGGAACATCAGAGTTTTCTCACATACCTCCAGTGCTCCGCACCCTTCATTGGCTTCCCATAAAACAAAGAGTACAATTTAAAATGTTAATTTTAGTTTTTAAAGCTATTAATGGCCTAGCTCCTAATTATATTACTAATTTAGTTAACATTTTATGCCTAGCAAATATTTGCTTCGTCGAAACAATGAGATACTACTGGAACCATACAATGGTAAAACCAAGAAAACGCTAGGTGATAGGGCGTTTGCCGTGGCAGCCTCCAGGCTTTTTCATTCACTTCCTCGTGAAATCAGACATGAGACATGTTTTAACACTTTTAAAACTAAGGTTAAGACCTTTTTCTTTCGCACGGCGTTTTGTTAATTTTACCAAATTTAATTGCTCATTATCTTATTTTTAATACGGTGTAAATAGTTTTTAATATGATGTATTTTAGTTTTAATATGATGTGTATAGTGTAACGCGCATTTGATCATATTCGAATGTCAATTTGCGCGCTGTAAGCAATAATAATAATATTATTATTATTATAATTTGTATTCTTCGTTAAAATAATATCGAGATTTACCGTAATCCCCGAGATAGCGCTTCCCCTCTCCTCCTAGAATAATCTCCCCCTTCGAATAAGCGCTCCCACGTGGAATAAGCGCTTCCTCCCCTCGAGCCATTTTGTGGACGAGTAGTGAGACAACATGAACAAGGGACGTACAGTTTTCGTCCTGTGGTATTGAATTTGTACATTGTTTCAGTTTGGAAAAAAGATACAAGTACCAACGGTGCTGCTATTTGCGCTTTTTATGCCGATAAACAGTATATGTTGTTGTTTACGTGCAGATGTTGTCTTAAAAATGATCACGTTCCAATTTCTCCTAAATATGCTAAATTTGAAACAAGCGCCCCGAAGTGGGTGAGGAATTAAATTTTAATATGAATGAATTTAGCCTCTGAAGGAAGAAGGTATTAATCCTAAACAACAAATTTACGGCAAGTTGAAATCCCACGGATCCTAATTTATTGTTCAAAACGAATGGTATCTCTTATATAGGTAAACAAATAGATCCAAACTCAAACGGAAAAAATTGTATAACGTTTTAAGAATCAGAATTTTAATAAAGTAGCAAAACTTAAGATGGATTTAGGGTTAAGCAAACATGTTCAGGACAAAAATAAACGAAACGGCTCCAAAGTTCGCAACCAATCCAAAGGCATCATTTGGCACGGTCGGTTTAGAAGTAGCAGCAGCAGTAGTAGTAGTAGTAGTAGTAGTAGTGGTGGGTTCCTGAACTCTGTTACACAGTTTGCCCTCACAACAGTCAAGTGAACAATCGGTCAACTCTCCAGTCTGGTTGGCCTGCTTGCAGGCTGCAATAAAAAAAAGAAAGATGTTCAATTATGAGTGTGCTTCGGTGTGCCTTTCTACATCTTAATTTAACTATTTCACTCCAATTCAACAATTAAGGTAAAGTTTGAATTCTCAAGTAAGGTAAAACGTTGTTCCAAATTACGGCTAGGCAATTTAAAGAAGTCCAGTCACGGAATTTTGAATTGACCACCTGTCAGCTTTAGATTAATAGTGGTCTACCAAGAGAGAGAAAGAGCTAAGAGATTATAAAAACCATAAAGGAACGCGGATGACGAATAATGGAGAAGATTACCCTGGACGCTCACACGGGGGTGTTCACCCAGGAAAATTGAGTGGGGGTGTTCCCAAAACCTTTACCCTATTTATGACGAAATTTAGCGATTTTTCCCTGCTCTATTTATGACCTGACCAAAAATGTGATACCTTATTTACTGACCGTTGCGGTTTGCCCAGTTGTCCTAAACATAATCAGTTACAATTCGAAGCCGGGACACACCACGATCGGATGTGCGGCTCCTGTAGATATCTAATTGCCGTAACTGTTCATCAGTAGGATGCCTAAAATGCGTGCAATTCCGATCCACAATTGGTTTCGGCTCCATCAAATCCTATACCAATTGTAGAACATTTTAGGCTGAGCCACCCACAATGTGAGCACAGTTATGGACAAGAAATGTTCAAAGTGCTTTTGCTGATGGTCTCGTCTATAATGATGAAAAAGTGGTTTTCCTACCCAATTCAGGACTAGAATGCAAAAATCATACCCTATTTTATCTATTTATGATCAAAACGGCAGAATAAGCCGCAAGTACGTACAAATGTATATAGCCCATATAAGGAAGTATTTCCCTCTGGGAGGTTAACACGGATTACAAACGAGGAACTTGAGAGATTTAGGTTCAACTTTTCAAGATGTGCAAACCCTGACCTTTACCTTTCAGGCAATACCTTCATGAGAATCATCACCAAGCATAGTCGACTAAACCTGATAGCCTGCGAACAGGTTCCCGGCGAGGGCTCCGCTCCGATTGCTTCGCCCTCCAAATCCTTCACTTTCGCGCTGTTCGGCTCGCTTTACCCGCGGAATTTTTCACCGTCCTTGCCGGGAACTTGTTTACAGGCTAACCATTAATAGTAACTAGTCTTGCACTTACCATTGAACTGACTGTTGGGATCACAAAAAGCGCTGCTGGAGCAGTTCCTTTGCTCGACTGACCTCGAGCCAAATGGTCCAAGAGACGCGGTGTATTTCACTGTTATGCATCTATCGAACAACGGATCGCAAGTAATCTTTTCAGCTTCGTCGCTTTCACACTTGGTTCCTCCAGAAAGTTCTGGCTGGCTGGCACACGCATAGCATTCAAGGGCTGCCAAAAATAATGAAAAAATTAAAGATAGAAAATATAATAAATAGGTCATTTCACAGTTACCTTGTGCTTCTATTTTAAAACGAATCCTCTTGCAAATAAATGGTCGCGCATGAAGACTCGTTTTGACGCAGAAACAAAAGGCAACTGCGAAATCAGAAAATTAGAAAAGTAAAGGTTGCTGATTGTCGAATGTTTTATTCCTGTTCGCGATACTTTGAAGCTCTAGATGCTTCGATTTTCCTTCTAGAGGAATTAGTCTAAACTAAGAAAAGTGACCATTTCAGCTTCGCGTGAAAACTACTGAGGGAAGCAGATATTAATTCTTAACAAAATTTATAGCAAGTACAAATTTATATACATGTACAGGTAAACAAATGCATCTCAACTCAAAGGGAAAATGTTTCTTTAAACTTTTGAGGAAACGGACTTTTAATAAAGTAACAAAACAAAAGATGGACACACGGTTAAGCAAACATGTTCCGGACAAAATCAAACAAAATGGCTTGCAACCAATCTAAAGACTTCACCTGGTTGGGGTTTTGCTGTTGTCTCTGGGATCTTGTTACACAGGTCACCTTGACAACAGTCAACTGAGCAATTGGTCAGCTCTCCCGTCTGGTTGATCAGTTTGCATACTGTAATAAGAAGAACGAAAGATTTTCAATAAGCCATTTCTGAATTGCTTTCCCCCTCCGTTTCAAAAATTGATTCCTGGTGCACAACTTTTCATATGGAAATAAATTGGATTTTCAAGATAAACTCATTTGAACATGAAAGGCTGTACACCAAGACTTGTCTTGAAAGAGAGGCTTAAGCAACTCGGAAATGCCATGATTGTACTGCGCTCCTTTCACACCAACTCCATGGCTTAGGTGGCCCACCTTAAATTTTAGTTTTTGAAAACTTAAGGTGGCTCTGAACCCTACTTACAGAATTTTCTTTAACTTTGCCGAAAGTTGCGTCTTATCATACTTATCAAAAGTTGACAATATGAAAAAACATTTTGAAGAAGAAATCTTCCAAGCCTATTCCACTAAATGATAATGTTCTTGCACTTACAATTTACTTGACTGTTCGGGTCACACGAAACGCTGCTGGAGCAGTTCCTGAACTCGAGTGACCTCGAGCCCAATGGTCCAAGAGACACAGTGTACTCCGCTGTTATGCAACTATCGAACAATGGATCGCAAGTAATATTTTCAGCTTTGTCCTTTTCACACTTGGTTCCTCCAGAAAGTTCTGGCTGGCTGGAACACGCATAGCATTCAAGACCAAAAGCTGTCAAAAATAAAAAAAATATACATATAAAAAATAAAGTAATCGTATGGAAATGAGTTTCATTAGCTTTGATATGGATGACTGTGTCGTTTTGACACAGGAAAAAGGCAACTCGAAAATTGCCTATTAATGAAAATTTAACAAATAAACACGACATGAGTAAGTAAATAAATGAATGAATGACTAACTAACTAAATAAATCAATCAATCAATAAATTAAATAAATAAATAAATAGGAAAAGTTAAGAAGGTTACTAATGTCAGAATGATTTCGTGGACAGGAAGAAATAAAAACTTGTTGGCGCGAATTTTTAGGATATGTTTGGAATCTACTTGGTATTTGTTCGTTTGACACTGTTTTCACTTGATGTTTGCTCAAGCGACATCTTTTCATATTTAACTCGATCGGTATTCAGTGCACTATTTTTTGGAATTTCTCCTCCCATTGAAGGCTATTGATAGAATTGATTATGACATAAATTCCCTGATATTCTCTCAGTACGTCGGTTTGCTTGTAGGACAAGTTTGGAGCTCCGTACTCTTAAGCCGCCAATCAAAGGTTAAAGAAAGAAAAGATTAAAAAGATGCTAATAGCTTTTGAAGGAAACTCGCTCATGATTTATTTCTTTTTAGATAGATTTTTTTTCAAAACACTCTTATCTAGACTATGAGAGTTTATCGTAGCTGACTGTTTTTCAACAGCTTTGCAATATGTGTTGCCGTGTGTTTTGACTTAAAAAAGATATTACAGTAACAGAACCATGTTAGAACTGTTCATTTGAATGTTCTGGAATTCGTTGATCATTTTCTAGTAAGTTTAGTTAAGGACGTTAAGGATTAGTAATGTCTTCGGACGACCTAACGATGAAGACACGATGAAGCTGCCGGAACATATTCTACAAACGGGTATTCAGTTTGCCATGTTTACCAAGGGTTTACTTTAATCTGTAAATCAGGACAAAAAACGAAACTTCAACAAACTATTTTTCCTTGGTCACATACGTTATTTACATTTAGGAAACATTACATTTATCTAACATTCCCATCCGATACCGTAATTCCAGCTAGTGTGCCTCCAAAGAAGCAAAACTCTAACAGTAAAAGCCTGTTGTATCGAGTTCACACTTTTATGCATACATGTAATCAAGAGTTTTCTAAACCGTATTTTAATACAGTGGTACCCGGTTAATACGGACATCAAGGGGACATGCCATAGTGTCCGTATTCTCCGGGTGTCCGTATAAAGCGGACTCTCAAAGAAAACGTTAGGAACACATGCTTTATCGATATTAAGACCAAAGCAGACATTTTTAAGAGAAAACGTTGTTTAATTTCTTAACTGTAACAGTAACAAGTTCATCCCAAAGAAACCTCACGATCATTTATCAGAGTTATCATAGTCTCAGAGTAAAATATTTTAAGTTTTACGTTTAGTACTGTTATTGCAACAAGCATGACAATAGACTCATTTTAAAAAGTCTGTGACTTTACTTTGTACCGACGCTTTTAGTTTGAGACTCAGCCAATTAGATAGAACCTTTGAAAGGTCATTCGCCGTTTCTGATATTGAAATTGAGAGCAGTGACTGCAGCAAAAAGCCAAGGAAGTGGAACGTATATAACAGGAGGCAGGAAACTTTATTAAATGACTATGTATAAGAGTCAAATCACTGGAAGAAAGACAGACTGTTCAGAATCAATGACATGTTACGCTGCTTCGTTACTATTTTTAGCACAGTTCTGTAATAAAATGTTATTTACCCGTAAAAATCTGTCATTACTTGAGCAGGGTGCGATGTCTACAATTATCACATAATTGTGAAAATGAAAATAGACAGTGTGCAGATAACCAGTGTCCGTAAAGCGGGGTTGCCAATATATGAGAGTTGTGACTCAGGACACAAAAAAGTGTCCGTTGTCCGTATTACCCGGTGTCCTTATAAAGCGGGTTAATTTTAGAGAAAATATATGAGCTTTTTGTCGGGACAAACGAAACTGTCGGTATAAAGCGGGTGTCCGTATTAAACGGGTGTCCGTAGAGCGGGGTTCCACTGTACTTTAAAAAGTCTTGCTGACCTTTACATTTTTAACACGTCCAAGATCCTCTCTTCTCAATCCGAGAGTTCAAATTTATTTCAGTATGACTAGGGGTCTTCGAAGATTATGAGAGTGCGTTCGATACGGGAAAGTACAAAACATGGACCCCTAGTCCATGGACCGGGTCCATGGACCCCGGCCCCATTTTTGCTACGCCTAAAATTATTATAGAAAACAAGAAGAAAATAAAAGAAGTAAACTGAAAAAAAGTAATTCACTGTAGTATTTCAAACGATAATGGTAATTGGACTGAGTGGAGTTCAATTTGGTGTGAAATTATAAGCGTGATTTTAGAATGGATTTGAATGAGCGCTCAGCGTTAGCTCGATTTGGAATCACACGTAGATTACAATTAGATCCATTTAGAAATAGCACAATTGTTAAGGTGGGCCCACACGAGGGGACATGTTGCAGGAACACGTTGCTGCAAAATGTAGCATGGAAAAAATCGCGCTAAGTACACACTGACTGGACATGTTGTAGGGCTAAATTTGTGCAAAATTTGCCCAGCAACGTGTCTCATGAAGTTCAACAAGTTGAACTCCGTGCGACATGTTGCAGGGGCAAATTTTGCACAAATTTCATGTTGCGCGAGGAATTAAGTGCCAGCGCACACGAAGAGGATGTGTTGCTGCAACAGGTCCCTGAAACACGTCCCGGCAACTTTTTCACAAGTGTGCCAATTCTGCCACGTGTCCCGTCAGTGTGTACTTAACGCGATTTTTTCCCCATTACATTTGCAGCAACATGTTCCTGCAACATGTCCCCTCGTGTGGGCCAGGCGGGTTGTTAAAGATAGCTGAACCGGAAATGCCTTTACTTATTATATGGAGGAGAGTGTTGTACTGGGAACTAAACCACTCGTAGATTCCATACGCCACTTCATCCGGAACCCAAGTGGCGTATTTCCGTATGTCACCTTTGTGAGTGTCGTATCGTTCAATGACGTCACGATTCCCACTTTTTGCTTTTGTTGAATTGGTTTCTCGCGTCGCGTTTGTTTAGTCTCCATATAATAAAAAAACCTTACACGGTGGCTCGAAGATATGAATTTTATGTTCTCGTGGCAAGAACAATATCCCACTCGTTCGCTGCTCTCACTCGTGAGATATTGTTCTTGCCACTCGACTTCTCGCCGCCGTGTAATATCCTCTATATATCTCATTAAATATACAAAACGATGTCATGCGATGAAATCATTTGATCGTACAGTCATAACAAAAGAACATGCAAGCAGTCTTTAGTCTACTTCATGCATTTAAAGTTCAATTCCCGTTGCCTGATTCAATGATGGGAGGCCTACCTTTCTTCTGTGTTTGAGGCTGGGAATTCACGTTTTCTTTGGAGAAGAAATTTGAAGGTGCAACCCGTGGTGAAACTGTGATGAAACTCGGCGCCATTTGTTTTATTAGATATCTTCAAGATGGCGGGACTGGCACCAGCTTCAGAAGAAGTTCGTTCATTCACTGTTTTGTGGAGCGGGGTGTATTTTAACTGTTCATCCACAGTGAAGGAGTTACGCTTTTGAATTGCTTCGTTTGAAAATACCGGAAACCTGGAAACATCTACCTTCTTGAGATGGCCCTTAATTTGTTATGTGGCTTTTGTTTGTTTATGTTTCGGTAAAAATAGGGGTCCATAGACCTGGTCCAGATTTTGATGGACCCGGTCCATGGGCCAGGTCCACGGAGGGGGTCCATGTTTGTACTTTCCCCGTTCGACACCGTCGGTTCGTTGCGGCCTGACAGCGCCACTTTCCGTAGACTCAGGCCCCGTCCACACGGATATTTTCGAATCCGCAACTTTTTCCGCTCTCCAGAGTGGAAAAAAATATTTCCGCAACGAATCCGATAACGTGTGGACGGGTGAATCCGGATATTTTCGAACACGATGACGTAAAAAGCCTGTCCAGCCTCTCACCGAGGAGTTTAAGAAAACGACGACGGCAACGGCTACGGGAACGTCGCTAAACAAAAGGTTTAATGAGAAGAACAATGGATGTGCACGTGCGTTATAATTCTTCGTGCATTTCTATACCGTCCTCTGAAAAACAACAACGTGAAATGACCAAATTCTGCGTTGTCTGAAGAATGTGAACACAACGGCTAAGTTTTTAAATTTCTATTTCAAATTTATCGCGGTGTCCCAGATTCAGTTTCATGATAGCTTTGACAGTGATCAACAAAGTAAATGACTTAAGAGTAACGGGATATTCGTAGGTAAAATATAAACAATAAGTAACGTAAGTAAGTTTATTAACGTGACCAAACACTTAGCTAACCAGCTACTTTACAGGAATAGTCACAAAATAAAATAGTAATAATAATAATGAAAGGAAAAAGTGATGAAAATGATAAATAAAAATACTGACAAAGATAAAAAGGATACTATTTACAATGTTTCTAAGATTATTAAATATTGTAGTATAAAATATATAAAATGTTTTAAAATATATCAGCATGTGATTACGACATGTAGCGGCCAGCCAAATCCGTATCTGATATCTGTTTCCTGAACAGTTTGTAAGAGTCTGCTTTTCTGTATTCATTCGATAATTTATTCCACAGGTTGGCTCCTTCGTATCTGAGTGATTTAAGTCCGTACTCAGTAGTATTTACTTTTGGTAATGTCAAGATGTTGTCTCCTCGACGATTATAATTACTTTCCCTTAGTTCCACTAGGTCGCATAGTGATTCTGACACACCCTGCCTGTTAACTACTTTGTATACAGTAGTCAGTATCTTTGCCAATCTCTGATTTAACAACGTTTGGT
>Ga0126343_10001476_pt1 | contig 11108 bp, 7 predicted proteins | sample Cyp2metagenome_FD_92531 | JGI IMG/M metagenome (GOLD analysis project Ga0126343, IMG submission 92531) | Coral microbial communities from Lord Howe Island, Old Settlement Bay, Australia - Cyphastrea 2 metagenome | ecosystem: Host-associated > Invertebrates > Cnidaria > Coral ... | reverse complement strand
TTTTGTTTTTGTTTTTTTCTTATTTTTAAAATAATACATTTTAATATTTCATGTTGTCCCAATAATTTGTATGATTTACCTTATATTGTCAGGAAGCCTATAGTTCATAAGCCCCCGGCTTCTCTATAGGCTTCCTTACCATTACCACTTTTAATTTGTTAAGTTATCGTCTTTAAGTTATTATAAATTTATAGTGTATTGCGTTATTACTATCTTTTTTTGCTTATCTTTTGTGTGGTTAATGGAAAATAAATAAATGGAACAAATGGAATTTTGTGTTTGGTTTGTCTCGCTCGAACTCTGCGGACTCCTCGAGAATTTTTCTGAGCCATTTTCTTAGAAAGAAATGGCTTTATCTTTCTTTTTCCCACTAGACTATGCTTCTCATACCTGTTCAATGCCTCAAACAGTACTTTTTTTGTAGTTATCTTTTGCCCAATCATGTAAAATATTATCTAAGTTCTCAAAACTTTCCGCCATTTTAAAACACAGAGGGAAAAATTTTGTAATGATGACGTCAATCGTGCAAATGTCCTCTAATAGATCATGGGCGAGAACCAATCAAAATGCGAGAATAACTTGGGTTATTATATAAATACATGTAATGAACTCTATGGTACCACAATCACACATATAAAATTATAGATAACGAACTCTATGGCTCTATGATTCCAATTTCCTTTGGTATGTTAGCATGACAGAATATTTTACTTTCCTTCAGTACATGTATGTTAGTAACATAATCATAATTTGTCGTTCCTTCAGTATAGTAAGACTGTATGTTTGACTTTCCTTCAGTACAAGAGCACGACCATGTATTTGCCTTTTTCCGTACATTAGTACAACATTATATATTTTACTTTCCGGTAGAAGTGTAGAAATGTGTGATAGTAGTGCTGTAGAGTTCATTATCTAGATATATTATGTGAGCATAGAGCTCTAGAACGTGAGCCATAGGGCCATAGAGCGGTAGATGAGTACATGCATAAGTGTAGAAACCTGGAGCAATATCGCCATAGAGTCATAGAGCCCTGGAGTAAAGTATTTGGATATGTGTGATTGGAGAGCCACAGAACCATAGACCCCTAGAGCTGTTGAGATTATCATCTAAATATATGTTTTTACCACAATTGCAGCTAATCTCGAAATCTGATTGGCTAAATTGCCATTGTCAATAAGAGTCCATACCATGCTGCTCGGGTCAATGTGTCACGCGATGCCTTTTTCAGCTCGCGCTTTGAAAAAAGACATTTGCTTTGTCACTGATATAGTGGTAAAAACAAATCGCAATGTAGTCTGAACTCTTATCGAAAATGAGTACTCATCATTACTCTTTTCCCTAACATTATCTTTTTTTTTTTTGCATGTTGAGCGAGTTTGCAAAAGTTTTTGACAGGAAAGTCTGATGCGTAAAAGGCGCTCACTGTGGGAGAAAGGTAGGGGAGGTACAATGCAAGTGTTATCCCGTGCAAGGCCAGTACTGAAAAGAAGAAAAGGAGAAAGTTTATAATAAAGTCTTCCAAAAAATTACTTACAATGAACACTGCCTGCAAATAGCAAGCTAATCTAGGCAGGCGGTGTTAAGGACATACAAACATGAACTACTAATTGAAATAAAGCGTTAAAAAAGTCGATTTTGAATACATTATTTGTCAAAAGAGGATAAAAAGTGATAAAAAGTGAAGAAAAATGATAAAAAGTGATAAAAAGTGAAGAAAAATAATCTAAATTATAACTGAATTACAATTAAGATGCCTTTTTTATTTCAGAAATATATGTAAGAGTGCTAGTGTCAGCATAACTGTCCAGAGTTTCTAAAGTTAGAAATAGTAATGCTTGAATGTTCTTTTTGAATATGTGCTTTGGAGGTCTTTGATAGCTTTCAGGAAATGCTATTCCAAATTTTAGCCCCAAAAATGGAAAAAGAGTTGTTATGATGATTGAGCCTGGTAGTTACCAGAAGATGCTGAGCGGGTATCATACTGATGTATGTCTTGTGCAAAAGTAAAAAGATTGCAGATAATGAGGTGCAGAGTTAATGGTTATATCAAGCATTAAGACTGATGAAAGTTTGAAGTAGAGCATTATGATTGGTAGGATGTTAGCGAAATATGGAATTGCATGCATTCTGAAAGGCAAGAAGTACATCAAGTGAACAGCTCTCTTTTGGAGTATAAGAATTTTTTCAAAATAAGATTTGGAAGCTTGGCCCCAGGCAATGACGCCGTAAGATATACTGGGAGAAATTAAAGAATTGTAAATACTTAGAAGTGTTTTTAAAGCGACAAAGTGTCTTAGTCTCAAAATAATTCCAATATTTCTGCTGATTTTTAAAGCAATATAACTAATGTGGTGTTTCCAGGATAAATGTTGGTCAATTATTGCCCCTAAGTATTTCACATGATCCTTACGTTCAAGATCAAAGAACATTTTAGTGGGGCTATCATAGGCCTTAATGCAGATGTTATAATTAGTGCGTTTTTGATGTGGATGGAAGATTATATAGTTTGTTTTCTTAATATTTAACGAGAGTTATTAGCGATTAACCAGCTGACAACCTTAAATAGTTCACAGCTGACGATAGTTTTGAGGGATTTTTTTCATCATCATTCATCATCATTTATTTATTTGCCTTTATATTTACAAGAAATTTATAAAGAAAAATAAAATAAATAATAATAATACTAATAATAATATACAGCAAGTTGTAAGGCGAGGAGACCTCAAGAAACCACAAGGCCTATAGGAGAGGCCACCTCGACATCACAATATTAAGCAAGATAAGTGCTACGAAGGAGTGCAGCAGAAGCTAACGCAGAAACTATTTTAATAAAAACTCTAGCACTTTGCTTTTAAACGTAGGAAAGCTTGACAAATTGGTAATAGAGGCAGGAAGACAGTTCTAGACCCTAGGTCCTTGCTAAAGAATAGTGAATTTCTTGATGTTTGTACGACAGGGATGTACACGATGCTGTTCTTTTGCCATATTTATGGACTTGACTGTTTGTCATAAACAGATTGAGGAAAAGTGGAGGCAGTAGATTATTGTGGTAGCGGAACATGAATTTAGCAATATCGAGGGTATTGATTTGGAAGATGTCTAAAATTGTCACTTAGGTCAAAAGAGCAGCAGTATGTGCTCGATATTCTGAATTTGTAACAGCTCGCACCACCCGCTTTTGTAATGAATAAATTCTGTTTAAATTCGATACCTAAGTGGACGACCACGTAGAGTTACAATAAGTAATATATGGGTAAATTAATGTATAACACAGAATGAGTTTAGTCTTACAGGATAAGTAGAAACGCGTTCTGGATAAAATACTAACTGATTTAGCGATTTGTTTACAAACAAAGTTTATGTGATGTTTCCAGGTAAGGTGTTCGTCTAGATACACTCAAGAAATTTGGATACATTACTTTGGGTTAAAGGCTGACCTCCAAAGGAGAGAGAAAAACTGTGATTGACTCTCCTCTGACTCGGACTAAATATAACATAATTAGTCTTTTGGGTATTAATCAAGAGCTTATTGCATCTTAACCAAACATCAATATTTAGTAACTCATTATTAAGCACATTCTCCAAGTACTTTGGATTAGAGTGTGAGAAAAAGATACTAGAATCGTCAGCAAAAAGCAGCTAGAAGTTCAGATAATCTAGAAGCTCTAGGAAGATCAGAAGATTTTAGGTTTTTATCAGTGTATAAAAGGTTAGTGTCATCAGCAAAGAGGTAAAAGGTTAGCTTGTCTGAGCCCATGTAAATGTCATTTACATGAATAAGAAACAGTAGGGGACAAGTATGTTCCCCTGTGGGACACCGCAAAGGGTACTTTCCTTTCATGATATGTGGGGACCTACTTAAGTGGTCTGGATTCTATTTGACATATAGGAGGAGAACCAATCGTTAACTATACCAACGATGCTGTAATGGGATAATTTATGAGTGATTGACAGTATCAAATGCTTTTTGAAGGTCAATTAATACATCACAGGAGAACATTCCCTTGTCCATGTTTGATTGAATTTTGTTAACAATATCCAGGATTGCATGATCGGTTGAGCGCTGTTTTCGGAAACCATACTGAGACTCGTAAAGTAAACAATGTTTGCTAAAACAGGACTTTAGGCAGTTGTACATGTTTTTCTCAAAGAGTCTATTAAAGACCGAAAGAAGTGATATAGGACAATAGTTCCTGGGTTCGGCTTCGTCCCCATCCTTAAACATTGGAATAATCTTGGCATGCTTCAGTTTAGATGGGAAAATACCCCTTTGAACCAAGTTGGGCTAGTGTAAGCGAGTGGCATATAAGACTGTGAGATGGGTGTCACGGGGCACAGAGGCAGGGTAGCGTGTACCTATGCCAAGCTCCAGGAGGGATGGTAGCCAGGGGAAGTACATATGCCCTCCGATTCTAAACCAAGCTAAGGTAAGCAGGCATTGCTTCAGTGAGGGAGTGAAGGATTGTCGTCAGCAACACTTATCCCTCAAACTGTTTATTTAGAAAAACAACAACTAAAATGGGGTTACAAAAATCGCGCTGTTTTTGGCGGGCTCGAGAAGAGCCAGCAACCTAGTTTGCAACCCATACATGTATCTCGATTTTGGAGGAAATTTATTTTGTTCAGCCAAAATCAATCGATAAATCCTCATAAACCAATCAGAATTCATTTCCACTCGAACAAGACGATTAAAGATGCCCGCCGAGATTGAAATGGAAAGAAACAGTTTAAAAAATATTAAGTTCTCCCTATGATGTTAAAAAAAGAGCAGCAACCGATGAAAGCTTGTTCGGATGATTAAATGTGAACCAAAGGTGGAAACGAAGCTTCGGGATAACCTTCCCACGCGAATACTCGGCAGATATGACAAAGATCAGACTTGGCCGTCTTCACGTGAACATTCCTTAAGTTTGGCAATGAAACTCAACATGTGCAACAGTAACATTGACAGAATCGACAGAGAAAGAAGTGGATTTTGCACTACTCGCTAGCGGCGCAGTATTACTTGGTAAGGTTTTCTGTTGTTTTATTCATACTTGTACCTACAATTTTTTTGTCATAGAAGAAGATATTTAGTCATTCTTTTGCATTTCAGAGCACCTATTAAAGCAGTGCTGGCATGTTTTGTCCTATAAATTAGATTCAAAACACTTCTGCCTTCCAATCGATCAACTCGTATGCCACAGCACGTGGAGACTTCTAGAATGCTTATCAGTGATTACTGAGGCATTTCATGGATTGATAGGACGGAATCATATTTTCCGGGTATAACATTACAAAAATGGCCCTATTTCCCCCAAAGGGTAAAGGAATTGATGATGAACATTACAAAAGGAGCAGATGTACACTAGCAGTCTACAAAACAATGCTCTATCAGAGAGTGGCAATGGTAGAAATATGAGGGGAACTTGGCGGGCGGGTGGAGAAATAAACGCTAGAATCCAGCAGCTTAACTGAATTGCAAGTGAAGATTAACTGCGATTTCGTGCGTAAACAGGGGAAGACTGCGCAGAGCTGATTGGCTGGCAGTCTGAGAACACCTGCAAGCTTATCCTTTATTAGCCGGTACAGACACAAGTAAGTGTTTACAGGACAAAGAGGGGGGAAAAGGTTGCCGGAAAATTACATCCACAAGGGAGCATGAGGTTCCATTGAGCTAAACATTAACTCCAGTTTATGCTTTGGCAAAAAAGCCAGTGAAAGTGAAACTAGGCTAGTGACCAGTGCTTTCCAGTCCACAAAGTGACTTCATGTAAACCATAGTTACTGGTGTAGACTAGTAACAAGTAATGGGAGCCACGTCTGCAAAACAGCACTTTTTTTAGCACTTGTCAACCTCTAAAGCGCTTTTTGAATAAAGAAAATTTATCTCAAATGTAACTTACATGATTCAAGTACATGTAATTAAGGTACTATTTTTTCATGTATAAGATCTACCGGTACTTAGCTAGATCAAAACTTGAATTGAAGGATGTCAGGAAATTAAAATCGACTGCTCAACCCCCTCATCTCTGAAATTTCCTGGATCTTTGACCCCCCCCTCCTCCCCCATTCCTTTGGATTTTCCAGTTCCCTCTGTGTTGGGGTTGTGGATATGTTCTGGACACACACATTATACATATTAGTCAAAAACTATACAGAATGGATAAATTTTAACCAATGAAAGTCATGAGTTTCTTACCTCTTTATCTCGCACAAGGCCTTTCCTATGAATGAAACATTAAACATAATTATTACACAATGTAGGTAAATTATTAGTGACTGACTATAAAATTACCCTTGTGTTTCGTATCAAAGCTCAGTCACGTGCAATGGGCAATACCGCAGACACGTAATCAAGGCTCAACCTTCTTTCCACGATGTCGATGCCAAAAATGCCAAAAGCTAGGAAAACATAATTTATGTTGAATATGTTAACAAATTGTGTCATCTTTTCAGCATTGAAACATACACTCTAAAAGATGGCAAAGTCAAAGGCGTATATTCCGTTATGGGTAGTTCCGCGAACTCAAAATGGCAAATGAATCGAATGATTTAGCGAAGGTCTTACTAGAACCAAACCAGAAATCAAATGAGTTATCAATGAACACAACATGTGGACAGAGATTCACTCCAGACAACAGGAGACATCTACGAAAGTTTTAGGTGCTGATAAAGACAAGGTGCGTCGTAATCAAACTCTAGGACATTTAACAACACAGATGCCATGTGGCTTTCTTTAGAGTAAAGATTAACATTAGCTACATTTACTATATGTAATTGTCATATTTATTATGTTTTGACTCATTGCTTTGAAGATCAAGAGTAAATTATCAGCTATTATTTTTGTCTTTGTAATATTAAAATACATTCACATGGAATGTTTGTGTGTTATCAATAACATGGTGTCAACTGAATATGTTTCATGTGATGTAATCGTTCTTGGGAAGTTTTAGTTTTATCAGATATAAGAAGACCCTTTAGGAACGTGGTGTTCTACAACGTGTTAGCTTGGCAAGGTTCTTCATTTTGTAATACAGCACGTTAGAGTCTCCAAGCTTTTGTGTTGCATGACATTAAATGCCGACCCGAGAAGGTTGTCGCGTAGGTTAAAAGATGAGTTATCACTTTAGTTTTTGCTAACTGAACAGTTCTTGTTGAGTGGTCATGATTAGAACTTAGTTTTGATCGCATGAATTAGGAGAAATAATGACAGTATCAGGTGATCTAAAACCACTGTGATTCAATTGGGAGATATCAGTACAGTATGTCTAAAGACAGGGCTTTGAATCACTTGTGACAAAAAATTACTCTTCATTTATTCTGACAATATAATGTATTGGTGTCAGTATCTATCATACTGATAATGGGAGTTGTAAGATATTTCATGCTTGTGGAAGAGACAAATATGGTAGAAGCCATCCCTCAGGCATACATGTATGTTTACTATTAATTTTGTTTAGAAGTACCATTCCAGCTTTTCATTCAGAGCTTACTACGTACAATATTTCTAGACTGTTCACTCTCGGTGACAATTGTGAACTCAAAGGAGTGCACAAAGGCTTCACAAAAGTAAAGGCTTCAGGAGTAATCATCGTTTTGTTTGAAACAGGTCCAAAATCATAAAGGACCGAACTCATCAGGCAACCTCAACAACTGGCTGGTAAAATTGAAAGAGACCACTGCGCATGGCAAATGATCAACACTCATAGCTATAGCCCGACTCACGATCTTCGATTGACATGAGCTAAATATGGAAAATCACATATTAAGAAGAATACTGCAGAGGTAAATGAGAGCCCGCTAATGGCTGCTTGCCAACATGAACCTTTACAAATGAATGTAATTTATGTGAAAATACTGACAAGAGTGGCTTTCTTCAGTTAGTTGGGTTTACCATCAGTGTTACACCATGAGCAACTGTATGTGTTTAGAAAATAGACAAAATTGATATAGGCAAGTGGCAAAAAATTAATATACATGTATGTAAACATATATTACATGCTAGTTGTAACTGATCAGGGCTAGCTCTCACCTTGTGTAGAATTTTTTGGCAAGTTTCTGACCATCTAGAAATAATCTAATGTAGCTCTCAAGTAAGCCATCACTGAATGCTATATAAATCCACACACGACCTGAAAGTCAAACAGAGTAAAGAACTATAGAGCGTTTTCACATGACGTCACGGCAGCCATATTGGTGTTCCAAAACAATGAAATAGCGGCCATGTTGGTGTACCAAACCAGTCCCCTGGGAGTTGAACTCTTTTCTTACATAAACACTTCCTTTTATTTCAGTAAATTTGCATGTGTGCTGGCCACATGAGAGAAAACGCTCTATAATGCTAAAACATCATGCAAAAATAACAAAGATGGACTGATTCAAACAAAGTATTTCCATCCTTTGAAACAAAAGTCATGTTCCATTACAATAATACATGTAGTTATTGGTTCCAAGCTTAAGATTAAGAAAAAAATTAAAACAGAATTTAACCATTTATGACAATCAAAATTTTCAACCAAAGATTGAAGGTTATTTTCAGCTGCTCCTTATAGTATTATACCACTATGTACAGTCATGTAAAAAAATCCAATTTCAGAATATTTTGTACAATTATAGCTGATGTTCTCCAAAATTTTACGAACATTTTGCAGATAATTCAGCAATCATGATAATGACACCTCACTGATATATCATCAAATATACTGTGACAGGTCCAAAAATATTATAGGCAGCATTTCGTCAAGACAAATTAATCTGATAAAAAAGTGTTGTGTTCAAAAAAACAAAAATTCCAACAGCCCTGCAATTTTCTTCAAGTGCGAGGTGAATCTTGGTGCAAGTTCACCTGACAGTGTGTAAAAGGAAATGCTGGGAATTTCTCTGGTCAACGACAAATTTGTACTCAGCAGAAACAAATCTATGCTCATCACAATTTTTGTGTGGCTTACAGCCGCCCTATGTCATCATCTGATTAATTTATTTATTTGTCCATGAGAGTATGAGAGTCACTCACATGTTCTTACGTCCCCAGGCACACTAGTCTGAGTCGGTCATTTGTAAGTGTGGGCTCTAGTTTCTCATGCTTTTGGTTTTAAAGGTAAGTCGTTTCTCATTGTGAGCTTGGTCTTGAGTTCTGCATCTTATCATTTCTTTTATGTGTCAAAAATCTAGCTTTGTAATCAAGTACAACTAACGAAACCTGTTTCAGGAGGTTCCGCTAGGACAGACTTGGCATGTGTCCAGTGCAGGTTCTACAGGAGCTGCTGTACTTCTTGAAAGCCAATATTCATTGCTCTGAGCCATCAGAAGTTTAAAATGTCTCCATCGGTGACCACAGATTCAAAGACAGTACCGCTTGAGCTGGGCACTTGAGTTAGAAAACAGTGTACATCACAGACGCTATCTCAAGACTAGCCTGTGTGGCCGGTGTTGAAAGGGGGGGAAAAACGACTGCGCAAAGTGAGTGAGTGTGACGCGTGAGCGTGAGGGAAGGTGACCCCTCTCAAGACTTTGGAAACAAGAGGGTAATATACCGGTATTTCATTGCTTTACATTTGGATGGAATCAATGGAATTAGTGAACCTACGTACTTGTTTACAAATTTAAGTCCTTGAAGAGGTCATTCAACAATCAGCTGTCGATTTGCGGAATATATTTTTACCCTTTTGAGTAAGTACGCTTCTTCGCGTAGCCACAAATTCAAAGACAGTGCTGCTTGAGACTGAAAACAATACATAAATCACAGATTCCTTCTCAAGACTTTTGGGAACAACAGGGTAATATATTTCATCGGTTAACATTTGGATGGAATTAGTGGAATTACTTGTTTACAAAAATGTAAGTCATGGAAAAGGTCTTTCAACGATCAGTTGGCTGTAAAGCTGTCAATTTGCAGAAGCTAGATATTTTTACCCTTTTCATAGTTGATAGAGGGGACTTGTTGTGAAGCCCGGCAAGCATAAAAAGAGCAAACAAAGATGCCAAGATTTATGTTGGAATGTCTGCAACCCTGCACAATCTTTTGTTTTGCCCTGATACACTATGCATGAATTCCATAACCAACACCTTTCTATTGGTTAGTTCATCGATCAGCATAGTAAACAATAATTATTGTGATGCCAGAAAACAGAACAATACACTGTAACATCAACAAAGAACTTTGACAAGTTTCTTAACCATTCCCGTCTATTAACTACCTATGCCCTTTTGAGTAAGCATGTGCAGTATGCTTCTTCGTCTCAATTTTAATATGAACTGTGTGACCTTTCTCTTTCTCCAAATTAGATATTCAAAAGTGAAATAAATTACCATATTCGAATTGATTTGCATTTGTTTACTGTTCTAAGAAATCATAATCACATTGTTCGAAATGTAAGCTTATTGTAATTTCTAGATTTAGACAATGATTTCTTTGCTATTTTTTTTAATTATTAACATTGTTGACCATACATTAATGTGATGTATGCATGGACTGCTTATTTAAAATATATATATTCAATTTATTTAAAATTGGATCATTGCATAATACAATTTGAGTTTTCATTTGCTTGTTAGCGGTAATACAGTGCATCATTCAGGAGATATGTAATGCCCTACAAATATGGTACGTTTATAAGTGCAAGTCACTTGACACTGCTCATGGAAATATTGCATTGTGCTGATGCTTGCTACCAGGTTAGTGAATAATCTCTTGGTTGTGCTGTTTCCCAGAATTAACTGCAGGCTTTTGACCAATGAGAAGACAGATATGGTTACTACAGTGTATATAAAAAAGGACTATTGTACTCACACTTGTTGGATATGAAATGATTATAGTCAACTCAGCAGTACATGCCTCACTGGCTATCCATCATTTCATATCCAACCTGCACTCATGGAATAACCGTTAATTATTTGTGGGCTTCTTAAAAAGATTTAGGCTTTCCTGGAGCTTAAGAGTTAATGTGGTTATACTTTGATATGGTGTTCGCCTGTACTTTATGGTATAAGTGAGGCTAAAATGTTATTGATATTGATTGAATGATTAGTTGTTTGACTGATTAACTGATTGAAAGATACCTACACTCCAGCCGCAAATATCTCATCAGCTAGCACGAAAATGGCAAATGCTCCCCAATTAACTAAT
>Ga0126343_10001475_pt1 | contig 11111 bp, 6 predicted proteins | sample Cyp2metagenome_FD_92531 | JGI IMG/M metagenome (GOLD analysis project Ga0126343, IMG submission 92531) | Coral microbial communities from Lord Howe Island, Old Settlement Bay, Australia - Cyphastrea 2 metagenome | ecosystem: Host-associated > Invertebrates > Cnidaria > Coral ... | reverse complement strand
TCTGCAAGTTCGGCTAGCTTAAACGCCACGTAAAAAGGCTGACAAATTAGTCCAACGAGGAGATCCGAAAAAGCCAGGTGAAACAACAGGATGAACGAAGGCGAATGAAGTTCTTGCGTTTTCCAGATCGCTTGTAGAATAACTGAATTGCCCAAACAGGTTATCAAACAAAACACTGCATTGAGAATACAAGTTAGAATATTAGCTGTTTGTGCTGCTCCTGTTTTGTCCAAGTTTATGTCCAAAAAGGAACATGTTGCCAGCTGGCTGTTGTTATTCATCTCAAGGTAACAATGTGTCTCCTGTTAACATCGCGAAGAGGTTCAAGCCAATGTACTTGAGGGTTTGTTTTTTGATAATAAATCTCGATCGTGACTACTTCCTTCGATTGGCTAAAGTTAAAATGTGTCAAACTGAAGTGAGAGTGAATTCCAATTTCATATGCGTACTATATTTGAGAACATTGTTTCGGTTTCTTAACAAAATTTGTAATTATAATTATATCGAGTCCCGTACTAAAGGTCATATCACTATATATCATATTGACTATAAACTATTTCAGTTTCTAATTAAGAGCAAGGCTACTCCAGTCTCTAAAAGGAAGGTTTCTTTTTCTGGTTGCACCAGATTTCAGCAGGAACAATTTAACCAAGCTCAGTTAAAGTCGTCTTGTGGTAACTACGCGAAGTTTTGTTTTGCATTAGTTTTAGAAACTCTGCCTTTGAAATTTATGCCCACAATATATTCACTGACGTTGAAGGGGGTGGTTTGTATTACTTCTTCACAATTTGCGCAACGAGATATTGGTTCAGTTTGATAGAAATTGAATTTATTTGCGATGTTACACAAGGGCTGCTCTGGAACGTTCTGTTGCCGTACGTTTTGGGTGGCGCCTCGGACGTTTTAACTTGAGGCGACTTTTAAATAAGGCAAAATTGGCGACTTCAGGTGACTTCAGCGACCTGACGATGATGTTATTTAACTTCGGTGCCAATATTGTAATTATCATTTTGTTCGATGTTTGGTTCGCACAAGTCCCTATTAAATATAACGATATCAAACCATGTTGGATTAAACATATATATACATATAGGAAAGATATCTGCATTGGTTCCAGAGATATTTGAGTTTGAAAAATGTGCAAAACATGATGCAATTGGGAGGATTAATGACGTCACATACACTCAAGCAAATATCTCCTCAAGTATATAAATAGATCTCGGTCAATATGCAGCAACCATTGCAAATTGGTAGGCTATTAGTTCTACAAGCAACACACCTGCGGCTATAAATATTTCAGTTCCCCTGGCAATCAAATCCTTGCAGTCCTTTATGACCTTTTTCAATGTTTGAGTGATTTTCAGCTCGAAAGACATAACACAAGGCGATGAACTCGACCTAACATGTTTTAAAATATGCTTGCTGAATCACGCAGAACAGACACCATTAGCAAATGTCAATATAGAGCGCTTAAGGTGGCCAGAAAAGCCTTTCATATCCGTCAGGGCTGGAACCCGGTGTGGTGTAAAATCGGACCGCCAAGAATCGAGCATATTCAAACAGGCTAAGTTCGATAATTAATCCTAACATGGATCCGAGGCTTTCGAGCCAATTTTGTCTTTGTCTCTCAATTCCCATAAGAGACTTGATTACAAAGAAAACAACACCAAATATGCAAGGGTGTCCTGAAAGCCTCGGAGCCATGGTATAAAATTGATATATCAATCGAGGCCTATTGGCTGAGATATCTTTGTTCATCATATTTGATAAGAATTCTGTTCAGCTAATGACGTCATCACTTAGCTAATTTGCAAATTTTAAAAACTTGAATATCTCTGGAATGCAAAGAGATATTTGAAAATAGTAAACAAACTTTTCTTCCCGCAGGCACGAGCTACCTTTCTTGATCTGTCTTAGTGAGTTATAAAGATATATCGGAAAGATGTGATTTTGGTATAAATTTGAGAGCCATGATTTAGCTTGATTTAAACAAAACTATTGATATGTTTTCTTTCATTCAAACAACAAAGAAATAATTCATTAAAATTAGGCAAGCTTATTTATATGCTTTATGAGCTTTATTTCACAAAGCTGTGTAGGTTATTTGGGCTAATTCGAGATAGTTCTTTAGGCCAAAACTAAGTGCTATTTAATCTAACCGAAGTACAGCTACTCTAGAGGTCCTTGTGTTTAGTTGTCTTATGCTCCCTGAATCAATCGGTTTCAGTTATTCAGTAGCATGAGGCGACTATCACGACCAATTTTCGACTAACATCTGGAATCCGAATGTGCAAGTTTGCACGTAAAAGAATGCATTCTAATTACAACAGTCCTTATTTGCCCCCAGTGAGGCATAGGGCCGCATATTAGTCCATCGCAGGTATTAAATTCGCCGGTACCCAGAGAGAGGCACTGTAATAGTTAAGTGTCTTGCCCAAGAACACAACACAAGGTCCCCGGCCAGGGCTCGAACCCGGGCCGCTCGATCCGGGAACGAGCACACTAGCCATGAGCCCACCTCACCTCCCGGAACGAGTCATTTCTTTAAGCAATTCTGATTGAACCATTTCTTTTAGCAATTGAACACCCTAGGTTAGCTGATCTAAAACTATGAAATGCTCGCCGAGTCCTCTCTGAACTCCACTAAAAACTATATCAATGGTGAAAGGAATAGGCGTGTTGTACCATGCTATCACGACCAATTTTCGACTATAACACCTGGAATCTGAATGTGCAAGTTTGCACGAAAAAAGCCGGAATGCATTGTAATTACAACCAGCGATATGAGCAAGCGATGTGATTAGCCCGCGGTCTTCAACAACAATAAAACCACATGTTCTACAGGACTAAAACAAAACGCTTTCTGCTTGTGCCAAATGGAGAAAATGAATTATTCAACTCCTCAAACCACAGTCATGTAGCTATTATCAATTGCACTAAAGAATCTAAAGCAAATGAACCTTTTGAAAGCCGGAGAGAATAATGGTTCGAGTGTTACTAGCGGTTTTCTGTTGCTTTCTTTCTTGCGGAATTTCCGAAGATCCGGAAAAGAAAGCATTAAAATTTACCAAGCCATGCTTCAACGAAGATGAACTTCTAAATTACTGCACGGATCCTTTGGAAGCGTGTCATGAGCAACAAGGAGATGAAATACAACTGCTGCGTCTGGACGGAATAGAGGTAACTTGTATTTAACCGTGTTTCTCGAATCAGTACGTTCCCTTCTTATTAAGCGGAAAGGCAAAACAGGTGAGTTCAAAACATCAACACGGCACATGATTCCTGTGGTACAACTTATGTTTATGGTTAAGTTTAAAAACAATTTGGATAAATATCCTTGCAGGTCACATGCTTCGAATTGCTCTGTACTTTGTATTAACGAGATTCGTTTGCGGCCTTCGGGGGATTGCCGGATCAGGGTTAATTTATATAGAAGAAACACAAACCTAATTAAAGGGCATTTGAACCCATTTCTTCTCCGCGCATGACTGTAACTGCCAACTTGATTTTAGTCGAATTATGTTAGATGGAGATTACTGCGGTGATCGAAAAGAGAGTAGAGCCTGTCGCATCCCTTTTATTCAACATAGCTTGATTTTCAACAGAAGGCGTACATTATGCTTCTTTACTCTGAGATATAACATAACAAACGATCACTTCCAGAGATCAAAAGGACACATCTTAGTGTAGTCGTAAAAAGCGTCAGACCAATGATTTCCTAATTTCATGCACTGTACTTGGGTTGTTTAATGTTTAAGAAATAAATGTTGTACATGTATGTGTTTACTTGGTCAGTTTTCTGTATACGCTATAACCGCCTAACATAAGTTTGGAGTACTTGCGCTTTCATGCTCGGCAACCTCCAATATTATAACCTTGAAAGAATGGACGCCGGTCACTTAATGTAAATTTTGAGATAACTTCATTCTTTTTCAGTTCTGTCGGCCAGGTACCTGTACAAATTCAATTAGCTCCTGTGCAAACTAGGCTTGAAATATAGATTCTCCTTAACTGCAGGCATAATTATTTGAGGTTATTTGACGGAGCCGGCAAAGAATTCTTTAGTTATTTTTTCCGTTTATTTTCATTATTTTTTTTATGCTTGTTATTAAGACAAATGAGTCACTTTTTACAATACTTTCGTTTATATTTCCTTTGTTCTTGTTATCTTTCTGTTTGACTGGGTATTGCTATCGTAAAGAGAATATAGATGTTGATTAAAGTTGGGTTGAAGAGACTTAAGGTCGGCAAACACAAGGGTACTAGTCCCTGCAACTAGTTCCGTGCCCAAAACTGCAAACTGGTTTGAATTTGTGTGAGTAGTCGCAGGAACCAAAGTTAAGGCTACATTTTGAAGCAAAAATGGCTAGTTCACACGATGGGACTTACCAAAACGGGTTGTAGCAGGGGCTAGTCGCAGGAAGTAGTCTCCTCCTTTGTGTGCCGACCTTTAAACAGAATAGCTAGTCTTTGACTATTATATCTGTTGCTAGGAGATTATGATGATAGTCTCTTGCTGATTCTGACTGACTCACTTGTTGATTGGTTGGCTGGCTTGCTTACTAGCTGGCTGATTGACTGGCTCACTCGATCTCGATGACGGTGTGGCACTAGAGCCAATAGTTTCTTTGTATATAAACGATAAATCTGTCAACTGGTGGCGTGAAAATAGGTGCGACTCCCAGTTTCAAAAGCTTTTTTGTTTCAATAGTTTCTTTGTATATAAACGATAAATCTGTCAACTGGTGGCGTAAAATAGGTGCGACTCCCAGTTTCAAAAGCTTTTGCGGATTGCCAAAATTTCGCCAAACTTCAAAAAAGGCGAGGTGCTGCCTCGGAGGCTTCCAAATTTTGGCATAGTAAACAAGTTTGTCATGTTTTTTCAAACATATCTCGCAAAAATTACGGCAAAATAACTTTGGTCGCCTATTCCAATTTGGCACATGCAATGGCAGGGTAAAATCATTTTTACTTGGTCCATCTGACGCTTTTTACAGTTCTTTCAATGCAAACGAGGAATATGATCAGCGCTTCAGTTTATTCAAATTCTTTGCAAGCTGCAAACGCAAGCCGAGCAAAAACTGCTGGTCCATTTATGGGCCGAAAATCACGAGTTGCTGGAGAGCAGAGAGTCAAGAACATACCACATGGAGAAAAATATTCGAAGAGTAAAACTTTCGTATGAAAACTAATATAAATATGGTAACGTATATCAGTTTCAATCAGTTAAGTTGTTGGTCTGATCCGAACACTGCCAAAATGTGGAACTTGCGAAATTTTTGCCAATATATTTTATTCCTCTCCAAACATTGTATATTTGAATTTGCTCAATTGCGACCCTAATGGCCGACTCACTGTCTGAATGACTGACTGACTGACTGCTGACGGACGGACGGACGGACTGACCGACTGATTGACTTACTGACTAGATGGGGTAAGTTTCTAAAGAAACTGTGGTGCTTCGTCGGTGGGAAGTATAATCGAATTCGCAAGGACGAGGAGCTAACGCTCGAAACGTCAGCTTTCGAATCTCTCTACGGTGCCGGTGGCGAATTCACATTATCAACCCAGTAAATAAAAACAAATTATCTAACTGTCTAACTGACTAACTGACTGACGCAATGACTGACTGACTGACTGACTGATTGACTAACTGACTGACTGATGCATGACTCGATGACTGACTGACTGATTGACTAACTGACTGACTGACTGATGCATGACTCAATGACTGACTGACTGACTGACTGATTGACTGACTGACTGACTGACTGACTGACTGAAGCGTGACTCAATGATTGACTGACTGTCTATCTGATGACACAATGACTGACTGACTGACATTTTTTCTGGCTTACTTACTTACTGGGTGATTGAATGCCAACTTGTCACTGCCTTAACCGATTGACTTGTCCTAACTCATTTGTAGAAAGGTCACGTTCGATGGGTGGAACTGGAGGAGGGGAAAAATTATAAGATGATCACTAGAGCCATGAAGCCTTTACTATTTGGTAAGATAAAAATTATTACTGAAAATAGCCTTCACCTGATATATTTGAAGTAATCAAACCCCCGGTGTTCGTTGGCGCAAATTGCTATTATATTCGAGAGTAAATCATAGACTTTACTCTTTTAGGTTGCAAATACATTTTTCCAGTAGGGAAAGATACTCGGCTGAAACTGTCTGACTGTCTGTCTGACTAGAGCGGTTTTCATTTGAGTGTCGAAAAGTAATTGGTTTTGCGTTTACTACGCTCCGCGATTGATTCAGAAAACTCGCGCCAATTTTTTATCCAATCAGGAGTAAAACCAAAACCAATCGTGATTCACTCGTACGCGTTTTCCCGCACTTTGCGTCAGCTACATGTAATTACTTGGTGTTTAATTTTGATTGGTTCACTTGATTATCTGTGTCCTTTGTGGTTGGCTAGAGTGATTACTTTGGTTTTGGTTTTACGACACTCAATTGAAAACCGCTCTATCTGACTGTCTGACCGTCTGTCTGTCTGTCTGACTGTCTGACCGTTTGTCTGTCTGTCTGCCTGTCTGTGCACCTGCCTGTTTTGTTCGTTTCATGAACAAAATCGTTATTTCAAAATTGTAAAGGTCTTTGAAGAGTCTCTTGGCCGAGACGAGACGCCGCGTCAGACTAGCCACGAACATTTCACAAGTATTTGAAATTGTTTTCTTTTGTATAAAATTGTAATACTAGTTTAAAAAAACACTTCACCTTCATGTCTTCATGTTACGGGGACACGAACAAGTGAGCTAGAGGAAAAAGAAGTGTGCTATCTAGCCAGAAACTAATTCGTCATTTACCTTTGTCCTCAAATCGACTTGACTTCTTTCCTCAAACAGAAATTCCAGATTTCTTGTCGGATGAGGAGTGTGAGCACATCATCTCACTGGCAAAGGAAACAGGTCTCACTACGAGTATTGCGGGGTTTGATCTGGCCGCGTATGAGGGAGACTTGGACGAGGACATGAAAGAAGCCGGTAAAAAGCACTTATATTTTTCTGGCATATTTTAAACAATGTAAAAGGGAGCATATATTGGCTTATTTTTCGTCATATTATACGTTCATTCTGAACGAAAATATCTAAAAAATTGTATTCGGTCATAAAAGCTACATTACTGCGCCCGCAGTAATTGGCTTCTTGGCTGTTGCAATGACCCTGCCAAACGTTTATATATTGTCTGTAACGTTTTGTTTGTTTTTGTTTTTTTCTGGTTTCATAATGGCAAAGCTAATAAAAAAAAGTGATGGTCACCCATTTAGTTTAGTTCTTTAGTTATTTTGGGTGACCAGCAACTGTATGTATTTTCAACGTATTTTTTGTTGAATTATAGTTATTTAGTTAATGTTGCAGTTCAAGTAAACTTTGTTGTTGTTGTTGTTGTCGTTGTTCACCAGACCATCATGTTTTTCATGTTGTAAATAAAAACGTGTTTTCTAACAAATTAAGGCAATAACTGATTCGTATTGAACTTCTCAGATGGAAACTGGACGCTTGATCACGATGAACGATTCGCTAAAGGATTTTCAGTTTGGGACGTCAATAATGATGGATTCATCGACGCAAATGAGGTACATGATCAAAACACAAGATTCATTCATACACCCAGCATTCTGACTGAATAAGACTTTAATTGAGCCATGCTCAGATGTGTGACTAATTGTTTCATTTTCAGGTGAGACATTTCGCCCAAAAACGGAAACTGTTATTCATGAGAGAGGATGAAGTACCTGGAATGTAAGTAGAATATACTTAGCATATCATAGGGAGCTTTCAAAACGGAAAGCAATCTACAATCGGGCTGTGCATGGCGGAGATTAGGAATTGGTGGAGACTCCAATCCCCCGCTCTGTCAACTTCAACTTTAGTACGAGGTGGGGAGGCAAGAGATGGGTAAAATGAAGATCTATGATCCAAAATTAACCATCAACGCATTTCTCTTCTTCGTTCGCTGAATATTAACCATCTTTAATTTTTCTTTTTCCTTTTGATTAGGTTTAAGCGTCTGGTATTATCTGAAAGCCTATTAGATGGTACGTTAACAAACAAGAGATTACCCAGTGTACAAGAAAATAAAAGACAAAATTACAGTGTAGTCGTGAGTTAGATCATTCCATACATCACGCGTAGACTTCTTGCTAGTTATCTTCTCACATCAATGTTGTATCTGTGCTGTTTTTACCGATAAGTAAAGACTGGATCGCAGCAGTTGTATTTAACACAATCGCGAAGAAGTCAACACAGAACAAATTTCCTAGATTGTACAAAAGACAAACGTAATATAAATAACGGTGACGGTAGGCATTTTTTATTATAGAATTTTTAGATTTAAGATGCAACGCCTTTACAACATTTTATTCGGGTCAGGGGCGTAGCTTGGGGGGTCCTGGGCTGCATGCCCATGACCCACCTTGGTGGGTTATGGGCTTCGCGATTTTGTTTAGAATTATCAATGCTCTAAAATCACTGACTCGGATCATCGTGGATTAAAGGTAACCAATATCCACTAGTGGTATCCTTCTTCGGTTCCTTTGATCCACGAGTCGAATTATCTTGGATAACTGAGAGAAACGCACGTACCCTTGATTAAGGCCTTAGTGACTTAGTTATTTCTCAATTTTTCCCTGTCTTTCTAATATCCGTCGAACTTTCTATGTATCTATCACACAGGTAAACTAAGCCGCGAGGCTTTTCAAAAGATCAACATTAAGAAGATCCTGTGGTATATGGATTTCCTGAAAGAAAAAAGTCCTCGCCACAGGCCACGGTACAGCCAGCAGGCTTGGTTACGACAGCACAAAAACGCTGATCCAATTTTGAGACGTTTGCTCGAAAGGTAAGAAGCACCCAGATGACCATCATAGTACCGTGGAGAGAGACGTTCGCGCATATTGTTTCTGCGCATCCTTTTGCGCACGCAAATTCACAGGCCACGTCATGCATCGGGCGCTCCGTAAGTTTAACAAATTGACGTCAGTTTTTTATGCGTCTGTCTTGTTATTGATCATGAATTTCGTCATAACATTGTCAAAGTTGCAGTGGATCCACGAGGCGATAGCCGAGTGGATCCGCAGACAACTTTGACAATGTTATGACGAAATTCATTGTCAATAACAGAACAGACGCATTAAAAACTGACATCAATTTGTTTTTATACGATAACAGATTGTCGAATTTCCCGCTCTTGTTCGCTGACGCGTCGCACGAATTTCAAATTCATGTGTCTGTCCGCATATCGACCATAAAATTTAGCCAATGAGCGCGCGTGAATTTCTGCAGTTATCGTAAAAAATAAAATGACTAATGACAGGGTAGACCATTGTTAATAGATGGAACTGGTTATGAAGCTCGGCAAACATCATGAAAGGAGCAAACAAAGATGCCAAGATTTATATTGGAAGGTCTATGCACAATCTTTTGTTTTGCGCTCACATACTATGTATAGGTAACCAACACGTTTCTGTTGGTTAGTTCCTCAGTACGGAGTAAACAACTTTTGTTTCTATGCATGGACAAGGCCAGAAAAGCCAGCGGGTTTCATAGCCATTCCCCTCTATTAACTATGGGTGCCTGGCCATTGCTAGCTTGCCTGGATTTAACGACCTTGAACGTTCGGTGACCCCTATTTTTCTTTTGATGGTTCATTTTCTCTACGCTAAGCGTAAAAAATCTATCCATAAGAAGTTTGAATTTGCGCCTTGGTAAACCCGTAAAGGATCATTATGGCGACTGTTGTGAATAAGGTCTATTTAACTCAGCTGCAAGGTAATGCCTCCACAGATTGTAGACTAGCTGATTAAATCTAGTTTGTCGCTTTTGTTGCAGAATTACCAAATTAACACAGTTACCGAGAAAGCTCATTCAAGGAAGCGAGTGGATGCAGGTGAGGCTGAGTACAGTCCCTGTAGACAGTTTCAAGTCACTATATTAAAATTCCCGTCCATCGCAGGAACCATTGAAATCACAATCGTTCGAAAAGGGAATTCTCCTTTCTGAGTGCTATCTATATCTTAAATGTTAGGTCTGAGAATTTTGCACGGCATCAAGAAAATGCTGCCCAGTTTAGAATTTCCTTTATTCCCGCTGTTTAGCTTTGTTAACTAACCTATTATTAGAACCTGTTTCTGCCTAATCGCGAGAAGTTGAGGCTTGAAAATCAAGGGCGAACTCAAGAAACTGAATGCGATTCCATGGCTTGTTATCAAGTGAAACATTAGGAATCGTTTATTCTAAAACGGTATACCGCAACATCAAGCAATTCAGTTTATAACCTTTCAGAACACGAGGCTTTTGATAAGATTTCACGTAACTTGTGGCAAGCCAGGAGACTACATACTTTTTGGTTGTGCTGCAAAGTTCTATAAAAAGAACCATGTGGCTATGTGTTTGTTTCTAAACAAAACTTAATTAACTTCAAAAAATTGCTTATGTTGTGTTCTGCAGGTTGTCCAGTATGATCCGTTTGGGCATTATCACGGCCACCTGGATTCCAACCCATTTGAAAACCCGGTCATCCCTTGCTGTCACCAGAATCACTTTAAAAAGAGCGAGTGCCGAGTATGCAGGTACTGAGAAATCATCATCCATTCTGCATGCATACTGTCAACTGCCGTGTATATATAAGCCCTACCTCCGCCTGTTTTAGCCCATCTACCTGTGAACAAATATTGTTTCCGATTAAAAGTTGCCCCCCCCCCTCCCACCACCTTAATAAAGCCCCCTCTAGTTTAAAATGAGACGTATTAGATTGATTCATGATGTTTTTTTAAACAAACTTAATTAATAAATCAGTTACGAATCCAGAACATTTCGAAACGGTTTTCTTATTCCGCTTATAAGCTCCCTTCCCCCACCCGTCACATCTATGGACCTCAGTTTATGCCAATCTTAAACCCCTTACAGCCAATGTTCAAGGACCCTTCAAGACAATGGAGGAAGCCCCTCCAAATGCGCCCTGTCGTGTCTAAAGCGTGGATGAATCCTTCGTTGTAATTAATTATGGCGTGTTAGTTGCTTGGCTTTAAGAGTGTTTTTGTATGACTTGACCAGACTTGGTTAGCACTATGATATAAGACAAAAAAATAAATGATCAC
>Ga0126343_10001474_pt1 | contig 11112 bp, 8 predicted proteins | sample Cyp2metagenome_FD_92531 | JGI IMG/M metagenome (GOLD analysis project Ga0126343, IMG submission 92531) | Coral microbial communities from Lord Howe Island, Old Settlement Bay, Australia - Cyphastrea 2 metagenome | ecosystem: Host-associated > Invertebrates > Cnidaria > Coral ... | reverse complement strand
TATCTATCTATCTATCTATCTATCTATCTATCTATCTTTAGATAACTTTGACAAAAATAACACTCCTCTTTGATATTCCAACTTTTCATATCAATTCAATGTAACCGGCTTGAGGCATTCTACTCAATCTTCGAAACCTGTGTTGCATGGTCTTGTATGGTCTTGTATGCCTGAAGAGGAACACCCATTATAACACTTTGTTGCTGTGAAAAGGCAAAGAACTAACATGCAGAATTTCACTAGGGTTGTGGATTACTTTGACTGGGCTCTTAGTTCTGCTTTAATATCTCGCACCTGACAATTCTTTTCCCATCAGAAGTTTCCTCATAGTTCTCCTGGTCTGATGCTGGCTAAAGTTGTTCTCGTTTTCAATGTTTCCGTAACATCCAGTCGACCGCTGCCACTGCAAAATCCTCGACAGGCGCCGAGGTGTTAAAAATTCGTAGTATCCCAGCAGGCTACACACCACGCTTTGCTCCATCATAAGGTCAGCGTCGATCCTTTTGACTGGATGAACTTGCTCGACCAATTGCAGCTGAGAGTAAATATTAGCGCACATTTTGGCATACACTTTGTCCAAAGAACTTTTGTGTTCCTTCATCCTTTTGTAGAATGTATCATGGCATCCTGTAGATGAAAACAATCAATCAATCAGCCAGTCAATAATTCTGTTTATCACACAATCAGTCTTTATACCATTCTTACAAAGTATCAGCTATTATTATGTCATGCTAACAAATACGCTAACTGGGACTTGCCAAGACAATAATTCCACTCGTATTTGCTGGAAATGAAATGATTATAGCCAACTTGGCGCTACAGGCCCCTTTGGTTGTCTATCACCTCAAATGCAACGCGCAATCGTGAGTAATTGGACCGGACCACTTAGCTATTGGAAATAAAGATATCGACAACAAAAAAATTAATGAAGAGATCCTTCTTTCTTAGAGCAACCGAGTGTCGTAAGGCCAAAGGGTATCAGGAACTTTACCCGGTTTCTGCAGCGTGAAGCGAACAGGAATATTACTGTTCCCCCTGCATGGGACGCTAGTCCATTGACTGGGTTAACCACAGAATTTAATTGGGCGGTACTCATACACCTGGGTGGAGAGAGGAGTAAAGTGTCGTGCCCAGGAGCACAACACAATGTCCCGGCCAGGGCTCGAACACGGACCGCTCGATCCGGAGTCGAGTGCAATAGCCATTACTTTCGGGAATCAATAGGAAGGTTAACATGTATGTTACTTTCGGGGAGCCGTTATCCTGGGCCGGGGCGGAGGGGGAGGGGGGAGGGGGGCCTTTTCGACACAAATATAAAACCTCTCATTGTGTTACTATTTTCATTGTGATTGTCGTTCTTGTTACAGCTTGTTATAAATTCTCTCACCTCTCTGTTCGCCAAACATGAAATAAAGAGCTTGATGCGTGAGCACATAACCAATCTCTCCCGGGCGCACCATTGCTTCCCAGCATTTTTGAGAAATGTTGCAAGGTTTGTCCCCATACCCCGGACTGCCAAGGAGCTTGGCCAGGCATGGCTCGTAGACATGTAAAATGTCATCTGATAGTTTCCTTTTGTCGACTGCCGAGATAAGATTCTGGTCGATTCTTTTGTATGGTTTGACCACTAGCCAGGGCTTGGACACAGTAAGACCAACCAGGTTGTAGTACTGTGGGTTCGATCGCTGAAGCACTGTCAAAGATTTTGACCCAATTCGGGAGACCCTATTCCGAAGTGACGCTACCTGCTCGTATATGCCAGACTCGAGCAAAGCTTTTGTAGCTCTCTTTTTTCGGATTAGATCAAAGAGATTACCTTTGGAGTAACAAGAAAATAACAAAGAAATCAAATTAAGTATACCTGAACATATCGATCCAAATAAGGCAAAAAATACTATATTTTAACTTTGGGGCTACACTATTAAGTAATTACAAGATGCATGATTGGAGTGCTCTTCAAGGGATGTTTTTTTTTTGCGAATTAATTTCATAATGGCAACATGTTATTTGTAATGACCAGAGAGAACGAGACCCCAGTATACAATGGAATTTTCTTTCTGGGTAGCTGCAGAATTAATCCTCGTACAAATTTACCTCTGAATTCGGAAACGTGAAAATTGAATATATGTGCATTTCGCCGGTAAGATTATAAAATAGTAAAAGGTAAAAACTGTTAAAATGTTTGACTAAACGTTTTCGATCTTGCGATCATCTTCAGCGATCATTTTCTGAAGATGATCGCAAGATCGAAAACGTTTAGTCAAACATTTTAACAGTTTTTACCTTTTACTATTTTGTGAAAATTGAAGTTTACCAAGATCGATAAAAAGACCAAACTGATGATAATAGACAATAGGGAATAAATTAAAGATGGTAAAGGATGGAAAAGATTAACAACACGGATTGCAAACGCCGAACTCAGTTGAAAAAATCTAGGGTAAAATTTTCAAGATGCTTAACCCGTTTCATATAGGTCATTTAAATAAAGGCAGCACACGTATCATAACCAAACCTTCGGCGATTCTAAGACCCAAACACGCATCCAGGTTTAAATCATCTCCATAATGTTCGTAAAACGACACCGCTTTCTCCAGAGCCTCAAGCACAAGTTTAACTGGGCTGAAAAAAATTTGTTCTTGTCCGTCACTTGCGTGTAAAATTCCTAAAAGAAATCCAATTGAAGAATAAAGAAGTAGAAACTTCATGTTGACCCAGTTTATACTCCGTCTTTCAAAATTAATAAAAAGAGGTATCTTTATATGTACTATTCGACGTGGAGAGGCCCTCAGGCGCAATATCCGCTCGTGTCAGCTGTGTCTTCAAACTGGAACCCTTATCCTTCTGTACAGGATGGAGTGCAGTTCAAGTACCGGTTGTTATGGGCTTTTGCTTCCAAGAACTGACAATGGAAACTCAATATCGTGTAAATCTAGCGAACGAAGCGTGGCTATTTTTATCCATTTCAGCGCGCGGGTGTTGGAAAACACCAAAGTCTATAATTGTACCAACGTTTTTCCAGACGACTCCCTCGATCTAGATATTGATTCAGAGAGTTAAACGTTTTTAGCTAGTTGTCAGAAGGACGTACTTAACTTTCAAATTAATTCGGGTAGCGGTTTTACTTAATCTGAAAGGAGGGAGCATTATATGGTGTACGTATATTTTCATCAGTCTAGTTAGCCGAGGTGCACTAAACAATTTTACAGGTGAATCTATCGCAAATAATCACACACAAAACAGTTGCTAGCTTGATAATGATTATTCAGCGAAAAAAATAAAAACAGATGGACACCAAATCGTAGTCTTAATTGAATAGCCTGCCGTGCGCGTGAGGGAAACTTTGAAGTGCACGTGTCAGTCTGTTGTCAAGTCAGTGAAAGACATCGTTTTCCTCGCCTGTCGGAACAGATGATTCATGCAAGGAAGCAGTGTTCACTTCTCAAAATATATTTTTGTTCCGGAACAGAAAGAGGAGAAAGGCTTCAAAGGTTGGGAAGTAAAATAGACATTGCCGGGATCGGAAACAGGGAAGAAGCCAAAAAACAACATCTCAAAGGTTGGGATGCGATAGAAAAGCATAAATTTTTTTCAAAGCATTCAACCCTAGAAAGATCTGGCAAGAAAGGTGTTTATTTTTTTTATTTATTCGTTCTATTTCATGAATCTCGACGAACTTTTCTTTTACCTGTTAGTTTTAGAATTGGGCAGAAAGTTGCAAATGGTCATTTCTTGATTTTCCGTGAACTGTTGGCTAGGGGATTTATTACTGTCAGTAGCTAATTGCAGTTGGCTGCCCCCCCAACTAAATGACAACGAATTTAATATCTTTTTCTTTCCACTTTATTCACACTACTTACAACACAAACTACACAAAGTACTACATCTACTTGCACAATTTACAGCAATTACAGAATTTAATTTAATACCGTCTTGACAATCAGCTTTGTCGCATCTTTCTCTTTAAGTCTTTCAAGCCTGCAGAAACAGGAACCATCACCTTGGTAATTTCGTTTAGATATTTAAGAAAACAGCATTTATATAAAAGTACTGAAGGCTGTCTTTTAAGACCTTTTGAGTTCTTCTTGCGAAGAAAACTTTTGTGTGTTGTAGAAAGATGACTAAATAATCGTGTATTTCAGTTTTCAGTAAAGTATAGTGCACTGTCGCTACCGCTGTTTTGCGAAATAAATCAGTTGGCCTGTACCGTAAACCCAACCTCCCTCCTCCTTCCCCTTGGCCCGGTTGCGACGTGTAGCGACATGTTGTGTGTTGTTGGGTCAAGTTTGAAAATGGTAAAACTTGAGCCAACAACACCCAGTTGTCACAACAAATCGCAATAGGGTGGCCAAACGCGCGCAACATGTACTAAATCGGTCCCAACAATGTTGCAGTATGTTGCGTTGAAATGTTGGGATCGTTTGGCCCAGATCTTACATTGCTGCAGGAATTACGGTCGTTTCGCCTACGAGTCGTTTCGCCTACTGTCTGTTCGCCTACTGTCTGTTCGCCTACGTCCTGTGTCGATTCGCCTACGTCCAGTATGTCAGTTCAAATGTGTAAAAATATTTCGCTTGGCAGTGGATAAAAGAACGAAGAATAATCCATATATGCACTGAGCCTCAGTTTTTATCATCACGTACTCTTCTACCGAACTGACATATTGGACGTAGGCGAATCGACTCTAGACGTAGGCGAACAGAAAGTAGGCGAAACGACTCGTAGGTGAAACGACCGGCTACCATAGCTGCAGATGTACATACAAGTTATAAGAAAAAAAGTATATGTGCTTGCTTTTAACGGACACGGCTATCACACAACATGAACATGATAATTTTTCTTCAGTTACAAACGAAAAGTCAAAAGCCAGCGGATAAAGAGATTTTCGAAAAGCACATGAAACGCAAAGCTTACCGGCGGTGAATCGAACCTCCAGTAAGCGACCACGCAGGCTCGACATTTTGGGTGTTCGCCTACGAGAGCTTTGACCTTAATGGGTCAAAATTTTTCCTCATTAGAATATGGTAGCTATACCGAGACCCATACGCAAATGCGACGCAGAGCTTAGTAAACGTCAGTTAAAAGTCAATTTCCAGCAAAAACTCCAGTTCTTCCCGTTGAGAAATGTCCGTTTCGTGTACTGGCAAGGGATACGATATTGTTACAACACCTTATTATCCATTTCTTGCTCCATTTTTGTCAAATGGTCGCTTACGGGAGGTTAAGAACAAAGGAAAATTTCAAACCAGTAGCTTCACAAATTCACTAAAATATATATTTTTTTAATTACCTCTTGCACTTGACAAAAGCACCGCGATGATGTCGTAGCTTGTCGGCCGACAGATAAAAACTGGCCAGCTACACTGTTATTGCTGCTGCGAGGAAGTATGGTTCCATTTTAAGTTGTAGGATAGCTTGATTATAAGTAAGAGGATAGGTAAAATTTAATTCAGATGTGCCCACCATGTTTATTATAACTTGGGTGTACGTGTTTTCCTAAAAGCTGAACAAGGCAAAAAAACGAAAAAACCCGCACTTCAGTGACCAACAGCTAAAACAAAGTTTGACTGCGATAATAATGAAAAAGAAAAAAAAACGAAAAAGCAAACCAATTAACTTGAAGGAAAAAAACAGTCACGTTCAGCTTATAATGATTGTCTCGACTCATTTCAGAAACGAAGGAATTCTCATTCCGCGGTCGAGGAGGGATGGGGGGAGGATGGGTTGTCGATTTTAAAATCAGCAATAGGCCCGAGTATCATGTTACAACTGAAATTATGCTATCGAGTTTGATGTGGCCGAACAACAGGAGGATATTTGTAAGTTGTGCATGTTCAAATTAGTAGAAAACTTATATGCACGTCAGAAGAGAAAGCTAAATGATTACATGTTTTCCCATTCAGAATCTTTTCCAGCTAATAATTAATAGTGATTTAGAAGTACATGACAGCAAAACATCAACGATAAAGGACGTTTCGGTGGTCTGATGACTTCAGATCTTCGGGCTTTGGAGAGGAGTAGTTCAAGACGTGATCTATGAAAATAGAAAAAAGGTGCACCCTACCTTATAATAAAAAGAAAACTGCTGAAAAGGTAAAAATATATACTGAATATTGATCTAGTTCTCTTCATTTTGACCTTCAATGAGGTATGTCGTAACACCTGCCATCAAACAAGGCCCAAAAAAATTACTTTAAAGGGACAAAAATACAAACGGTTTGGAAAAAAGGGGTGTAACTAAATTAATACAACTTCCAAGAGCACAACACCGCGTAAGCTAAGCATCAGGCCTTCCTAAACGGGAGTGGACTGAAAAGGCGGGGGAGAGGAGCTAACACTCCCTATTTTTTTCCTTCCCCTTCTACCTCACTAGGCCTTAATATATTTATGGAAAATCTTAAAAATATATAAATGTCACAAAAAAATGTCTTAATATCTTGCTCCAAAACTGAACTGCCTCACTGTTGCCAGCATCTGCTATTTTGCAAAATTATGGCTCCAGAGCTTTTAGTGACATGAAATTATTGGAATGTTTTTCCACAGAGAAGCTAAAACCAACTGAAATCGAACTGAAACCCCTCCAAACCCATAAAAACACAAGTTTTAAAAACGACAGTACAGGTAAGTAGATTTTGTTATTTTTCCCCTTACTTTGAACTATTTTGTATGATCGCTCTATTCCTGTACAAACTCTTATAATAACACTGTCATGCAATGCCATGTTGACCGTTCCCAAAGCAGCTTGGGCTAAATGTGCTTCTTCCGGTGGGAAATAGCTGAACTGGATTGTCTCTGGCATAGAACCTTGTATTGTCCCAATAAAACAAGGAAAACACAGGGTTGAACTGTAAAAGCTCTATATTATATTATCTTACATTTCCTAATTTCTTGGAAACTTCTAAATATCCCAATGTATGGTCTACACCTCCTCTTAGAAAAGCCTGGGAAGCTCAATGATAGTGACCAAGCTTTTTAAACTTTTAACTTTGACTGCTGAGTGCCAGTCACATACCACAAAATAATTTAATACATTTATTTTCTTCACTGAAAAATAAATAACTATTATGTATGTTCGTATGTTATGATCGTCTGGGTGAGAGTAGTTCTGAAAAGAACTGTTGTTGGTGACTGACGTTTCAACAACCTGAGCAGAAGTCATCTTCAGAATCAAGGGAATAGTGGTTGTCAGTCGATGATGTTATAAATCTGGTCTGTTGAACGTGATTGGTCAGTTAAGCCATGATGGTATTGGCTGAAAGACTCATGTAAAGTTTGTCATCAGTCATTGGTCGGTTATAGGTTTTACCTAAAACCGACCAATTTGACTAACAATAGATGGATCAAAACCCACCAATGACTGATGACAAACGTTATACGAGTCTTTTAGCCAATACCATCATGGCTAAACTGACCAATCACGTTCAATGGACCACATTTATAACATCATCGACTGACAAACACTATTCACTTGACTCTGCAGATGACTTCTGCTCAGGTTGTCAAAACATCAGTCAACAGCAACAGTTCTTTTCAGAACTACTCTCACCCGGACGATCACAACATACGAACTACTGATACTCCCGGGTTCAAACCATTTACTAAATCATGCATGTGTCCACCCAGTTTAGAACACAATAGAGAAAATAACATCTTTGTTTTTTTTTATATTTTATTAATTTGAGCCACCTTCAGTTTTCTCCTTGTAGTTTAAAAGCTTGATTAGCCAGCCTTTCCAGAATTTTTCACAAGTATCCAAGTTCATCCAATGAACATCTGCTGCTGAGCCGTCTTGGTGTGCAACAACAATCATACAATTTGTTACTGGAATCCTCATTACAGGATAAGAATTGATAGCCCCAGCATAAGCCACAACCTGCAGTGGAGCATCGTAACAGCTCTCTAATGTTGGCCTTGGGTTTTGTGATGTTTTCCACTCGATTACACATGGCACTCCATTGTAAATGGCTAAACCATCAAATGTGCCAGAGTAGCCAAGAGAAGAGTGTGTTACATGCTCCTCAGTGGCTAATACTTTGTCTTTAGTGAGACACTTAAGAATTCCTGTTTTGGAGACACTTTTGATATAGCCTGAAACTAATTCTGGAAAATGTCCACTGTCATCTGCATCACCTTGCAGAATGTCAGTCATACATGAGTGAAATTTGCAGCCACTTGTTGCTAACAATGATTTGTACTCGGTAAATTTCTCTTTTCCCATCTGTTCTATCTGTTTCTTCTGCCAATAGCTGATCATGAAAAGCTTCTTTGAGGTACTATTCAAGATTGCAGAAACACTAGCCTTTTTTGCTAAGTACATGTCTTTACTAACTAGCAAGTCACCTTGTTGGGCTTCATCTTTAATACCTTTGTACTCTCCAACAGTTTTGCTAATAATTCCCTTTGATTTAACCGCCTTGTTCAGCTTGCCCACCTCGCCACTTATCCACTGACCGGGCGACTCGACAGAACTGAGCAAGCTAATATTTTTATCGAGCTTCAGTCCATTTGGAAGAAACGGCTTCTTGTTATCTTTATTTGGGATAAGTGATGAAGAATTAGCTTGAACTATAAAAGGGTAGTGAAGAATTGACGATGAATTCGTAAGGTGCTGATTGTGGAATTCTCTTAAGTCATTCAGAAGCGTCGTGGTCTTGCTGTTTGCTCTAATGCCACATTTCTTGCACAACCGCTGCAGTTCTCGACGATTCATTGTTTCCAGTTTAGCAACGTCGAACCAAAGCTCCGACGAAGTCCTTGAATCCGTATGAACGCCTCTACAGAACCGATCACAACCATAGTTATGCCTCAACAGATCATCTGTGATAAGCTTATTTATCCCGCTCTTTCTGTCCCGACAACCATTGACGCTGCGACGAAGTAAATATCTCCACAAACACACCATTTTTTTGAATGACGACTCGAATTTCTTCTCTACCTGGACGTTTAATTGACAGGTTCTCGTAAGGAGACTCGGATGTGGAACAGTGTTAAATTAGCAATTAACTTTACGCGAACAATAAATGCACTCTGGACGATTTCTCCTCGACAGTCCGCCATATTTTTTTAACTTTCGTGAGCCCGCGATTTCATTCTAGTCGAGGTTGCCCAGGTTGCCCAGAGTTTCCAAGAGTCGCCCAAGTCCCTCGCCGAAGCGGTCCGCCGAAGCCCCTATCCTGGCAAAAGTCGTGTCGCAACTGACGATCGACTCAGCGTCGCGGAAATAGCAGAAAACTTGACGCTATATTTATGTAAAAATGTATCGACGAAAACTTAAGGCTTTAGGCCATCACAATCCTGAAAGTTTTGATGTACACAGTAAGTATTTAAAGTACGTTTTTATTTTTATTTTTTGTACACGTGGCTTTAGAAAGTGTAGTTACAGTACAGTACAGGGCCTTCTTGTTCTCGATAATAGGTGAAGACGAATTCAGAAACCTTGTTGTATGGCTTGAAGACCAAAAGATACGATGGTATAAAATAGAAGACCGAGGAGAGCTAAGAAACGTAAAAAGTAGCGAATGGTTGAAAACACTCGCAAAGGTAGTTTGTTTTATCCACCTATGGATGTTAAGCCCCAGGGTGAGGGGGGCGGGGGGGGGGGTAGGAGGCAGACCAAGGGGAATTTGACATTTTCATGGAAGCCAGAGACAAATTCCCTACCCCCAGGCACCTACTGAATGTCAAATTCCAACCCCCAGGTGACTTATTCTCAGGTTCTCTCCTTCTTCCAAGATGGCGGATATGTCAAATTCCTGACCCTGGGGCGGCGACTAATTGTCAAAATCTCTACTCAGGGAAAGGTTCTCTGAATCAAATTCCCACGGGTAGCCCACCCCCTTCTCTCCCCCATGAACTTGACATTGATAGGTGCAATAACCTTAAGATACTTTTAGCAATTTTGGGCCACTTTATCAGTACCAGCAACAAAGATAAGTTTCAGGTGGCTCAAATCATTTTCCATCTCTTTCCAAGATGCAGATTTTGATGGGTCATTATAACCAATCTTTATCAGTTTATGCTAAAGTCAGAGTATTAAAAGCTGCCCAAGTAATGGTTAACAAACTGTTATCATTTTCATAGCAATTGCATGACCTGCTAAAATACCCTTAATTTTAGCTTTAAGTATCCATATTTGAATGATGAAACTCTTTTTTATTATTGAATGAAATTTTTTATTTCACTCTTGATCTTTTTAGAATGTTGTATACATTATCTTAGTTGTTATTAAAGTTGGATTATTTAATTTTTTTATTATTATTGAATTTTGATAAAGAGGATAAGATGCAACTTTGGCAAAGTTTAAAATAATTCTGTACTAGGGTTCAGAGCTCCCTTAAATTTTAAAAGTTAAAGATAATGTTTAAAATGGTGGTACTGTAGGGCAAAAGTATAATGGTTGCATTATATTGCAATATAACTGATTACACTATGTCAATTGATACTGCTGCTAGTCAAGCCTAGTTTCAAGAAAATGTCAGTTAAAATCACATTGTTCATCCCTACAGTCAAGCTGTTCCATCCACAGTGTGCTTGAGATCAGAGGGTTTCTCTAGTGGTGACTTCTTCAACTGAAGGGCCACTACTTTAGGGCTGGCCATCACTTTTTTGGAGGGGGTCTGGACTGTTAGTTTTGGGGCTCAGTGGGAAGGGAAAAAATTAATGTTATTTTCAAGGAGAAGGAGGAAGTTACATATTTTAGATAGTTTTATTTTTTAATAGTGAAGATAGCATTTACATTTACAGCGTTTACAGTTGTAAGAGCCTCTCTTTTGTTGGAATACTGTAAATAAACCATTATTATTATTATTATTATTATTATTATTATTATTATTATTATTATTATTATTATTATTATTATTATTATATCACGAGAATGAGAAGAAACGCCTATACTCGAGGAGGGTTTTGGACATCGAACAAGGAACTTTCACACCCCTTATTTTCACGTCAACGGGCGGTATGGGAAAGGAGTGCCTGCAATACCGTAGCAGGCTGGCGCAGCTGATCTCCATCAAGAAAGGAGAAGATTATGCCAAAACAATCTCCTGGATAAGAGCAAGGACATCATTCGCTCTATTAAGATCCGCACTAATTTGTTTAAGAGGATCGAGAGTT
>Ga0126343_10001473_pt1 | contig 11113 bp, 6 predicted proteins | sample Cyp2metagenome_FD_92531 | JGI IMG/M metagenome (GOLD analysis project Ga0126343, IMG submission 92531) | Coral microbial communities from Lord Howe Island, Old Settlement Bay, Australia - Cyphastrea 2 metagenome | ecosystem: Host-associated > Invertebrates > Cnidaria > Coral ... | reverse complement strand
TAGCACGGTAGCGGTTTCAAACGTCGAACCTAATACAGTCGAACCAAATTCAAAAGACAAAACAAACCATCCATCCAGCGGTAACATATGCCAATAATGAAAAATACATTAAATTAATTTATGGATTGAGTTCGGCACGACTATAGCACGGCGTTTGAAAGCAAGTCGTGCTACTGCCGTGCTAAGTAGTCGTGCCGAACCTAATTCAGTCGTGCCGCGTTTAATAGTTTCAAACGGCGTGCTGCTGCCGTGCTTAAATCAAAATGACACTTTCATTTGAGTTCGACACGGCAGTAGCACGACGTTTGGAACAGGCCTTATAGTGGTCAAGCTTTTAGCTGTACAGCAGTTTACAGGCATGCCACTTAGACAAAGGAAACAAATATCTCAAATTAACGTAACAGAGTTTAAAATCCCAACTGGCAGGAGGCAGACCAGCGGGCTATTACATCTAAAAAAGCGGATTTTTACCGTAGGCGATTCTCAAGATTTCGATTTGCGTTCTACATGATTTGCAACTGAAAGCTGCATGTCTGATTAGGCCTAGATGAAATAACATTTGCGGTACACACACGACTTACGTGTACTACCACACACGACTTACCTGTATTACCACTGTACGAATACGTATGGTCAGGAACAATGGTAGGCTTACTATAGTCGTCATACCATCTCCATCTCCATTGCCATGCCAGCCTCGTGCGTCTGAAATAATTTCCGGGATATCGTCTCCATTCACAAGCACCTCGCTCAAATGTACAAGGCATATCTGGCAAAGTGAAACATTGAAAAAAATCGAAGCCGTTTCAGTTAGGAAAAGATCTTTAAACCAGGGACAACGGAAGCTACATTTTGCACTGTACTTAACAGTTGAGCTAGGACCTATTCTCTGTAATAAGCGATAATGGAAAGATTATTGACATGCAATTGTTCACTTAATATGTTGCGTTTGTATTGATCAATCTAATCCTGATTTACCATCGTTGAAAATTATGACTCTGTAAACTTTGCAATGGCCAACACTACAAACGGTATACTAACCTCTTAATTCAACTCGTTGTACTTGTAAAAGCATTTGGCTAGAATGCCATCCCTGGAAATAAACTGTAATAGCATTCCAAGGAATGAGTCGGCGTCTTGATAACGGTCCTATATCTCTAGAGGAAAACTTTAAGATGGTCTTTGTATAACGTCCATCAGGAATTTCTATAGTGATAAACCTAACATTCTTCATTACCAGCAGCTGAACAGCAAAACCTGCGTCTCCGTCCGTTTTAACCTCCACATGGCAGTTCAACCCTAAGTTTAAGTACCTCACCGATGGTGGAAAAACAGATAGGAATAAATCACGATCCTTAATAACGAAATTTCTTGTTGGATCGCACAACCAAACTTGTCCGTAGGAAACACCTTCGATCCAATGGCCATCCAGCTCATGAAACCTCAACCCATATGTGTTATTCACCGACGTTATTTTCTCAAGGGTGAAATTCTGTTTTGCTATCAAAATTTCACCTCCATAACCTCCAGTATTGACCAAGAACATGTCTCTCAGGTACACTTCTCTTTCTGGAAACAAAACCTTAACACCACCTGCTGTGCAATTTAAAATAGACACGTGATTGATTTCGGGAACGTTCTGAATCATTTCAATAGCAGCAACCTTCTTGCCATGTTTTTCACCACAGTGCTCGATTTTTAAATGCTGCAGACGTGATGTCATTGGGTAAGAAGTGTTCCGAAATTCGCGAAGAAATCTCAAATTTCCCCAAGGCGTCCCTCCTTTGCAGTCTAAAGCAACTTGTCGAGTCAAATTGCCACTTACATTATGGAAAGATAACATGCATTCGTTAATCTCTGTTTCATTTCCATGGCAATTTAAAATTGCGCCAAGTGACCTTGCACTCGTAGACGAATGAACGACGTAACTGGTGAACGCAGGTGCTTGATAGCCGAGTTGTCCACATATCACTTTAGCGTTCTCCCTTGCAAATGGCATGGTTTCGTTTACGCACACTGGCGTCCAATTAGCATTATTCAGTACTTCCAAACGTCCTTGCCACGGGAATGTGCCTTCCACTAAACGCACAGGTATCGATATTTTCGTTTGACTTCTCTTCAACAGAGAGAATTTCACAGGATTATCCCTGTTTCCCAGCACAAAGAGAGCACCAAGAATCAACATACCGACACCTGGGCCAAACTGCAATTCGACACCTGGATGAATTGTTACTTCCGCATCCGGCAAAACAGTAACATCGGAAATTACTATATAAGGGCTGAATCTACTCCGCAGGATAAGGCTAGATGAAATACGTCCACCAAAATATCTAGTTGCAAATGTTTCGCGGCCATTGCTTTGATTTGAGCCCGGCATTAATACTCCCGTGCTACCAAAGAATGGAACAAAAACAGCGAAGGCTCTTTCGTAATTGTCTTCAGCATCATAGATTCTCTCCTTAATTTGATTCTCGTTGTCGTAGCCCCAGAAGTTTAAAGACACATTAACAATGCTGGTGTGAGAGTTTGCATTGATGTTCATGCAAAGTTCCTTTGGAAAGCTTCGGCTGTTAAATCTATTGTAGCGTATTGAAATTGCTTTATATTCCTTCGTTCCTGTGATCTCAACTTCACAAGCGGAAGACCAAGTATTTGAGTTGTTTAGAAGTGAATTGTTCATGAAAGTCATTTGTCTTTTGGCACCTACAAAGTATTCATTATGTAACAGAACCAAATTAAGTCCTTCGTTGAACTTAAAGACATTGTTAAGAATTATGACGTCGTTTTGCATTCTTCTAATCTCTAAAACGCTTCCGTTCGAGTTGCTATTATTTCTGAAGACGTTATTTTGAATTGTGGCAGCAGCTCGGGAAAGAGACTGTTCTTCCACAAACACCGACCGTCCGTAGTTTCCTTCGAATACGTTCCCATCAATTATCAACTCCTTAATGCCTCCTCTAACATAGATGACTCCTTTCTCTTGGAAAACGTTAAATAAGAACTCATTTCGTCGTACGAAGAGTCCTGGCGAATAACGATCTTCTGTATATCGTGTCGTCGTGATAACGGAATTCTGTGTGTTGCTCATGAAAATGTTATCTTCAAATTTCCATGGATAAAGCTTCGGGGATTCATCGATATCTACTACGGGGCCCGTATTCATGAAAAATGTGCAGTTTTTAAAGGATGCTTGTGACTTGTCGGGAGTGTTTCGGGCGTAACGAATGTCTGAGTAAACAGAAGTGGCTTTGTTCCATCCAAAAAAGCTATTGATTGCATAAAGACTTGCGTCTTCGTAATAACCTTTCAGATATATTCCAAATCCCTTGCTGTGGATAACGCTAATGTTAAGGAAATGGACCATTTTCTGACCATCCGAAACTATGTAAAGGGCATTGGAAGTCGTGTTTGAGAAGTCGGTGTTTTCAATAGTAACGTTACCCGAGAATGAAGAAAGTCTAATCCCAACCTGATTTCCAATAAAGGAACAGTTGCACACGTTAAGGTTTTCAACCCATGAAAAATCCGTTGTGACGCCGTTAGCCGGCGAATCTTGTACAACTGAGCTTTGGATCTGAACGTTTCCTGAGTGACCACCCAAATGGACCCCGCCATACGCGTTGCTGATAAAATTGCTTTTCGAAATGATCAGGTTCGGCGATGTCAACCAATGTTCTGATCTGTCCGTTTCTATAAATTAAAACAGGAACAGTTGTTAAATAAACACACAAGCATGCAATTTGCTTCGATCGATCAGACCAACTAACCACATCAGTTATAGTGTCTTTATGCTACGTTACAGTACTCAGTTCTCTCCTTATGTGTTCGTAAAAGTGATAAAATTTGGAGATTGTTGTAATACAAAACACGTGCAGTTTTCACCCATTTTGATCCATAGATAGTTGCAAATGTCTTAGAGATCATTTCATGCTGTTTTATAGCACAATTGAGAGACAAATGATCTTTGAACAGGAAAACCTGGCAGAGTAAGAGGAATGTATTTATGACTCTTCACGGCCGCATAGCGGTCATCATAACGTGTGTGGAACATTTTCCCCGAACGTGTAGAACTCGGATTCTTAAGGGTATACCCACTTAGTGCCTGAGGCAAAAACACATTTTTTAATCTCCAATACAGTTGCAAGTAAGCACGGGTATACATTAATCCTTCTTTTTAAGTCCACGACTGAATTGTGTAAGACGTATCCGTTTCACGCCCAATACGTGTTGTGTGTGGTAAAAACAATTTGCCAGAAGCCTGCAAAGAAAAGCTTACTTACCTTTGATGAGAAACAGTACAAAATGCACCGTGCTAGAGTAATAGTAGTAGGAATATGAGCTTTCTAAAAGGACTGAGCTTGAGTTTGTTTTCCAGGCAGGTCGGACTCGCCAGTCTAGTGAGTGAATATCCCAACGAGTGCTTAATATCTTGTTTGTTCCACCGTAGACACGAAAAACTGACCACCCTGGCAAATCATGGTGGATTAGTTGTATTCCAACGCTATAATCCTGTGGAACTGTGATCACCTTATTACAACCATTGCCGCTTTTTGTTCTCACAACCAGGTAATACACTACGCTATAATCATCGAGAACAGTGTCATTTCCAGAGCACAAGTTGATATTCCTCTTCACACTCATGTCCGCTATTTTGAACACATGGTCATTAAGGGACTTCCAGCTATAATAGTACGTAAACCCATAGCCTTTGGTGCTTACAACATTAGTAGTCTCTAGGTTTAGAAAAGGAGATTCCAGAAGTACTCCAGACCCCTCAGTGTTGGTTATTGTTGAGTTTATGATATCAGGTGAGACATCAAAGGGATCTGGATACATCATTTGCATGCCCCTGCTCGCAGAATTATTCACCAGGACGCCACTGATGTTGTGCCTATTCACGTCCACCCTTAGAGCAATACCAGGGATGCTGAGGTCGTCTCTGTAGGCGAAGCCCGCGTAGTCAATGTCAACATTTCTGATGTCACTTTTCTTTGGTGTTATCGTCATGTGCACGCCGCCCCAATAAGGAGTTTTGCAGCGAATATACGCGACATAGTTGGAGCATGATAATGAAGCGATCCAGTTGTTCCTGTTGCAATGTAACATACTGTCACTTTCGCCTGTGTCACATCGAAAATCATGGAGAAATGTCTCGTTTCCATTTGAGTAGCGAACACTGTAACTTTGTGCTTCATATCCCAACTGCCTGCATACTATAGTAGGCTCATAACGATATCTTGTTAGGCACACCGGCAGCCATCTGTTATTGAACCATATTTGAAGTATTCCATTCCATGGATCAGGACTGCCAACGAGTCTTATTTCCTTTTGCATGGGTTTCTTAGGAGTAAGCTTTACCCTCTTGTTCTCCGTACCTTTGATAACAACCTGACCAAAAACAATGAAAACGGCTTGCAATGGAATTTCCAATGTGACGTTTTCTTCAATGATCAGGGCGCCGTTAGGTAGAACTATGACATCCCCGACTACTGTGTAAGAGTCACTGTCTTTTGGCAAAGTGACTGTTTGATTTAGTGTTCCACCTAACATATTTCCTTGGAGGAAACAAATACGACGGGTACCATTATGGACCTCAACGTTGTTAGAAGGATCGGAATCCAGAAATGGGTAGTACTGAATCTGGGCTAGTTCGATTCGATCGCCGAAGTGAAAAATCCTCTCTTCTACTTTGCATTCGTCTTTTGAGCCCCACCAGTTTTCCCTAGCCTGAATGACTCGTTCGTGATCTTTAAGGAGAGTTGCCATTTCGTGAGGAAATAAAGGATTGGCAAACGAATTATGCTCCACGGTGATTGTCCCTTCTCTCACGGCTAAAACTGCTTGTGTTTTAGTACGAACATAGCTGCTAGAGAATGACTGGATGGCTCGGTTCTCGACGAAGGAGTTGTTGTTAAAGGCAATGTACCGCTTTGCGGGTAAAGCATTATAGTCAACCAAAACAGTATATTCGCCTATATTCTTGGTGAAAGTGTTGGATAAAACTCTCACATGGACAGGAAAGGAATAGTCGTCGTCACAGTTATGGTCACAGTAAGCCACCTTCATTGCATAACCACTATTGTTCTTTATCTCGTTATTTGCTAAGACAGCACTTAGCTCGTACCATTCTGGACCGTGGATGTAAAGACCGAATTTCTGGTTTCCTTCAACCGTGTTTCCGGTAAATGAAAGTTGAACGCGTCTGTGACGTGTATAACTAGCCTGCCATCTGCAGCCGTAATTATATAACCGGCAACCACCCAACGCATTATTAGCAATTGTAGAATTCGTCATTGTAACAGCATAGTCCTCAACGCCCTGCCGAAATCCAAACGTTAGATGAAAAACGACCCCATAACGCCTGCTATTTAAGACACTACAGTTTTGAAAAAGAGCGGACTGAAGACGAGCGTTAACAGAATCTTTAACCCACAGTCCGCTCCCTTTGTTGCCATAAACATAACAATCCTTTAACACCAGTTGTCCTTCCTGGTTCTCTAAGTAAAAGCCATGAACTTGGTTGCCAATGGAAGACCAAGATTCTATGTTCATTATGGTGTTTCCTTGATCAACAACTAAGCCTGTAAAAGAATTGTATGATGTGGAAATAGTCTGGAAGTAAAGGTTATCTGTGAAAACCTGTTTAACATATACGCCATGCCACGTATTTCCGTCAAACGAGGAAGATGTTACGATCAAACTCTTGGCTTTTACTCTTTCAAACAAAGCCCCATTCTTTGAGTTTCCAACTGACGTTATGTCTGAAAGACGAATCTCGCAATCATCACGGAAGTCCTTCAAATAAATTCCTTGACCTCCGCCGTTGCGAAGAAACTTTGTGTTGGAGATATTTATAGTAGAGTTGAACGGGCTAGAGATGTATAAGCCTTGCACCAAGCTCTCATTCACGTGACTGTCAGTCATCATGAAAGTTAAAGTTCCTGAGTCGACTACGATTCCTGATTTTTTGTTTCTGGAGGATGTGACATTTTTAAGAACCACTGATCCTGACATGTCCTCAAAATGCGCGCCATGGTTTTGGTTATCAGCGAGCACAGATGAAACGACATGGAGTCCCCCGTGTGTACCGCTTATATGTATGCCAACACCACCGTTTTTCGACGCCAATGTCTTAACAATTTGAAAATAGCCCACCAGGTCATGTACCGCAATTCCGGTTTTAAAATGGTTGGAAAAAGTACTGTTTGATATAAGAAGGGACTTAGGCGACCCTAAATAGAAAAAAAAAGCAAACAAAGACCATGATAAAAACACACGGAATATGATCTTATAAAAACTCTTAATAATTTCGACCTCTGTTGCATAAAAATACAATGAGTGGGCTTTCCTCTACCGTTTTTTTTCCTTCAGAGGTTCTCATTTGGAACCGGCAATAGTTAGCTGTTTGCAACCTGCTTAGAGTAGAAGCAGACAAAGCAGGAGAGAGCAGTTTATACAAGAGAAAAAAGTTCAAAGATTTCTTTCAGAGCAAACCAAGCGTCCTGAGTAACTTTGAAGTAGGTAAATCCTTCCTACATGACAATGAAATTGTACATTTATAATCTGCGTTTACTTTTAGAAGTTACTTCCGTAACTTTAACAGGTACCTTGTTCTTCCACTATGACCATCTCCACATTGGCAGGAACTCGGGAATTGCCTTTAGAATAGAAAGAAACTTCCAAGACAGAACTAGAAGTAGTCTTTACCGTCTTTCCATTGTACTCATCGGTAATCCTAATGAGTAAGGTGTTGTTATATGTACTTCCATCTGTAACATTGAGGTCAAATTCACTTCCCGCAATCGACCGAAAATGCACAGAAAACGTTTTTCCAGATGGAGCTCTGAAGACCTACAAAATAAAATAAATAGTAATACAGTCCAACCTCTGTGCTACATGTAGAGAAGCCGAGGTGATGGATTAAGTAGCCTTTCCAGACTTTCCATGACAGCTATTATTTTAGATTTGGCGCGATGTCCATACGATCTTGCCTACATGTAAATAACGATATTTACTGAGATTTAGAGTTGGATTTAACAAACAGATTCCATGTTGCCGTGCGTCTGTTCAGTTATAGATCACAGATGACGTCAAATTGTGCCGGATGAGAACAAAGTGGCACAAGAGGCGATAGCCGAGTGTGTCGCTGATTTTCTTACCAATTTTGTGCCTGGTTTGGTCTCGCTCGACTACCGACTGCTCAAGTATTTTTTTTCTGAGCAATTTTCTGAAATAAATGGCTCTATCTTTCTTCTTCCTGCGACAGCATGCTTCTCGTACCTGTTCAATGCCTCAACAATACTTTTTTTTTTAGAGTTATCTTTTATTACTGTCTTGATCATTTTCGTTGAAAAAAAAAACGACAAAATGTCAAATTATGACGTCGTAATTAAGCAATAGAGCACTTTTTTCGTGTTTACATAGCCTCACCTAAAAGTAAATAAATTACTATATTGAGAGAGGAAAGCCAAATCAGCCTTAGCTGGTTTTCATGCGGGTCTTCTATGCTGGTCGAATTGGAATTTGCAGTATTTTTGTGGAGGGAGGAAAACCGGAGAACCCGGAGAAAAACCCTCGGAGCAAGGACGAGAGCCAACAACAAACTCATCCCACATACGACACCGGGCCGGAATTGAACCCGGCCCACATTAGTGGGAGGCGAGCGCTCTCACCACTGCGCCATCCCTGCTCCCCCTAAAACACGAGGATGGTTGGGAGAATCCGAGACAGTTATGTAAACCCGAGACGAAGTCGAGGGTTTCCATAACTTTCAGAATTCTCTCAGCCCCCGAGTGTTAAGATGAGGCTATATAAATAACGAAATGTGCTCAATTGCTTTTATGAATGATTTGTTAAAAGTGCGCGCGAATCTAAAACGTCACAACCGTGTTTACATACTCTCATCTAAACACAGTTATCGACCATTGAGCGCGCGCTTAGCTGTTCAGTTATTTTATAATTAATGACAACAACGTAATATATGAAGTTTAAAGTTACATTAAAAAAAATAATAATAAAAAAAATAATAAAACTTCAATACCTTAACATTCGAATTCTATGAAAAAAAAGCGCCTTAGGCCGTGTTCACACTTAGTGCCCAAGCACTAGTGCTCGGGCACGGGCACAAAATGATGCTGTGTCCAGACACTGGGTATCCGATATGTTGATATGTTCACATTCAACAAACTAAGCACGTGCCCATTGCATTTAAGCACACCGAGGAATTGTGGGTACGCAAAGCAGTTGTTTGTGGGCAAAGTGCAAGGGAACTAACCAAAACGTGTGCACACAGGGAATCAGCGTGCGAGCATTTAAAAGCCACGAAAAAAAAAAACAAAACAAAAATTAAACATGGCAGCGAAACGTTTTTTCACGAGCACAGTCGCGTTCCGTCGCGTTCCTCTTACCGCTATCCTTTTTTACCGAACAAGTGTTCATCAATAAACGCCTGGAAATGTGTTTAAAAATATACTTCCTTCGTCTTCTCCTGACGTGGTGAAACTGAGAAGCGAATTCGTAGCATTTATCTCGCCGACATCAGAGAGAAAGAAGACGACCGTGATCGTACGCGAAGGAAGTCGCAAAGTGGTGACGGTGTACTTTTTTATGGTCGGAGGTTTCGCTTTGAGTTCCCTGGGCAGTTGGAGAGTCTGCAAAGGCGAGACTGACGCCGGAAACACAACCACCATTGCGTGACGAGAAGGGTCGGTTCTCACGAAGGAAGGTGAAGAGCAAAGAGAAAATTAAAGTTTCAAGGAATGGTCGAAGTCTGGTTCACACCGAAGAAAAGAGAAACCCGTTTAAGTCACGTGCGGCTTAAGTCTTGCTTTTCGCAATTCCCTAAAAGTTTTAATAAAAGTGCTTCATCGAGACTTTTTTCCTGTTAAATAGTTCTCAATTTGAACTGCTGTGTTATACCACAGGTCGTTCACAGCACATTATCTCGTCAGCATGATTGTACCTAGACATTTTGACATTTCAAATTAAAATTCCAACAATCTCTTTGTTACACTTACAACCTAATAATTACCATTAAAACGTATAAGTTTTGAATTTTTGTCAGAAACAAACTAAGAAGGAAAATTGCATTTCACATGGGTGTAGAATTATGGACTTGAATGTTTTGAGAAGTTCATTGAAATGTTGTCAGCACTGTGCAACAGGTGAAAAGAAACATTTTTCTGCCCCAAAAAACTAAAGAGAAGTCAAAATGAATTCTCAGTTTTATGGCAAGTACACGCAGCTTTTAATAGGTCTTATGCGCGATTACGTAACATGTTCAAAAGTCACCACCAAGCCTCGTTTGCATGACATTTTCTCAGACCCTCGTTTTCCTCGTGATGTTTTCACGTGGGTATTCCTTTCATCATGGCTACTTTGGGAATTAGTTCATAATAAAATCTAAAATTTGCATTCTCAAACCGAGGCTTGGTGGTGATTTAAGCTTGTGTGATGTCATCACGCATAAGGGCTATTGATCGCTATAAAATTAACAGGTTTCCAAAAACAATATATAACGAGGGTGATTGCAATTGTTCATGTATATCTTCAATACATTACAAAACGTGTTATATGGGTCCACATGCAACCAGCCATAAAAAGGCCTGTGATTGGTCCTCATAGTTTTGGGCAAGTTTTGAAACCGTTACTCTCATAATTACCCTATAACTGGTGTAATCAAGGATTATGAGAGTGCGTTCGACGCCGTCACTTTAATATATATACGTTAATTAAACGAACGGTCTCACTGGCTGACTTTCAACCTCTGTCTATTGCTAAAACCAGCGTTTTTCATCGACAACCGAGGTATATCACAGTGTCAAAGTTCATGCCAGAGCTAGGATTTGTTAATTCGTTGCGTGACAGCGTCAGTTTCAGTTGACTCGAATTTCGTGCTTAATATTCCTGACTTTAACTGGTAATGTTTTCTAAAAGCGTAAAAGTTAAGTTGAAATGTATAATTAATCATGATATAAATTTTAGGCAGGAACAGGGGCGGGGCAGAAGACTCCTGAAAATTTCGTATCAGGATCATCCACCAAAATATGACGTCACATCCGGTTTAAACTGCACCGAACAGCTCGTTTCACAAAGCGAAAAAATGGCGTTTCGC
>Ga0126343_10001472_pt1:0-7500 | contig 11113 bp, 12 predicted proteins | sample Cyp2metagenome_FD_92531 | JGI IMG/M metagenome (GOLD analysis project Ga0126343, IMG submission 92531) | Coral microbial communities from Lord Howe Island, Old Settlement Bay, Australia - Cyphastrea 2 metagenome | ecosystem: Host-associated > Invertebrates > Cnidaria > Coral ... | reverse complement strand
TTTCTTGGGTCCCTTTAGTTTGCGATGTCGTTGATTGGTTTTATCTGAGGCATGAGGCTATGGCAGATCAGGCAATCAGGTGCCACCCCCTGCCCTTGCTTGCAGTGACCTGCCTTGAATCTAGCGCCACGGTTGCAAGTGCAAGATGCATTGTCCGCAGCCTTGGGTCGGTATACAGTACAGGCACCGGGCACAAGGCACAAGGTATCATATATCGCCTATATTTTCTATCTATATCGCAATACATAATCATATATATATATATATAACCTTATTTATGGTATATGTCCTAGACATAGATACATACATATATATATATATGATCTACATATCATTCATTAGGTATATGTATATGCACGTATATGCAGCCATGTTTAAATCCCCAAGGAAACATCGTATGGATTTTGCTCTGAATTCCCCAAGGTTTCCAGACTAATTGGACCCTGATATCGCTGATATACTCTTTTTAGAAATGCCATCGCCGCCATGTACGCTATGTGTGCCAGAGTACATACAAGAGCTGGACAAGTTTCCATCTCTACGACAAAATGGTTTTAGCTTCTTGGTTGACGCTTCCAGCAAGCTCTTCACATCTGTCAGACCAAGTTTGAAAGACGTGGAGACCAACATAGAGGCAGGAAGATTCTGCGCACCTGCATGCCTTCATGTTTCTTTGCATTCTTTCATCTTAATTCTGTCTTCATGGCCGCTGGAGGCAGTGGAGGGCATCATGAGGGCCACGCGTGGCCGTGGAAGGTTCAGCTCCCACCTGCTCAAGATCGTCATCATCCAGTACTACGAAAAGCACAAGCTGCTGCCCAAGGGCATGGTTAGCAGCATGGACTGTGTGCAGACTTGGGCCCTTAAAATGGGCTTGGCGCTTCAAAGGCCAGCTTCTTGGCAGCAGTCTATACATTATGTGCATGAGTCGCTTTCGTCTTGCAGAGCATTCATATTGCATCTTAGCCTTTCAAAAACAATCCTGTTACCATCTTAGGTCAGCAGGTTTCGGAGACTTGCGCAGCGATCGAAAGGCGCACAGCAGCCTAAGACTAGGGCGCTCAAGGACGCATTGCGTGGCATTTGTGAATCATGGCTGCATATATTATCATATACATAAAATTCCATCCTATGAATCATAATATATATCTGATTATATATATATATATATTTAAATCAGTACATATATATTATATATACACAGACTGACCCTCAGAACCCTGAATATTGATCCATATATTAACCATGTTGCAAATTAGTGATAGCTCTTCTTGGGAACCCCACGGAATTGAAAGACGACTCGATCTGATCCGATAAGATGGTCATGTGGTTCCCTCATTTGCACCAGTTTTTGAAACAAAGGATTTGTTTGCGATGGGTGTGAAAACAGTACGTGTACATATGCGCACGCATGGAAGTCTGTGAAACTGATCCGAAAACCACATGATCTAATTTTGCTCCCTGCGATTTGGTGACGTCTGAGGACTTTTCACTCCTGCATGAGGATGACGTGGATGGCGAGTCGGGTGATGAACGTGAAATGAAAGCGGTTGACACCTTGTCCGAGCTGGGTTCCCAAAGCTCGTCCTCGAAAAGACTGGTGACACCTCAGTGCAAAAGGGACAAGTTGCTGCAAAATCGAAGCTTGCAGGTTGAGGCATGGGACAATGTCCAAACTCCTAGTCCGCCTTCAAAACCACGCGCTGATCACATCATGGCATTGGCAGAGGCATTGAAAAATGCAAGACATGGTGCCTCCTATGAGAAGCCTGTTGAGACCAAGGGTCAACTCCCTGACCATGTGCCTAGGCCATAAATTGTCCCATGCCACTTTGAAAATCAGCTTCCCATCAAATCTGTATATATGTGGTTTTTGCGGGTACAGTATACAGTTGTTATAAACATGTTTATACATGAAAGATTCAGATATTGGAGATGTCCCTGTGCACAGCATTACAAATATACCGCGACAAACTTCTGAGGTCTTGAAAGTCTTGGAAGAGAAATGTATGATGACTGCTCCAGCCCCGTTTCCGCAGTCCGCCCAATACAAGAAAGCTGATGAAGCTGATGTGGACAACCAAGATGAGCCAGGAACTGAGAAGCCGCGCCAGAAACGAAAGAAGAAGTCGAAGAACAAACGCCGAGCTCCTGCCCAGGTGGCCAAGGCTTCCAAAGGAGACCCAAAGGCCGAGCCAGCCGTTGTTGTGCCAGATGAGTTCAAACCGGCCACACCTGATGAGACATACACCCCAGCGCGCTATTCAGAGCTACGGAAACATTTTGTTTCTGAAAAGATGGCAACTGGGATGTCCTGGAAAGATGCACAGGCTGAGTGGAACAGGGGCAACCTGAAACGACAACTTTTATCTAGTTTGGATTTGCCTGAGTTGAAGAAGAGGCGATTTGTCTCCAAAGATTGCACTACTAACCCATGGGCATCCTAGAACTGCAAATATCAAACTCCAGAATGATTAAGTTCCTTCAAATGTCATTGAAACTACACATTCAGCTAATTGAGAGGGATATAGATAGATAGATAGATAAGGAACGACTGACAGACAAACAAACAGCTAGATAGAGAGAGATATATATATATTGGATACGGGCTAACCCAACTTGATGTGATTCAGTTCAAGCGCATGGGTGGTTAGTGCACTCACTAGAAATTCAATATCGAATTATGGCGAAGCATATTTTTCACACATCACGCAGACCTAAATTTTGGTCTCATGCATGGAAATGTGTGCATGTGCTATTTGCACTTCGTGCACCTGCATCGGTGGAAAAAAGTAATGTGGGAGGGGGCCGTGGCTGCTTTCATGTCTATACAGCATGGATCAGGGATGTGCATCAAATCAGCTCTCCATTCAATGGCAAGACAATCGTACCAAAAGTCCTGCAGCGATAATTTTTTTTGACCGTCTATATATACTAGTCAATTGCAGCCTGGATCGAAAGCCCTAGCTGGTGCGCTGATAGCAGCCTTGCTTTTGGGTGCCATATGGTGGTCGCATCGCTTCTGAAATGGCAGTCGCCAGCGGCGCTGATTTTGCTGGTGGTGATGCTGGGACAAAGCCCTTGTGTTGTCCAGCCACCGGCCTTGCAGAATGACTTTGTGGAAGTCTTCGCAGGTGATGCTGCGGTGACACTGGCTTGCTGGAACATGGGGCTGGTCGGTAGCTGTCATGACGTACGTTACACCAGTCTCATGGACATGAGTACCACTCACGGGTTCCTGTTGCTTAATTGCAAAGTTGTTTTCAATGCACAGTTGTGGAATAATCGGGCAACTTGATCAGTGCTGTTTTCCATTTTAGAATATGTGCTCATATATATAGCGTCTTAGGCTGGTCTGCAGGGAGATCTGGAACACGAAGCCTGGCGGCCTATGTCTCTTTGGGATTTGCTGCAACAGCTTTACCAAGATGTGCCTTGGCTGAGTTGCATGGTATCTACACCTAGCGCCGAGCGCTGTGATTTTGTTGATTACAGTGACCATTGTATCAACTTGTTTTTTTTTGGCAACGCTGGCAGTTGCTTCAGGTCATGCCATACTGCTGGCCGAGATGTGTTCAATTCCTTCCTCGGTAACCAGGGGTACAAATTTGTGGCTCTTGGGAACTTATTCTGTTCCAGGCTGGCTTTGGCCCTCATCTTATGCTTCGCCAGAGGCATAAGGTTCGTAGTGGAGCAGCCGGAAGGGAGCTCTTTGCCTATGCACCCGAGATTTCAACAGGTGTTGGCAATTGGACGTGCACCTTGGCTCAACTATGTATACTGCATTCTGGCCGATATATCAGTGCATGGTGGTGCTCTGTTGCTGTTGCATTGTTGAATGAATTCCTAGGTGTTCTCTGGTTCTTTTTGGATGGGTGCCTTCAATGGAAACACCGCCAAACGGCATAGACTTTGGTCCAACTGTCGAGAGTTGCTGGAAGAAGTGGTGAAGCAAGGCGCGGGAATGACCTACACTTTGTTGGGTTTCTGCATGTTTGCATTTGCTGGCGTCATTATATAAATATAATATTATATATACATATATATATATATGTAGGTCTATATATATACACCTGCATTTCTCATTGGTCTGGCCAGGTGGACAGCTAAGTCGTGAGGCCCTACGGTCGCTACCGGGCTCGTCTCAGGGGCTGGTTAGGAAATACATCGACAAAGGTGGAAAGCGCCGCCATGTGGGAGTGGCATCCAGGCTGAAGAGGAGCCAGTGCCTTATCTCAATTTAAGTTGTATATAGTGCATTTCATGATGGAAACCCAGTGCAACTGTGTGGCTTAAGATTTCAATCCTTTTAGATCTTAATTATCAATGCTCAGGTCCTACACGCCTGAGTTTGGACAATGCATCGCTTCAGTGGCTGTGACGCCCCGTCAGGCGGGCTTCGATGGGGATGGGTTTTACTTGGTTGTCAAACTTGGCCATTGTTTGATTCTTGGAAGGTACCTTTGCCTGGACCTCGCATGGAAGTCAACATTGACTGGACATGCAGTGATGCAGAGCTCTTCGCCAAAGTTTTTTCTCCCATGGGGAACGTCACCATTGAATGCCTTGGTGACTTGTGGCATGATGCAGCTTGGCATTAATTTACATGGGTCCGATATATGCAGTGCACGGCAAACTGTTTCGAGCTTCCCTTTGGTAAACACTCTATTTATATATATATACATCCAAAATCCCATAATATAATATATCTTTTATTTCCTATATATGACTGTGACTGCCTCATGCCCCGTCCTTCGAGGCAGAACTTCCTGCAGCGCTTCGCTACCTGGCTGGTGGCCGTCACTTCCAGCCAACGGGGCAATGGGTCTGTTCCCCAGGGTTTCTTATGTCTGATTGCATCGCCAGCCAAAAATCAAAATGTCAGCGCATGTGAAAATCAAGAGTTGAGGCCGAAATCTTTCAGCAGCTCAACCTCAAGCGTGGCATGAAGCCCTATGTGAAGTAATCCAAAATGGATTTGTGCAAGATTGAAATTAAGGGCAGTGTGCAAAACTCCACATTGCAACCATGTCGGAGAACTTAGGCTGGACTTTTCAGCGAAATCGTTACCGTGAAAAAACGTGAATTGAGCGTGAAAAAGTAGGTGATGACCGTGAAAACTCCGTGAAAAACGTGAAAAAAAAATCTGAAATTCCCATTACATTTGAGCTATATCTGGAATTTCTGATTTTGTTTTTCACGAAATTCACGGGCTTTGAATGCAAGATCCACCCTGCCATGATTCATGATTGTATCAATGGGTCCTATATATCATACATAAATCGTGCAGGCACATTTTTGGTGCACAGCTCTGGGTGGATAGTAGATCTGGGTGGTAGTCGCTATGGCTGCTTCCTTGAGCAACTTGCCCTTTCCCATTGATGAGCTGGCCTGGGACAAGTTGCACGTTGTGGCCAAGCACCTGAAGGTCAACAGGGCGGAGGCATTCACAATCATGCACCATGTCCTTGGGCCACCTCCTACTCCGTTGCCAGCCGCTTTGTTGCATAATGAGAATTCCATGATGTGCCAAAATTGGTAAGTTTATACTGATATATACCTGATAGCCTTTAAACGATCTGATATTATACCGTATGTTTGCTGTCGAAATTCACCATTATCAACTGAGATCAGAATTGTGCGATTGCTTTAAAGATATCGCCATTAAGGGGATATAGTTATATAATATGTTAATATATTATAGCATATATATATATGACCCGGTACCACGGCCTCGCTACCTATCGTGCCTCTGTCTTGAGGACATGGAGAATGAGACGAAGCCTAAGCGCAAGAAGAAGGATATCAATTCTGCCGAATCTCCAACGCCCAAGTCGCAGCCCTCGCAGCCCTCGCAGCCCTCCAAGCCCATCAAAGCCAAAGCGACAGCAGCCAAGTCAAAGCCGAAAGGCAAAGCAAAAGCCAAGAGCGGTGCATCGGCATGCCAGCCCAAGAAGGTCAAGAAGGTGCATGGGAAAAAGGCGAAAACGCAGAAGCAGGAGTCTCAGAATGCGTCCAAGTCAAAGAATGTCGACAAGAAGGAGATGACAAAAGCTGAAAAGAAACGAAAGGTCGATGCCAAGAAGAACAAGTCAGTACCTCCTGAGGAGGCCGAAGATGTTGAGACCCCCGCCACAGAGTACTATGCATTATATGGCCCTGAACATGCAGAAGATGGCCCTGAACATGCAGAAGATGTGACCCGGAAGCGCAAGCCGCCAGTGCAGGTGCCGTTGGACGCAATTGCTGGGGATGGTTTGGTGACGCCTTCCCGTCGACGCGCAGTGGGCAAGCCCAGTGATCAAGGCGCGACCCAACCAGCACCAACCAGCCCCAAAGCTCCCAGTGCTCATGATTCTCAAGATACTGTATGGCCATTTGGCTGCAATAAATGTAAATTGCTGCAACACATGTCACATGTGCAGTATATATCATATTATATCATAATATATACCTGTTTAAAAGGTTGAACCATGAAATGAAATGCTCCGAGCCGAGCCCCATTGCATATATTGTAGAGTACATCATAGAATCACTTTTCGACTTCTTCAGCCGTGTTGTCGCTTCCCGAGGTCATGTGATACTTTGAAGCGCGCAATTGACTTTGTCAACAACCAGGGGCCCCATGACAAGCTGGGCGAGCAGACCAAGGAGTTGGATTCCATCTCGACTGCGAGCACGATTGTGAGCCTTGGAAGCACATATGAACGGGTTTGTTGAAATGGCCAGCTAGCTATCATGTGAATATGTGTAATTACAGTTATTGATATGAAACTTTACTTTCTGGCGTCTATATTTTTTTAGATTTCTCACAGAATTGGTATGTGCTGATGTTTTCTCATATATTGTATATTGACGATTAAGTTTAACAAACGATGTTTCTACATTTTTCTTTGGGCCCTTGTACATAAAAAATCCACATTTACTTGCAAAATGCCCTTGAGGCTTGGTGAGAGCCAGCCTGGAGATCTACAAAATCAATTGTCGGCAGCGCTTGCATACATCAAGCAGTTGGAGTCCTGTCAGGTCGCTGCTGGTGCCCCTGCCGAGCCTTCTAAGCTCCAACGGGCAACTCCTTTGGAGGTGCTTGGAAATACAATCATCATCTATTTATGGATATGTCAAGATTGGGGTACTGGCCCACGAAGTCCAACCCAATGTCCAAAGTGCGCCTCCAGCGCGGCAACGCTTTTGCGAGAAGCGTCGCTGGTCGTCAGCCAGCTGTATGGCTCAGAGCACCCACCACTGTGATATGAAACAGCGGCAGGTATGACATGACATGTCTGTAAAGACCCCTGGTGCACAAGTTGCAGCTGCAAACTTCACACGGGGGAAAAGGTACAAAAGAAAAGAGAGCTCCTTTGGCATCTCTGGAAAATGGCGTTTCACACGCCAGCACTGCTCGAAGAACCAAGTGCACTCATTCGTGCCTCTTCATCCAGTATCGCTGACGCTTCAGCCAAGACCTCAGGGTCCTCATCGCTGATGCCATTTGCCATG
>Ga0126343_10001471_pt1 | contig 11117 bp, 6 predicted proteins | sample Cyp2metagenome_FD_92531 | JGI IMG/M metagenome (GOLD analysis project Ga0126343, IMG submission 92531) | Coral microbial communities from Lord Howe Island, Old Settlement Bay, Australia - Cyphastrea 2 metagenome | ecosystem: Host-associated > Invertebrates > Cnidaria > Coral ... | reverse complement strand
ATAACCATAGCCTATGAATACACCTGCCTCCCACCGCTTACATTCAGTTTGGTGTGTCATGAGAGAGAGAAAAAAAAGCCAAACCAGCCCAGAGAGATGAACCAATTATAAAAAGTAAACCCCACCTCACAACAATTACAACTTGTGACACTCATATATTTTTTTGAATACCAATATTTCATATTTTCATCACAATAAATTTCACAAAAGTAGAAAGTTCATGTTACCTTGGTGGGTAGCCTCCAGTCCTTTGCGTGAATAAGTAAGTAGCCTAACACCATACCAACAAGGTATGGAGCAATGCGACAATAAGGCTTTTCATATACAAGCGACATAAAATCAATACCAGCAGCCCTGCAATAAAAATACCACAATAACTGTTTTGTTTAATGAGTGCTTGTGTATTACGCATGGTACAGTATCAGTTAAAAGCTGTTTTGACCTAGAATGTTTTAACTGCAATCAATACATCCCATAGCCAATCTTAGAGTCTTTTAAGCTGAACTGAGAAATGTATAGCTGTAAAAACAACACAGAACTTTACTTTCAGGCTAGATGGCAGCTGTATGTAAAATTAGAAACATAATTTATATTATCCAGTCTTAAAAATATTCAGTGTGTAGCCAGACATATTAATTTTTTTTTTGATAAAAGAAGAAATAAAGAATTTACACTGGCTAAAAGTTCGTATCGTTTCGGACATTTCGGCTACAACTGTTGCCTTCCGCAGCAAGGATAAAAATGCAAATGTTTAACGGCATCCTGTGAGGTAATATCTTGAAAAAAATTTCCAAAGTGTTGATAAGTTGCTAGTCCCGAGAGTATTTCTGATTACGCTGGAAGCTATTAATGGTCTTATACACGGTAGGCAGTGCTATGTGTTCATTTATACAGTTTTTATCTCGCACAGAATGCCATGCTTCAAGGCCGGAATAGTCTTTGTCGCCACGTTGGTGACCTGTCAACAATTTCCACATTCTCCAAATCTATTTCATGGTTGTTGAGCACATGGTGTTTGGCCAACAAATAATTTTTGTCCACTGTTGCTATGGCCTTTGCATGCTCTCTCACTAAAAGCACGCGTGATGTCTGACCAACATCAACACTATCACAATGTTTACATCTGATCTTGTCCACGGTTCCTCTGTTATCCTCTTTCCCGATTTTGTCCTTTGGTTCTTTGAGTATGTTAGAGATTCGTACATACTCAAAAAACCAAAGGACATGATCAAAAAACCAAAGGACAAAATCGGGAAAGAGGATAGGAGGAAATGTCCGAAACGATAAGAATTTTTAGCCAGTATAAACTTTTTCTTTCGTGTTTTATCAAAAAAAAAATTATCCAGTCTTACTTTTATTGTAAAATAATTGATGCTCCTAATGTTAGATATTATTCAGAACCTCGCAACGTTATACAGTAATACAAAGTAGAAAAGTGAAGAATTTACACTATTTAAGGACGTTCACGCAAAAATTTTCCAACATTGATTTTTTTCTGAGACTTTTACCACTCTATGATGATGAATTAGTTATGTAAGAAATGTAAAAAAAAATAAGGGGTCACCAACTTCGTTTCGGAGAGAACAAGCCCGAAAGAACACCCTGAATCTGAAAAATTGGGCTTCGTTAGTGATTAAGGCCTCAGTGTCTGTAAGCCCAAAATATTGCAATTAGATCTTTGAATTGAAATTTTCTCTGCCAAATATTGTTTAAGTGGACCTATTAAGTGAATTTAGTCAACCGGTGAGGTTCCTGTAAGAACAAGTTCTTGTTTAGTGACCATAGTTTCACGCCCCTTACAGCTGTAAGATGGCAGGATTCAATGTCCCGTGGATAGAAATCTTGATTCTTTTTAACTTCCCACATTGAATGTTTGTTCATTTTTGGACAATGCAGATATAATTGTAAATACCTTCTGTATCTGCAAAGAAAAGTAGGGGTCACTGAACATCGAAGATCGTCAAATCCTGGCAAAGCTGTAAAAACGGCCATCTGCCCTATCATTGTTCATTTTATTACTTTGTGCGCACGCTCATGCATGACGTGGCCTGAATTTGTGAGCGCAGTAAGGATGCCCAGAAACAATTGGCACAAACGTCCTTAAGTAAAAAACTTAACAGTTCAACAGAAAAGAAAGTTGAACAGTACAATGAACACAGACTTTGAGGAAAGTAGAGATACTTTGTACGCATTCAACAACCAAAATACAATTCCATTTACCTAAAGTGTAAACATACACAACAGTTTCAATCATTGACAGGTTTAAATGAACTAGTGGAGAGATGTACATTTTACCGAATGTTTGTGATTGAAAATCGGTCCACCAATAAAATAAGATGTAGTTTGACTATTACCAGTGGTGAAAGAAAAGCCAGCAGAGCAAGCAAAAAAAATGCCCTTAGTTAAGTCTGGATCTGCGACTGATTTCTGCAGGACAAAAGATGGTGTGGAGATTTATGTCTGGAGCATTGAACACTCAAGGCAATAAACAAGATTCTTACTTTTGAGCTTGAGCTGCAGGGCTGAGCTGAACAGCGGTAAGGTCATAATGAGCATAAAGAATTCCTGTTGTGATGAAACTGATACTCATCAACACACCAACGATAACAAGCAGTCCTCGCAGACGAAACCTACAAACAGAGAATCCAACAACAGATTAACAAAAATAAAGGAAGGATAGTGTTGACAGGAGCCAAAGAAATGCTTGTTGACAAACATATAAATTTCACGAACATTTCATTCTCATATCAGAATGTTAATTTTTAGGATGGAATGGGAAAACAACAGCATTTAATAGCACTTCTTTGACCAGCATTATGATGATTTGAGACCACTTATGCTTCCAGCCGACAGATGTGGACTGAGTTAGGCTCATGCTTGACTTGGAGATAAACAACAAACATGATACCGTTATCGGAGTTATTTCAAGGGTGATTGAAGTTTACTTAAAGCCCTTAGAAGATAATCAAAGACAATAAGACATTTTCAGAGCACCTCCAGAGATCACCAGAAACCCTCTGAGAGCTTGAATTGAAACCTTCAGTTGTTTAGCAAAACAAAGAAAAGCCATTTATTCTTTATTTGCTAAATCATACAGTTTTCAATATTCCAAGAATATATATATGTACCTGTATGCCGTGAAGAGGATGGCGGGAGCAATGATGTAGAACTGCATGTCATTAGCTAGGTACCAGGCCCAGCCAAAACACTGTAAAGAAAATTTAGTCAATTATAAGTTACACCAGTTACAAACAATAAAACATATGATACTTTCAAAAATGACCCTAACACCTGGAACTATGTTTTATCACATTCAAACATTAACATTACGATGTACTCCGTTGAGAGATCTGTTCATGTATGCATGAGGTAAACAATCACGCTTTTATTTTGGACCATTTTACAGTCATCTGTTTAGCGACCTCAGGTCTTTGAATGGCAGCGAGGCTGCAGGTGACCTTGTTTTGAAAAAGACCCCTCAGATTACAAGAAACAAGTCTAAAACAAATGAACACCTCCAGCGTCATTTGCATTCAAAGACAATTGAGGTAACTAAGCACACAAGTGCAAAATATTAAAGGATAAAATGAATCTGATGCTAAACTATTTTACAAAGTCAGATATATTATTATACTTATGTACAAACAAGAAGGAGAAAGTACAAAGACCAAACCTAGATCATAAGAAAATTAAATTAGTTGAAAACACAAATTAAAGGTTGTCCACAAACTCTCACCGAGTTATCCATTGATGTAGGGTAAAAATTGTTGATGTATAACAGATTAGTCCACCAGTATTTGTCACAGGAATTTTCTGCTTGTGTTTCAAACCACATTGGACCCTTGCCAAGAAATCCCATCATTTTATCAAAAAAGAGCAAACAAAACATGTAAGGTGGAGTTAACCTGTAGAAGTATAAACAAAGACAATTTGTTAAAGGAATTTTTGATTTTCACTTCACTGAGAAGAAACATCTGATTTTTAAGGCTCTTTAAAATAAACATGGGTAGATCACATGACATCAAAATGTGGTAAGAACAAAAAAGTGGCACACGAGGCGATAGCCAAGTGTGTCACTGATGTTCTCACCACATTTTGACATAAAAAACTTTCTGTGACAGTTGTAAAATGGTCACAGAAAATCTGTCATTCACTAATAAGTCCTAAGGGAATTTGTAAAATTTAACTTTTGGAAATGTCACAACCACAACAACTAAGTGTACAACCAAGTCTACAACCAGCATCAAACATCAAACACTCAGGAATTTAATGAACTTAAACTTGAAATTTTATTGCACACTCGCCCAAAAAAAAGGTTGGTCAGTGAACACTACAATATAAATACAATAAAAATACACATAAAAGTACCGGCATAAAGACGAAGAAGTTTTTTTCTAGGGCTATTAGGGCCAAGTTGCACTAGAGGACAAAACTGTTTACTTACGTGAAAAAACAGTCATCACATTGAAAAACCAATTGCCACCAGTGTGTTCACCAAAGGACAAAAATTGGTCGTGGACGGACAAACTTACAAAATGCTGTCGACTACCTTTGAGAATTGAGACAAATCTTGGATAACAAAAGTGAGGGTGTCTTGATTTGGAAATTATTTGACAGGTGATTTGTCTCTATGCTGGGGACTAATTTTTCCCGTACGATTTAATCCACCAGGATGGATTTATGCTTTGCCTGGCTGTTACATGTGTAACCCATTGACCCCCAGAGCCTTTTGCGGAAAACGCGTTTTCTGGACATTTTGGCGGTTTTTGGGCTGGATTTTGGCCGAATTAGCTTAAATCTGGTCGAAAATGAATTTGCAACATGACAGCTTGCCGTTCTTGCCACTAGCAACGCGTTTTATGACATTCTGGCTTGGGCATTCACTGAAATCAAAACTTTGAGAGGATAAAGTGACCTTTTTCCTTAGGCTTTTCGATTTTTCAATTTCTTTTTCACCTTTCTTTTTTCTCCTTTTCTTTTCTTTTTGCTGCACTGATTGACCTTCTACTGGGCTTGCTTGGGGATAAAAAACGTCTAAGAAAGCGTCATCGAGACAGGCAATTTTTACGATGGAGCAGCCAGGTGTAGTGGCAGGAAATTTTGCTCTGAGTTTTTCACTCAACTTTTTGAGCCTTTTTTGCATATCTCGGGCTCCATTCGGCCGATCACCCTGATCTGGGCATCATTGGAAAGAGGTTTTCCTCCTCCAGAAGTTGACTATAGATGATGCCAAATTTGTTCAAAAGGGCCGAGGCTCATCATGGCCGGTTATGGCCAGCACCGGAGTCAATGGGTTAATGATTGAAGAAATTCCCACCCATCTCCTTTACTTGCAAGGCGCTCACAGCATGGCATGGTGTTTTGTTTACAGATTTTGTTCTCAAGTATGACTGTAGCTTTCCGGACAGATTTTTTGTCACTGGCCGATTTCTAGTCGGATTTGTCAATAACAAATCTGAAATGGCCCTCCAGTGCAACTTGGCCCTAACACTAAACAAACAAGTAAAACCTACCTCCAAAAACGATGAAAATAGTACTTGAAGAGTGGCAGCTGTCCATCTTTCTTCTCCATGTGACGAAGTGACAAATAAGCAACTAAGAGGCCACTATAAAGGATACAATTAAAAAATATGAGTTGGAAGTAAGAAAATACTCCCAATAATAACAGCATTTCTTGGAACTGTGGTATTGAGAACATCTAGAAATTAAAAGAATCATGCTGACAAAACTCAAACCACAACACATTAGTAAAGGCTACAAACTAACCCTAGGAAAGGGTAATAGTGCAAACCATACCCTAATGATATGAGAGAAAACAATCCATGTAGAATTCTTAACCCTGCATGGATCAACCGTTATTTGATTTTTCACCAGTCAGTTCCAGGGCAGTCATTTTATTGCAATAATTTCTAAACAAAAGCAATCACTGACAACAATAATTCAGTAGTTCTTATACTACTCAGCACACTTCAGTTGAAATGACACAAATTTATTTAATGAATTCATATCAGTTTAGTGTCTGGAAACAACAGAGCACTTACCTGAGGAAAAAGAAACTGTCAACTGAAAAGAATGCATTGCCAACAGCTTGAAATGTAAAACGGTGAATAATGTTATAGGTTGGCAGCAAATTACCTATAAACATATTAAAAGAAAAAAAATTAGACAAAAAGAAAAAAAGTTATAACATCTTATTATCCAGTTTTTGCTGTACAAGTGGTCGCTCACAAGAGGTTAAAACACGAAAGAAAATTTCAAACTCTCTGCTCTAATAGTGGTCGCTGTCGCTAACGGGAGGCGGTTGCTTACAAGAGGTTCCAAGTATAGTTATTTGACTTGCAAACTTTTGGTATGTTGGAAAACTGGTTGCTGAGGGGAGGACGTCAGTAAACGAGAGGTGGTCGCAACCAGAGGTTCCACTGTATCAAAATGTTGTAAGAACAAAATAGAGGAACAACAGAACCATGTCCTTACCAAATTTTGGCATAAATCTGTGAGTTATTACTGAACAGATGCATGGCAACATGGCATTGACTTGCTTTACAGAGCATTAATTAACAAACACAAAATGTTGAATAATGTTATCTATATGTATCTGTTCTCCATTAGATAAAAAGTAAGTAATCAAAATCACAATCAAAATACAAGGAAAGATTGGTGAACAAATAATTGACAAGTAGTATTACAAGGAAGAGCATGGAAGTTTTGTTTTGAACATTTGGTTGTTTTTCAAAAAAGAAATATGCACCCTGTCTCAAATATGCCCCCACCACCACCCCTTGAGGAACCAAAAGTAAATACACTGTAAGCATCAAATCATATAATAACCATTTCTCCAGTAACAATGGTGATGACAATCATCAAGAAGAGGGGTGGAACTTTGAAGATGGGTGGTGACAACAGAGGTGTGTTGTCCCAGGCTTATGACAGAATAGACATTTTTGAAATCTTTTTGAAGCAATATTGACAAACTACATACAGATATTTGATTGGAGATAAAAGCCATGGCATTGAAAGCAAGTGGATACTTACTGATAGGCGCTACCAATTGAAAACCATACACATGTCCCAGGATGACCCACCACATACTCATCACTCTCATACCATTGATTGCAGTGATGGCACTGGGAGGAACATTTGTATCCATAATACGGCTTGTGTTTTGAATTAAAGAGAAACACAAAAAGAATCGTACCACCACATCTGTGTCAAAAGACAAAAACAAAATAGTTAGTCAACAGGCCTGGGCATAATCATTATCAAGGGTTTTGTGAAGACATCTGATAGACTAGTGGCAGATTTATGGGAGGGGCCCAGGAAGCCTCCCCCCTCCCATTTTGGGTAAAAAATCAGAGATGGAGAAAAGGAGAAACGTCAGCAGGGAAAGCAAAACAATCCCCCATTTCCCACCCCACCCCCACCCCCCCTCAGTGGATCTGCTACTGCTGTAGACTGCTACACTCTCCTATTTAAATTGCCTTGTGCTTGCTTCTACCAAAAGGAGACTTTGATTTGTAAGAGATCATTAGAGTCACTTAATGCCTTTCTGAATGCAGCCCCATGATTGCAGCATACCTAGAGCTCCCTGTGCATGAAATATAAAAGGTTTTCCACAAGAACTACTGAAACTACTGAGAGAAACAGACCTCAGGCATCTCTTACTAACATGAACAATACCGTACATGTACATCAAAATGGACAATATTCCACGCAAAACAGAGATGCCAACTTATGCACTACTTCTAATATTCTAACAGTTAATGTGCATTTTCTTGAATTCATCAAACAAACTCTCCTGGCAAACGTACTTGGTTTAGCAGACTCCTCCTCAAGGTTTGGTAAAGTTGTTCTTGTACTAAAATTCACCGTAGAGGAGGAGTGGAGCTGGGAACTATAGTCACTGTCAGAAGTACTCCTAGTAAATGGATTTTGACCATTAAGAGACTGATCATGATCTGTCGCCATGGAAACACCTCTAATTGGCATGAATCCATCACTTTTGTTGAGAGGTGAGGAGTGTGACTTTGTAAAGCTAACAACAATGTCAACAATTGTTCCAACAAGGCAGAGGTACAGGATTACACCACATAACACCCTGTAAAGAGGATGGCAGATTGTAAGGGTCAGTTATCACCAAATTCTCTTGTAAATACTGTAACAAGCTGTTCACCTCCTCATGTTTTTCATCATCATCAACATGAGGCAGTTTGCGCTATGTGTATTTAATCAAGCACTATTGTGAGCATGACTAACCCAATAGAGAAATTTTCATTGATGGAAGCAGTAATGCTCTAGTTCATAGGAAGGATGATGACCTCAGTCATGGTAAGTGCAATCAACTCTAAAGTGAGCGGTCTGGCTTTGAGAACTGCCCAGAGACATTTTGTGTCACTGGACAAGACACTATACTACAATGCTCCTGCGATAGACCAGCATCCCATCCAGGGGGGAGTAGAAATACTCCTAGTCGCTTCAAGCTACAGAAACTGTGACAATCTCCAGCCTGATGAGCAACTAAGCTTGTACATGTATGTAAACTTAAACTCATTACTGTATCATTTAACAAGCAAACTTTGCTTAATCAACAGTTTCATGTTTCTCGGCTATCAACCTTTCTAGTACATCTCTCATGTGAAAGACATTTGCTTCGACATTTTTCCCAAGGTTTGTTGATTGTCATCGTAATTATGATTGATGGAAGCCATCCATGCCAAGGCGTTTGTTCAAGCCATTATGCTTATCTTGTACCTTTCCATATTTGCATTCTATTTAATTAGTCTCTTGATAATGGAGTCACGATGACCTGAAACGTCAAGCAGCTATAAATCTTTCCTGGTTTTTTATATGCCTTAATTTGCTTCAGCAAGTCTCCACTGATCAAATATACCAAGTTGAGGTGTGATATAGAAAAATTCTGGCAGACATTTTCAAATTCTGTTGTTGCCTCAGTCTCAAAAAACTTGCTAAAATGATTTGCAATTTGCTCTGCATTTGACAATAAACTTACAATATAAGTTTGGTTCATAAATATATTTCAGTTAGTGAGAAGCATTAGAATCATACTAATGGCATGCGAGGCTAAACAAACCTAATGTGCCTCTGAAAAACGGAAAATATTGTGGAGTACTTACCACACCTAAATTTGGCCATAAAACCATTCTGCCACACCTAGGGCAGTGATTTCAAAGTAGACACAGCTTCTGCTTAGCGGATCCTCTCAATTGCAAATTTAGGTGTGGTGCACCAATAGTGAGTAATAATTAAAAGAGAGAGAACATGTACTTACAAAGTGACGATCACTCCTGTTGTGTATGTTGGCTTCTTGTTACAGAAAACAGGTTTAAATTCACTTACACCACCAAAACTGCTTGATGGCTGTGGGCTCAACTCTGCAACTGTTCTATTGTATTCTTCATTGAATCCTAGCCAAGATAAACAAATACTTTCCATAGATGCAAAAGACTGGCTACTTTTTCATTATGAACACAACTGTTTTTATTTTCTAGTTGAGGACATTTTTCCTCTTCGCTGCAAAATTGCAATTTTGATATGTTAATTACCAGTATTCCATATTATTAAGATGTATTATTTAAGAAACAGGAAATCCTTTTTCCTGTTGAGTTTTAGTATACAAGTAAATCTATAATATTCTATCGAGAATACAGTTCTGTGATTGGCTATGCCCACGATCTCTTCTGTGATATATATTGTCAGTAGCGCAGCAGTGTGTGCTTGTTAACAAAATGATGGACGCTTCTTAAGCTTGGTGTTTTCGAAGTGCCTGGTCAGAGGATTTAGATAGAGTTTTGAATGACTCGGGGCTAGATTTATACTAACACAGTTATATTATTCGCCCTCGATTTCTAAATGTATGCCTGATGGTTAAAGAGGGTACAGCCAGAGTCAAAAATCTCAAGCTCATAATCGAATTGTTAATAGCAACACAAGGGGAACTTTGGAAAAATGAGAAAAGCTGTGGGAACTTAAGCCAAGAGGTAAGTGTTTCCATCGATTTTAGAGTTCTCTCAAACTAAAAAAAAACTTAACAAAGAGAATGTTTTAAATTCTGTGAGAAACAGTATTTGATTGACTATCAAAATTTAAATTCTCTTTGCTTGCACCATCATTTCTTCAATGGTACAACTTTGAAAAATTATATCTTTTAGCACGTGTTTCTTACAGGGTGTTAAACACTATTATCAGTATCAAGGTTCGATCACTACTAAGAACAATGCTGGACCGCACAAAACAATTATTGTCTACACAAGACTTCCTTTTGCAAGAATGTAAGAACTTAAAAGGGATATTTTAAAAATTAAAATATCCCGAGAAACTCATAGACTCTGCTATTAATCGCTAATTTTCTTGCTGAAATGTTCTTCTAAATTGTTTTTTATGAGAACTATTCCTTACAGTTACTACATTACAGGTAAATTATATTAGAAAGACACTTTTTGTTGAGGCTCATTTACTCAATTACAATTAGTATATTTTTCAGGTTTTATTTTTACAACTACTTAGTTTGTAAACGGTAGAGATTTGATATTGTTGAATTACTATTGATCATTTTGGCAAATTGTTTCAATATTAGCAGTTTAAAATACATGATATAAAGATCCGCTTAGTTAAACAAGACTTTTATGTAACATGTCTTTGTTTACACGCTATCTTTTGAAAACATCTGAATGCTGAAAAGCACAGCCACCTTAAATTCAATAAAAGCTATGTAATACCTGTAAAGATATCTTGTATTGCGTTGGATACATCCTCTTCACTGCACTGTTTAGGTGCACAGATCCCCCAACGAATAGGCAGTAACTGGATAGCAAAGCAAAACAAAAGAGCAGGAAAATATGTATTAGATCCTAACATTTTTAAATGAAATCATAACACAACTAGAAAAGAAGAGTTCATTAATATATTTCCAGCATCCAGGCTTTTAGCCAGGCGGCCGTCCAGCCGTCCAAAGGACGGCCAGTTCTCAGAAATGGGAAATTTTCGACGGCCTGTTTTGGGCGGCCATTTACGAACTTCTGTGCTTAATGTAACAAAACAGTGTCTATAAATTAATAAAACTTACATTTCTTTTAACTCTCAAGAGTTGTTTTAGTGTTGCT
>Ga0126343_10001470_pt1 | contig 11118 bp, 7 predicted proteins | sample Cyp2metagenome_FD_92531 | JGI IMG/M metagenome (GOLD analysis project Ga0126343, IMG submission 92531) | Coral microbial communities from Lord Howe Island, Old Settlement Bay, Australia - Cyphastrea 2 metagenome | ecosystem: Host-associated > Invertebrates > Cnidaria > Coral ... | reverse complement strand
ATGGCGGCTTTTTCTTTGCGGCTGGACCTCGCCCGCCAAAGAGGTAAATCGTCATTTTCTCGAAAACGAGCGTGGTGACCTATCAATTTTTTCTGTTGTATTGAATTGAGTAGTAAATTTCTCTATGTAAAATAAATTTGGGCCAATTCTCAGTGTTCAGTAAGAAGCAATCGTCGGAAATGTGAATTTAGCAAGCAATCGTGGTTCTATTTATAAGGATTTATATGGTATAAACAAGGTGCTGAAGCTCCTAAACGAACGCGGAGAACCCCCATTTTTATTTCCAAATTTAGGTTCCTATAATACAAACAATCAATAGTTTGACAAAAATCTCAGTGTAGGTTCTATTTCAGTGGAATGACCTTAAATAGGGTATCAATTTTCGTTGATGGATTTAAGACTTTATACGGCACAGACCTATCCGAAATTTATGTACTCCCCCGGGGGTTTAAGTAATACCGAGAGAGATCAAAGTACTGTCAATCGACGTTTCGAATTCGACCATTTTTTGGTCGTTAGCAGCTGGGTCGACTATCATTCTCAAGACTGAGGTCGTTAGTGCTTATGTCAAATCTGTTATTTACAAGTTGAGTTTGAAATGAATTACATTCCAGTTTGCGAAGATTATGCAAATGAACTAATTATTACAGAATTCCTTCGCGCGGATCAAGTTAAGGCGGGGATCCACATGAAAGCCGTATTTTGACTGGGTTTTATGTTTCTAATTAGAATTTGAAGTTAAAAATTGATGGATACACACCAAACAGTTAACCACCAACCTGGGGTGCCATTGTGGGGTCGGGAAACTGTCTGGTGGTGTTCCATCACCTTTTTTTCCCTTTCAATCTCTCTTTAAACTTTTTAAAATTTAACCTAAATTCATGTTTACCCTCGCCTTTATAGCGATGGCTTTAGTTCTTTTAGTTTAATATCAGTTGAGTTTTACAGGTTGATCTTGTAAAATGGAATTCAAAGAGGACAGACCACGATCTGATGTGCGGCTCCTGTAGATACCTAATTGCTGTAACCGTTCATCAGTAGGATGCCTAAAATGCATGCAATTCCACAATTGGTTTCGGCTCCATCAAATCCTCTACCAATTGTAGAACATTTTAGGTGGAGCCACCCACAATGTGAGCAACGAAAAGCGCGCTCGCGTACATCTGTATCTAGTGAGTGAGTTCAGAAGCAGCGTGTTATTTAGCAACTTATGTTACAAAGTAAGAAGATAAAACATTTATTACAAGTACGCATTCTTTGCATGGTATATTTCTTAATACACAAAGCAAAATTAAAATTGGTCTATTCCATTCTCGCCAACACAGCAACTTCCGCTAACATCTTTGGCGTGTTGATTTCGAATTCAATGAAATCTAAGGCTTCTTTGTATTTTTAAAATTCATTCTCAATCACAAATGTACAACCCACAGTAGAAGAAGGGTCGAATTTAACACTCTCACACTGTCACCTCTCTTTGATATATCACAAGTTAGCTATCATTCAAGTCCTAACGGTGGAACTTCTCTTATGTACAGTATCAGCCGTACGGTCAAAATATGTGTGGCAGAATGCATATTAATGAATCGAATTTTACAGTGTTGAAAGCTGTGTCTATCATGAAACAATGAAAGCAAGTTGATGCACCATCAGTGGCCATCAGTCTTCTTCTCTAAACGTCACAGTTATAATAAAAGAGAACGACAATTTGATTAGTCCAAGACTTCCTTGTAGTAATCACGTGCCATCTCTAGCCTTGGATTCAGTGACGGTCGTCGTGTTGTTTGCCTTTTTCCTGGATAGAACTCAAGTAATGCGGATTATTATGGCATCAGTGGATAATATTCTGAATATTTCACATGACATATTAATGAAAAGCTAAACCTAAATGTGATTGTTCAAAGTGTGCGGTTTCCGTGTGTTAAAAACATCAGTGTTAATTAACCCTATTATGTACCGGCTAGGGGGGCAAATTGAAGTACAATTAACTCCTTGGTCAACAAACCCTGATCGACTTTCAAGTTGCTACTATTAAACTGTTAAGGGAAATGACCAGTTTTCTCCACATGCTACCATCGAAAGTGTTTCATGTGATCAAATTAGAAAAGTTCAACTTAAAAATAGTTGTTTATCTTAGCCGTTTTCATCAGTACGAGATATTTCAAAATATTCCGGCTATCTGTTTCATTATCATGTGTCCCCCGGATGCTTGCTTAGCAATTCGGGAGCCGGTCTCGAAACATTTTATTTTAAGGCATAACTTTCAAGTGATAAGTTATTTTCGCCATATTCTTAGTAAAAGGTTTATCTCTTTATATACCGTATATCTTGATACTTGATCAGATGTAAGTTGAGTTTGTTTTCGGCGGACGGTAAGTCACGTAGCAAAGAACGCGACAAGTCGAGGGGATCAGTGAACAGGTTTCCGCACAATACTCGAGCAATAATGGCAAAAATTAAGTTACCAAAAAACCCTCATAGCATGGCAATAATTTGAATAAAGGTAAGAAGATCCTATCAAGACTTAAGCTCTCAGGCTGACCCCGCGAGAGAAAATTGAACTTGAAGTTACACATATTAAACCGGCTTTAAACGGACGTTTTGCGTTAGTTGAAAACACAGGCATGAAGCATTCTTCAGAGCAGTTGACATTAAATGTCTCGAGAATGCTTGGGATTTTCATCGCAGGGTCGCCTGGAGAAATGAACTACAGTGAGAGGTTTCAAATAGTATTCAAAAAGTTAATGTGCTGTGAGTAGATTTTTAGTAAATAATTTTTGCACTTATTGCTCAAACTTTGAGCGGAAGCCGTCTTAACTTCTTTAGTAATACGTGAATATGGCACTCGGCAGAGTGCTATAATTTTAGTGGTAAATTGTAATCGACCAGTCTGACTTCCTTATTTTCGAATTTCCTTCCATTGCAGTCCGGTACAAACCGACTTTTTTCAGCCCCTCCTCCTGTTTGATCGTGCGGTACTTTGCCAATTCTATTTCTGTGTTTAAGTTCAGTCAAACCATAACGTATATAAATAGTAGAAAAAGGAAAGTTTTGTTTAAAAAAAGCCTTTTTTCAAGCTTAACAGAGTTACCGCAACTAATCAGAGTAAGTATCTGCTGTAGTTTCTTTGTTTTATATTGCAATTTCTTCTTTACGAAAGACCTGTCTAACAGACATTTTTGCCTTACAAACCAGTTTTTTGTTCTGGGGTGCTTGCACGTTTGAGGAGTGACGTGTTGAAATTAACGGACAGGCCATCTAACACTCAGTATGCATCCTGTATGAATCTTCTAAAAGCAATATACGTACCGGCCAATGAGAATATCAGTCTTGTTCTATATTCAAACTGGGTACAGTTTGACGCGACAAAAGCTTTGGTTCCAAGGCTTCGTGTAATGGAATTTTAGTGCGATATCGAGCGAGACAATCGTCCTGATCGCCTGCTATGTGTGAAATATCACTGCACCCAGTTTACGACAACTCTCTCAGCATAGGACGACAATGTATTAACTAAATAATTTGTACCTTTTTTTTAAGTCAAAGAAAGGAAAGCTGGAGGTGCTATAAAACTTCGCTAAAATTTAAGTGCGTCACAATTTGTACTAGTTCGCGTCAGTAGATTATCGAAATTCGCAACCGCTTTTAAAATGAGTCGAATCAGGTTCATTTCTAGAACCGCTAATGGGTTTTGAGTACTTGAACTTTAGCCTGAAAAATAGTCTCATCTTAATGCGAGGAGGGTTAACGTTCGGAGAATTCGAGACAGTTGTGCAAACGGTAAAACGCAAAACGCAGTCGAGAGTTTGCATAACTATCTCGAATTTCCACAACTCCCCAAGTGTTAAGATGAGGCTACGTAAAAACGAAAAAAGTACTCTGTTGCTTTCATAAAATGTTTCTCAAGAATAAGCGCGAATCTAGAACTTTAAAACCGTGTTTACACACTCTCAGCTTAACAACCCTATTGACCCTTGAGCGCGCTCGTAGTATCCCAGTCATGCTACAAGATTTAAAACATCCGTTTGGAAAGCGGAAAGTTAAGGAGACTGTGACGTGGAGGAAGAACTCGTCGCACATTTCAACTTGAAAGGTATTAGCTTTGAAAGAAAATGTTGGCTGGGCCGCGGCGGCAAACAAGTATAACAGCTCGCTATTCATCAACTTACAGTAAATTGACCCACGTATCCAGTTAGTGAAGCTAATCATCTTTTTTATGACTCAACGACACACTCATTCTTACGTTTTTGAAGCGAAGAAAAAATTGGGTTCGATCTGCTTACTTTAATATTTGGCGTGTTCTCCTAAATGAGCTAAGATTGCTTACATTTACAACCGCAGTATGCTATGATATACGATATATAATCCGACGGACCTCAGCTTCCCTCTGAACAGTCCAGAGAGGAAATTGATAATTACTGAGTCCAACACAGAACTGAGTTTCCGAACATGTTTTTGACAACTATTTTTTACTTTCCTCTCCAACGAGGAACTTGGAACTTAGCCTAAAAGAAATAAATTCCACTGTTGACTTTGCTTGGAAACACTGAGGTAAAAATTATCTACAAACTGTATATTCCGTGAACACGCTATAAACGTTTCTGAAAAAAAAAACCATTCAAGCTCTTCTTATTGTCACCCCAATTTACCTAAACAAAATTTTGCTTTCGGTTCCAAGAGTTATGTACAAAGTAAAAAGTTTATTTTCAAAGAGAAGTATTTTCATCGACACTAAGACAGCGGGATTTTTTGTCCGTGCCTGTGTGGGATTATCATTTGAGTATGGGACAGAACGGAAAAGCCACTTGTTCGTAACAGATATCCGAGAAGCAATTTCCTCTCCAAATCTATGATTTTTGCCAACAAGGAACTTGGAACTTAGCCTAAAAGAAATAAATTCGATTTAGCTGACTTTGTTTGAAAACAGTTAAACTTCTTTACAAACTGGAATATTTCGTGAACACGCTTTAAACGTTTAAGAAGAAAAAAATTCAAGCTTTTCTTATTGCAGCCCTAATTTACCTACACGAAACTTCGCGATGGGTTCCAAGTGTTTTGTACAACATAAAAAGTTTCTTTTCAAAAAGAAGCATTTATCGACACTAAGACAGCGGTTTTTGTTTGTTTGTGGGAATGGGATTATCTCTTGACTAGACTACTACGGAAAAGCCACTTGTTCCTAACAGATATCTGAGAAGCAAACATACGGTGTGCCATATTGAAAGTTGATAAACAGCAGCTGAGTACTTACCACACGCCTTTATGCGAAGCACACAAATTTGCATTGAACTTTGTACACTGACTGTATTAACCACTTGACACGGCAGCTCGTGCCCACTTACGAACAAACCGACTTTGTTAGCCTCTCTCCTCTTTTGATCGTGCGGCACTTTGCCAATTCGTTTTCTGTGTTAAAGTTCAGCCAAACCATAAGGTATATAAAGAGTAGAAAAAAGGAAAGTTTGGTTTAAATAAGACCTTTTTTCAAGCTTAACGGAGTAACCGCAACTAATCAGAGTAAGTATCTGCTGTAGTTTCTTTGTTTTATATTGCAATTTCTTCTTTACGAAAGACCTGTCTAACAGACATTTTTACCATACAAACCAGTTTTCATTTATCAATTTAGTTTACTGTGTTCATTAATTTTATGTTTCTGCTTTTTTTTTTTTTTTTTTTCTTTTGTTGGTATATGTAATATCTAGTTGTAAATATTGTCTTTAGTTTTCTTCCTGTTGTATGCTTTGTTTCCTATTGTAAAGAAACTTTTTTCAAAGTTAACGGAGTTAGTGCAACTAATCGGAGTAAGCAAGGTAAGTATCAGCTGTAGTTTCGTTGTTTTATATATCCGGCTACGTCTTCTTTACGAAAGATCTGTCGAACAGACATTTTTGCCATACAAACCATTTTTTTGTTCTGGGGTGCTTGCACGTTTGAGGAGTGACGTGTTGAAATTAACGGACAGGCCATCTAACACTCAGTATGTATCCTGTATGAATCTCCTAAAAGCAATATACGTACCGGCCAATGAGAATATCAGTCTTGTTCTAAATTCAAACTAGGAACAGTTTGACGAGACAAAAGCTTTTGGTTCCAAGGCTTCGTGTAATGGAATTTTAGTGCGATAGAGCGAGACAATCGTCCTTTTCGTTTGCTATGTCTACTGAAACGACAATTTTGTTATTGTTGACCAAAATGGCGGTAAAATGTGGCAAAAGACAAATTGAAGAAACGGATGAGCTTTCTTTTCTTGCAAGTGCGATCAAGGAGGGTAGAAGAAGTCGAAGGCGACTCCAGATGCAGTTAGCACAACCGAAGACGATTTGTGAATTTGGTTTGCCCTCTATTATTGCTTATTCCCAGATAATCATAACACGGTTAATCATCCAGTTCGTTCCAGTGGTCCGTTTCTCCAAGATTCATATATTTAGTCCTTTTCCCTCAAAACCATTACTTGCAGTACGTCACGGAACTGCCTACTTTCCAACCCCCTTTACTCTCATCGTTTTCAAATTTTTATGCACATCAAACAAGTTTATTACTTGCTCTCGAAAACAAGCTGTGTGCGCTTGACAAAAATGAGGAACGTACAGAACTCTGGGTCAAAATTAATTGATTCATTGTATTTGTAATGTATGCATCAGGTTCGGTACATGAAAAGTTCGACGTTTGAATCGGACTCGCTCCGTAGTCGAACTGACCGACTGACCACGTCGAACTTAATTATCGGGTCGACCCAAATAACATTTGTCGAACTTGATTGATTCAAACGTTGATCTCATCATGTACTTTATTGTGTCTATTAGGTTCGGCTCATGAAAAGTTCGAAGTTTGAACCGGGCCTAAATAATTCATAGTTGTTTTTTTCAAGTAATAGAAAAGAAACCAGGAGGTACTATAAAACTGCGCTAAAATCTAAGTGCGTTGCTATTTGTACTAATGAATTCATTGCCGCTTTTAATGAGCCGAATCAGATTCATTCCCAGAACCGCTCATGGGCTTCGAATACTTGAACTTTAGCCTGAAAAATCTCGTAGAATTCGAGGTAATTGTTAAAACGGCGAAACGCAAATTAAACGAAGTCAAGGGTTTGCTTAACTGAGCTTTCGAGGATGAGGCTATGTAAAAACGAAAAAGAGTACTCTGGTGCTTCCATAAAATACTTCTCAAGAATTAGCGCAGCTAAACAACCCTATTGACCCTTGAGCGCGCTCGTAGTATCCCAGTCATGCTATAACATTTAAAACATCCGTTTGGAAAGCGGAAAGTCAAGGAGACTATGACGTGCCGGAGGAAGAACTCGTCCCGCATTTCAACTTGAAAAAGGTATTAGTTTCTCAGGTAAAGAAAATGTTGGCCGGGCTGCGGAGGAAGGAAGTTAACAGTTAGCTATTCATCAACTTATAAACATAAGCGATTCAGTGAAGCTAAGTCATTTTTATGTGACTCACGCACACACTCATACATTTTGAAACGAAACAATAAGTTTGGTTCACAACCCGTTAACCCGGGCCGTAAACGCAAGCTTCTGTTTATCCTGATCGATCTGTTTACTTTAATGTTTGACGTGTTCTCCTAAATTAGCTAAGACTGCTTATTTCAAAACCACAGTATGCCATGATATACGAAATGTAATCCGACAGACCTCCGCTACCCAAACAGTCCAGAGAGGAAATTGATAATTAGTCCAACACAGAACTGAGTTTCCGAACACGTTTTGACAACTTTACTTTCCTCTCCAAATCTATATTTGCCAACAAGGAACTTAGAACTTAACCTATAAGAAATTAATTCCACTGTTGACTTTGTTTGAAAACAGGTGAAACCTCTCTAAACTGGAATATTGACCATTAGTATATACCTCACAAGTGAATAGTGCTTTTCGCGCGCTCTGATTAGTTCACTCGGAGGTGATTAGCCAGTACTATTCACCTCCACTTTGGTGAATAATTGTTAAATATTCTGTGAACCGCACGCTCTAAACGTTTCTCAGGAAAAAACCTTAGCTCTTCCTTAATATTGCCGCCCTAATTTACCTTTAACGAAACTTGGGGTTCGGTTTTAAGTGTTCTGTACAATAAAAAAGTTTCTTTTCAAAGAGAAGCATTTTCATCGACACTAAGACAGCAGGATTGTTTTGTTTGTGGGGATGGGATTATCTCTTGACTAGATTACTAGGGAAAAGCCACTTGTTCGTAACAGATATCTGAGAAGCAAACATACGGTGTGCCATATTTAACCCATTGACACCTGGAACTTTTTGCCAAAATTGCGTTTTTTTGACATTTTGGTGGTTTTGAGGCTGGATCTCAGCCAAATTAGCTTCAGTCTGGTGGAAAATGCATTTGCAACACGACAGCAAGCCGTTCTTGCCACTAGAATCGTGTTTTAAGACATCTTGGCCCAGGCATACGCAGAAATAAAAAATTTTCGACTTTTGAATTTTTTTCCCTTTCCTTTTTTTCCTTTGCTTTTCTTTTCGCGTCAGTGATTGGCCTTTTACTGGGCTTGCTTGAGGTTAAAAATTGCCTAAGGAAGAGTCATCGAGGCGGCCAGTTTTTACCATGGAGCAGCAGGTATAGTGGCAGGAAATTTGGCTCTGAGTTTTTCGCTCATCTTTTTGAGCATTTTTGTGCATATTTCAGGCTCCAATAAGCCGATCACTGTGAACTAGGCATCATTGGAAAGATCTTTTCCTCCTGCGGAAGTAGAGTATAGATTATGCCAATTTTGGTCAAAAGTGATGACGTCAGGAGCGAAAGAAAGGCCAAGGCTCGTCACGGGCGGTTACGGGCGACAGTCGCGGCACAGGAGTCAATGGGTTAACAAATGGTTAACGCCATAGCGTGTACTATTGAGCAGTTATACACGCGGGAGGTTGTTAAGCACGAAAAAAGCGTAAGAGTCGCACGAGGCGATATCGGAGGGCGACTTCAGCTTCTTGAGTGCTTAGCAAACCTCCCAAGTGCATCCATAACTCGGTAGTACACGCCATGGCGTTTACCATTTATTTTATAACATAACATTAAGACGTTGGAAGAACAGAAGTCTTTTTTGCCACAATTGCTGTTAAATAAGAGTCCGTACCACGCTGCTCGCGTGAATGTGTCAAGCAATACCTTTTTCAGCTCGCGCTCTGAAGAAAAACAGTTTCTTTGACGTTGATATTGTGGTAAAAAACAAATAGAAATGTGGTTTATTGTAGTCTGTACTCTTACCGACAACGAGTAAGTGTCATTACTCATTTTCCAAAAAACCTGATTTTTTTGTATTGTTTCTGCATATTAAGCGAGTTTGCAAAAGTTTTCGAAAGGAAAGTCTGACGCGTACAAACAACTCATTCGCATGATGTTTTCAGTTGTCAAGACAAATATTTATTTCGTTAAATTTGATATTGTGGTAAAAAAACAAATCAAATGTGGTTTAGCGCTCTCCTTTTGGTCTGCATTAAAAGGAGCGCGGCCTCGAGCTAGGGAGGCGAAAATGCATTCCCGACCCGGTCATGAAATTGTCTTTGTACAACGTATGCTCGTCAGGGGGGAGGGGGGAATAGCGTTTGGCAGATGGGGGAGTATGTACTTTTGTGACGTTTGTCCAGTCCATCACATTTAAATCAATTATTTTGTAACTTGCATAATTTATCAATTGAGTTCAGCGCGTGTTTAGAGCGGCGTTTGCTGAAACGCCGAACCACTGTTGCATTATCCGATTTGTCAAGTCGAACCTCTGCTAGGGTCGAAACAATTAATTAGGGTCGAATTTGATTGCAGTAAACGTCGCAATGTTCATGCGCCTATTTCAAAATTAATAGGTTCGGCAACTTAAATTCAACATAGATTCGACTTTTGCCCTTGGCCTTAGAGTTGTTATTTAATTCGCTTCCATTTTTCCAGATGAAAGAAAAACCTTTTAAGGTGGCTTCCGTGATATGTTTTGAGGTTTAGGTTTCTTTGTACACGTGCCTTTTAAACTGACTTAAGTCTAATCCCTGACATCACCGTAGCAGAAAAAAAACACAACTATTATGTACATAGCTTGATCTTCTGCAAGCAATTCTAAACCTACATCTATCGTCGTTTACATTTTCTGTTAACACGTTTTTTATCCTTTAATCTTGCAAGGGATAAAAGCAAGTAAAATGCTCACTCGCTTATCCCGTTCACGCACGTACCGGGCAGATTAATCCAGCTAAAACATTGAATGAATCGGCGAATAAATACCACGTTTCATCAAAAGTTTGTTCATTGGTTTTGGAATGGACACTGTAAATCCCATCATTTCATCGGTTTTGTGCTGATGAGGCTTCTACGCAAAAGGTGTCGCGTTCCTGTTTAATGAAGTCAATGCTTCCTTTTCACTGCAAATTACAGGCGAACAGTTTTCGATGTGAGGCTGGTCTTTCACCGGATATTACATTGCAAATTTTACTATAGTTCAGTGGGCTCTAGATATAAAACATCGAAAACGGAGAAGTTGCTTTCCCTTCGGTAGACCGATTAACATTCCCTCTATACAAAATAGATTAGTATTACAAAGGAGGTCGAGACTGATTTTATCTCTTTGCCCGAGTTTTTTTCGCGATTTGGCTTTATAATGAATGCGTGAACCGCACACTGTACTCCAGGCGGCGTGCAAAGGCTTTGCATGTCCCCATGTGACAGTCACATCTGACAGACCTAACAAAATACGCCTAGAAAGTCATTGAACTGAGGTGTAGCAGACAGTGATAGCAACTGTCCATTGTTGGATTGGCTGTGTTTTCAGGCTTTTATATTTGAGCCGAGAGGTCCTGCCCTTGACTTTGTCTTTGTCAAGTTATTAGAAGGTATAGCATTGATGTCATTGGACTTTGACGCAAATGCAAAAAAATCCCAACTAGAATAGCTCTTCTAATTTTCGAAATGACATTTCTTGTGCTGTGTATTGTAAAAAGACAAAGCTCTTTGAATGTCAGGTTTAGCCACACGCTCAAGGGGGCTGAACTTCAGGGTAAGTCGCACATAGTCAGTTTGTTTGCTATGATAAAACAACTTCTGTGATCATGGTGTGACTCATAGCAGCAAACCGGAAATTATAGTGATTAGCAGATTTACAGCATGTTCTATGTCTCCTCACGATGGGGTCGAT
>Ga0126343_10001469_pt1 | contig 11121 bp, 9 predicted proteins | sample Cyp2metagenome_FD_92531 | JGI IMG/M metagenome (GOLD analysis project Ga0126343, IMG submission 92531) | Coral microbial communities from Lord Howe Island, Old Settlement Bay, Australia - Cyphastrea 2 metagenome | ecosystem: Host-associated > Invertebrates > Cnidaria > Coral ... | reverse complement strand
GCAGCTCGTAATGTTCTTCTGGATGACAACTTTGTTTGCAAAGTTACCGACTTTGGTCTGGCCTATCAAAATTTCAAGTATGGCCATGGCAATGCTAAAAAGGTATCTCACTTTACAATTTTATACACACCCATAACACAATTAAGACACCAATACTGGCCACGAGGGAAACACTCAAGGTGACTCACAACTGTTTCCAGGGTTTTTCGGCACTTTCTTTGTTGAATCAATTCTACTACTCTTTTTAATTGATGGTGTAATTGTTACATCGACCAAAGTCTCAATCAATATTGACATGTTTTAAATCGCAAGTTACATTCCTTATCCTGCGCAAACGTTTACCATAGCAACAGTACAGGCCATTAAAAATCATCCCTAAATTTATCCCCAAGTACTCACAATTATTTTTGTCAAGCTTAAAGAAAGTGTATCAGGGTCTTCAGATACACCCTTGATCTTTTAAAGGTCTATTTTAGGTATACAAAATTTCAAATGAAACATTCCAGTGTCATAGAAGCTTCATGCTTTTTGTATTTACAGGGCTGTATGCCAATCAAATGGACCGCACCTGAAATTCTCTCGGGAAATGTTGCCGAGCTCTCAACCCGAAGTGATGTGTACGTACAATATGTATGGGTTATTGACCGAGTGTGAGGTCAAGATGGCTGGCTATTGGCCAAATTCTGTTTGCGAGTTTATGGACCGAGGCGGAGTTAAAAAGAGGACGAGGCCAATATCCAGCCACCTTGACCGAACAAGGATTTATAATATGGATTTGGGAAAATTTTTCTGGCGGGACACGGCGGGTAGTCCCGAGCGGGCAAGACTAGCTCCGTCTTGCCCACTCGGGTAGCCAATCACAGCGCAGGATTCGATCCATCTTGCCAGCGCACTGAGCTCAGGGCCATGTAATTAAAAATCGTTTCGGTTGTGCCTCAGTTAAGGCTCTGTTACACAAGGCCATCTTTCTTGTAACTTCATTGTCTTGAAGTTTTATGGTGCCGTTGGAAAACAAGTTGCACAAGAATTTAACAATGTGTCAGAAAGTAGAACTTGATTCTGCTTTGTCCAACGGTTCCTGCAACAAATACTTTGAGAGGCATTCATTTTAGGGAATTATATACTGGGCAATTTTTCGTGGAACTTGTATCAGAACAAGATTTACTAGTCAGACAAGTTGTGCGAAAAACTACTTACGAAACAGTGCTAATGATCTCATTCTTTTCGGCAAAACGAAAAGATTACACAAGTAGCTACTTTCAGAAATACTGCTTGTCATTGATGCGACAAATTCTAGCAGGATTCTCAAGGATATGGCAGATATCCTAGATGAGATAATCAACTACCAATACAATAATCATAAAGGCTATGTATTATTCAGTTGTGAAAAGACTCATGGCTGCATTTCAAATTGGGCGACTAGGCATGTCATTATGTGGTTTGCTATGAACGCAGTAAATCTTGCAGTGTTCGTAGATCTTTAGAATTCTAGTACATTCTCACCTGATCTTTAATGATCTTCAAAGCAGTAATTATCATTCTCTTGTATTCCTTGGAGTTTTTCCTTGAAAATAGTACACTAGTTGAACCCAACTGTGATCTATTTTACTAATTTACAGGTGGTCTTACGGAATTGTTTTGTATGAGATCTTCACCATCGGTAAGTTTAAGCATTTTATGGGTAAATTAAAGACAGCAATGAAAAACAAAACAGAACAAAAAATTAAAGTCGTGTAGTGTCAAACAACTAGCCAGCAGATCACAGCGCACATACATACATGTACTTAGATACGAGTATTATTACTATTATTATAATTATTATTACATTAAGGGATAGATTGATCTAATACAAAGGATCGTTTTTTTCTTTAAACCAACTGTATAACAACACACCTGTATTCTTTTACAGGAGGAATTCCATACCCAGGATGGTCTGATGGCAGAGTGGTTCAAGCAGTTCTGAATGGATATCAAATGCCAAAGCCTGACCACATTGACGACCAGTTGTAAGTTTATTTATAACTATTAATATATTTTTTTACAGCTCTAACCTTAAGTTATATTTAAGTGCGTTTCAAATGTTAGATGTGCTAATGAAAACATTTTTTGTGGTATATGAGAATCTGACTGGTTCTGATTATAAGTTTATGCGGCAAAAATAACTCAAAGCTAATTTACTTTTTACCTACATGTAGTAAATGCCAGCAGAAAATTAATTTATTAAAACATGTATTAAATCAGAGTTGTAATGTTTAAAAATGTTAACGTGTATATTTTCAGGTGTGATGTAATGAAAAGGTGCTGGAACTTAAACCCTGACTTCCGTCCTCTTTTTGAAAACCTACGAAAACGAATGGATACATACCTTCGGGAGGAGGTTTGTAGTGATGAGACAATTAATAATCGAGGTTAACGGAATTCTATGGACTTGGTTTAAGGATTATGACGATCATAATTATAGAAATACGCAACTGTATTCTCTCATTAAAACAAATGCGAAAAAATAGGCTTAAAAATGGTCTCCCTCTCTGTCTGTCTATCACATTTAAAGGCAAAAATTTGTCTACTGCAAACATGCCGGATTTTAAAGAAAACTTTCACTGTGTCTGATCCTGGTTATTCTGGGTTAGTAATTACTATTTTAAACTTTTTTCAATACTTATTTCTTGTTATTGTTCCTTTCAGACATACACAGAACTGCTCAACATGAGGAAATATGACAGCGTGAAATACTCCAAGGTTGAAGATCTTGGAGCTTAAGATGAACCACCAATTAAGCAAGTGAGGAAGTCAAGACGAGCACCACTGAAAAGAAATTGGGAAAATGGTCAAGTATCCGTTAAATAACAGTAAACATATGACTTACTTGTGGCTGTTACAGCTTTTATGCCTAGCAGTGGTTAGTTTAGTGTGCGTTTTGTTCAGGACGTCACCTGGTATAAGATGTAATTATTGAATTTTTAAGCGTTTTGTAAAAGATTTATTTTAAGTATGGCACTTTCCTTTTAAGAAATAATAGAAATATTTCCTTAACATGTTACTGGATAGTAGTCAAACAAATCTAACGCAGACCTTGTAAAATTGTTCTTTGTTTTAGAGCTACGTATTGTTTAAAACCTTTAACTTTCTTCGTTTTTCGTAGTTAATGAGTTGAACAAATTTTTGCATTGAAAATGAGCCGTAGTTTTCGTTAATTTAAAGGAGGTACGTCTCGATTTGCGCATCTTGAAAAGTTCAGCCCACATTTTTCAAATTCATCGTTTGTAATCCGTGTCAGTCTTCTCCATCCTTAGCCATCTTTGTTCCTTTATGGTTTATTTTTATCTCTTTGGTGTTTTTTTATTTTAGCAAACCATTACAGTCCGACCTCTATTAAGCGGCCACCCTCGGGACTTTGAAAAGTGGCCGCTTGATAGAGGTTGGCCGCTTAACAGAGGTACAATTTAAATTGGATAGGAAAGGCAGTAAACATGATTTTATTGCCCCGATATAACAAAATGCTTTAAAAAGTGACCAGATATGAAGATTAAAACTAACTAAAACATCAAGTGCATTTTCAGCCCATGCGGCAAAGTTCTAGCTCTAACACAGAGGGCACGTATAACGTAGTTGAAATGCACAGCATTTCTTCTTGTTGATAAAGTAAGAAAAAGTGCAAAACATCGTTGACAAGTTTGTTTGGCCTTTGGCATCAACAGTTAGCATGTGAAAAAATTTAGCCCAAGATAATTCATGGTCAATTTATTTAAAATAATCCGAATGCTTGGAAAGATAATCTGCTGGCCGCTTAATGGAGGTAAAAAACCATATAAATAACACACTTGCGACAGCAAAAAGGTGACCGTGGCCGCTTAATAGAGGTGGCCGTTGAATAGAGGTATCAAATACAGCAGTTTACTAACAAATAAATCGGGACTTTGGAAAGTGGCCGCTTAATGGGGGTGCCCGCTTAATAGAGGTCGGACTGTATTTTCAGTTTTTCTTCAATTTAAAGGTAACTTTACACGAGGCCAAAAATAACTCAAAATACCCTGACTGTGCTCCTTTAAGTTTGTTTGGAAATGAAGCTAGCTATAGTCTAGTTAGGAAGAATAATATAATAGAGCGCGCGACTTCACCTTTAAATATTACACGCAGAACAAAAAGAATTTACTACCTAACAGTCGCAAACAACTTTTGTGGAAGTGAAAAGGCTCCACTTCTTTTGAAATTAAGTTAAGTTTACAAAAGGTATCCGTTACAGTAGCTGTGAATAATATGAGATAGATTGCTCTAAAAGGGCTGACTGTTTATTTAACTCTGTGTCGATGTATGTACCGAAAAAATTGACAACATTTACCTATTTATCATAGCGGGGTCAATACATCAAGGCCTCAGTCTGAGATTTTCCTGTAATAACCGAACGGACGAGGTTAATAAGTTATTTACTTTATGGCGTTTTTAGCGCTAGAAGAAAACCGGGGGGCAGAATGCGATATAAAACGATATAAAATGCGCATGCGCAAAATACAGCGAAACATTTTCGAAGAGAAATTCTGGCTTTCTATAATTTGGAATAATAAAGACTTAAGAATTAATGGCCTAACCTGTTTTTTTACAAAGCGTATTACAACTCCGGAATCTGCACTGTCAATGATTTGTTGTTAAAGCTAGGCAAAATTAAATCCTTTGACATAATAATAAAAAAAAATAATAAATAGGCCAACTTTCTTTCTTCGACACTCTACACCATCTGGCTCAAAAACAGCCGAGCGCAGCATAGGCTTGATAGGCGCCTTCCTTATTTTAAGTGTAACAATGTCAATGACCTTTTCTGGCGGAATTTTCAGTTTCATTACAAGCAGGTTTCTCACAACTTCCTCGGTATTTTCCTCGACTTCTTCTTTAACATTGAAGATTCTTAAGTTTTCGCGTCGCGTGTAAGCCTCCAACTTGATATTTCTTCTTTAAAGGGCTTCGATATCCTCATTGAGGGATTCAATGTCCTCGACGTTTTCTTCTACCGTTGCCGATGTTTTCGCAAATCCTGCTTGCAAGGTTTCAATCTCTTGATTTGCAAAATCCAGAGAATCTTCTAAACTTTTCATTTCTCGTCTTAGCCCACATCTTTCATTCTTTAGCGTCTCAATTTCACTGCAAGCCGCAAGACGTTCATTGAATTTTGCGTTCATTGCTTCCAGACAATGTGAAGTTGAGGGTTCAGGCTTCACGTGCTCGATGTCGTCGTCTGTCTGTGAGCCACTTTCTCTGAGCCTTTTTCGACTTTCTCCGCGTTTAGCGCCGTGCTCATCTTGCTCTTCTTGATCTCCCATCTGATTTAGCGATCCATGAAGGGTTTAACCGCTTCAAGTTTCAAAAGAGCATTTCTTGCGTTTCAAACACGTCTTGCCTGCACGGGGCACACTGCGCAGTAGTTAAGCTGAACTTTACTAGTCAAGTTGTAAGGTTTTAAAATTAATTTACTTTTACATCGTTATCTGATTTACTCTTTCATTTTCCTCATCCAAGCTGTACTTTGTTCTCATAAATATGACGAGCCACCTTGACACGTCAGCTGCTGAGGAATACGAATTACGTCTGAGGAATACATTCCAAGAAAAATTTACCTTTACCAGATTTGCAGGATTTTTAATGACGATATGGTGATGTCAGTAATCCGTTTTGACTTCCCTAGAACTTTATTAGAGAGATGCAGTCTCGAGAAACGTCTGATATTCGAAACATCGAACCTGACATCCCAGGAAGACTCCATTGTGACCTGCATTCGGATCACTAGGGAGTTTAAGCAAATCGCTACGGTTGACGATGATACGGCTACCGGAAGTAAATGTCCCCCAAAATGTGACGCTGCGCATGTACGTCGATTGTATCCAGCCGTAGCGCGAAATCTGACTACGTGAGTCGGGATGTTTTGCCGTAGTGGCTACTACGTTGGGTTTATTTCTCTTCTCTGACCCTTTTCTACGGACATCTCGGTATTTTAAGAAGTCCATTGGATACTATATCCTTTAAAGTCAATTTAAGCCAGAGATTGTGTCAAGGTTGCCTCTCATAAGCTTGTAAATCGGTGTCATGAATTTACCATAAGTTTGCCAAATGGTGTTGGAATGACAAAGTGAGTCAAGTGAACTGAATATTCGTGTTGAGCATGAAGCTGTTTTTCTTTTGTTAAGTTTGCTCTGAGGGTTAAGTGAAGATGTTTTGTATCTGGATAACTATGCGATGCATATGTTTGAGTTCTTCACTCGATATTCTCTGAGATATTTGTCTCTGAAGTTAGATATTTCATCCATCAAATTGTTGCTATTGTACAAAGTATATGACATTCGCTTTCGCTCAGAAATTATCTGGTCGTCTCAGCTGCAGTAAGGCGGATAAGGGCCATCGTTCTTTTAGCGAAGCCATTTGACTGTGAGAAACTAAATAAAATAGATTTTAAACTCTTTAGCTCATGTTTCCGGCATCTTTGTATTTCGCTTTGCTGAAATTTGGTAGACCACCGGTACGTACTCTCCCTAGACCTTTTCGGTCACGGCAGCCGTAGTAGCACAAGCCGTAGTGATTTGCTAAAACTCCCTACTGATGAAGAGGCAGAAACCTCTAAGGCGTATGGCTGTTTGACATTTTTCACCCGTAGTTACAAGATCATACACATTTTGTGTAGATCGTATACGTTCCCTGTGATAGGAAGTACATGTAATTTTCTCAGGGTAGATGGAATGTGTGAGTACGGGAGCGCGAAAAAGACACCTCGCTCGAGGAGAGGACGAAGCCCCTAGGCGTCGCGTTTCCGAGACCCTCGTGGGAGGTGATTTTCAAGCAAGCCCACCCAGACCAACGACTTGCAGCTGTCCGGCATATTTGTTAAGCTTATCGTTTGGAAATCAGATCAGCTGTCCGTTTGGAAGTAAGAAAATATGTTTATTTCATATTTTTATTAGATTTTCGGATAGAATCGATCGCATGAAAAACGCATACGGAAATTTCATCATCCAATCACAATCGCGAAACGACTTTTTCACACGTGGGAAAAGCGTTTCGCCCAATCAGAAGTCAGCAGTCAAAATGAATCAGTGAGTTCGCAAACGCGTCCACATTTTTGTTTGCGCCTCTTCAATCTTCATTCACAGAAGTTTGTAGAGTTTCCACAAGATTAATCCAGTTTTCTTAGCTATTAACCACGGACAAAGTTCGAACAAGTTTATCGCTTTAGATAAACCATTAAAAAGTACATCCAGGAAGAGCAGAGCAAAAAGACTCCGACAGAAACTCGACGAGACGTGAGGTTAGCTTGCTTAGGGAATTTCTCAACTGAAGGAAGAGGTAAGAAAAGTTGTAAAGAAGGCATTTTCGACGACAACGAATTTTACCGAGCAAGGAAATGTCTGGAAGCTCGAAGCAAACGACTTAAAAAAGCAAGGCAACGGAAACAAATCAAACACAGCTGAAGCAAGGTAAACATTACGAAAAATATTTGCACTAGGACTTGAAGAAGCGACCAAGTGCTTGCACTCAGACGGAATGAAAACATAACTCGATATTTGTTTTGTGCAATGAAGGGTGAAGATCTGGCTGGGGTTGAAAATCTCAGTGAGTATAAAACCAAAAAATTACAGCATGGAAAGTGCTTTGTACGGTATTTACACCCTCGTTGTTTTTGTATCAGATAACTGTCCGACCTCGTAGCTCAGTCGGCAGAGTAACGGTAGATTTAATCCGGAGGTCGTGGGTTCGATTCCCACCGAGGTCAAAAGATTTTTTCTTTCCCTCGTGTGGTTCCCTGATTCCCATTACTAGGGCTAACGCTCAGTGGGTTATTCATGGGTTCAATTAGCACTAAATTTACATTTCAGAGTAAATTCTCTGTTGCACCATTTGTGTTCTTAGTGCTACACGGCACAACATTCATATGTGCCCTTACGTTTTCTGATACGTCAACAACTCGTGCGTAAATACCGTACTGAGCTTAGCTCCGTGGAAACACCTAGTCACACACACTTACGCATAGTGAGGGAAGAAGTGTTTAACCCAACCATTCGAATTACGTTCTAGAAATATAGTGTGATTCCGTACAGGTAAATCAAATGATTTCGAGTACACTTTGGAATAGAAAAATTGAATTTGAGCCCGTAGCGCGAGTGGAATTTGTAGTCTATGAAAGTTTTAAGCGGAGCCTCTGTTTATTCCGAATTGTGCGAGAAAAGCCATTCGATTACTTGTTGGCAATTTGAAGTGACTGCGCCGTCTAGGAATGATCGATGTACTCAAATATAGATTTACTCAAACATGAAACATCTCAAATAAGTCAAGATTTGTTGTTGTCTCTTCAAAGCTGCTACTCATTCCAACAGTTGACAAACCCACACGTGTTTATAGAGCGTCTGCTACGATAATTAATTGACAACATATTTGTCAACAATTTTGACAAACTTATTGCCAGTGGTAATATCATATCTGATATTAGCGATCATTTCTCTCAATTCTGCATTTCAACATCTGCGAGAGACAAAAAGCAACAAATGAAATCTGTTAAAATGCCTGACTATTCAAAATTTTCCGCTGATAGTTTTGCTTAAGATCTCTTAGAAGTTTATTGGCATAGGATGATTGCAAATGGAGCGAACTGTACATGTCCGGATAAGTTATTTTCCACGTTTTACAACAAGTATAATAAAATTGTCAACAAACATGCACCCTTTAAAAGAATGTCAAATCGGAAAGCAAAGTAGCTGTAAAAATTTTGGATCACCACTGGAATTAAGACATCAATTGCAGTTAAAAGTAAATTGTATGCATCAGGTGATGACTCTAGGTACAAATACTTTAGAAACAAAATTTGTAGCTGAATTCGGCTAGTAAGTAAAAAGAGAAGTTACTACGAGTATTTCGAACATGATGTTGCTAACATGAAAAAACTTGGGAAGGAATTCATGAGTTGCTATATCGTAGAAAGAGGAATTTAAAAACATAACTAAACTCAAAGACAAGGGAAAAATCGTGAAAGAAGCCTCACAGATACCTAACATCCTTAATAAGCACTTTGCCTCAGTAGGTACCAGACTCGGTAGTAAATTGCCCTCTCCCCATGAGCATCCCCTTGATTATGTTAGCAAATGTATATCTCCAGTCTCATTCCTCCTTTTTGAACACGTTTTTCCTGACGAAATTCGCTCTGAAATATTATCCATACCAAACGACAAGTCTTATGGTTTATATTCCTCCCCTACTAAATTACTTAAACTCTCAAGCTCTATTATAGCCCCTGTCCTATCAGAGTTACTTAATATATCTATCAAATCGGGGTCTTACCCATCAAAGCTTAAAATTGCCAAAATTATGCCGATATTTAAAAGTGATGATGAAAGTGATGCCAATAATTACAGACCTATCTCATTATTGTCAAATTTCAACAGAATTTTTGAGGAAATTATGTGTAAAAGAATGACAAGCTATATTGAGCAACATAATTTATTATATCAGTCCCAAGACGGTTTCCGTAAAGGACATTCCACCCAACATGCAATGTTGGACATCATTAATGACCTTCAAGCTAACATGAATCAGCGATTGCTTTTTTTGGATTTAAATTAGTTTTTTGTGGGTTCTGTAATTTATCAGTTAGTAACAGATGAGAGTCATTTTTTGTATGGATATATACTCTATTAATAAACCATTATCCTGCCCCTCTCCAAATAATATAAAAAAAAAAAAACAATAAACACCATTGTTTGGGCTTGTTTTGTTTGCTGAGAAGGGTGTTTGACAAGGGATCAGCAAACTCTGCAGTTTTGGAGAAACTGTGGCCATGTAGCTGGCCACATAGCCGCTTCAGTAACAATCATTTTAATTTAATTACAAACAAATGAAGGAGGCCCTACACAGCAAAGGTGGGGTCCAAAATCCGCAACAAATAGTCAAAGGTATATGTGGCTAGTCTAAGGGTGGGGTGAGTGGGGAAAACAAAGTAGGATAAGATCCCTCTATGCAGTCGAGTCCAATACATAGCACCCCTATTGGAATACCCTAGCCAGCACAGCGAGTTAAGTTTGAATGTTAATTGAGGGAAGAATAAAATTTTTATTGTCTGGCCAATAATTTCTTTATCATCTTCATTATTATTATTGATATTAAAGGCAACCTCTTTGAACAGATACCTCATTGTAATTACCAGCCACTCCATTCGCAGGTTCGCCTCTGAACTTCTAATCTATTTTAATATTACGTGACAACATCCATACAATGCAAGATCGGCAGGAGACAAGAATGGCAATTAGTGAGGTAAATGGATATTGCTTTAGTTTCAAGGGGTTCCAAGCGTTTTCATTCTACAGCTTCAGTGATACTGAACACGTAAAATAAAATTTTTGCAGTTGTACTGTGGTTGGATGGATTCAAGTTTTGGTGTGACTTGTAACTATCTCTAGGCCCTCTCTTCAAATCCCACGCGATTTTTGTAGTTCATAAGATAAAGAAATAAGAAGGCGAACAAAATTTCGATTTTTTTTTGCCTGTTATGTCATGCGTAAACACTGCTTGTTTTCAGACTTCTCCTAGACAATGAGAGTGCCAGATTCAAATTATTGGAGAGAATTGGTTTGGATTTTATTCTAAGTGAGTTTGTACTGCTCGATCTTTCATTTGTAGATTGTGTAGAACATTGCACAAGCGCAAAAAGAAAATTGCCGTGCAGAGATATTGTAAGAAAAGGAAGTTTTAAGAAATATTTAGTGATTTTTTTGCTGGTGCGGCAATGCAAAAGAGGATATATTGTAACAATGTAGGGATAATCAAAAATATTCTGGTCGCTGCTTGGTGTCTTCCTATATACGAAGACATTGATAATAAATTGGTATGATAAAAACACTTTTAAATGGCTCAATAATGTCCGAAGATGACCCATCGAAAAGATTGTTTACCTAATATAGCAAGCACGAAAGACCATGCAAGCCCTGAACAAACGAGAAATGTTTGGCGACCAAACACCATGAAAAATTATTGTATTTTATTATATAAAAGTCAGTGGTATACCGAGTGGTAACAAATTGATAAAAACGATATGATATCCTCACATGTGAAGATATGATATCTTCACATGTGAAGATATCATATTTGACAACATTC
>Ga0126343_10001468_pt1 | contig 11123 bp, 7 predicted proteins | sample Cyp2metagenome_FD_92531 | JGI IMG/M metagenome (GOLD analysis project Ga0126343, IMG submission 92531) | Coral microbial communities from Lord Howe Island, Old Settlement Bay, Australia - Cyphastrea 2 metagenome | ecosystem: Host-associated > Invertebrates > Cnidaria > Coral ... | reverse complement strand
GAATGCAATCAGAGTGAAAACCCAGTTCAAAGAAAACGGCAAACCGTTGAAAACCACCAAAGAACATACATAGCCTCCCACGCAGACCTTCTTAGGCTTGTCACGCGTTCCTTCCCACGTGGGGAGGAAAGCGTGAACCTTGTAGCTAAAGCCCCTGGAAAAACCAAGAGGGGGGCCAATTTGCAGTCATTACAAAAAAATCGAGATTTCTCGCGCCTGCGAAACAAAATTAGGATGCGTTCTCTCGTTCCTCGAGAACGCAATAAAAACTGTTATTTTTCTGTCTGTCAACGATATCAATCCATTTCATTGCAATGAGGATTTGAATTTTTAACTTATAAGGTTGACTTCCCCTGTGTTCGAATGTTTTCTTGCAACCTAGTGAGTATTTTCTCTTTTCTCATGCAAAAAGGAAAAACAAGAATAAAAACTGCCGCTAAAATCTATCTGCGACAGCCAGACCTTACAATTACCCAAGCTGGCAATGAGTATTTTCTGCTAAGAGTCGTGTTAATGGTTGTTTTATTCATGTTTCCTGTAGTTCGCCGATGACTCAGATTCATAATCGAACACTGTTTTCGGACATTGAAGCACTGAGCTGAGTGCCAACATAAGCCCACAGAAGCAGCAACTGCGCAAACTGCAAGCACGTGAAAATCGCTAAAAGAAAAGTTCTGGTAAAAATGATCACGGTGAGATTCGAAAATCGAAAACAAGAGAAACTTTTGTTTTGCTTCGGCAAAATTTCGCTAAAAATAATTAAACGTGGACGTTTTCCGCTGTTGGAGCGGAAGAAAAATTAAGCAAACAATAAGAACATCGTTTCAAGTTACAACAGCTGATTTTCTGAGGACTAATCGCTGAGGAACAAAATTGCATACGGTGCAGTGTAAACTTATCGGATTAAGTCCAAAGGCCATCCAATCAATGGATTCATCCCCGAGGCTCACATACATAAATTAAAACCAAACAGTGGCATTTAAGACGTCAGTTAGTTCTTTTCTCACCGCAATGACAATTCAACTTCAAGTGCTGCTGTTGTGGTGTCACAGGATAATCGTAAACCAAGACAATCGACTTGTCTGCGAAGGAAAAAGCAGAAATTTAAAATGATGAATTTTACGTCGTATGGAGAAGAAGAGGACTTCAAACTGTCTATGTGCTCGTGGAGTGTCAAGGCCGAAAGCAAACTGATATTTAGTCCTTATTTTTTTTGTTCCAGTGAACGTATTTTTATCCTACATTTCAGTGACAGGAAACATCCTGATTCTCATCGCTCTTCAGAAAGTTTCATCTCTTCATTCATCGTCGAAGCTTCTGTTTCGTTGTCTATCATGCACGGATCTCTTTGTTGGACTTTTCTCGCAACCCATATTTGTAACTTACCTCATGGCGATTGTTAAGAAGAACTGGAACCTCTGTGCAATAAGTGAGAATTTGGCGTTCATTTCAAGTGCTTTGCTGTGTGGGGAATCCATCTGCACACTGACTGCAGTGAGTGTGGACAGACTTCTCTTTTTGTTGTTAAGGTTAAGATACAGACAGATTGTTACTTTGACTCGCGTTCGTCTGTTCGTAATAACCTCGTGGTTTATAAACTTTGCATTTGCCATGACTTATCTATGGGGCAAGAGGATTTTCTTTCTAGGATCTTGTGTATGGCTTTTGTTATGTTTAAGCATCTCGTCCTGCTGTTACTTGAAAATTTACGTTTGTCTTCGTCGTCAGCAAGCTCAAGTGCACGGTTCCCAGGTCTATCCTGGTGCGTCCTTGAATATGGCGCGATATAAAAAGTCGGTTTCCAGTGCACTGTGGATACATTTGACCCTTGTAGCGTGTTATCTGCCTTATACTATTGCCACAGCTCTAAACTCAGTGCGTGAATTTACTCCAAGTAATGTCGTTGCTTGGAGTATTTCTGGAATACTGGTTTTCCTCAACTCATCTCTAAACCCAATTCTTTACTGTTGGAAGATAAATGAAGTGAGACGAGCAACCAAGGAGACAATTACACAGTGGTTTAGGTAATCATATATTATGCTTCTTGCAGAGAAGAAAAAGAAGAAGAAGAAGAAGAAGAAGAAGAAGAAGAAGAAGAAGTCATTATATCATTATGTTGTTATTATTTTCCTTTATTAACGTATCGAGAATCCAGTAGCAGAGGAAAGTCTTCCCCGCTAATAGAGGACACCCACAATGATCTAAAATACAAATGACTCAATGTTGAATCCATTACAAAAAGCTAAAATAAAAATTTAATACTACTAATAGCTCTATCTAATTTCATAAAGAAAATTAAATGAAAGCATGAATTCGCAAATGACAGCCAGTGCAGCCTTCAACGTTGTTACTTAAATCAAGTCTGCGTATCCATTTCTTGATCCATGAATTGCTTAAGGCTGGCAGCCAATCTTTCTTGGCTATTGTACTCAGTTAACTCTTAGACCCAAATTAATATGTATTACATGATTAAGACAATGAGTGTCCCATGCCGTTAAAAAATTTCGTATAATTACGCAAAGAAAACCTTAATTATTAATCTCCAAATCAGAACCTACGCCCTGGACTCAGTATCAGATTATCACTTTCCATCAATCTGCATGGTAATCAACAGCATGGTTCCGCCTTTGCGATCGTTCTCATCACTGGCAGGTGTCGTTTAAAATATATGCTTTTTTTCTTATCGATTTAGATAAATATTTTAGAGTATTTACACGACCACGATTCTGACATAAATTCCTTCAAAGCAGTCCTGTAAAATTAATAATCCATAACTAGAATAGAATGACTGTGTCAAGGTGGCCGAACGCAGATTTCGTGCGCGCTTTTGCTGATGCAATTCAGCGCGCGCACAAGGATTGCAACGTCAATAGAGCAATCATTTTATTTACTCAGCAACCGCACTATCTGTGCTATGTTTCTCTTTAATCAAACGCAGTCTATTGATGGCTTTAGTCTTTAATTACAAAGATATGTTAGAAAAGGTAACGATGCAAAGAACCCAGCAATTCTCAGCTTTTCTTTATTACCGGTAGTTGCTCGAAAATTGAGACCGTTGCTCAGTTGCTCAGTTGCCGATTTCTAACGATCCAGTCATTATTATTAAAAAAAAAATAGTTCAGAAACGACGTGAATGATCTATTACAAAAACTCTCAATTTGACGCAAAGGGTAAATTTATTGGCCAATACTTCAACTAGAAGGGCCAGTACTTCAAGTACTGGCCCTGAAGAAGACTAGCTCTGCTAGTTGAAATATTGGCCAATGAATTTACCCCTTTCCCTTAGTACCAGGCTTGCAATCAATTTGGTTTTATAACACTTAGAGTGACGTCTGGTACGAGCATTTCTTTATCAAGTGATCCGGCAATAACAGCTCAACGCGTTTTATTCTTCGTTGCATGGTCCCCTGCATCCAAACGTTATATATGCGGTAAAACGATCTACGGCGAATTACGAAAATCGTCTATGTCAAAATTTTATTCGAACAGCGTTGAAAGAAGGGATTTAATGTCAGCTCGTAGTTGGCAAATGATGAAAAAAATGTAACGTCTGGATTTTTTTTAAGTTAAACGCACACAAAAAACATTTTTAAGCCCTGTTTTTAGCTGGCCCTGTTGCCATGACAACAACATACACCTTAACCAAAATGCGAGGATAAATCCTTCTATGGTTAACCTTGACTATTACAAAAAACGGGTGCCAAAGCATGAATAGTTAAAAGTAATGGTGAATTAGGCATAGTCACTTTAAATTGAAATTCCCTTCAGTGTTGCGTCAACTTTTTATTCAGTTATTCATGTTGTTCAGCTGTATTTCGTTTATTCCATTGTTAATAATTCATTTATTTCTTGTTTTACTTGTGTAATTAGGCCTCGTATATACTATGTCGGAGAAAATTTGGAAACCCACAAATCACCGTTCGTTTTGGGAAGGGCAGGGAAGGGAAGTCACATGATTATCGTGACGTCATCATTTTGGGAAGGTCCGTTTTCAAAATGTTTTCCGTTCATACTAAAACGCCAAGTCGACGTTTTGAAATTCTTTCGGTCTGAAGAAAATTCCGTAAAGCTCCATTTTCGTGACGGATTATTGTGGAAGGGGGACCTAATGGTAGGAAAGAAAGCTGCGTTATGAAATTTCCTCCGGGTGGTTTGGACGAGACCTTAGACCAAGTAGTTATAGCGGAAGCACTCATTTTTGACAGGAAAGTTAAAAAAAACTAACCAAAGCGGTGAGTAACTAATTAAATAGACGTGTCAATGTAATTTCCTTGTCCTTAGAGCTGTTTATTCAGGTACATGCATTATCTAAACATTTTCACTCACTACATAATTAATAGCAAATTCAGCTGTCTCGCTTTTAATTTTACCTAGTGATACAGTTGGTCGGTCTAGAATTTTACGCTCGGAGAATCGGTTTCATGACTTACGTTACTGCGATCAATGCGGTGGTGATATAGAGGAAAAGACTTAGTTTTAAGAAAATTACTCCGAGCTACTCTGGGATACATCATAAACGGTTTACTTCAGCAGTTGATCAGCATGATAGCTTGTACGTCTACTGCCATAAAATTAAGATAACGACCAGGAAGATGATATGTTTGACTTCGTGACAATTGTCAGTAGGTTTTGGCGTTGTCGCTTCTGGCGTATTTCTCATCGATATTTGATTCTAGATATCGACCTTATCGAGCTTCACTCACTCATTCACGCTACAGTCACCTGGTTTGCAAAGAAGAGGAAGTCAAATTTCAAGATGACCAATTTTACTTCACATCTAAACCAAGAGACAATCAAGTTATCGACTTGCTCACTGAATATGGAAGACAGCAAGGGAACCAAATATATATTTAATCCTTATTTTTTTGTTTCAGTGAATGTGATTCTTTCCATTACCTCATTGTCTGGAAATATCCTCATCCTCGCTGCTCTTCCGAAAGTTTTATCCCTTCATCCGCCATCGAAACTTTTGTTTCAGTGTCTATCGTGTACAGATCTCTTTGTCGGACTTCTTTCTCAACCGCTATTTATTACTTATCTCGCGACCATCTCTAACAAGAACTGGAGCATTTGTGGAGTAACCGAAAGTTTAACGCATATTTCAAGTGCTATACTGTGTGGAGAATCTATCAACACGTTGACCGCAATAAGTGTGGACAGACTTCTCGCTCTGTTGCAGGTTGTTAATTATAAACGCGTTCGTTTATTCGTGATAATTTCGTGGAGTGCGAGCTTCTCATTTGCCTTAACCTACTTGTGGAACAAACGCTTCTTCTTTCTCCTCTGTTCCATATGGATTGCAACGTGTCTGGCCATCTCGACCAGTTGCTACGCGAGGATCTATGTTACCCTTTACCGCCAACGAGTGCAAGTGCAAAACGCCATTCAACGAGGTCCTACTGGGGGATTCTTAATGAACATTGCAAGATACCAAAAGACGGTTTCCAGTGCACTGTGGGTACATTTAACAATGATAGTATGTTATCTACCATATACCATTGCGGCTGCAGTAAGTACGATACGTGGAAAGTCCTCGTCTAATATCATTGCCTGGAATATTGCTGCAATACTAGTTTTATTCAACTCTTCTCTAAACCCAGCTCTTTACTGTTGGAAGATAAGAGAAGTGAGACACGCAGTAAAGGAGGCAATTGGGCAATATATTTGTTCAGTTTGGGCGGCACAATCAAACTCACTTTAGTGTCTGCATGAGAGCGCGCGCGCGATTCGTTTTCGTCGTTTCTGTCAAGATATTGACTCGTTTGACATATTAATACAACGGTGGGAATAGGTAAAACCAGGAATCACGGGCAAACTGTAGACCGGCTTCGACGTTAAAGGAACTGTAATACACAGCCATGATTTGAGGCTACATAATCATAATCTTAATAATAATAATAATAATAATAATAATAATAATAAATTATGGGTTCTACGCTCGGAGAACACTTGAAACAAGCAACTTTTAGCGCGTCAATTACTAGCTGATAACATAGCGGGTTTTTTCTTTTCACTTAAGGGCGTCACGTTTTTATTCTAGGTAGGTTTGACGTCTGAAACGTTAAAGGCGACTGATAAGAGCGCCGTTTAGACGCTCTTAAAAGAAGACGTTAAAGTAGACATACGTTAAAAGCGTCTTCCTTATTGGCCGTTTTCACGCTACAGACGTTAAAGTTGTCTGGATATCTTAAACGTCTAATACGTTAAAAGCGTCTAGTATAAAACGAGACGCATTTACGTACACGGCCTAACAGAAGGAACAATATTTTTAATAACAAATACTGGGTTCTATATTAGGAGAACACTGGAAACAAGCAACTTTTAGTGCGTCAATTTCTAACTGATAACATAGCGGGTCTTTTCTTTTCTCTTAAGGGTGTCACGTTTTTATTCTAGACAGGTTTAACGTCTCAAACGTTAAAGGCGACTGGTAAGAGCGTCGTTTAGACGGTCTTAAAGGAAGACGTTAAAGTAGACAGACGTTAAAAGCGTCTTCCTTATATTCCGTTTTTACACTGGACGTTAGAGCCGTCTTGGGACAGCTTTAACGTCCGAGACGACATTAACGTCCGTAGCATAAAAACGGCCATTTTCCGTTTTTACACTAGACGTTAAAGTCGTCTTGGGACAGGCGGTTTTAACGTCCGAGACGACATTAACGTCCCTAGCATAAAAACGGCCAATAAAAAGATCTCTTGGCGACCTCAAGGTTGACTTTTGGAAGATGAATGTCATTACAGCGTCTAAATGTCGTAAATGTATGTACAGAGGTATTTAAATTAAAACCATTATTCAGATAAGGCGGTACCGAACCATCGAAGCACTTTCTAGCTAACAAGACAATATGAAGTTTTCGTCTATTAATCAAGGGTACTAGACCCAAAGTAGCATTCAGCTCTTTTGCATCGAGACCAGAATTTGGAAAAATTATCTTCGCAGCTCTATGCTGTAAGCTCTCGAGTATATCACAGTTAACTTAACCACAGCCGTGCCAGGCCACATCATAGTAATCAAAAATAGCCTGGGTAAAATCATCGTCTTGCAAAAGGCGTTCAGCAGCAGCCATGGGAATAGGAATTCTCAATCGCCTAAAAACACCGAATTTCCTGAGACCTTTTTGACCACGTGCTCAATATGCTTGTTAAAACTCAAGTGCTCATCAATTACAACGCCAAGATATTTCAAAGATTCAGATTTTGTCGAAGAAGATCCATCGCAGGATAAGCTTATACTCTCCCGGCTCCCGCTTAAGCCGTTGGTGTGAACCATAATTACAAATTCAGTCTTCAGAAAAAGCTTGTTTTCTTGCATTCACGAAGAAATACGGTTAAATTGATATCATTGTTGAGTCTTGCTTCTAACTCAATAGCAGTTTTTGCGGTGAAAAACAACACTGTATCGTCTTCATAAAGCAGAACTTTCGAGAAGCAAATGCAGGAGGGCATGTCGTTTATGTACAATATAAAGAGCAGGGGCCCCAAAATTGATCCTTGAGGGATGCCAGAAGCTATATCCAGGGACGTGGAGAGAGCTTTGTCGACTTCTATGCGTTGGGAACGGCCTATCAACAGATCCGGATTAGGAAACAGTCTCATTAGTCTGCGACCAAGCTCACTCAGTTTAGAGAGTACAGGTACGAACAACGAAGCCTAAGAAATGTGCACTTTCTTGGCGCTTCCCTACTAGACAGTTTCTTTCTTCCTCCAGTAACGGGTAGGAAAAGGGAATCCGATGTTGAATTTCAAAAAGGTATATGCATCTACAACTGTTTTATGGATGTAGTGACAAATTGTAGTATACTGTTACTAAGAGAAATCATCGTAATTTTTTAAATGTAAAATAGAAGAACAAACAGTAGAACAAACGACTTTTTCAAAAACTGAATATGTATTCTGTTTTTTTCAAACGTTATTAGGGCACTCATGTGCACATTACTAGACATTACCTACAAACTACAGCCTTCTCTGCAGCTATTTATATAAAAAAAAATATATCAACACTACTTACTATGCTACGGCTACAAATGCTAACCAGTGAATGCTAACAATTTGCGTATCACTAAAACAAGTATGTACTGTACAATGATGTTCTTGGATCACAGAGAAAAAGCAAAAACAATTACAGCACTCTTTTAGGCTTTAGGCTTTTTATTTAAACACGGTAAATCTATCAGATAAAATAATAATAATAAAAATTACAATCTACTTTACTCTATATAAGTATGATCTAAAAATTTAAATTCATTAGTATGACCAAGTTGAACACGATAGAACTGAGGTATAAGGACTTCCATAACGAAACTTCTTAAAGTGAGTAAGGTACTGATAATCCGCAACTGATCAGCAGGATCTCTGGTGTCTCGTCACTGTCTTCTACCAGTGTGCCCCGAGTCTGAATCCTGAACCCGCATCCTAAGTGGGTTGAGCATGTTTTTGGAGGGGGGTGAATAGGGTTTATGCAAATTCGCCTATCTGTACCTTTTTGTCAGCAAATCCTTAAATATTTTTTGTTCAAAACCCACACCACAATCACTTCCAGAAAGAAAGTGTAAAAGTTCAAAAATATACTGGTAAATGTGAATGCCATTTTTATTTTCGCAATTAATAAAGACAACATGCTTGACGACTAAATCACAGTACAATTCCAATAACAGTCTCATACATGAGTTTAAATAAGCTTTGGTCAAAAACGAAATAATTTGGATGAACTCATTACCATACTGACTAACGCTGAAGAAAGATCTTTGATCCAAATTTCGTTTAGCACCCTAGATCTGAACATCAAGGCAGGCACAATCCGAAATCCACTCCAAAATTCACGGCTGATCCACGATCCCCGGCGTTTTCGAAATCCGCGAATCCGCTCGATTTACCGCAAAAAAAAAGAACGAAATCCATGTACTTTTTAAGGCCAATCAGTCGATCCAAAAACCTATTCACCCCAACTCTTGTTGGTTCCTGTCCACTAATTAACTAAAAACAAGAAGAACAAAAACGCCTTACTGTCGTTTTTACTGCTTGTCTCACTTCTCTTATCCTCCAAAAGTAAATAACTGGGTTCAGGGAAGAATTCAGATAAAGCAGAGAAGTTGTGCTTCCTTCTGCGATAACAATAGACGGGCTCTGATCGTGTGTAGTTCGTACAACCTGCACTATAGCGAAAGGAAGATAAGACGCAATCAATGTAAAATAAATCCACAGCGAATTAGACACTGTCTTGTTATAAGTGGCCAAGTGAGCTCTAGTAGAGTTGTTCATTTGTCCTGGTCTAGACTGCTGAGATACCCGAATCTGCCGATAACGCAGAGTAAAATAAATTTTCATGTAACAAAACGTTGATGCTGCGAGACATAGCAGTACAATCACGCAAAGGGTTATCATGAAGACATGTATGTTCCAAAAGAACAACATGGCGAAAGAAGGGAACACCAACCACGAGGCGACAATAATTCCACATACTCGCGCGAAAGTTACAATTTGTCTGTATCTCAGGTCCAACAGCAGAGCGAGAAGTCTGTCCACACTTATTGCTGTCAGTGTGAAAATAGAAATGCCACACAATATAGCACTCGAAATTTGTACCACACCTTCAGTTATTTGACAAATGCTCAAGCGTTTTCTGACGATTAAGAGAAGGTGCATAACAAAACATGGCTGTGAAATGAGACCAACGGCGAGATCAGTCGATGCCAGAGAGCGAAATAACAGCTTCGATGGTAAATGAAGCCGGCGGAAATCCTCCTGAAGGGCAATCAAAATGTTTCCAAATGCGGCAGTAATACACAAAGCGATATTGATAGATATGGCAATATAAGCAATCCAGACTAGGCTTAGATCATGCAGAGCTTCAGAGCTCGTAGCACACGGGGATAGTTGCTTTGTTCCAAAACTTGAATTGCCCATTTTAAATGACAACGTTCTCGAGCCGAGAAATAAGTGTTGTTTGTAACACGAAAACAACCCGTTATCCTATTTCAAATTAACTGTCAACCGATTGAAATTAAAATTGCCGGAAGAAAGTGACACATTACTAAAATACAATATCTGTAATTTGCATGATAAATTTATTTCCTAGAAAATAAATGGCTGAAAGCCGAGTTTGTTTAAACTGCGTAAAATGTATGTGATCTTTTAAATATTGTTGGTTGAGATAAACCTAGGACAAATCTACAAAGGCAAATAAGGACAACGGTTCCGATTGGCTAAATTAAACACAAGAAAAGCAGTTTTCATTGTCCAAGTAAAACCGTTTAAGCTATTCAGTTTATATCAGTAATTAGGTTGTGAAATTACGTCCCGTAGTCATGGCGAAATCTTGAAGAACATTTCAATGTAGAATGACTGTCATTAAACTTTCCATTGGCCCAGACGTTTCGCGTCAGAGATTTGTAAATATGCCGAATGGATAGGAAAATTATTTTCGAAACAGCTGCCGAATGCATTTAACATTTCATAACGTCACTAACGAACAAGAAAAACTGACTGATGTTTCCCCAAGTTTGATGATACTACTTCCAAACGATAACAAATTTACACAAAATAATTAATAAATAAATGAATAAAGAAATTAGTTAATTAATGTTTCTTCATTGTTCAAAAGATAAAATTACCTATCTTATGTTGCATTAAAATCTAACAACGATAGTGGGCTATTTACATAAGTATGCCTCTAAAAGCCATTAATCCTAAAAGTTCAATTGAATTAAGGTCATTCCCCAGTTTTGCATTGCGCATCCTTACTGCGCATAATTTATGGCGTCATTAGCGCGAGCTCGTGCACACGTGCATTGAAAAACATGGCGGATTTGCCTTGATAGTGAGATCTGTGTGTTGAAAAATGGCTTTAGCTCATCAACGAGCACGGGGACTCCATATTTTTTTTAATTCTTTGTAATCAACTAATCAACAGCTTTGTGTGAGAAAAGACTCGTCTGATTTCTATTGCTGAAAATTGAATAAATAAGGAAAATAGCGGATAAACTGTGGTCTTTGTATTTGCCGTTTGGTAACCATGTCGAGAAATTTGGTTCAAATTTTAATCAAGGATTCAGCTTTCTGTCTAATTCAAACCTAAAATGTTTGTTTTTGTCCGACATAATGTATTGACTGTAGTTTAATGCATGT
>Ga0126343_10001467_pt1 | contig 11123 bp, 6 predicted proteins | sample Cyp2metagenome_FD_92531 | JGI IMG/M metagenome (GOLD analysis project Ga0126343, IMG submission 92531) | Coral microbial communities from Lord Howe Island, Old Settlement Bay, Australia - Cyphastrea 2 metagenome | ecosystem: Host-associated > Invertebrates > Cnidaria > Coral ... | reverse complement strand
TGTTTTCACCTGAGAACCTGGGTCCGAGTCCTTCACTTCCGGTTTCGTGACGTCATGCCCGATCCTATGACGTCACTTCCGCCCAACCTCGTTCCCATGTCGACCGCGCGGGACTAGACCCCACTCTGCCTCGTTCCCATGTCCACTCGGGTCCAGATCCCCACAAACGCGGCCAAAATCAGGGGGTGTCACGTGACCCATATCCGACTCTGCCATTGGTCCATTCAAATTTTCCTGCACGCTGATTGGTCAGGGTGCTATACCGGGACTATATACTACTCATGGAAAGTGCGCGCGTACGGTGTTTACGTTTATTTATTTTTGTATCAGAAAACTCACTCGCTCGCTACGCTCACTCGTTCGTTTTCTGATACAAAAACAAAGAGTGCGTAAATACCGTACAGAGCACTTTCCATGAACTAATCTATATATACTAAACGCATCAGTTGATTGTCTTTGGATTGTAATGCTTGACCATCGTCTGGAAGTGCTACAGTTCGACATGTATGGGCATATCTGTGTCCACAATATTCCTTTATACTTTTCAGTTGTAAGATCATTCCTGTATGTCGAGGAGACGACAGATGTCAAGCTTACTAACCAAGCTCTAGCGGTGTGAATTTAGCGTCACATGATGAGTTTTTCGACCAATCCAAATGTTCAGTTGGTATATTCACCTCTGGAACTTGTACCAAAAGCTATTAAAATATCCAGATTTTCCCATAAATAGTCTTTAAAATACTCATCACTCCACTTAAGATAGGGCGCAAATTTCGTAGGTTTCTGGCAAATAGACATACAAAGAAATAAGTCAGAATTTTTAGATGTAATATAATTTCCCATTTTTTATTTCGAAATTATCATTGATGCGATTGACAATTATGACTTATTTTGGTATTAAACAATCCATTAGAGCTAAATAATACTTGGCTTCACACTAGAGCTAGTAAGAATAATCTAAGTGCACTTGGAACCTACTTTGAGCGTTAAGGGGTAAAAAGTTCTTACTTTACTTAGTGACCATGGAAACGTTCATAGATCAAAGAAGCCGAAGTGCGCTGCCAAGTATGATCAACACAGCACTTGAGAACACACCTGACCAATAGGAAATGGAAGCCAACTGAAAGGGATATGCGGCGTTGCTACAATTCTTGATGAACAGACAGATAGTAGCAAACAACTTGCTTGAATTTCATTTTCACAGACAGCCTAAACCATGACTTTTCATATCATACGACAACAAATGCTCTTCTGCAAATATACTAAACAGCTGCTGCTTCAAGTTTCAACCAAGTCATTTCTTGGCACACAAACAATTGTGCTGAGCATTGGACGAGTCACACGGAAATGCATTTTTTTTTTTCTCGGTTAGCTAGAGCCCTACAGCAATTCCTTTGCCGAAAACCGCGTTGTTGAGCCATTCTAGAGAAATACAGAAGATGTCGTTTGATTCTTTGTGACGTGTTGCTGCTATTGCTGTGTTGCTCTTAAGCACTATATGCATTTCTTCTCGATTTTACTGCCGAACAATCGCATTTGTGATATGTATAGCTGATTTTAGTGCGAAAATGTTTGCAAGTGATAAACTTTGTCATCAGGTGTGAAGCCAAGTTTTCCAAAGTGCGACTTGAGATTTTCAAGTGCACTTCAGTCAAGTGCTTACTTGAGACTAACTTAGCTCCCAGTGTGAAGCCACTAGATCGCAAAGGTTATGGAGGGTAAAGCAGCTGTTTTCTTCCAATTTCCTGCTCGTTTACTGTCTTAAATGAGGATATGTTGAATTTGATACAAAAACTCGGCATGGATGATCAATGCGCTATAAATCATTAGAAATTAGTATGGGTAATCATATTGTTTCGAGCTCAAAATGGAATTAATTTGCATTTCAAAAAGCTGAAATTGCACACGCCGAAGAGGCTCGTGCAATTTCAGCTTTTTGACTGAAACTCAGAAGTGCAAGTTAATTCCAAATTGAACGAGAAAAACGGTATGATCACTTATCAATAATATGAACATGAAAAAATTCGCGTGGAAGAAGTGCCGTAATATCTATCTATCTTATCCATTTTTTTTTTCTCATTCGAGAAAACTCTTTTTAAAATTTGTGCACAAAATTTTCGTCATCATTTACGTGATATCATTGGCTTAAAAAATTCCCATTGTATTTCAGCCAATCATAATCCAGAATTAAGATGTGTAATTTGCACTGGTGTTCAACTTTTTGCACCGGTGTTCCACTTTTTTGTTACACTTGAACTGCACTGCCCCCAGCCAATCAAAATCGATTAATTTTTTCATGTAGGTTATTATTACTGAAACGGTCTACTTTATAAGCAAGCAACTTTCATACCACATGATAGCACGAAAGTTATACATTTAAGCATCATTATCTACTTTCAATAATTCCGTATCGATCTTGCCTTTGTTTGTTTGTTTGTTTGTTTTTTCACACAATTAGAAACTAATTAAAAAAAGAAACATTCTGATGACAAATTCAATAAGGCAGATTAACTCAAGACACGTCATATGACGCCATCGACTACAACAAATATTGTCTTGAAGAAAAATGTTAAAGCTATTAGTCACCAAAAACATGCTACCTTCAAGGTTTTCTACGAAAACAAAAATACAAAATTCCGCCATCTCTGCTAGCTAAATCAACTAAATTGTGTATGAAACAGCTTGTAAATTCATTTTCTAGCTGTCTTATCGAGACAATCGTCAATTTAATGCTCGTGACATCATCGAAGTGCTGATCTAATTGTAATCAGCAACAGCATTTGGAATGCCTACTTCTTGAATGGGAGCAGGCTCACCCCAGAAGCCGGTCTTTCGGTACAGAATACTTTCTTCTTTCATCTCCATCCCTTGTAATTCATATTTGTCAGGTCTTGTGAATGCAATTACTTCTGTTTGCATTCCATCCCCAGAATCCCTGATTGCCATTTTTTTCCTTTGCTGGCAATAGCAAACCAGGAAGAAAGTGAGGAGAGCAAGAACAACAACAACACCACAGGAGACACCTATGACCAGTAGAATGGAGATCTTTTCTTTGTCTTCTTTAGTTGATTCTAAACGAGGAAAGCAAAATTACCAAGGAAAGAACAAGAAAGTCTCTTTTGACCTGTTTGATCGAATGCAACTGCATTTTTAATAATCAGCGAACAAGAGTATCATAAAACAGTGTTTGTGCTATAGGAAATGATGATGACGGTTTATACTATATATTCGTATCAGTGGAGCCAACAGGAGCTCCATATTCATATAGGAAAGAAAAGTAAACCCATTAGTTGATTTTCTCATGTTTATCATGGCTAGCGGTATGGCTCGTGGGCGCGTACGCACGAAGGTGACGGCGACGACGACGACGACGGAGTCGCGCAACATGACGCCCATGCTTCAAATAATAGGTTGACAGAGAGAAGCAGCCTGGGTTTACAGTGCACTTCTTTGATATTGGACATCCATGTTATGATCAATTAACACCTGTCAAAACAAGTTACCCGCTGACCAGTTTCATGTGAACATATTGCGGTCTCAAGTATTGGATTGCGGGCTCATGTTAGGTTAAAAATTTTCATAAAACCTCTCCGCAAAGTTGCACAACTGAAAGCAAAATTCGACCTTTTCCTGGGTTAGCGGGCTCTGAACAAGCTCTTGATTGTTAGACCATACCTTCAACCTCTTGCTCAATTTTTAATGAATCCGGATATACGTTCAGAGAGCCCATTTTGCCATCCTCTACCTCCTTTTTCAACGGGGCCAATGCAACGTTGTCCTCCACCTTAGTTTTGAAGAAGAGCTTGAAATTTACTTTGACGCTTCCAGGCCTAAAAAGAGAACAGTCAAGATTATTGAACAAGCCTTAATCAATTGAAAGTTGATCAATTACATGTGTAAGTGCTTTACGGGATGGTCAAACGTCACATAATGCTTACTTGAATGATATGATTTTTACTCTGAGGAACATTTTATCTTGAGAATACGCTCTCCGGATCTGCAATTTTAAGCGATAAAGTTAATTACATATTGACACCACAACGATAGATTTGTTGTTGTTGTTGTTGTCTTCTTTCACGATTAAACTTTTCTTGATTTTCTTTCTTTGTTGCTTCTTTTATCTTACGGTACCGCTTAATTAATTCATATGGGCCCTTCAAATAATAAAATCAGTCACAGAAACTGGTTCCGTCCCTTTTAAAATGAATCTAGCCACTCATTTCAAGAAAAAAGATTAATTTTTGACGAGCACCGAGAAAAGTTGTACTCATGAATACATATATATATATATTTACCACACGTTTTTTGCAGAGGTAAATACGTATATAACAGGGACATGCATACGAGAAGAAATCACACTGCATCAAGACCAAGTAAAACCGTGCCGTTAGATTAATATTTTTTGCAAGAGCTTTCGGTGAACAAACCGATACCGCTGTACCTTTAATAAACCTTTTAGAACTGCTCACAGTGAACAATGTCTACCGTTTGCATACATTAAGATTTACTCACTTGTGGTATAAGAACCTTCTTCCAAACGTTTTCCACGATTTCTTCCAGTACGCTAGTAGTTTACATACTTACAATAGTAGATACGCCGCGAGACAAAATCTCTACAAATCACGAGTCAGAACAAACACTGGGAAACAAACGATATCCTACAGTATGGCTTCCACCTTTTGGCATAGTATTCCGTCTCATGTGAGAACTCTTAATGTGTACCAATTTTCTAAACAAATTCTCTTCTCTGCACAACTCAAAAATTCCGTGAAATATCTAGCATTTTGAACATTTAACTCCTTCGAATATCCACTGCTCATATGGTTTGGTCTGTCTCCTTGTCTTTGCACTTTATTTACTCTTCCCTTTCAATCCTTAATATTTTTTTGTTTTGCTCGCAAAAGGCAGGGGAATAACTCGAAAACCGCAAGGTTCTTTTATCCTCCTGGCTCAACTTTAAGCACATGTATTTCTTAAGTTACTGTAGTTTTGTCACTTGCTATGTAAACATGCCTATTAGTGTTTAGAGTAAATAAGGTATTGTTGTTGTTGTTGTTGTTATTGTTGTCATGGTGCTAAAATACATGTGGCATTGGATTCCCAGAACACTAAAAAACGTCTCAGGTAAAAACTAACAAAACACGTCTAAATGGAAAAAGCTGTACTCATGAAAACATATGTATATTGACCACACGTTTTTGCAGAGGTAAATACGTATATAACAGGGAAATGCACCCGAGAAGAAATCCATGCCTTTACCGTTGAAGCACACTGCATCAAGGTGCTAAACTAGATGTGGCATTGAATTCCGAAAACACTCAATAACGTCTCAGGTAAAAAATAACAAAAACACCTCTAAAGGAGAGCCTGTCAAAATGATAACACGAAAAATATGTAACAGGATGCACGCATATACAGTTCTTTTGTTCTGATCTCATGTATTCATGTTTTCCCGTTAAAGATGACACAGAAGCTCATTAAATTATTGATTTCCAATTCCCATGTTCCCTCTGTTGGACTTTTGACTGAACTCAATAGAAACAAATGAATGTGACATTGCACGATAAATGTCTTATGACATGATCGAGATCTGTCCTCAGTGAGCAGTTTAGCAGTCGTACATTGTGTATATCAATATATCGTACCTCGTTTACAAGAAGATCGGACAACAATTTAAAGGCTTCACTGTTTTTTTGCTCTAGCTCATTGTCCCAGAGCGTTTGGATACGTAACTCAATGAGAAGCTCTGGAAGGAAAAATACATACCAATACTTGTCAAAATAAGATATCAAAAAATAAACAATACTAACAATAACAATAACAATTACAGTTCTAATAACAATGACAATGGCAATGACAATGACAATGACAATGACAATGACAATGACAATGACAATGACAATGACAATGACAATGACAAAGACAATGACAATGACAATGACAATGACAATGACAATGACAATGACAATGACAATGACAATGACAATGACAATGACAATGACAATGACAATGACAACGATAATGATAATAATAATAATAATAATAATAAGTCTTCTTATCAAATCGCTGTGTCTCACAAGGACCGGGAACTGCCGAATTCACTGATTGGCTGAGATCGCTATTGAAAGCGGTCTAGATTTTCCCATCTAGACCGGCATAAAAGTTGCAAACAAAAATGTAAAATCATTGACTATTTCTTCTAATAATGTTTGCTTATGGCAATGCCAAAACTTTTTATTAGGAGAGAAAAGAAAAGTAAAGACGACGAGCAAACGTCGGCAGAATTGAGGTCAGTTTATCGCCGATCGCAAGCAAAATGTCGGCTTGTACAAACCAGTTACATTAAACGAATTAAAGGCGGAGGGCGTGTTCAGCAACAAGGAACCCCGAATGAGTAACTCTGTGTGTGTATTTGTATATTTATTACTGATTTGTGCTTAATTTGTCTTTACCATTTGTCCTTTCTGAAACTCATTACTATGACTGTATCTCTTGCTTATGCACTAGTTTAAATAACAGTCTGTGTGAAAGTTGTGTACTTAAAATTCTTGTTTTTGTTCTGTTACGATTCCTAAAACAGCAACCAGGGCTGGGATCCGGATCATTAAAAAGGTAATATATGACATGTACAGAGAAGCGTTAGTATGTAGAAAAAAAAAAAGCAAAACAGAAACAAAAACAAAACAAACAAACAAACAAACAAAAACAGTAATCAAGCTAAGATTAACATATACAGTCTGAACTCAATGAATACACGTATGATTATAACACTTTCGCAACCTGTCTCTGATTGTTCGGTTGTTGGAAGGACTGTGATAGTTGATGTATACATGGTCTTCTCATCCGGGGAACCAGGAGACGTGTGTAAAACTGCAACAAAGGTTTAAAATCATACACTTTAATCTAGCTACACTTGAGCAAATGATAGTGTCTGGTAACGTCTTTGTCAATTGCGAGAGAATCATCTGGGCATGATTCTACTTTCTGCTCATAGTCGCTGACTAAAAGCAAAAAAAAAAAAAAAAATAGAAAGAAATTCAATTTTGCGCTCTTGGCATCCCTGCCGTTTTTCCTAGGGAAAAGCGCATTTTTGCGTTACAAGTTGTCACTGCCAAGAATCAAGAAGAACGTGAGCAGCAAGCCAATAACCAAATTATGAAATAAGAATCAACTTTTATTTTAATTTTCATGCTTTTGTTAATCTTGGGTGGTAGTAAGATAAATACCGAGTTCTGGGCGTGATGAAGACTTTCTGAAAAGTTATTCGATTTGTTGTTTATTACCTCTCGCAACTTCGTCGCTCGCTCGGCCGCTTCTCGACCTTAAAAACGGCCGCTTCGCAGCCCAACATATTCTACCTTGTAATTCATGAGGTCTAATTTTGGGGCTGGATTTATTTTATATATCGGCTACTGAGTCCCGGGCGGCTAGTCAATAAACGCGAGGACACCTTGAAACAGACTCAATAATCACTTGGTCGCGCAAATGAGCTCCATGACGTCACACATACATCTAGTTTCGTTTCCACTCCCAACCCGGTCATTTCTGGTTCGTTTTCGTGAAGTTCTCGGAAATCGTCGGATTTTCGTATCTTAAGCGCCGCAGGTCGCAAAAAACTTATTTTTAAGAGTTAATTCTGCTTCATGTTGGCATAACTGACTTTTTCATAAAGGTTTCTCGGCAAAAGAAAAATTGATCCACTTACGTTGCATTCGACCTTTAATAGAAATTTCATTGAACTTAAATGCATAATGCATAAGGATGAGAATGGATTACCTAATTGTAACAGATGTATTTTTTGTGAGTGTGTATGTGTGTTTTGGGGACATTTTGTTGTGTTTTTGGACAAACTAGCACCTCATCAAGTTGGCGGAGGGAGAGGGAATGGGGAATGCTCCCATTTACTTCAGGCTTCTGAAACGGGGATGTGCACCAGCTTAATGGGCCACGTGGCTCGTATAAAGTTTAATTTACTCTTATTGAAGCTTCCATTCATTACACTATAAAAGTTAACGTTAGAAAACAAGGACGTTTCGACCGTTCGACGGTCATTCTCAAGTTGAAAAGTAAAAAATTTTGGAATGTGCTAAAATATATACAAACGATTATAAAAATGCTGATAAGATACTGACTAAAGCTCTAAAATATTTACATAGAAACAACGCACACAGAAAAATCTTCTCGTTTGCTGATGACCTTCATGAGATGAAACTCGATGAACAGGACATTTTAGTGTCATATGATGTTTCGTCTCTCTTCACGAACGTACTAGTAGATGAAACAATCGATATCCTAGTGGAGAAAGCTTTCAAAGACGATTGGTTCAATAAAGAATATGACCTTAACATCACAAAAACTGACATTATAGAGCTGTTGGAGATTGCTACGAAAAACCGGCACTTTCAATTCGAAGGAAATTTGTATGAGCAAGTGGATGGGGTTGCCATGGGCTCTCCCCTAGGACCACTGATGGCAAATGCGTTTATGTGCAATGTTGAAGGAAAACTGAAAAACCAAAACAAGATGCTTGCTTTCTATAAGCGATGTGTTGACGACACTCGCAGCAAAATTAATGTCCGATGTTTCATCTGCCTCTATGTTCTTGTTAACACTGAATGAAATACACCCGTCACTCAGCTTCACAATGGAACTCGAACACAACGGCAAGCTTCCCTTTCTCGGTATGAGGATCATCAGAAATGGTCCACGACTAGATACGAAGGTCTACGTGAAACCAACCGATACTGGGCTTTTATTGCACTACCAAAGCCATGTTGAGGTCAAGTATAATCATTCTCTACTGAAGACAATGTTAAACCGTGCTTTCAAACTCTCATCGAATTGGCAGTTCTTCCATCAAGAATGCGAACGTCTTAAAATGTTTTTTTCTCGCCTGCATTATCCTGAAACTCTCATGGAGAACACCATTAGAAATTTTATCGAAATGAGAGTTACTGAGAATGTGTGTTCTGAACAGCAAGTATCCGATGAACAAGATGCCCCCATCAGAATTGTGTTACCGTTCAAAGATCAGAAATGGGCAAATGCGGTAAGGAACCAACTCAGCGATCTCAGTCGAAAGATTAATGCCGTCGTCCAGCCTGTTTATGTAAGTAAAGGATCAAACGACACTTCAAGCCGAAGGAACATAAACCTCCAATTGTAAATCAACAAAACGATGTCTATTATTACAAGTGTGGTCTGTGTGATACAGACTATGTCGGCTTCACGAGTGGACACCTACGTACATCAACGTGTGGAGGAACATAAGTGATCAACAATCGGCTACCACGTAAAGGACGAGCTCGGAGGGGATCCGGAGTCCATCGGAAACAACTTCGAGATTTTAAAGAAGTGTCTGAGTAAACTTGACTGCTTGATTTTTGAAATGTTTTTTATTCGCAAACTTATAATAAACGAAAACTGAACAAACAGGCTGGATCTACGCGAAGTTATTTACTTAGCGTTTTTTTACTATTCACGCCGCAATTTTTTTGTGTGCTTTGTTTCTATGTAAATATTTTAGTGTTTTAGTCAGTATCTTATTAGCATTTTTATAATCGTTTGTACATAGTTTAGCGCATGCAAAAATTTTTACTTTTCAACTTGAGAATGACTGTCGAACGGTCGAAACGTCGTTGTTTTGTAACGTTAACTTTAAAAGTGAAATCCGTTTCAAAAACACTTATTGATTCCATTTATTAGTTTCGACAATAGATTTAATGTTTTAATTCTTAATCGAATCTGTAATTGCTACAACACAAATACTGCAGCAACAAGGACATACCAGTCTCACAATGATCTCCAGTAAACCCGACCAAGCAGTTACACGAATAATTGTTCAAACCATCAACGCAGGAACCACCATTGCCGCATTGGTGGCTAACGCACTCGTCAACATCTGTTAATAGAAAATCAATCAAAGGAATATAAAAATATGAAATTTGCACTTGTAAAAGCTAGCCATTGGGTTTCTACCAGAGCTAGTCACCGCGTATAACACCATCATCAACAACAAAGAATTCCCCAAAGAAGTGAAAAGGAAAATTTTACGCTCCAGTTACATACACAGCTTACCTTCTCTTAAAAGTAAGAGACAGATAAACTATATGTCTATCTGAGAGATAAACTATGTTTATATGAGAGATGAACTACGTTTATCTGAGAAACAAGGACTTCCAGCGATAACATCATTGTCACCTAGCGACATAGCCGATTTAGGCTCAACAAATAAATAGTTTTAGCTCATGTTCCAACCCGCAATGGCAATCTCCCATTGGCCTCAACTGGGCAGTGCGGCATTTTGTTGTGTTCATGAGGAAGCTCTTTAATCTTTCGGGAACTCTTTCCACACAATTATATGAATGCATTTGATGCTAGGGGGAAACCTTGTGATGGGCCTTGCAATTAACTAGCGCCTCATCAAGAGTTGGTTGGGGTTGAACTAAACCTATTTGCTTCATGCTATTGAAACGGGGATGTGCACCAGCCTGATAGGCCTCTTGACTCGTATTAAGATTTATTTCCCCTTATTGAAGCTTCCATTCATTAGTTTCGATTAATTAAAGTGATGTGATTGAAATGATTGATTTAAGTGAAGTGATTGTAAAGGCAAAAGATTTAATATTCTAAATCTTAATGGAATCTGCAATTGCTACAATACAAATACGGCAGCAGCAAAGGCATACCAGTCTCACAATGATCTCCAGTAAACCCGACCAAGCAGTTACACGAATAATGGTTCACACCATCAACGCAGGAACCACCATTGCCGCATTGGTGGCTAGCGCACTCGTCAACATCTGTTAACAAAGAAATATTAAAATGTGAAATTTGCACATGTAAAAGCTAGTCATTGGGTTTCTACCAGAGCAAGTCACCGAGTATACCATCACCATCACCAGCGAAAAATTCCCCTAAGCAGTCAGAGGGAATGTTTTACCCTCCAATCACATACACAGTTTACGCACCTTCTCTTAAACTTAAGAGACAGATAATATATTATATATATATATATGTCTGGATTTATGAAAACCGTGCTAAAGACTGCAGACACTAAAATAGCAGGCATGTTTTTGGGAAATCGGTCAGATAGTGTACATAAATATAACCATGTAGTACTG
>Ga0126343_10001466_pt1 | contig 11124 bp, 7 predicted proteins | sample Cyp2metagenome_FD_92531 | JGI IMG/M metagenome (GOLD analysis project Ga0126343, IMG submission 92531) | Coral microbial communities from Lord Howe Island, Old Settlement Bay, Australia - Cyphastrea 2 metagenome | ecosystem: Host-associated > Invertebrates > Cnidaria > Coral ... | reverse complement strand
GGGGGGGGGTGGTCAAACTATGAAAGGCAACAACAGGAGAATTGCTAAATATCATCATTCATTATCATTTCGGACAGACATTAAATGGTGAAAGTTTGAAGGAAATCGGCTGACCCCCATCTTTCACCTCTGCCTGGTTTTCTCAGACAATGACTTTTAACCCAGTTAGGCCAGTTAACCGTACGCGAAATGTTTAAAAGGGGAAAAGACAACCCGCCTGCAAGGGTAACCCTAGCATGCAGATATAAACCCCCCTACCTGGGTAACCCTAGACGCCTTGTAAGCAGGACGAAGGAAAAAATTAGTGCTAGAGTAACCTGCCTGCTAAGGGTATGTCCTTGTAAACAGGGCCTTAGATTGTGGACTACAAGAACTGTTTAAAACTACTGGGTGAGCCATTAATAATAAAAGTTTGTTTAACTTATTGGATAATGCCAAAAATTAATTGGCCAGCATAAGTAACTTGTACTTTGGTAAATTATATTCCACACTTGCGGTATCAGCAAGTCTAATGCAATACCGATGATCTACTCAACATTTGGAGCGAATGAATTCAATAACAACAAAACCACCTAATATCACAACACCTGAGTATCAAGCGAAAGATGACAGAAATGTACAGCGAATACGTTTACGTTTATTCCAAGAATTGCATTTAGGAGCCACAAATCACATTGTCTTCAGTGCGGATCAAGTCCTATATGCAGAAACAGACTTAACTGAACTTTCGATAGATCAACGAATCAACTACATTTTCACTCTGTTTTAACCGTTTTGTTCTTTTTCTTACACATGAAACAAGTTTGATTTCTCCTGTTGATCACCTGATGAATTGCCCATGATCGCTTTCTTCACGACTGCAAGTCTCGACGCGCGAATTTACTTCGCAAGACTCGCAATAATTATATATAAGTTTATATAATTTATGGCCTCGTTTAGTTCTGTTTCGCCTCCAATTCGCCAGTCCCGCTCTCTTTCGCGATCCGTTTTCGTTACTTTGTTGCCTGTTCATTCTTGAACTTTGTCGTTTTCTTTCACTTTCTGCTTCAGTTAAACAGTATCTTAAAAATGTGTATAGATCAACCACGTTCGTTTGTTGACATAACTTTTACGCCAAGAACGATGGCATTCCTCTGCTTTCCAATTCTAGCTACATCGAGAAGCCCCTCCCCCTCCCCCAGAGTCTGTACGGATGGACGTTCACTCGTTCGTACGCTGACGTCATAACCAAATTTTCTCGACTTGATGGTTTACCAATTTCTCTTACCCATGGTGCCTCGCCGGTGCGCTTTGCGGGCGGAAGCTCCGCTACCCATGTTTAAGATATGTTTGCAGTGTTTATGAAAACAGAAATATATAGATTTAGGCGAGCCTAAGAGCGTAGCTTCAGTTATTTATTTGGATGTTTAAATTTAATGTGCTATTGGGCTGAATTGTAAGCACTAAGAAAATCGACATGTAAGAAAAACAGAGGGTTTTTCTCAGTTGAACACATTCCTTGTGTGTGACCCCACGCATGCCATGCCATAATCTCGTTTCCAGACCTCAAGAGATCTGGGAACGAGCTTGCATGAACGTTTTCTATGGGATCACTGATCGGAAGAGCTTTATGATGGTGTGTAGGCTGCGAGCAGTCTCTCTTTTCCTGAAAAACCGTGGGAAGGAATGCAAACCAAGTAAGCGTGAGAGCGTGACATTCAAACGACGGTGCCGCAAGCCGCTAGCAGCCGTCTTCCGATGCCCTCGCTACTAGCGGCTCACGGTATCGTTGCTCTCACATCACCCTATCACGGGTTCATGCTTAGAGCCCATTAAAGTCACATGCTTTTTTTTAAGTTGACCACTGACCAAGTACTGGTTTTCGATTGGATAGCAGGCTCAAGCCAGGTTAACTTGTCAATCAGGTCTGGGTTGGTCGTAAGCTTTACAAATGTTTTTCACTGCTGATGTTTTATATAGTTTGAGATTGGTAAAACTCAAAACAGAAGACCAGACATTATAAACAGAAAATCTTAGTGCAAAGTTGCCAAACTCAAATCAAATTATTGCTTATCCTGGGTTAGCTGAAAAATTATCGGGTTTTGTGCAACCCGGCACAGAAACTGACGCTTTTAGGCTGAGCTAAATCTATATAATTGAGTTAGTGGTGGTGTGAATTGTTACATGTATCATAATCATGCATTTGCTATTTGTCTTTATGCTGTAAATCCATCAATAGTTTCTTTTCATAAACAAATTGTACCTTTTAAAAATTACTGGAGTTCTACGCAGCCTTAGGACACTTCCCAAAAGTGACGGTAAAAAGATACGGTTAAAGGTACACGTGTGACTGCTGTGCAGTATTATGAACAGCATACAGCAGTATAATGAGAGCCATTCCGTGCCACAAAATTGCAACATTTACGATGACAATATCCCTCTGGCATAAAAATAACACTGTTGAGGAATGCTCATATTTAAGTTTCCAATAATAATCTTATAATTCCACTTCAATAATTATTGTTTTTTTCTCCACTAAGATTGTGGACTACATGGACTGTTAACTGCTGGGTGGCCCCATTGTTTATGATTTTTTCTACACTTTAATTATGTCCAAAATTAAAAAGTAAGTGATAAATAATACAAATTGGTATATACTAAAACAAGGGATAGCGTTGAAGGCGCGCGCTGATTGGTTCGTCAAATTCCGAATATCCTGTGCTTTTTTTACCTCCGAGCACCTCGAGAGAAAATGGCGTCCCGGTTTGCATCCGTGACAAGTGAAGAAATGATCCGAATTAATTTTTTGTGGTGTACATTATCTCACTGTTTTAGTATGTACTAAAACAACTATCCACCACTAACCACTTCCACTTCGGTGAATAGTTGTTAATTATACTAGCAATATTTAGCCTCACGATACATGTGCACAATTGAACACACTCGCAGGCTTTGCTGCATACATGTATGTGCATTTGGTCAGCCAAGCGAAGATATGTTTACTAACACATCAGTAACATTACAGCTAAATGGATGAAAAATATATCCTAGATGCACCAAAGCTGAACAACTAACCCCCCCCCCAAAAAAACAAAACAAAACAAAACAAAACAAAACAAAAAAACAAAACAAAAAAAGAAACTAGAATAGCGACGCTGTGATCCTGACCAAATGCAGTGCAGTGACACCAATGTATTCAAACTCAGTGAAGAGCTTTCTTTGCATGCAGGGTCACTGATTGTTGCAGAAAAATAGGTAATGTTCATGTGCAAAAGGGGGATATGGAGGTGCAATTCGCATTTTACCAGGTTTCAGAAGAGTGAATGGATCTAGTATTTTGGTCAATTATAAGTCTAGTGCATTACCAATCATCCAGTCGACATTTCAACAACAACAGCAACGAAACCGGGCAAAACTTCATAACCACAATATATGCATTTCACTACACCTGAATCAAACGAAGGACGACAGAAATATTACAGAAAATTCGTTTAAGATCGATTACCATCATATTAGTTTAAGCCAAGAAATGCCTTACTTTAGAATCCGGAAAATGTGAAAAATCTCAAAGACTAAAGTATAATTCGCGCTAAATCGTAATTTGAAAGTAGTATTGGTTACCAGCGCAAAACGCTTCAGAGAACGCAAAATTACGGGAACAAAACGCTTACGTTTACACATAAAAATTATATAGCGTAACGCATAAAATTCACGCTTAAAAATTCTAGCGTACACAGAAAATTTATCCAAAATATTTAATTAGAATTGAGGCAGACGCTAAAATTCACGCTAAAATTTTCACACAACCCGCTAGCGTGACAATGTTTTGTCACAATCTAGTTACCAAACCTTTCACGGACTAGTTACCAAGCCCTTCGCTGCCTAGTTACCAAACCCTTCACGGTCGTTATGTTTTGAGTCCGCCATTTTTTACTGTGAAAGTCAAAATTCGTTGATAAAATCCTACTACGGCTTAAATGACACCAAAAGTAACAAGCATTGAGGGTGCAGCACCTTTTTTAAATGCCACACGAAGATCCAGAGCGATACAGAATGAAGAAAGTTGTTAAATCACAAGAATTCATGTTTGTCGATCGATCGATCAAGGCTGAAACATTACTAAAGATAAGTTTACTTCGAGTCTGTTTTATCGTTTCTCTCTTCTTCTATCGCTGAAAGCACCTGATATGTTAAATTTCTGGCCTCTCACTACCCACATGGCAGAGAAAGTTCAGTGTTAATGAAGCAAATTTCATGTAACGACACACTGCCTCGCAAACATTTATACTGAAATCGTAACACATATTGTAGTATATTTTCACTTAAAAGCGCATGCGCTAGTTTGGTTGCCTCCGGAGGTTTGAGATGCTACATCAGTTGCAGGTTACTTGATCGCTGGTTCCTGTGGGATCGCTACTTCTGAGCTTGAGGCATCACTGGTGTTAGTTTGCTGTTTAGTGAGAAGTTCTGTCTGCTTGGACATCTGAGTTGTCCGCGTGTGAGACTCAGGGGTTGCCTGCAGAAGTCGTCTGTTTCGTCTGAGGGCAAAACCATCCTCTGTGAAAACTTTGTGAAATCGCACGTTTATCTGCTTCTAACCAGAACCATCTCCAGGGCTTTCTTCCAGGGCTGTTCGAGGGCTGCATGCGCACTGTATCACCCGTTATTAATGGTGGTAGATCTCGAGCATCCCTACTGTAGTGGAATGCCCGCTTGGTTCTTATCTTTCTTTTTTCTTCTCGGACACCCTCGACGAGTTTAGGTTGCAGGAGCTTCTTGCTTGTAGAGGGGAGTGTCCTGGTTCGACGACTCATGAATCGCTGTGCTGGACTGCTTTTCATGCCTTCTGAGAGCGTGTTACTGTGGTCAAGGATCGCGAGACAATGGTCTATTCCGTCTTTGTTAGCCTTCTTGATGAGCCTTTTCACGGTCTTCACCGCGCTTTCGGCAATACCATTAGACTGCCAATGTCCTGGACTTTATATTACATGGTTGAATTCACAGCAACGTCCAAATATCCTGAATTCGTCCGAATCCAACTGTGGGTTAACTGTGGGCTAGCAGTTCTTTCTCTATTTGGGCATAGTTGCGCTCTGTATTGGTCAAGGATCGGGATGGGTATGCCACTGGCTGGCCATTTTGTAACAACGTGGCTCCAAGTTTAGGCTCTGATAAAGCTCTGTCTCTTCTTTGGGATCAAAGTATCAAAAGACAGGTGCTTGGTAGGCTGCTTCTTTAATTTTCTTAAGGGCACTCTCGTGGACGTTACTCTAATGCCATTCTGCATCATTGCGCGTCAGCTCTCGGAGGGGTTCACAGATGTCTACCAGCTTTCCCAAGAATCTTGTCAGGTAATTCGCTAGACCAGCAAGCCGCTGTAAACCTTCCACATCTGTTGGTCTACTCATGTTTTTTTATAAAGTCTATTTTGGATGGGTTTGGTCTCAGCCCATCTCTAGTTAACACGTAACCAACGTATGGGATTTCTGTCAACTTGAACTTCTCTTTATTTAACTTCAGTCCTTTTTCTCGGCATCTTTCGGGTAGAGTTAGCAGTTTCTTGTCGTGGTCTTTCACTACTTCTTGCACAATGTCACCACCCGAGAGATAAAGATATCGCCTGCAATCGTGCACACACCGGGTAGGCCTTCGATGGCTTGATCCAAGCGATGCTAGAAATATTTCGGTGCGGGCGATATTCCAAAGGGCAATTTTAGCCACCGGCTTCGACCAAATGGAGGGCCAAATGCTATTAGATAGCTTGACCCTTTATCCAACTCGACGTGCCAAACCCGTTTTTAACATCACACACACTGAAAACTTTCGCTTTTGACAAGTCCGGAAAATGACCGGAAGTGGGTAGTGGCTGCGTTTCAGAGCTTTGTTGAGTGGCTGAGAGTCGATACACACTCGGAGCTTGCCGTTGGCCTTCTTACTGAGTAACAGACTTGAGACCCAATCTGTTGGGGTATCAACTGCTTTGATGATACCAAGCTCTTCAAGACGGGCGATTTCTTGTTTTAACCTGGATTTCATTACCACTGGAATCCTCCTAACGGGCTGATTCACTGGTTCGGCATTTGTGTCCAGCTCTACAAGTAGTTTCTTCTCAAATTTGCCTTCTCCGGTGAAAACGTCATGGAAATCTGCTGATATCTGATGCATTGTCAGGCCCATTGGTTTTGGCTTTTCTTGTATCAGTGAGATCTTCTCATGCATTTCAATTATTTGTTTTCGAACCTAACAGTGCCGACAGCAACGACAAACTCTGCCTTGCATTCTTCATCCACTTTAGGATTTACCAGATTAACGCGAAATGTTCCAATCGTTTCCATTTTCGATCCGTTGAACATGCTGAGGACTTGTTAGGAATGCGCGATCCGGCATTCGTCCTGCAAATCGTTTTTGCTTATCACATTACACGTTGCGCCACTGTCAACTTGAAAACGAACGGGTTAACCCTTGATCGGTGATCGTTGCGAAGATTTTCGATTTTACTGACACTTTGTTCTTTCTGGTTTTCGAGTGAAATAGGGAAGCAATACTCTTCGTCGCTTGAATCCAGCGAAGTTTTGAGATCTTGGACGCGATGAATCCGTTCCTTTCTCCGTTTTCATCCACCAGGCTTTTATTTACATAGCATGGCGAAGTGATTTGTTTTGGCACGTTTTGCGCATTTTTTTTTCGAACGATGGGCATTCATTTCTTGACCTCTCGTGTTTTCTGCCGCAATACTTGCAATTAACCAACTTGGGATCGCTCTTATCTTTGCCGTCTTTCTTTTCTTTGCTGTGGAGCAAGTTGACTTCCTCATTTCCATTTATGACTTTCATTTGTGTTGCAGTTGTTTCGGCTGATCGGCACACATCAATACACTTCTGGAGAGTTAATTTCGGCTCTTGCAGTTGTTTTTTTTTTCTGGTTCCGGTCTCGGAAATTCCACAAACGATTCTTACTCGAATTAGCTTGTTGGTGAGCAGGTCCAAAATTGCATATTTTTGCGAGAGTTCTAACCGCCGTAAAATACACGTCAAATGTTTCCCTCATAAATGACGTTTTTGTTTGGCCTATGCAATGCCTCTCCATCAACTCCATGACTTTGCTCATTTTGTGCTTGTGTTCTTCATTTTCAAACGGAAGGCGATTGTAGATTCCGAGGGCTTCAGATCCAATACAGGAAATAAAAATAGCTACACCGTAAATGTTCTCCTGCTCGTTGAGACGTAAGGCGATTTCGAACGAATCCCACACTTGCTTTCACCTCCTCCAGTTTTCTGAAATATTTCCTGCCATATCCAATCGCAACGCGACAGGTAAGTTACCTTGAATTCCATGACTTGGCGTCGTCGCTGGAACAGAACCATCAACGCTTGCTAAGCCTTCAGGCGGTGTAGTTGGCATTTTTTCGAGGAGACTACACTTCTGACAACATGTTTTGTTCTGCTGCAAATATCAGGCTTATTTAGGTAAAGCCCCCTTTTTATTCAACTACGTGCGCTATGAACACAAGAGTTATGAACACAAAACTAATCATGGTCTCATGTGCACATGTGGTGCACTTGATCTCAGGGTGAGCTTCCTAAAGATCCTAGATGGGCACAAGGATGTCTTTGGCGAAGGACTGGGTACACCGACGGGCACAGAAGCTAAATCTATGTTGACCCAAGTGTTCCACCCAAGTTCATGAAGGCTCGTCTTGTACCGTATGCACTTAAAGCGAAAGTCGAAAAGGAGCTGGATCGATTGCAGAGCGAAGGCATAACATCTCCGGTAGAGTTCACAGAGTGGGCGTCACATATGGTTTCAGTAGTGAAACAAGACGGATCAGTACGTATTTGTGGAAACTATCAGTGCACCGTTAACCAAGTCTCAAAGTTTGATAATTATCCAATCTCCAAGACTGAGGGCTTGCTTGCCACACTTGGCTGGATGTGTCACAGGCATACCAACAGTTATTATTGCATGATGAATCGAAGAAATCCACTGCAATCAACACTCACAAGGGACCCTATCCATATGATAGACTGCCATTCGGGGTTTGATCAGCACCTGGAGTTTTCCAAAGTGCAATGGAGAATTTATTGCAAGGCATCCCCATGTTGCCGTGCGGGTTGATGACATCTTGGTCAGCAGCAAGGCAGACCCAGATCATTTAGCCAACCTAGAAGTACTGCTTAGCCGGCTCTCCACAGCAGGACTAAATCTACGTTTGGCGAAATGTTCATGCAACGGGAAGGTACGTACTGTGGGTACGTAATCAGTGGTGATAGCATTCAACCTTTATTGGCGAGAGTTGATGCAATCAAGAATGCACCAGAGCCCAAGGATGTCAGCTGGTTACGAAGCTTTCCCGGGCATGCTCAACTATTACCGTAGATTCTTACCTGATGTAGCAACCATCCTAGGGCCTTTACACAAGATCTTAAGGAAATGATCAACATGGCAGTGGCAAAAGGAAAAACAGGAGACCTTGGCAAAATCTAAGGAACTGTTGCAGTCAGCTGAGCTACTAGTACAATTTCACCCACCCAAGAAACTTATTCTTACCACTGATGCTTCCGATTATGGTGTGGGAGCAGTCTTATATCACAAAATGGAAGAGGGAACTGAATGTCCAATTCCATACATGGCTAATTCTCAAAATAGAGCTGAACAAAATTACTTCACTGTGGAGAAGAAGGTGCTAGCCATAATTTTTGCAGTCACGGAATTTCATTAGTTTCTTTACGGCTACTCATTCACTATCAAGACGAATCATAGACCTTTGTAGGGTTTGTTGAATAAGAAGAAAAAGATTTCAGCGCTTGCTGCACCACGAATCCAGCGATGGACACTGGCCTTATCTGCTTACGACTACAAGATTTCGCACAAGGCTGGTCAGACTAATGGTAACGCAGACGGCCAAAGGAGGCTCCCCTTGCCTGAGATACCCGAGTCAGACCCAGTTCCAGGCGAAACAATCTTTTCGATGGAAAATTTGGAAGGCTCACCTGTGCATAGTGGCCACATCAAAGAGTGGACCAAGAGGGATCTAATCCTCTGCCAGGTGCTGCGCTTTATCTTGGAAGGATGTCCCACCAAAAACAACTCTACAGAGCTCAACCCTAACTTCACCAAGCGAAGTGAATTGAGCGTGAAAGATGGCTGTGTACTTTAGGGTGCCAGAGTAGTTGCACCCCCACAAGGACGATCGAAAATACTTACCGAGCTGCACGAGGCCCACCCGGACGAATCTTACATGAAAGCTTTGGCACGAGGCTATGTGCGGTTGCCGGTCCTGGATCAGGGCATTGTGAAGAAAGTAAAGGCTGCGCGAGATGTTAGTCAAATCAGAGTGCACCCGCAGAAGCACAATCGCAACCCTGGGAGTGGTCGAGACTCCCTTGGTCAAGAATGCTCATGAATATGCAGGGTTACAAGGGTAAAATGTTCCTTGTAGTCATGGATGCGTACTCAAAGTGGTCGGAAGTGCATCGCATGAAGTCTATCACGTCGACTGCCACAATTGAAAAGCTGAGAGAGATGTTTGCTACACATGGCCTACTAACAACGCTCGTTAGCGAGAATGGCAGCAACTTCACCAGCGCAGAATTCCAGGAATTAATGAGAAGGAATGGTGGCACCTAGCTCACGTGACAGAAGCTCAAAGAGGAAACGATGGGCTTGTTCGTAAAGTAAACCTTGCAGTTGGAGATCACTAGCTCTCTACAAGTGGTAAAAGAACGAAGCCCGTGTCCCTTCTGAAGCGCCCCATGAACAAGCTTGTACTCCTGGTACCATTTAACAGCCACGGAAAGCCCAGGTGTCCCCGACGAAGAGCCTAACCTGTAAGCCGAGAGGACCTTAGTGAATCTGATGCTGACCAGCAGTCACTAAATGAACACTAAATTTTAGAACTTTATCTCTTTTTTATTTGACCAATTTTCCTAATTAAGTAGTTTAGATAGCACTTTCTTTCAGTAAATTGATTTTACCATTTAGGAAAGCCATGTAACCGCTGCAGTCCAGACACGTGATTAAATTATCTTACGATAAAGAGGAGACTCAATAGCCTCATAGGATCAGAGTAGCGGGCGTGGAGAGGATAGGAGTTAACAATCAAGAATCAATATAAGAAGTATAGGAGACGTAAGATACATAAGTAAGTTTGCTTGATAAGTCCTTGCGTTGGGTCATTCGATTGTATTTGTTTGTTAAGATTGATCGTTTTTATGTGAACGCCCAGTTGTGTCATTTGCAAATCGAGAACAGAAACCGATTTCTCGCTATTAGTAATTTTATCTTTATAAATATTGTAATTTCAGTCGACCGAGCATCGTCATGTAATCAAGGGAATAAATCCTAATAGTGGCAAAAGATTGGCTAATTTTTCTCGGTGTTTAGTGTTGTGTGTTGCAACGATAACTTGATGTTTTTACCCGTGCATAAGTAAAGCTAAAAAAAGGATAAATAAATGAATAAACAGGATTCATTTGTTATTTTAAAATGACGTATTGTCACCTTTTCCACAAAATGCTCGGCATGAATGTCAAACTTTTAAAAAGGTCTTTACACGACCGGATAAATTAAAACTCCACCGAGAGACATATCAACGAGGAAAAGTAACAATCTTCCAATTGCGATAAGTCGTTTTATTGCAGATCGGATCTAAAACGCCAAAAAGAAACAAGTGACTCTTCCAAAGCTAAAAAACGTCCTCGCGATCAAGAATCCGATAGGAAACACTCTTTCCTGCTGTAATTTTGTGAGGATTAGTGGTAAATTTTTGCTCACATGAAACATTGCATTAGATTTGTCCCATGAAAACTCGCACTTCAGTGGAACATAGGATTAGTCGTATGCTAATTTTGAGCATAACGACAGCACGCTTTACTTGCTTGGCTAAATGGAATTATTACGGCATTTCTTTAAGACAAATTGAGGTAAAAATTACCGGGTAAAATGCGCGACGTTTCGACCGAACTTCGGTCATTATCAAGCTTAAAAGTGAAGAGAAAATTTTTGCATACACATAAATATAAGACTAAGAAGTAAAAGTATGTAAAGTATGAAAATGTACAAAAGGGGGTGTTAAAAACATGCTAGAATAAAAATGGATTAAAACACTTTCGCACGAATTGAGTCTGACTGTACATTCAGGCTTGG
>Ga0126343_10001465_pt1 | contig 11125 bp, 9 predicted proteins | sample Cyp2metagenome_FD_92531 | JGI IMG/M metagenome (GOLD analysis project Ga0126343, IMG submission 92531) | Coral microbial communities from Lord Howe Island, Old Settlement Bay, Australia - Cyphastrea 2 metagenome | ecosystem: Host-associated > Invertebrates > Cnidaria > Coral ... | reverse complement strand
TATTATGTTGCCAAATACCACACCAAGCATACAAATGAATTGGATAACATGTAAGATTCTACAGAGCAAAATAGAACAAGTAGTTGGGGAAAAGGAAAGGATTAAAAGGCTGGAAGTGGATTATAACTCAGGAAATCACGTGTGATTTTGTAATCGGATGTCGAGATATGAAAACAGCCATTTTTGGTGGAAATTTATATCTTGTGATCACTATTCTTTGGGGGTGGGGAGGGGGGGTCGCTTATAAGCGGCAGTTTACTTATCGATTTTCCCGCGGCTTTTTCAGATCCCTTTGTTAAACTCGAGGTCACCTTCTGTGGAAGAAGGCTGAGCAGTAAAATAACAAAGACCGTGCATAACACTCTGACACCAAACTTCAGTGAAGTGTTCGTGTTCGACATGCACTCGGACAAGCTGCCGCAGGTCACGCTCATATTCAAAGTCAAGCATCGAGGAAAATTGCGTGACGTATTGATAGGCACGGTGCATCTTGGGTATTGCGTGAATGTAGAGAGCGAGTACAAGCACTGGGAACAAGTGATGGAAAAGCCACACCTTGAAATAGAACAGTGGCATCCAATTCAGGATTATTTTGTCGAATGAATGTTTTCTTCTTGTTTTCTTTAAGTTATAAATAGTCATATTTGCAGGCACCTAGTACTGCTTCACAGTCAGTATTTGGAGAGAGACAGTGCGTTGTTTATGTATCATTCGACCAAAAAGAATACGGTAAATCAGTTTTTACGATGTTCTACACTTAATGTATCAGCAACCTTGTTTCTTTCAATATGATTAGAGTAAGTAGTCACAGGTTTTACAATGGGAGATTTGTTGAGGTCAGCGAGCTGCATTGTGTATCATACTTTCAAGGGGTTTAATAGGTAAAGCTTTATGTGAAAATACCACTTGTCCTAGTTAGTTATTTAAAAATAAGAAATTCAGGCGGCTTATGCCTTTGCAGTTTACACAACACAGTGGTTTGCGGTATTTATGAGCAAATGAAGACAAAATACGAAGAAAAATGTAGTGTTACCTGGTTTTGTCAAGAACAAATCATAGTCGACTTCGGCAATACATATTTAATAGTTAGTAATTTCACAGAAGATTTACAGTGCTATTTTGAAGTTAAAAAGCTGTATATAAGCCCTAGTTGTTCTGTATCAAACTAAGAAATGACGGTTTTCTGTCACGTTAATTATACAGTTAAAAAATCAGTTGGTCTTTTTACTATGTGTTTTAAGCAATCTAATGTGATGAATAGCTTCTTTTCTCATTCTGACCAATTTAACCCGCTTCACAACTGTTTACTTGCATCAGCTAGTGTTAAAAAGACATGCAAAAAGGTACACAGGGGAAAAACAAATTTCCAACCTTGCCGAGGTTTCACTGATACTGGGCAATGCTGATAACAACTACTGTATTACACCTATTGTAAGACCACCTTACACTACCTATAAAAAATGCGTAGCTTCTCTTAGCTCTACAGAGACACTATTATACCAGCGTTTTGGCTTCTCTTTCTTCCGCTTTGTTATGATAAAGAAATCAGTTGTCACGCCAGTCAAAGAATGATGTGATCGTTTCCTTCCCTCCCATGACTTCGCTGTCAGGACCCTGGTAGAACATCTCCTGTCCAAAGACCCTTGTACCAATGGGACGCAGGACCCGTTTTAGGTAACTGTGTGCGTACTTTCCCCTGGCTCCTAGCATTTGAGGGGCCCAGCTATAAAGGCTCTTTAGAGGGGACATAAGAGAGTCCGCCAAATCGTGGTCCTCAATGTCAGCGTAACACGACACCAAGACTCCATCAACTATCATGGTACCTTCTTGGGTAACAGGCGCAAAGGCCCCCTGCCTTTCAACTGTCGAGACCGCTACCACCATCTCAGGAATGGGCCCCCGGCACTGTGGAGCCTGGACGACAATGCGGTCCCCAGGTTTAATTTGGGACGCATGCACTGAGCGAGAGGTGTGCTCTCCACGGGGACCTCGCAAATATTCAATTTTGAAAATGAGATGAGCTTCGCTGATGGTGAGTTGGGTTTTGCTTTCAGTCGTGATGGTAATAAATTGGCCTGGAAATCATTACAGGAAGACAAGAATTAGATAAAGTAAAATCATAAGAAGAGGAATAAGTGCACTCAAGTTAAGGCCACAGAGACGCGGAGGATTTCTTTTAAACATTAAAATAGCGATCGCGGAATTTAGGGCCGACATCTTCTCCACTGTCAGCATAGGAATACTAGCTCCCCCTTCCTAGTTATCCGTCTCCTTCCTCCTACAAAAGATACCGACTATCGTTTAGGTTAAAATGAACGAGTTATACATCAAGAGAGAACAATGCTGCTACATATAAAGTCATACAGGTATTTTGGGTTGCGAATAATTGCGGACTAATTAAACGAAGTCTATTCAAGTCAGTAACATCTTACCTTTGTAGTCAGGTTCCTGCTCCAGGAAGGTAATGACGGGACTGAACACAACCTGACCTTTCTTAGTGACCGTCTTTACTGTGTCGCCAATGGCCAGGTCGCTGATGGGAATCTTCTTTCCAGATCTGAGTTCAACTTGTGACTTGGACGGGAAGCAGGTTGATCCACCAGACTGTTTTACATTAACATCGATTACACAGCCAGCTGAAGTGTAAGAAGAACGAACATCAGTGACCTATAGAAAGAAATTTTGTTGTTCGCGGTCCAAGTGTTTCGTGTAGCTTCGGAAGATGGTGTTTTGAGAAATTTCCACTTTGTTTAATATCATTTGTTTGGTTTAATTTTATTTCTCTCTCCCTCTTAATCTCTCTTTTAACCAAATTACACAATACTGTTATTATACTGCTGGGCCACTTGGCTTGTATGGAGATTTTACCTCTTTTTATGATACTGTTAAAGTAACAGTATCTCGCCCAGAATACTTTTCCTAGCTGCGAGCTTCTAAGGCTTGTAAAGGACGTTTTGTAATAATAAAGTTACTGATACTGTTAAATGGTCGTGGGAGATGGTGTTTTGTTTGCTAAAATTTGCGCTCTACAATTCAGCCAGCTGCAGTGAACGGACCGTGCCGGACTTTTACATTTTCATCAAACTTGACGACCCTTTAATAAGACTGATCTTTCTATCATTCTTTAAGATCATATAAGAGAAACGTAAAACGCCATAGTGACAAACTGACCTACGCAGAGAGTTTAAGAGATGTTTAGAGATCTCTCTGTCCTATTTTGTGTCACCCCGTTACTCGCTCTTGATTCTCCTTCCTTGTAATATTTTTGCTCTCCAATCAATTCTTACAGTGACTAATAATTATTCATCCACCAATACATACCTGTAGGAGCGGCCCACAGCTGGGCAGACTGGTTATACTTAGGACCTTTCCCCTGATGAACCCCGTTCCCATTCCATAGCAGGACACTGCAATCTTCACTCGACTCACTGCCACTGACTTTGAAGGACATTATTCCAACTTTGCCACTGAAATCGGCTTTCGCGTTGTTAGACTGGTCGGGTTCTCCATACATTTTCTTCAAATATTTTAAAAGTTCATCTCGTTCATAAAAGTAATAGTAGTTTTTCAAGCCTTGCTGGCTCCCAGGTTCCGGGGTTGTGACATTCATCACGGCACTCATACGTAGTATGCATGTGGCATTGTCCGGTAACTGCTGCTTTTCAAGGGTTTCAAAGAGGTACTGCTTCACGTCCAAGTCGTTATAAACTCCGCCATATAAGATGTTACCAAGATACATCTTTTTAAGGACTGAGAACTGTGGCAACATTTCTGTGGAAAAGGTTTGCTCAAAAGTTAAGTGAGAGTGCTACTTGTTATCAAACGGGTCAACTGGTTAAGAACCACTTTCTTTGAGGACATATCACCATGTGAGAACTTTCCCCATACGTACTAATGGGTTGAACCAGGGAATCATGGAAATAAATTAACAAATTAGCAAAACGTGCTTAATTCAGCAAATTCGGGACGACCAAAGTTGTGACGCAGTTCATCTTCAATAAGAAAACGCAAAGTTAATTGGACATTTTGGGAAGATTTTCCGTTTTCATAGATAATCTGAAAATACATGTTGACCGCCTTCGGGAAAAACTTGCTTTCCACTTCTCACTTTTAACTTCTCGTCCCTTTCATACTGAGTCCCTAATCCCTGACTTGGAATTCGGTCAACCTTCTGCAATGCTTAGGAAACCCAGTTTCGAATATTGATGCCGAGTGTTTCTAAATATCCGTTTGTAAAACCGGAATCGCACGATTTTGTTTTTGTCAAAAATGAAAGTGCAAGGAGGCCCCAAATCTGGGAAAGCGCATACAATTATGCAATAGTGAAAATCCATTCCGAGCTCGTCCTCCCAGCGTAGCCTGTAGACTTCCAATCTTTCTCCGACTTTTCAAGAAGGAATCCGTATATCCGTTTACCTAGAGGCAACCATGGACCAATGCCATTGTGAAGCGACTCAATTTGCGAAAGCTGTTGCTGCCAGACGCCGAAAAATACCAAACCACACTGACACTGAGAAGAGGTCTTTTGGTGGAGTGAAATAACAGGTGAGAAAACGGAATGCTTTGGCAGCTAGATGCACAAGGGAAAAGCAATTGACTCGCCATTGCAACAAGTCCAAAGTAAAATTGAACTAAAACTGAATTTTTACATAGTTCCATTACAGCCAAAATATTTGTGATTTTAACTCAAAACACATACCAAATTTAGTTAAGATTTTTTTTCTTTTTTTCGAAAAAAGATCACGTATTGCAGCTTTTGGGATGAACAAAAAGACGTTCTTGTCGCACAATTTAGCAGCCGGAACAATCGCCTCGAGAGGTATCTTTCTTTTCTCACAGCATGCTTGGTCATTCCTGTACTATCTCGAAATCTAATAAACGCCTCGACAGACTACAAGGGAGATATACAGTAATGCCGTCCGATATCCTTATTGAATCCCGGTGCGGATCTACAAGACACAGCTCTTTGCGGCTGCCAACGCCTTGATAGAACTAGGCAGATCAAACAGTAAAATACAACATTGGTATAACGAGGAATTATACTTACTTGTAAAAGCCACAGGAATAACTAACACCAGCAGTATCACTCTCACCTGTGTCATGGTGAGCTTTGCAGAGCTGTAAGTCTTTGCTAGGTTAGGGAAGAAACGCGTTTGAGCAGCGATGTTACCACCCTAGTGCTTACTTGAGCATCGAAGGCTTGCAGCACTGTCCAAAGGTGAACGCGCTTCAATTATTTATGATTGTCAAGTTGTTTCCTTTGGTTCCCCTTCGCGACACAGGTGGCCCTATTCAGCATTGACACACGGAGACGAAAGCTTTGCATTTAGATGGTGGTGTTTTTGGCAGGGATACAAAACGTTTGGCTAAGTCATTGCCACTAAAAATGCAGTTAAAAACATTGAAATAAAATTAAGTTTTTCTCAGTATTTTAAGACTGGGCAAACCAATGACCTAATCAGTTGCCACCGCTAGGATGCTTGTTGTTAATTCAAGCCAAATTTTCCTCAATCTCCATGACAGAACAAGAATGCTGCACAAATTTACATTAGCAAGCGGAGTAACCCAGAGCGGATCAACCGTGGGATGTACAGTAGACGCGGTCGTGGAGGATTGCTTTGTACACTAAAATAAGCCAGTATTCACTGGCAGCGTCTTGGAAGAGAGCCAGGGGCTAACCGAAATTGGAAAACTGCACTGCGGTTCCTTAAAGATTATCCCCCAGGAACGACATAAAGAAGCCTGTTTTAGCAGTCCCTCATTTGCGATTTTTTGCGTAGTTAACTTTGAAATATACCCTTTATCTCGAGAAGATAGAACATGGCCCAATCTACCATGCAGGTGTTTTATGCGCGACCTCGGAAATCATGTAGTTATTTTGTATCAAAATGAAGTAAAATGAAACACTGTGCTTTGGGCGAAAAACATCGAGCGGTTTTCCACTAGCGACCCTTGCAACCCCCATACAAAGTTCGGTTATTTTGACTGTGAAATAGTCAGCACTTGTAGAACACCAGGCGTTGGAGTCTTAGACACACCTTATCTTTTTTACAAATACTTTTCCCGGCTATATTACCAAAACGAACAACCACTTAGAAACAAGAATGATTCGCTTAGTTTTAATATATTTTTAGTGGTCTCTACTTGAGGCAATTACAGAAGGGATCAAACGGTCTACAGCTTAAACTGTTCACAAGGTGAACATGAGATCTCTTTGAACAAGAAAAAAATTTCTTTATAGCGTCGTTGTTAGCCGGTGAAAGCAACCGGTTATTTTCACTTGTTTGACGTGAATCAGTGGGCAAAAAGAACTGGGTCCTTTCGCAAGCCACGTCGTTAGTGACCTGAAATAATATTACCATAAAAATTAGTAATGTTTCATACAATTAATGATAGCTTGAAAAATTCTTCTGACCGACTCATTCCTTTTAATGTTACAGGTGTAATTCGGAGAATTCAATGGTACATCATGATGTCTCCCAGTACTTGACAATATTCTTAACTCTAGTAACTAATCTATGGTATTGTGCTGTAACTGAGAGGAGAAAGTTGATCACTGTGGTTCACCACTCAAAGCGCAGTAAGGTGAAGCGTGCCGTGAAAATGCTGCGAACGAAACCTAGAGTATATTAACGAGACCTCAACGTGAAATTCAAAAGCTGGATGAATATGAAAACCGATACACTTGCAATATAGGATAAAAAGATTATGTTCATACAATACAAAATCTGCACCTAAAAAATAAATTGTGACTTTACAAATAAAGGCTAATTTAGAACCTTAGCTTGCTACATTACAAAATTTACATAGTCGCTTGACTCGGTAACCCTCTGTCACAGACGGGCCCGAGTTTATGGTTCATTCATGATTGCTCATCCATTTTTCAGTTCACGGGTAATCTCTAGACTACAGTTTCATTTCCACGTACAATGGAGCAATACTTCCACAATGCTATGGACACGATCAGCGATTAATCGAGTTGATGGATCTGTGTGTCTGACACCGACACCAGTGCTTGACCTGCGTTGGGATTGTTTTATACCTCAATAATCGCAGCCACAAAATGAGTGTCAGCGTTAACCCATTTTCCGGGGTTGTCTTCTTCATGAACAAACATGAGTGACTCTTTCTTTAAAGTCCAGGGTGAGCATACACCGGTTTTGCTATTGCAAAAACTGTAGTACTTGGAGCTCTGTCGGATTCTTGTCACAACCATATAATGGTGTTCACCGAGATAACTTGTCTCCTTACTGACAATGACTGGGGAGCCCCTCTGAAGAAGGTTAATTATCAAGTCTGTCCAAGGGCCATTCTTCCCTTTATGATCGCCTCGGTGAATAACCTTGAGCTCTCGCCCCAGGAATTTCTTGATTCGCGTCATTTGAGCAGGAGAGGTTACTCCTCTACCATGAGGCGAACAATGTGATCCAAGCTTGTGAAAGATTCGGCGTGTCACGTTCTCCACCGATGTGTCCATTGTTAATGGCAGATGTGTGGACAAACCTACAATGTGGCTTATTGATCTAAGAAAGAGAACATTTACATTCAAATTCAATTACTTTTCCAACCCAAGATTCTCACTTAATAAAACAAATAATAACTTTTACTGATTAGCTTATAATACCCCATTCACATCAACTAAACTTGGTTAATTAAACCAGGTTTAGGTTCATATAGTTCCTCGATTACGTTTTGCAGTCATTTTAAGAAGGGAAATTTCAAACCACCTTGATAACATATTTTAATCAAACAGGTTTTTACCTTGTTCAGTAGGGAGGTGTGCACGATATTAGCCACTAATTTTTAACCTTGTTTAGTAAAACAACTTTTAGACATGTTTAACATGTTGGTGTGAACGGGGTACAAGTCACATCACAAGACATACCGAGACTTGATCCTGTTTTCTACCAATCATGCCAAACGTCATTCAGCTGCAATATCAACTGTAGATTGTACTTCTCCCGACCTAGCCACTGACACATTGCTTTAAAAGGAGTTCTAATGGTTTTTCGAAAATTTAAGGTGGCTCTGAACCCCACCTACAGAATTTTTTTAAACTTTGCCAAAAGTTGCCTCTTATCATGCTTATCAAATGTTGATAATATAAAAATAATTTCACCGTGCCGTTTTTGAATTGTAAGCCCCTAAAGCTGTAATTAAGGGTGTTTTAAGCAAGTAATACTGTTGCTATGTTAACCTATTGTGTCACAAAAAATGATAACAACATCAGTGTTCTGCGATGATTGGGCAGTTTTTTGATACCATGATTGTAGCATCAAGTGACAAACAGTGGTTGTAGCGACCCATCAAAATGTAAGTGCTGGAAACTGTTTCGAGCCACCTTAACGACCATCACTCCAAATCCAACCTAATTTACGACAAATACTGACTTACGGGTTTCTTGATTCGGAAGTCCTCGCCGCCACGTTGTCATAATGACCAAGTATTTTTGCCCAAGCCAATGGACCCGACCCCGACATACATTGGCCGTGTTGGACCTGGCGGTACCTTGGAAACAACTCTTCATGGGGTATCCTGAAATATTCGTCAGAGAAAGCGCGCCGATTTCTGCTACTTCTGAGGATAATGCCATAGTTAATAATCATATCTCGAGCACCGCGGGTTCGCAGCTCTACTTTGAAGCGTATTTCCTTGCCTTCGAGATGTCTTCGGACGAAACTCTCATCTGCATCGACTTTCACTTTAATGAAGCGATCACCCATCTTTGTCAGTTTAAAGAAACGTTTGCTAACCATCGTCATGTCCAAGTAACCTTCTCCTTCACACACGCCACACAACACTCGGCAAAGTCGTTTCTGCCAATGTTTCTTCCAGTTCTTTGTCTTCTTCGTATCACCGTCCCGAAGCCCAACAAACTTGATACGAACTTCACGGAACCCTTGACCGAGTGGAATCCGGACCGAGTCGCCCGGACGGAGTCCAAGTTCCGCCTTGAACCCATCTTCAGTCTCTTCCACTTGGAAATTAAATTCCGTTTCTAGGCTGGTTGGTTTTGCCGTTGGCTCAGTTGTTAACGGCTCAGCTGGTGTTGTGAGTTGCGGTCTTACACCTGCAAGAGATTGTGACAAATTACGATAGGGTCTGAAACATGCAAAAGCGTTACGCGAAACAAAAAGAAAAACAACCTCGCATACGACTCTAAACACACTACTGGATGATGACAAAGTCAATATACAATTTCCGTTACTACAATACAAGTTTAAACAGTCCAGCAAACACTCAAGTTGCGTTTAATCATAGTCAGAAAGAATCCTATATAGATAACGAAACCTAAGTCTTGGCTTTCATGTTAGAGTCCACCTCAAACCCATTTGGGACCCTTATATACGTCACTTACCTGTTTCCATCGACAACCACTGGAACCTATTCCACTCTGGCATCTTTTGAACCCGTTCAGCCAGCTCGTCCCATTCTTTTTTCAAGCCCGGTAAAGCACGGGTAACTTGTTTGTCCAAATTCCTCCAGTTAATATTCTGTGTGATAGATCATCGCACTAGTCACAAACAAGCTTCTTTATTACGTGGCCTGATTAATATATAGTCACCTTTAACCTGTTTACCCTCTCATTGGCAAGCAGAAGGGTGACGTGAACACAGAAAATAATTTACCAAGTGATATGATCGTGTAAAAGCAATAAGAATTCATGTTTCATGCTGACGCTTCTAACTAAGACTAAGACGAGACTTGCCACTAAGTGGTTGGCTAGTAGTCATCACAGTCCGACAATAGAGTGAAACAATATTCACTACGTTGGAATGGTATGACTCTCGAATAGACTTGAATCTTGACAAGTTTGAGGTTATTCCCTTCTTCACACAAGAAGGAAGGAAGTTGCTCTAGGCGACGTAGCATTAACACTGACAATTCAGGAAGGTCGAACGGAATAACGAGAAGAGAGCTGTCCCGTCCGCTATTAGAACAGGACTGGGGGATAATATTGGCGCGACAATAGGAAGGTTAGCTTCTCAAACTACGATAAGGGAAAGGGCACGAAAATGCTACCCTTCTCAAAGCGGATTTTGCGATTAGGTTCGTCCTAATCGGCTGTACAGCGATCCTTTAGTCCAAAGAGACGATATCAGGTTATTTTTGGATAGTGCTTTTTCAGAGCCCGTATGTTTATATGTTGATCTTTTATATTATGCTTGTAAATCGCAGTTGATCAGTTCTCAAATGTGCATTTTTGTTGACTAATCCGACGTATAATCCTCCAACTACAGCTTAACTGCCATTATTCTTATTAATCCGCCTACGTGTGTGTCACTTTGTTGCTTTGATCTCTCAGTAAGATTAGTTAGCATGGTTGGTTGGTATAATTATACCTGTAAATAAATTACTATTTACGTCTACCTCGAAAATCTTGCAGGCCTGATTGAGGGTTATATACATGTCATGTAGTTATGGTTGAATTTATCAGTTCTCATAACAACAATTTCATGACAGCTTTCACGAGAGCTATCAAACAACGCACATGTAAGATCTTGTCCGGATGAAGTGACAACTGTTCGATAGTAGAAATTAACTAAACTAAGGCAGTCAGTAGAAGATTTATGATTTAAGCCCTCTCAAACCCAATTTTTTTTTCAGAAACTGCCATGTTTAATTATTAAAAGCAACCATTATAGAGGTACACACCCAAGAATCAGTATCAACACTCCTTGTTGCTGCGACTATTCTGTTCACATCAGTGTCTTCACATGCCATAAGCCCATCAGGTCGCAGTCGATACACTTTGTGACAGCCATAGCCATTCTGTCTAGCTCGTGCAGTAAGCACATCTGAGGGGCTTGGTAGAGCTCCTTCTTCAACAAGACGGTGGTCACCAGTTTGCCTCGCTGTACAAAAGCATAACTTTTAGTAAAACGAACACAGTTACATGTCCTCTCGTTTAATCTCTCTTTATTTCGTTTACCGGTAGTGAATTTTACTATTCACTGTTAGGATCATTTTTGCCATCTACAGTGTACACGTATCCATTTTGAGAAATATCTGCCACGATCAGAAACAGCTTTTGGACATTTTTTTTTGCACATCAATCATGACTTTCATGATTTGTGCACCGAGGTTTAAGCATGTGAGATTTGCCTCCCCCCCCCCCCCCCCC
>Ga0126343_10001464_pt1 | contig 11125 bp, 5 predicted proteins | sample Cyp2metagenome_FD_92531 | JGI IMG/M metagenome (GOLD analysis project Ga0126343, IMG submission 92531) | Coral microbial communities from Lord Howe Island, Old Settlement Bay, Australia - Cyphastrea 2 metagenome | ecosystem: Host-associated > Invertebrates > Cnidaria > Coral ... | reverse complement strand
CAAGACACTTCACTCTCACGGTGCCTCTCTCCACCCAGGAGTATAAATGGGTACCGGCGATTTGTTGGGGAAAACCTAACAAATTGTGGGGAAGTGACCTGCGATGGACTAGCATCCCGTCCAAGGGGAGTAGAAATACTCCTAGCCGCTTCATACTACGGAAACCGGGATAAGCTCCGGCAGTATGAGCCAGTCTGGCTTATAAGGCTTCACTCACTTCACCAAGGTCATAGAAAAGTAATCAACCACCTGCCAAGGCAACTATCGCCAACAGATACTATTTTGTTCTTTTTTTGGGACAGGGGACCAACACAATCACTCAATCCTCTTTATGCCCTTGAGCACATAAGGCCATATTGGGGGGAGGGGGTGGGACCAAGACATACTACTTAATATATTTTTCAAATTAAGCCAAGCAAGGCAAAAGACAGCAGACCCTATCTGATTTGTAATGAACTGCCATTAGTGTCCGCTAACAAAAGATATTCAATTACTCCACACTTGAAATTTGGCCTTTTCAACCTTATGTCTTCAGGACAAAGGGAGTTCCAGTCTGTAAGAGGTATTATCAATTTAAACAAGTGCCCTTAACAGATATCTCCGAAATTGATATCTTAAGCCACCAAAAAGTTTCAATTTGTCACAGTTCTTGGTTATTTCTGATCATTCGACAATAGAAATTTTGTATATTTTAATTAAGACTAATGAACACAATTAAAACCCGATATTCAATTTGTCAGCCAATCAGCCTTGATTCTTATTAATCCAGATACAAAGTATTCAGCAAATTGCATCAGCCTGACATTGAAACACAAAACGTTCTTTGCACAAGAATTCTTCGATTTCACAAGCGTAACGCCAGCATATCCGGTATCTGATTACGCGTCACGGGAACATAAACAAACAGAACTTACAAGGCCAGTTGGTAACAAGGCAGTCGACCACAACTCTGCGCTAGTGTCTGGCAGGGCGTTGAATTGCCGCCTCTCAACAAATGCATCAAAGAGAAGCTGCCGTTCATTGAAGGTCGTTTCAAAAGAGTTTTTGGTGTCATAATTGTTGCGGTATTTACACGGCATGCATGTAAATCATTAGAATAAACACTGGCAATACCACATTTACATGCACGAGTTGACAGAAATATTAAAACAATAAAAGTCATTGTTCGTACAAAAAAAAGAATGCCTGATAATCTTTACCTGTTGCATCTTCTCGAAGTTTAAAGACGGCCTTGACAAAAACCCATCATCTTCGGCGAAAACGACCCGGTGTTTTTTCCTCGAGTGACCCTCGCTTGCGTATGTCGTAGGTCTCACTCTTGTAGAAAACGCAGAATGTTTTGATAAAACTGTGACTTTGCCAGGCGGACTTGAGCTGAGCACCAGCGGGCCACTCTTTTTATTAGAACAAAGTTCTTTGATTTCATCATCGCTCGATGAACTATCGTTGCCAGATGCAAATTGTTGAAGCAGCTTATGAGTGTTCACTTGAGACCACTTTCGCTTTTCCGCGGCACTACTTTCTCTGCTGGGAATTTCTATCGGCAAAAAACCTCTGTTTTCTTCCCTGTTGTCTCTCTCTGTGTAGATATTTTCCTTTACCGCCTCGTGTCCAACTTGTTCTGCGAAAGATGACTTGATCTTAAAAGACTCGTCGTGTATGTTATTGTTGTGGAGTGTTTTGTCGCCTGATGGGCCAAGTGAAAACGACAAAAATATTAGTGATATCGATTTAGAGACTGAATAAAACAAAGCAGAGTTTCGATTACCTGCATTTATCTCCCTCAGTTCGTCATCTTCGTCCGCACTCTCCTCTAAGTTAGAATTTTCCGGTAAAAATACCTGAAAAAAATAAGCTCAAGTTAACTTATATCAACGAGGAGAAATTAAAAATTAGGCTTACCCAGCGTCTATGTACCAACTATAAGAACAAATGAGCCCGTGTCAACACTAGAGTTATTGCGAAGAAAGGAATCGCTAACTCTTTTACCTGTGGCTCGTAAGGCTTGACTTCATTGATGGATTGGTTCTTGAACTTGAGGGCTAAAAATTTCAGCATTTCTTTGCTGATAAGTTGCTGGGTGAACTACTGGATGGCGGGAAGAAGAACGTATTTCCCGCGAGTTCCTTTGGCGTCAAGATGACGTCGTAGCGCCCTACACGAAGGAAAGCAAGAAAAAATATCCGCATAAAAATTTATTTTTACGACAATTCAACGTAATCATTAATGCTTTAAAATCTACGTTCTTTCAAATTCTTCAATTACACCCAGCAAGGGTCCGAAATTCATTAAAATGCAGTTCTTGCGGTTGAGCAGTGATCACAGAAACAACTCAAAAATGTCAGTCCGTGTTTTGCTGCACGGTAAATTTATAACCCCTCTTAAAACGCTAGTTCAACGTGAAAGTATAATTACTGGTTCTTCGTCTGAAAGAGAGAATTTACCTTCAAATAAGGGACACGAGCTAACAAGCTTACGCGCTGAAAACAAAACACGATTCGAAATTGTACATGCATCTAACCCAGCTCCCATCTTCGATTCGCTGTCGTTTTACTTGCAAGGGCTCGATAAAGCAAGGTACATTTTGAGGAATAAACGAAAATGTCATGAAACGGTAGGTGTCGCTTAATCCATAGGAGACCTACAAAGGTTGAAACGGAGACGACAGACAAACATTCTAAACAAGAAAAGTCGGACATTTTCGGTAGAGCATAAAAAATTCAGCGGAAGACGGGTGGTTGTAGCCTGCGAAACACCACAATATGTTCAAGATAACTAAAAATACACACCAACCGTTTGACCACGCTGAAATAGTAAGCCCTGAGTAAGACACTGAACAATTCAAGGAAAACCTCTGCCTTCGATTAATTTAACGAGCGGACGGCAAAATTATGAAATACGCAAAGCTCATTTCCAACTCACAATGAAGGCCAGGTGCCGTTGACAAAGAAATGCGTGTTCATCGTTTCTACTCCTTCGCTCCCCTGGGGCAAGCTACATTTTCGCTATATTTTACTGAGCATTGCCAACGAATGGGAACAAAACATTACAAGGGATACAACAACTCGTAGAATTCTAAGAACGTCGAGCGTCAAATAATGCCGCAAAGAAGAAAATTTCATTCTCAAAGTGTGTACGAGCAACCATATTTATACGTGTTCTGCGACGTTTTGAAGCATTTCGGCGATTCAAAGTGGTCCTGCTATCAAGTGTGAACAACGGGATAAGAAGAAAAATCGTAATAAAAAGAATACCTTCAAGCGAATCCCGGAAAATCTACAGTGTAGGTTTCATGGTACGTTACGTACAGCTTCCAGTTTGAGTTTGCAACGCGACGTAAATGAACACCAGGGAACTAAATAAAGCTCTTGGGACTGGATTAGAGCGATCTGATTGGCTGCTGGCCGTGAAGACAGCCCATTCACAAAGCCGGTGACATGACAGCCGGCCGCACGAGACCATGACCCCGGCGATTATCATGAATGGCAAAAAGTACAAGTGAGTAATGGTATCAACTTACTTACACATATCAGACATTCTATATCCCCACAAGTTTAGGCACGATACGAAAGCTTTCCTGAAGCGGGTATTTAATTTTTAATTTCATGACCTGGACCAAAATTTCTGCTTTGCTCGGGTTTATTCAAAAATACTCTCGAAAACAAAAGCTGTCCCATTGAGAACAGGTTCAGTATGGCAGTGGGGGCGGGAGTGAAACAAAAGAGATCACGGTACGATAATAATTTTGAAAGCTGTGCAGAGAACGTACAATTTCCGCTAGTCTCGTGTACTTGTCCGGCGTTCTTGTTTCAGTGATAAGGGACTTACCTTCGTGGTTTAGTTTTCCATCTGTACTTTTTCAGTCACATATATGACTGAAATATTATACCATACTCTCTGCCAGGTTTGCATGATGCTGGACAAAAATTTGGTCACGCGAAACAAATGTCAGACGCGTCTCGTTAACAGTAAATTTCATTATAGTACGGAATTTTTTCGTCTTTTTTCAGTTTTTCGCATATTTTCGGGCATTTACGGGGTAGGACGAAGTATAATAAGAAAACAAAAACTTTGGTGAGCATTTATAGCTATCAAAACAGTTGGGCATGCAATTATGGAGAGCACATGGCAAAGCAGATCCATGAAGTGAAGTCGCTCGAGAAAAATTGATATAACCCTATTTGGTATTGGTTTCATATATGAAAGGCTGTCGTTTATAGATGCACCATTCACGTTTTTTTTTTTAAGTCTTTTCACGAGCAAAATGGCAATTGCAACGTATCGGTGTACGATAGGTATGTGGACCGAGTTGGAGACGAAATTAAAACTAAGCACTTTTGAGTGAGACATTTATTTAAACCAATCAACATTAGGGGCGGCTGTACACAGGCTAACATACTACAGATCCGTCCCAACAATCTGCTCATAAATGAACTCTGACCATTAATACTAACAACTATAAATAGTGCGCTGTTTAGGTTCCTGGTATTTGAACATGCGAGCGTTCAATTTAGACCAGTCTTCAGACATTCTTTAAAATGGCTAAAAACAGCTGTAAAAGCGCGGACGTAAAACAGTGGGCTGAAAAAAGAAACTTTTTTTTTGAAGTCTAGACTCGATTCTACGACGATGTAATTACTACTGGTCAGGTAATCATATTTCGCGCAGCCCAGCCCAAAACCTTCAGAAGATTTCAGTTACTCTGTGCCTGCAATTCTTCTCATGTTCATTAAACATCGTTCTCGAAGATCCAGGGACTATTTTCGAGCGAGCGCTATTTTGGGCGAAAGTCTAATTCAAGAGTGGACAAGTACCTAGCACCTGGGCACGACTCCCCCAGTTCCAGAGGTGTTTGGATTCCGTGCTGTTAACTGGCCAATCAGCGGGAGGGGACAACGTGTGATAAAAGTGACAAGTGACAACTACCCCAGGCTACCCCAAACGTGGGGTAATACACCCGGCTTAGAATTATTGTAAATTATGGGGGGTTTTGATAAGAATCTAGCTAGCGAATGCAATTAAAAAATTAGTGAAATAAGCCCCCGCGTTGGAATGTCGACCAAAAAGATACTAAAACATCTCCAGTGGTAAAGAAATAGACCGAAAGATTATATGTTTCCTTGTCCCCTTAGTTTTATACCTTCACACTACCAGCTTGGGTGACCTGAGGATCAAACTGATTGCACACTGTCTACAATTAAGCCCTTTATTTGCCTGGCTTCGTTGTGCTTCTGGTAGATTCTGCTCGCCTTTTTTGGTGATTTATCCTTGTTTTTCATTCTTCCGCACTATGAGCGGGCGGAGTTTATGACGAACTACCCGCGCGTCATCGAAAGCAGAATGAAAGTGAAATGCGGTGTATGTACGTATATACGTAACTACGGTGCATGACATCATTAAACATGGCATTATCAATTTTTGTCGGATCACTCATAGTGAATCTTACCTCCAAAAATCGAGCTTCAAGCCTCATGGAATAGTGCTTCGAAAACAGTGTAAGAACATCGTTCAGAAAAGGATCTCTTTATGAATTCATGATGTGTAAACTATATATATATATTGTATCTGATACTTCACGAACATGTCTTGTGAGCAGAGATAAGAGATCTACACAAAGCGCTGACAGATGCTCAGTCGCCTGAAAAAACGAATTTCATACTGTGTTGAAGAGTTATAGCTCAGGTTTTGAATTCTCGGCGGCGCTTCAAATTAAACAATCAAAAAAAAAAAAAAAATTAAGCTCCCAGTGCCCCAACCAGACACAACCGAAAACATAATTTATAGTTTTTAACTTTTTTCCACTCAAGGAATGAAAACTGTTCAAATCAGTGTACGGTTTGAGCAAAGTAATCGATCCGTTTGTAGGCTGGGAATGTCGGCAAAGCTGCTAGGGTCATCTGATCGCAAGCAACACAGGAGTTTCTAAAATTTTGACAAATCAATTTTTAGCACTGTTGTTTGATTTTTTCTAATAGAGCGTTTTCACTCACGCAGTCAGCGCCCATGCAAATTTATTGCAACAAAAGGAAGGTTTTACATAAGAAAATAGTTCAACTCCTACCAACAGGTCCTCCGCTTCGACATTGTTTTGAAATACCAATATGGCTGCTGTGACTTCTCGAGAACAGAAAACGACCAAGCTCGGAATTTTCAATAGAAAGACAGACAAACAAAGAGAGACAGGTAGACAGATTATCTTTATTTAAGCAAGCTTATAATTAAAGCTCAGAAGCTTATGGGGTCGTGCAAAATAAATTAAAATTAAATCAAATTAAATCTCGGTTCAAATGGCTATACCCATGACGCCCTGCAAGAAACAGACAGCCGATACAGTGACGATTTATACCGGCCAATATGATTACACTTGAAGATCTTTGTTTCGTGAAGAACGAAAGCAAATTAATGGTGGTGCACATGATAGGTTAAACGGAAGAATTTGGAAGTGTGGTTATGGTCTTGCCTAGGTCGTAGGCCAGCGCCAGTCATAAATCGGGCGTGGTGTTTTTCTTTCTAATTAATTTAATACCAGAAACTAGGGGGAGTAGGTTTTGTGATTGTCGTAAATTAAACCTAAAGTAATCTCAAAAAAAGTCATAAGTTAAGAGGTTTTTCTCGATTTTCAAAACTTTACTTTGAAGTAATTCAAGTACGGCATGTTTCGGGTTTCAGGCTGTTCTTGAGCTCAACTTGCTTTTAAAACTCCTCACCAGGACATTTATTCCCCCAGCCAATCATCCCAGAGGTTTTGTCTAGTCTCACGGTCGCGAATTAAGAAAAAGCAGTGCTCGAAGCCATTGGAAGATATGAACAGACAACTCAGCTTGTCGCTTTAGAAGGGCCCTCGATTATTTTGAAATTTTCGAATACTTTTGGGCTGTTATGCATTTCCATTATGTCTGTTTCTGATTTTGATAGAGATCGAGCGAGAAACTAGATAAGAAGTCTACTCAATAAAGGTGATTATAGAGTCAGCTTTGAGCCAAGGTGAAGTTTGCTTATTCTTTAATTCCCAAAGGGCATTTCTGACTTTTTAAATAGTTTTCGAGCTGTTTTCAATTCAGAGATAAACTTTCCTTAATTAGTTTCTGGTTGACATGTTGCTTGCAGTAACGTGGGGTGTTGCAGAAAATGAAAACGAGCTGGAAGGATCTGGAAGTTAGTTACTAGTAGCATGCATAGTAATGTAGTAACATTGATTTTGTTGCTGCGTTTGCGAGATAAGGAGTTGTAACGCCAGCATAAAAAATAAGCAGAATGCAGCTGAATTTAAGAAATACAGATGTAAAACAGATTCAGTATAAAATTATGGCTTTATACCTTGACTACTGAAATATTTTTTATTAGTATTTGCACGGGTCTTTCGTAAATAGAAGTAGATCATAATTAAATATATAAATACGTCAGCGACTCGCGACCCTTGAACAAATTCGGTGGATCGAATTCAATTACTTCCAGAGCGCTTAAAAATGTAGACTTCTGTTTTAACTGCGTTTAAAAACGTTTTGTTCTTACAGGCAAAGTGAGTTTTAAAATGGTTCGCGCCGTGTTATCTTCGTGGTATAACTGAATTGAAGAGAGGAAAATTTGATAGCACTCCAATGCAAATCAGCGACAATATGAGAAACATGGCTGAAGTTAGCTTTTGTATAATTGTCACTTTATTATTTACCTAACCGACAAGGGGCTTCGACGGATTTTCAGCGGAAATTGTGATATACCTCACTAAGACAATCACGGATAGAAGTTATAGACTGAAGGCGTCAAAATGGATTAAAAATTTAAATATGGCCAGTGATGATAGCGACCTAAAACCTAATTCTGATTCCAGTGAAAAATTCTACATAATTGGATTCGCCTACAGTAAAGATTTCACCCAAAACGAGCAAATTTCTTGTCTTCAATTTGTGTTTGCATGTCCGTTTGTTTGTTCAGCACTGAGCCATAATTTTTGATTTCTATGACCACTGGGTCAGATGTCTGGTATTTCATTCAGCATAATTAAAACCGAATGAAAGCAAAACTGGTCTGATAATTGAACTACTGAGGAACTGTGAGGCTCGTTCGATATGGAACACCAACTTTAAGTAATGCGGTGAATGAAAAAAAATTGTAACATTTGCCTTAAATTGTCTCCTCCGTAATAAATAAATAAAACATTTTGCTAATGACCCTTGTGTTACGATTCAGTGACATGCAATTCGCCGTATCACTGAAAGTTTAAATTTTAAGGTTTTGAGATCTTAAACTAAATGATTAAAAAAATTGAAAACACTAATGAAATATTTGATATTCCTGGTTGGAAAAAAAACCAGCGAACTCGCTGTTTTTGTTATTATTTCGGCGCGAGCTGAAAAATTAATTTTAGCCGTCTTTGGCCGCTAGTTCCAAGATCTTAGAATAATGTTGTTAACATTGTAGAATGTGGTTGGTCTTCAGGAAAATCTACAACCAGGCCAGTGCTTACGAATAGTAAATAAATACCAGAACAGAAGCATATTAAAATTAAGCGAAAACGAAAAAAAGGTGAATTTACAAAACGTAACTTACCATAACTCGGTGACGGGTTTTCCTAACTGATAATTTATAACCAGACACGCAACGTTTGAAATTTTTCGGATTGGTCAATTGAAGAAAAATAACATCAGGGGTCGGAAATTTACCAAGGTAAAACTTTAACCTACCAACTTATGATTTCGGAATATGCTGACGAGAATTCGGGGTTAAAAGCGGGTGAGGTGCCGAAAAGCTTTCAAGGACTGCCGTATTCTCCCACACCTTTGTCACGAAACCACAGCCATTTAACTGTAGGGCAAGTCATAAATTAAATTTGTACACGTAATTAATAGTATTTGCTCAGACGGGCTTCTATGGCAACTCGCGTGGTTAAAGCGAGACGTGCGTGGAACGTGTACTATTTTTCTGCCGAACAGCCATCAACTGGCATACATTCTGTCAGCTTTAACCCCAACAACGGCAAGAACCCTGCTGTTTAATTTGGCGCAGCAGAGACCCCCAGCATCTCAGAGAGAGAAAGAAATAACTTTGGATCTGTCTTCACAATTTTGTACCTTGCAGGTGAAAACCGAGAGCACGGTAAATAACATGCAAGTTATGCTTGTGACACTGTGGACGAGATCTCTATCGGCCATGATCGATTCCTTTACGGCAAATACATAAATAAATGAATAAAATAAGCAACCACTCTTTGTCCACTGCTTTCAGACCAATTGGAATAAGGAAATGTTGGTTTGTGTGGAGCCGGGAAGAAACCGCACAACCCGTTTCTTTTGCGATAGGAGTAAGCCGGGGAATCAAAGGTCAACGGGCAAGCAAAACACGGGCGTGTTGTGAATCTTGTGACGATAGCATGGGTACAAAAGTTAAAGTACTCTATTTGCAAACTTTAAGTACCTTGTGATCTGAATTAATGGAATTTCTAGGAGAGTTTTCCACCTTCGAAGCCAGGGATGTATTTTGCTCTGTCTATTTATGAACGTAGCTGCTGTTTTGAGAACAGAGAGCCATCATAAGAGGAGCAAATTTCTGGCTGTCAAGCTGCTAATTCGACCAAATTCTCCTTGCCCCAGACGTAGACCTGATACCTACCGGAACACGGGGCATTTAAATGTAAAAAAAGCCTTTAAAATGATTGTAGGTATTTGTTTGTTGGTCTTACGGTCCAACAAACGTGATTTTTTTAGTGCTCTGCAGTGTACTGCAAAATATCGAAGAGTCGAATACAAGGCCTAAAATTGGCACGCGAAAGATATGTGCTTTATAAGCAGGTATATCTGTTCCGAGCTAATACCTCGCACTCAGATTGATTTACTCCCCGATTTTCAAAGAGATTTGCTAAATTCTGAAGAAAACTGGATAGAGAAGGTAGAAATGGTCTTTACCTTGGAATCCAGAAGGCCCTTCGAAAAGCTAACAAAGAAGAGGAATGCGTCCCTCCAGGACAGGAATCGAAAGCGATAGTAATGCGTCAATCAAGGCTACCGTAAAAATAGTGTAACAGATTGATAGGATAGGGTTTTATCGTAAATGATATACGAGCCGTTTAAATGAAAACACAATACATATATAATTGACACCAGCTTAATCCGGGGAAACTTGCACGGCTTCAGATGGCGCACGGAAAGCACATGAGAAAAGAAAAGCATCCGAAGAATTATTTTGATAGGCTTTGTTTTCATGCGAAGAATTAAGCATGAACGATGTGTTGACGCCTCTGGTTTGTAAAATATACGAAAGGCTTTGATGCTTCCTGAAGGCCCCCGCAATATTGTTTTGTAGAACATGCCCCATGCATGCGGATCGCTTAACTGTCACGCCATATTTTGAGTCTCTCGAATATATCAAAGACTAGCCTCGCTGTCACTGGAGCTAGAAGCGAAATGCTCATCAAAATACAGCTTTTTACAAGAAATTAAAGAAGCTAATTACACAGTGGTTTACAATTTAACCTCGTTTTCGAGGTGTTACCAGTATTAATCAGCGAATCAGATGACACATTCAGACAGTATTCACTCTTTTGACCAGCCAGGTGTTCCAAGCTTATATCGGTTCCCGACGCCAATTAAGATTTTTCGCGATGGATAATCTCTGCCTACACCGACATGTACTCGTGTGTTTTACAAGCGGTCGAGTTGGGGCTAGATTTACCGTCGAACTTCTCCACAAATAAGTGGCCATTGCAGTCTAGATGTGGCCGTTAGATATGCGGCACGAGGGGGGGAGGGGGGAGGTAAGAGTACAACATGCTTATTGTAGCTTGTAAATGGTCGTAAATACGTAGAACAATCAAAATATATCAATGAAAATTAACCAAACAGAAACAGATATACCAATAACGCGCGGTATGGATCAAACTTCGTGACCTTTTACTTAAAAAAATGGGGTTTTGTATGAACCTGTTCTTCAGACGTTAATTAAGTGGGCGTTGTCAAGAGGTTATTTTAGAAAATGTGATGCACTTCAGTAGCTAGCCGTTACTGTGGTGGAGAGGTGCATGGATGTCGTAGAGAGTTTAAAATACAGGGGCGTAGCCAGGATTTTTCAAAAGGAGGGGGGGGGGGGGGGGGGCCCCCGCGAGCAAAAAGGGTGTTTTCCACAGATTCTTTTT
>Ga0126343_10001462_pt1 | contig 11130 bp, 7 predicted proteins | sample Cyp2metagenome_FD_92531 | JGI IMG/M metagenome (GOLD analysis project Ga0126343, IMG submission 92531) | Coral microbial communities from Lord Howe Island, Old Settlement Bay, Australia - Cyphastrea 2 metagenome | ecosystem: Host-associated > Invertebrates > Cnidaria > Coral ... | reverse complement strand
TGTGAAACGAGCTGCTCGGCGCAGTTTAAACCGGATGTGACGACATATTTTGGCGGATGATCCTGATACGGAATTTTCAGGAGTCTTCTGCCCCGCCCCTGGGCCGGGCAAAGAACATGGCACGGAAGCGAGGCTTATACGGGGTAAAAATCTTTTGCTGCCACTTGCAGCTTTTTGTTGTTCGAAACTAGGAATTTTAAAATAATCTCAGTTAAGAAATGGAACGTAATTTCGGCAGAACGAAAGTTCCTGAGTTGCAAAAAATACTAAAAAGTGCGGGAATCATTGTTGCGAATACGCGTTGCGGAATCATAGTCGAGCAAGGAACCGACAATGGAACTATTCCTGGTCTACTCGTTCAAGTCGGACCGGACAACTGATGTTTCGTCATGTTCGAATTATACCTGGGGTGGCATGTGAGCTTATATAATCGTAAAAGGCTTGGAAACAACTGTTTGTGTCAACCTAGATCATAAATTAAAGTAGTAGTGATACGAATAAACTGAAGTTTAACAACATGTTTTATTTTCGCTGCTTTCGTTTGCAGAATTTGCTCTCCAGTTAACATCTTTGTAGATAAATTGTTTTTCACCACAATTGCAGCTAATCTCGCAATCTGATTGGCTAATTTGCCATTTTCGATAGTCCATACCACGCTGCTCCCGTAAGTTCAGCTCGCGCTTTCAGAAAAATACTTTCTTTGACGTTGATATTGTGGTGAAAAACAAATGGAAATGTGATTTTTCGTGATCTGTACTCTTATCGACAACGAGTGCTCGTCATTACTCTTTTCCTTAACATTTTTCGCATTGTTTCTGCTTGTTGAGGTAAATTTTTGACAGCAAAGTTCGAGGCGTACAAAGAGCTGATTTGCATAACCCGAGTCCTTTAAGTCTTGACAAATTTCTTTTGTTATCTTTAATTGATCAGAGGCATATACTTTGATATTGTGGTAAAAAGACAAATTGGATGTGGTTTATCGTGATCTGTACTCTTATCGACAGCGATTGCTCGTGAGTACTTTTTTCCCTACAATTTTTTCGCATTGTTTCTTCATGTTGAGCGAGCGAGTTTGTAAAAGTTTTTGACAAGAAAATCTGTCCCGCACAAGGAGCTCATGTGCATAATGTATAATGTAGCACGTGTGGTTACAAGTCCGAGTCGGTGAAATCTTGACGCAGATATCTTCCGTTAGCTTTGATATTGTGGTAAAAAGACAAATCGAATGTGGTTTAGCGTGGTGTGGACTCGACAACGATACGCGTCATCAAAGTGGTCAAAGTGGTCGCCAGTCCACAGATGTCTCCCTAACATTTTGACCACTGTGATGACCAGTACTCTTTGTTGATAAGAGTCCACACCACGCTAAACCACATTCGATTTGTTAATTACCACACTCGATCTGATAAATTTCCTTTGTTGTGCAACAGCAATATAATTAATATGTTAAACACCAAACTTAACTACCCAAATTAATTTGAAGCTAAAGCAGATTGAATACGTCTTATGAAAGCCTGAGTTCATTTTGTTCACTATTGATTTATGAGACACTATTTAGTAAACGATAACTTGCAGGCCGGCACCCAGCATAACTTGGAAGAAAAATGGACAACAGATTATCTCTGGGAAGAATTCCTTTGACATCCCAAGCGACTACTATGGAAGACTTCTGACCATTACTAATGTGAACAAGACAATTCATCAAGATTTATACACTTGTGAGGCTGCAAATTCTGTGAGTAATCGTCAGCCGTTAATTCACACCATCAACTTGACAGTGACAGGTAAGTAGGTTTTGTTATGCAGGTACTTTTGCTCGTCCAAAACTTGAACGTTAATTTGACACCAAGTTGATATATTCGAATGATTTACAGTTGGAGAAAAACAAAAAAAATGGAAGAGCCTTAACAGAATAAAAACATGAACCATTTTGTAAGATCGTCCTTGAGGGGTCATGTGATATAACACCGGAAAGAGAGTTGAAAATAGGACGCGAAGTGGAGTATTTTTGACAAAATTCGAAGTGTTTGGATAGCCTATAAAAATTTTCTCGAGTGTTTGATATATCTTCTCAATGGGAACAAAACCTAAAGAGTAAACGCAGAAAAACAGAGTACTAACGCTTCCATGGCAACCAAACTTTCTGTTCTAAACAAACGCACGTGAAACAAGACGGCGGTGCTGACAATTGCTTATCTGCTTTCTTTCTTCGAAAACGAGAATAAGTCTGTCTCAAGAAAATCATTTTAAATCAAGCCATGTAGAAAGTTTTAGGGTGCGTTCCTTTGGGGTGATCCGTTTCCGGATCAGTGATTTAAGATATGTTTGGATCATGGTGCATCAAAGACACTGGTGAATCCATGGCCAGAGTGGATTCACCGGTTCCTTTGAAGTACATGATCCAGACAGATCTTGGATCACTGATCCGGATCACCTCAAAGGAACGCAGCCTTACTGCGAGTCAAGGTATTTTGAAGGGACAGGTTCACGCTAGTATGAGGAAAAAAGTGTCATGATAATGTGACGGTAAGTGAATGCAGTAAATAGCCCACATTGAAGTGAAAGCTTATAAAAAAACTACTGTAAAAATTTCTTTATTATAAGGTTCTTTTCAGATATACCTTGATCAAGACAATTCGATTAAGTCAAGCGAATGCGAGTGTCCACGGAGCTTATAAATGTAGTCATGCTGCAGCACTTTCATCCACGGAATTTATAATTTGACTAGGACACATGTTGAATGTTCATGGAAAAAAAACGAAATGCAACTGACATTTCTCGGAAGTCGATTGCTAAAATGTTTCCTCCATCTCCATCGCGCTCAATTCATAATTTTATAATTTATCTCTTTTCAAACAAATTAAAGTTCGTCTACGTTATCAGAGTTTTAAGAAGAAACTTACAGTGCACTCAGTGAAGGGAAGCTGTGAACATAAAGACGCATAAGAGTCGAAAGCCCGCTTGTAACGCCATGCTGAAACACTTTGCCTAGAAAAGGAAATTTGGTTGCCATGGAAGCGTGACGTCACACTTTAATACTCTATGTAGGCGAGGTAAGACCGGGTGTTCAAACCTAACGGTTGTGATTATCTTTGCTTCGACTTCTTCTTTTATGAAAGACTTTGAGAACACAAACGAACAATCTTGTACTTCTCGGTAGATTTTAATATATAGATTTAGGCAAGCCTAAAAGCGTAGCTTTAGTTATTTACTTGGATGTTGTAAATAATTATGCAGCAATCCAACATGTGAAGCAAATTTTGGACGATTTTTTAGTTTTGGCTGTTTCGTCCTAAAATTGCGCCGGAAAATGTGCAAAATCTCAAGTGCTATTTTTTCCAACGACTTCGCAGTCTTTTTCGGTCGTAGCTTTACCAGTCCTTTGTCAATAACCCTTTAGAAATTAAGCAAAGCATCTCACTAAACCCAATAATTAAATTAAACGGACGACGAAGTCTCCGTAATTTGTAAACGCAGATGCATGACAACTTACGAGCGACAAAAACTGTCAAAGAGAGCAAATCAATGGTTTTCCTTATTCAAACGGTAAACAGAAGAAATCATAGTAGTCTACCAAGCGACTGTTTCTACTAGCACAAAGAAAACTTCAAACCTCTCCTGGCAGTATTTATAAACACAGTTTTATTACTTTTAGACGTGAAGTTATTGGTATACGGCGAAAAACGACAGAACCCTAAGCTTATTTGTTTCCAATATGCAACTCTAAATTCAACGACTCAAGTCTTATTGTTTGAGATTTTTCAAATGTCTCTCACATGGTACCCAATAGGATAAATTAGGGAGATTTCAAACATTCTATCTAAGCTATAAAAGCTTAACCTACAGTATCTCCCCGGAGCGAAGCAACTACACGACATTCATGGAAAAGGCGAAAGTTGTGATGTATTGAAGTTGCTTACCGCAATTTGACAGTTCACATCAGTTTGAATCCTATAGGCAGAAGCTTCCAATGACAGTTGCGAAGACAGACCTGAACTAATCTTTTCGAAAGATCAACAAATCAACCACTTTTTCCCGCTGTGTTTTTTCCTCTAAACACAAGAACACACATATATAATGAGGGTTCTGTAACACAATTTTAAAACACCCCCACCTCGCACTGCTTTGGGGGGCGGAAGTGTTTCAAAATTGTGTTACAGAACGCCTCATTATATATGTGTGTGTGCGCCATGGGAGTAGGGGGGGCTGCGGCGACACCACACAATATTTTGTTACAGAATTATTTTCTATTGGAAGAAATGCGGGGTCTCTATAGAAAGCAATGGCCGCTGCGAAATTTTCGAGAGACGTTTTGGAACAGAACCAGACAATTACGACCGATTTGATCGATTTCGAAACAATCATTGAAACGCCACAACAAGAAGAGAAAAAAGCCGCACAATTTTTAAATTTTGAATTACAAAAATTCAGAAATTCTGAATTTGAAAAGTACCTCGAAGAAACCCGAGGCGTGCCTTTATTTGCACGGGGGAAAAATTTACAACCACTGCGACTGGTTGAAGATCGGGAAGAAAGAAAGATGAGGAAGGCGCTGCAAACAATTTTATTGCAGCACCCACAGTAAATATATAAGCGAAGGAGGCGAAATACCGCTTCCTTTTTGACTTTGTGTGTGGGAGTAAGGAGGCTTAATCAGTTATGTACTCGCTGTGAACGAAAGATATGTGGACCGTGTTAGCCAATATTTTCGTCTACATGCAAATTTAGGTTTGTTTACAGAAGCGTGAAGAATATTTAAACTTCACGGTCTGGTTATTTAGCCACTGGCTAATATTTTTCTGCCTCTTCGATCGCTTGAATTATATGAAATGTTATATCTCTGAGATCTTTCTCCAAGCAGGAGCAGAAAGTTCGGTAATAACGTACCAAATCGAGTGAAACGTAACGAACATTTTGTATTTACACACAAGCGATTTATTCAAAACAGCGCATGCGTTTACACAAGCGAAGAAAAGCGCACCACATGTTTAAGAAAACCGGGCCGGTGCAATATAAATATCCGAGACTGTCAGTTAACAACACAGCAAACAAATGGAGGTGCTTTAGGAGGTGGGGAATGGCCGCCCCTGAATCCTAAAACGGCATGCGCAGGCATTTGTCAGGGGTAACGGGGCGAGATCGTCTACGGTGACAGCCCCCGGGTGAACCCGCCCCGGCCCAGTAGATGGCAGGGAGTGCACAGAGATCCCTCGGGATCTGAAGCCTCGTTCCTAGAGGTAAAACGGAAAAACGACAGCCGCCTTATCAGTGGCTTCAGACCTGGCCGAGGCCAAGCAAAGAAAGAGCCACCGTGCACTCCCGACCAGGGTTTTCTAGTTTTTGTTACACGTCACACAATGTCACGCGTTACGCGTCACGCTAAGATAAAAGCCGGAATCGAATTTTAATTTGAAGCGGCGGCGAGAGCATTTAGTTTTTTTCGAAATTCTTCCTCAACCTCGCGGCGGACATCTTTTCTGATCTTCTCAACATCTGGTCGCGATGGCTGGCAAGTGATTTTGGCTTGTACAGTCTCTTTCAGCACATTGTACCGCGAAAATTCAGTCATAATGAGCTGGAACTCGCTGTCAGATATTTGATTATCAGCCAATGTTTTGGAAAGCAGCCTGTCAACCGTGTCACGTTTTGGCAATGGCAAGTGTCACGATCTGTTGATGTTTCTTGATCTTAGAATCAAGCTTTTTGCTGGCGATTATAAGCCCTGAAAAAGCGAGAGCGAAAGGTCCACCAACACCGTCAAGTGGAACTGTAGCAGGCAAACCGACAACAGACAGAGCCGAGCCAAAACTCGCTCCTGAAAATGCTTTTCAAAGAGTACTAGAACCCACAGCACTCCAGTTAACGAACTTTTTAGCTCGCTTGTATTTTTTGGCAACCGCTCGTTAGTGAGAGACCTCGCCGCTCATAGCGGCCGAAATTTTATTGATTTTTTGCATCCGAAGGTCAGTTACTTGAGGGTATAGCTCAGGAGGAGCAGTTGGCGTCAAAACATTCGCAGACGACATACATATATTTGTTGAGTTTAATTCTAAAACAAATTCAAGCGGCAAGCCTTTGAAGTCAAAGAGCTCACCGCTTTCGTCTTTGACGCTCAGAGTAATTTGATTTACATGTTGGTCTGTCGAACACTCACGCAAAGCTTCTTGTGGGAGAGAATAACAGCTTACTTTATCATAAGGCAAGCCTCTTATGTCAAATTTAGCAAAAACGTCGGACCTCCTTCCGTTAAAAAAGTTTTTGCTTTTGTCAATAAGATGACAGTCAATAAAGTAAGCTGAGGGGGTGTTGAGTTTTCTGACATGAGACGTTAAATCTTATCTTGTTCCCGTGCCAAGAGAAGTAGGAAGGCCGTGCGTAATTGAAACCGCTTGTTCTCTGGTTATTTTTAAAACAGAACTGGAGTTGTCTGTTTCAAGCTTTATTCTAGCTTTATTTTTTTTTTTTTTTCAAATTTGATTTTAGCTCTTTTGTGAGCCCATGAAGCGTGTAATGTCCACCAGGAATTGAAGCAAGCGTTTCACTCGTTTGTGTTAAATTCATTTGCTCCACACGATTAAGATTATGCCAAGAATTGTACAAGCTGCACGAGACGAGTCTCATGAAATGAACTTGTGGGATTGGCTCGTCATAGTAAACAGTATCACAGTTCTTCTGAGCGACAATTGTAAGGAAAACCATTTTATATTGCAGAAATATATCTAATTCAAATATGGATGCAATGTTGAAATGGATGCAGTCGCCAGAGGCGAAAAAAATAGCAGACGCGGCTGAAGACAAAGCGTGGGATAATTTCCAAAAGCAATTTCCCAACGCCGACAGAAGCAAGTTTGCCAGCCAAGCCAATTTTGCCAAAAACCACTCAGCAAGTGGAGAAATATTTTTCAAAAACAGTTCTGGCGTATCAATGAGCGTGTTCGGCTCCGATAGGAGATATTGGAGTCCGCAAATGAAGACTGCGCTCGGCTTGGATGATGTTAATGGGTTTGCCTATCAACTGTCGCAACTGAAAACAAAAAAAGCGTTTCTAATCCCCGCAGTGGATTTCACTGAAGCAGCGCCAAGCTTCAACAAAATCTTTAACAGCCCGATAAACATTTACGTCACACCAGATTCTTTTTTTGTCATGAAATTCAGGGAATATTTGAACAAACGAGAATACGACACACCTCCGCGTCAGAATCAAAACGTTTTCTAGGAGGGCCGTACATGAACTATTGGCCACAGCAGCCAAACTTCGCCGTTTTTTGCGCAACTCAAGGCTGCGGAATATCAAGGGAACTAATTGACAGCGGCCTGACTATGCCAGAGCAAATAAGGGCCTTCTATAAACTTCAGGTGTATTTCACAGTTAGGCGAATTTTGTTCCAGATGGGAGGCATTTAGAGCGTAAACGCACTCCCCGGCGATCCGACTTCTAATCCATCAGGTAAGAATTACGATGTGGCCTCATACAAAAGGATATGGGCCGAGTTCGGGATAGACCCAACTAGCGATTTCCGGTCTACTGGCAAAAAAACCACGGCCTGGGAAACGTATACATCGGGGTTACGGGGCACGGGGCAATGAAAACAGGAACCGCTTATCCGGGAGGCTATTATAAATTCAGCGATGAAGGGGGGAAAGCAAAAGACGGAAACCTGCTTTATTTTATTGAGCCCGACCATGTATCACAGTATGACTGGTTCGCACCTAACAAAGCAGCCGGCTTGATGCAGGTGGGCCTTGCGCGCATAAATCAGTCAATCGAGGCCTTCGTTTACTGTATCTTGGGCGCGCAGGTAAATGTAAGGAGCAGCATCATTGGAGAAGGAGGAAGAGCAAAAGAGGCGAAGACCGAGTTCTTGAATCTGATGGAAGGTGCAATAAGTCAGCCCGACCTGGCAAAAAGCGTGCCAAGGTACCAGTTCGCGGTCGATCAAGCTAAAGTCAGGCTCAACCTAGCTGTGGCTCCAATGGCGTGCTTAATGCCGGCGAACATGATTATAAACACGGCAAGCGTCGTAGGTTACAACAACAAGCTCAAACAGGCGGTCTCCGGAACGAAGCGCGGGGTCAACAACGGGCTAAACACAGACAAAATATGTTCTTTGCTGGTAACAGATCTCATGCTATTCCTTTGTTTGTCTCTGCTGATGTCTTACCACTCAACATGCTTTATTTTCAAACAGTATGTTCCCTTATGCACGACATATCTACCAATTCTGCGCCTCAGAATATCTGTGATATTTTTACTTGTTCATCTGACGTTCATACATATAACATTAGATTTTCTGATGCTGGTAATTTATACGTTAATAAATCAAGACTGAGACTTCAACTTAATTCGTTTTCCATTTCCGGAGCTAAGTTGTGGAATTGCCTGAAGCCTGAGCTGCGTAAACTTAGCAAAAAACCTTTCAAAAATAAAGTTCATCAATTTTTGCTTGCGTTACTTGGTAATGAGGATGAGTATGCTGATGTCTCAACGTTAATGTTAAAAATTGCTAATTATCATTAATTAAGCTCTAATAGCTATTATTATTCATTTCTTATGTTGTGTGTATTATTATAGTTCTTGCTCTTCTATGTAAATTCTAGCTATTTGTGAATATATGTGTATATCTATTTCTATTTTTTTTTAAAATTTAATTGCCTAATTTTTCATTACTGATGTAATTTTTTTGTAAATTATACAACCCGCCCCGATTAACTTTGCTATTTGCGGGTTGTATAAGATTATTAATTTTGTTTTATAAAAGTAATTTAATAAATGATGATGATGATGATGATGATGATGATGATGATGACAAAAAAATCGGCGCTGAAGCTAATGGAAGAAGGGCCCTCAAAAATCAACCCTCCAAACAGCCACCCTTCAAACCCGGTCCACAAAGCAGCAATGGCCGATCAAGACCCGCAGCCAGTCAAAAAAAACACCAAAGCGCGTGCGTTTTAATTGCCTTCAGACGAGGTGGGTCAAATCAAGGAAACTTTTAAAGAGCCGCAGCATAAAGAAACAGACAAAACCGATAACCACGAAATAAACAAAACTGCTGTCATTATTGGCGTGGTAGCAGTCGCCGCCTTACTTATTTTGGCATCGCGCTAACGCCGCCTTTTAATGTATTTTTCAAAAACGAAAGCCACTACAGCCAATTAGCCCAGGCAGCAGAGAGCCAGGCTTCGCCCCGATTTCTTTGAGGCTGCCGGCCATGGGTTTTTCGGTCGCTTTCAAAGCTTTGGTAACGGCACTAACGACTGCCCCAATCGTAACGCCCGCGGCAATAAGGATAGCAGTAACAGTAACGCCGTGTTTTTTGAAGATTTCCTTGATCTTTTTTCGCAGAGGCATGGCGTCTTCTCTTTCTGCGATCTGAGTCTGAAAACGCCCAAGCTCCTCGTTTCTTACCGCAACCCGCTCTTCAGCAGCTTCTTTGTCTAATTCTGCAGCGTCACCATCATCAATAATCGCCTGATCTTCTTCATTTAGCCGTAAAAGATTAATTTCTTGTTCTTTTAGCGCATCAAAAGAGCGGGTGCTATTAAATCTTGTTTCCAACAAATCTCTTGTCTGCTCTTCTTGTAAAATGCTTGCTTCTATCTCGCCGATGTTTTAAGTTTCCTTTTGGCTTCTTTCGTAATTTTTTTGAAGCTGCTCGTTTTCTTTCTGTTTGGTTTTAAAATCTTTTTTTAAATTTTTGATCACTTGCTCTTTTCTTTTAATTTCTTCTTTTTCTGCTTCTGGATCGTCTTCAAGCTGTCTTTTTTTGAGATCTCTGATTCTATACGCCGTTTTAACTCTGGTTTTTCTTTTTCTTTGGCCTCTTTTTGTACAAGATAGCGAGCTTGATCCTGACGCTGTTTATCCAAGATTTTTTTTATTTTTCCTAATGTCTTCAGAAGTTTGAGCTATGACTGAATCAGCAGTATCTCCAAGGGCATTTTTGACATATTTCAAGTTCAAGAAACTTTGCTGAAAATCGCTGCCGTCTTTTAAAAAGGTAGGCGTCTCGCCGGTCTTGGGGCCTTTAACAACCAGCTGAAGAGGTTTTTTAGAAGAATATCTGATCGGCCCTAGTTTTCCAAAATCGGCATTCGGGAAACGGCTTTTGATAAGCCGTTTTGTCCTTTCGATTTGTTCATTTTTATCCTCAAGGCTTAAAATGATTTCTTGTTTATTAGTAATTTCTGAAATGTCAAGAATCCCTGTATTTGAGTTTCTTTTTAATGAATCCGGACGACGACTAATATAAGGGGTATCGAATGGTCTTTGTGAGCACTTGCGAGCATGCGAGCAGTGCGTTTATTTTTGCGAGCACGAGCAGTGATCAAATATGTCTTGCGAGCAGCGAGCACTTTAAAAAATACAGATGGCGAGCAGCGAGCGCTTCGTAAATTTTCTAGGCGGAATCTAGATTTCTTTTTATTGAAAAGAAATGCTTTACACCATGCAATCTGGCTGACATCGTTGAACCAATAGTCCAGCAGCTTACAACCAATTGTGCCTTGTTGGCGATAATGTCAAATTACATCATTTAGCTTCGCCGAGTGCGGTACACTAGGTGGACGCTCAAAGAGATCCAAAGCCTTCTAAACCGACATCCGTGTGAACATATCACGGAAAGAAGATTAGAGTTACCAGACTTTCAAGTTTTGTGACAAGGAAGGTTTTGGCTATATTCATATTCTTTGGAAATGCGACCAAGCATTTCGAGCCTCGGTTCCGATGATTGGCAAACCAATTGACGGAAAAAGATTCAGCGCAACGGAAGCTTTATTCAGTGGAGGCTTCTAGGACCTAACTAATTGAAGCCGTTCATCTCTGACAAGCTCTGAAGGTCGAATAGTATTGGTAATACTCTACATGTCATCATAACTCGAGATTACTTTCTACCTTTGCCGGTGCGGGTGTGGGTGCCTTCCGAGAAGAATTGTTACGTGTGCCAGTGTCAATAAAAGGTGAGCAAACGAGGATGAAACATATGTTTCCAGAAACATTCATAGCGAGTGCATTTTTCCGTAAAGTTTCTCAGTAAGTTTTACCATAAGGGAATTTTAACGAAAATCCGAGCATGCGAGCAGTAGCAAAAATTTTGCGAGCACGAGCATGCGAGCACTCATCTAATTTTT
>Ga0126343_10001461_pt1 | contig 11131 bp, 4 predicted proteins | sample Cyp2metagenome_FD_92531 | JGI IMG/M metagenome (GOLD analysis project Ga0126343, IMG submission 92531) | Coral microbial communities from Lord Howe Island, Old Settlement Bay, Australia - Cyphastrea 2 metagenome | ecosystem: Host-associated > Invertebrates > Cnidaria > Coral ... | reverse complement strand
TTTGGATGGAGCCTTCCTTTATAGGCCATTATTCCAAGGGCTGCCCCCCTCCCTTGACCCCTCCCCCCCCCCCTCTCACCATGGGATGCCAACCTTACTTATGATTGTGCGACTTTCAGTCATTCTTGTTTGTAGAAATATCAAAAGTCACTTCCCCTTTATAGAAACAGTTCAAACTTGTGGTGGCAGAAATTCGACATTTGGTGTGTAATATTTGCGAAAATATTTTTCTTCCTATACTCCATGAATATTGGTTTTTTTTTACATAGGTTGGAACAGAATTCTTTATCTATGGCACTCGTATTCTATGTAACTTAACTGAGTGGACAGAAGTACGTATTCTTTCCAATCTGTTGTGTGGTCGACTGGCCCATGTTTATTGCTCATTTTTCTTTAGTGAATATGCATTACTCCTGGTGTAATGTAATAGGTTTCCTTAACTTGTTTCAGTTCCTATATTGTGCTGTGATTGGACACTTTTCTCAATTTCAGGACCAATCAACTCTCAATCTAAATCGGTTTTCTTTCTTGACGATTGAAAACTTCTAAGAAAACTTTTTATATACGGTAAGACATATTTATTCCATAGGGTATTATGAATGTTTATTAAATATATGCAATGAAGATTTCATGTGCTTCAGTGCCGCATAAGCATAAAATCTCACTAATCTTATTCTGGTATGCTGTAAGTAAAATCTGTTGAAGAACAACTGGCATAACGGAACCCTCGTGTATTGAGCAGACCACCTTAACTAGCCGAAAGTCGGTTCATTTCCATTAGAAGGGTCTTTTATTGTACACAATGACAATGGTCAGTGGATGTCGCCTTTGATTGATTGAACAGTCTATAGTGTTGCGAGTACAGATTACACACTAAGACTTTTCAAGTTTGTCACGACGGAACTTGAATCCAGGATAGATTGGTAACAATTTGGAGGTTTATCATACAGAAACGCTGAAGGTTACTCCTTTGTGCAAACTCGACAAACTTTCATTACATCTACACCCTCTCGGACACTAGGTTAGATCCCGAGAGAAATTTCACTGTTCAGTACTTTATGTTCTTGTCTGTTCTGCAGAGAGAAGCCTTCACAATTTTTGCCTTATTTACATAATAGTTTATTTATTAGTTTATTTATTATTCAACCCAATTTAAAGTTTTTTTTTGCCATAGAGCTGTTTAGTTTACTTGTGTTAGCAACTTAATATAACAAGGAAAAATAATACTTTTGTAGGTTTATTTGGTCACCTATCCATGGCAACTGCTCCATCGCCATTCGCCTCGTCCAAAGAGACGACAAATTATGCCAGGCTTTGCCGTCTTTTGGTGGACTTGGGATCTGAGGCACTGAAAGACACATTTGATAAAGTACATCCTCCAGCAACTCTTCAAAGAGTTTTAGCAAGTTCTGTACATTGTTCTACACTACAGTCACTTTATAAAGGAAGGAAGAAAGTCCTTAACCCTACACAGTGGGGAAAGCTGTATCCTAGGCATTCACTTGTGACATCAGCAAGCTTTGATATCACACTTTTGACGGTGCTGTTGAGAAATATTTGTGGTTTCAGTCCTCCAACCAAAGGTTGGGATAGCCTTCCCCCATCAACAGACACAAGCACTGCAGATGACATCGCCCGAGTGAAGTATTACAGGAATACCGTGTACGGCCATGCCAATCAAGCCTCTGTTGATGATGCAAGTTTCAATGCTTACTGGCAGGAAATCCGTGAAGCCCTGGTTAGACTTGGAGGAACAAACTTTAGAGGATACATCGACAATCTTGAGCATGATACCATGGATCCAGATATGGAGGAACATTTTCGTGGACTCATGAAACAATGGAAGAAAGATGACGACAGCATCAAGGAGAAACTTGAAGAGATGGAAGGTAACTTATATGAGCTTTATTTTGATGCTTTTATACAGGTACTTAGAATTCTATTCCACGATTTAGGGGCAATTGGATCTGAATGGCCCAAGTTCCTTTGTAGGTAAGACCAAAGTGATTGATGGACATTACGTTATCAAAAGTCATCATCAGCAACAAACAAAGAAGCTGTGACGCTTTTTTCCTTTCCCCTTTATTGACACAATTCACAAACTGCATTCGGTAATGAAGACGATTCGGGGTCCACGTTCGCCACTGTCAGTGGTTAAGATGAAACAAAACGGCTACTGCGCTATCCCAGGATACTAAGATTTTCTCCTCTTTGTTTCTCTTATCCGCTGTGGCTGTCGATTCGAGGCTAGCTGAAAGAAGCACAGATTTCGCAGTCAATATTGTTAAATAAAGGCCAAAATTTTTCACCCATAGTTGCATAATTGGTAAAAGATTCATTTTGGTTCATTGCATCTATTTTTCATTCTTTGCGCAGATAAGCCAAGGTCTAAATAACATGGTAACGTAAAGTCTCCATTGGGCCAAGTGGCCCATCAGGCCTGCGCTTATCTCCGGTTTAATTTTTGTGGCATGATGCGACTAAGAGTATTTCTACTCCCCCCGGACGGGATGCCAGTCTATCGCAGGGTTACCCCCCGCATTAAATTCGCCGGTACCCATTTATACACCTGGGTGGAGAGGCACTGTGAGAGATAAGTGTCTTGCCCAAGAACACAACACAATGTCCCTGGCCAGGGCTCGATCCGCAGACGAGCGCACTAACCATGATTCCACCGCGCCTCCCTCTAAATAACATGAAAACAATAAATGTTTATCTTCAGAAAGCATCAGAGCCAAATTTGAGCAGCTGAAAAGTGAAATGGAAAACAACATCAGAGTTGAAATGAAAGACATAAAAGAAAGACTGGACACCTTGACTGCCTCATTGGAAGAAAACAAAGTTGAAGGTCAGTTATAGGAGAGACTTACTAAGGTAAACACAAGTTTACAATTCTCCCAGAGAAAATGCACTATCAGTTCAACATTTGTGCAGCTTTCTCGCCCCGTAATTTGGCGAACTTGATTGAGCTTCTTATCGGACCAATTTTTCTGTGTATCGATCTTTCAAGGTCGTCAACTTGTCGTCCCTTCGTATCATTCAGTGCCACAAAAACATGACAGGAGGCTAAACAAAATGGCTACTTCTGTATCCTAAGACATGTACAAAAAAAACTTCCTTTTGTTGCTAGTTTTTGTCATTTATTGTCGTGCGAAACGTAGGATTTGAAGTCTAATTCTTAAATAAAAACTCCTCTCTTCATCACTAATTATGCCCAAGTTTCTGGTAAACATTCATCTCCGCCCGATGCATGAGATACCTAATTTGACTTAATTATTCTTTTTTGGCACCAAAAATGTCTAATGGGGCTTAAGCAAAAGAAATATTTATCTTCAGAAAACATCGGGGACAAATTACAGCAGATGAACAGCGAAATGAAAAACAACATCCGAAGTGAAATGAAAGAAATAAAGGAAAGACTGGACACCTTGACTGCCTCACTGGAAGTGGACAGAGATGAAGGTCAGTTGTGGCAGAGTTTTGAAAGTGTAATGGGCCATTTCCGAGTTGACTCGCCTCTGTGTCAAATGGAGACTGTCCTATAGCCCCTTTGCAAGATCCGGTCACATGGTAAGGAATAAATTACACTGGGACGCAAGTTACGCAGTGGAACTTCCAAAACAAAGGAACTCGTACCATTCCAGCCCGACTTTCCTTTGTTTTGAAAGTCCCACGGCGTAATTTGCGTCCCAGTGTAAGGGAAGAGGTCAAAACTACTATACTCGAACAGGACCCACCAAACCACAAAATAGTTGATGGTGTCTGCCTGCACCCCCGTTGCTTAACGTCAACAGATGGTGTCTTTATTGCATAGCCACCCCTCTATCCAGCAGTAAAAAATTACAGTGAGATTCAAACCTCACTTTTCTTGTTTGTCTAGTAATGCCGACTCTTGCTAGCTGAATATTTTCTGTGTCAACTCAAATTTAAAAGCCAATAAAATGTTGTTTGTAATGTTCGAAGATATGTGGTGTCTTTGAGAACCCCCCCCCCCCTCTCCTACCCCAAAGGTGGGTCTTGTTTGACCAGTTCCTTAATTTATTCCGTGCCATGTGACCAGATCGTGCAAAGGGCCTATTGCGAACCCATTCGTATAAAAACGCTTTTCGACAACAGGTTCATTTTCATACAAACATTTAACTCTTTTCCCAATGGCAGGTTTCGCACGAAAAACTCATTTTGTTTAGAGTCAAACTTAGGTAACTCGTGGAAATAAAATCGGTCAGATTTCTGTCGCACTCGTTAGTAAGAAGAGACTCTTTATGTAGTGTTACAAATCCGCGAGTCTGATTGGTTTGATCGCCCGTAACCAACGCTTTCACCGTAGGATTTTCTGTGTTTACCATCCTTAAAAGAATGCTCCCTTATTGTCGATTTATTTTTCAGTTTTCATAAATTCGAGTTGCGTATCGAGCAGCGTGAACCAGTTTCATGGAAAATAACCCAATAAATGGCACATAAATTATCGAGGCGCTACCATAGAAACAAGGTTCTCTATCGGATGCTATACCCCTTAACTTACTTTTTTTCGTTTGAACACATTGACCTAAATTAAAGAGTGATAAACGCTTGTAATCATCAGAACGATACAGAGATGACCTCGACAAGATGAGAAGTGAAATCAGTGACAAGCTGGACGCTTTGACAGTATCAATACAAGAAACGAGGGATGAAGGTAGGTTGCTAAGGCTCCGTCCACACTAATCCGTTTTCAAACGAAAACGGAGCTGTTTTGCTCCGTTTTCAAAAAGATTTGCGTCCACACTTATCGTTTTCGTATCGTTTTCGCCCGTGCACACTACAACGCCGTATCCGTTTGAAAACGCTTTTAAACCCTCAGTGCGCATACTCAAATGAACTCGATAATAATTTGAATATATCGGCCCGGGAAATTGACGCCATTTTGGATACTCATGGTCGAGTGGGCTTTCGCCCGGTCCTGTCTACTGACTACTATATGATGACGTCACCGTTTTCAGATAGCATCGTTTTCACCGTCCACACCAGAAAACAGCGTTTTCAAAAAGCATCGTTTTCAAATCGCTCCACTCTGGGGAGCGTTTTCGAATAACTCCGTTTTCGGTGATCGTTTTCGGCGTTGTAGTGTGGACGATAGCCGTATCCGGAGCAAAACAGCTCCGTTTTCGTTTGAAAACGGATTAGTGTGGACGGGGCCTAAAACTAACAAACATGCAAAACGTGCTCGAAACGGCCGACTGAAGATCAGGTTAAAGTGTATTTCTTTAAAGGTGTAGTCCAGTCCAGGTGTAGTTCAGCGGTTTGTTATAGTTGTTGGTGTTGTCGTTTGTGTTTTCGTTCAAAAATAATTTTGAATGTAAGTTAACAAAAGCGGCTGTTGTTTAGGCAGAACAATCAACTCAGTGGGCGCTTAATGTCTGTGCAAATATTGTAGTACGTTAAGGATTAAAAACAGAATCTTTAATTTATTAAATGACCTAAAGATGGTTTGAATGTTTATTCTCAGAAAAACTCAGAGACAAGGTTGAGCAGATAAAAGATGAAATGGTAAACCTGGGCAAAAGGTTTGAGAACTCGCTGGAGAACTTGAGACTACAAAGCGGAGAAAGCGACGAAAAAGGTAGGTTATAAAACCTTTCACGCTTATATGTTACACACGAAAGACCATGTTTGACTACATTTCCAAGCACTGAGAAGAGAGTTGAAACTGCGACGCGCAGCGGAGTATTTTTGACGAACTTCGAGGTGTTTTGAAATATGGTCAAACACTGTCTTGAGTGTTTGATCATATCTTGATTTGTAACTCGCTTTCGAATTTCTCTTTGTGAGTTGAAAAGTTGGTTTGTTAGTCGTGTTTGTTATCTGCAATTGTTAGGTTAAAATTCCCTTTGATTCGATGTCACACCAATCTACACTCAAAGTTCACTGCCCAGGATTACTGACCTAGTTACTTCTAGTGAATGCCCCGTGTATTAAGCCATACGAAAAACCAAACGTTCACGATTACGTGAAGCATTCAAGATGAAAGGGATGATGTGAACTCGAAGGCAGGAAAGTAGGGCATCGAACCCAGCCCTTATTTCGGGTAAAAAAAGAAAGAAAAAAAGAAATCCCCCCCACCCCCCTCAGACCAAGGTCTGAATCCGCCATTGAAAACCTTAACTTTCATTGACAAAACACCTTGAATTAAAGACCAAGAAAATTTTTAACCATCAGAACGATACAGAGTTGACCTCAACAAGATGAGAAGTGAAATAAAAAATATCAGTGACAAGCTAGACGGTTTGACAGTATCAAGACAAGACACGAAGGATGAAGGTACGTTCCCCAAACTGACTGACAAAGCGTAGCCGAAAACTCAGTAAGAGGTATTTCTCTAAAGGTGTAGGCTAGGAAGACTTGCAGTGTTTAATTGTGTTCTGTTTTTTCGTTTGAAAATAACCGAGAATGTATACGTGGTAGCTGACATGTTTTGCAGGCGGAACAGCCAATTCAGTTGATGACCAGAACCAGTGCTAATATTGTAGTTAAGGTTTCAACGCAGAATCTCTATTAAAGTGGAGTAAATGTCGATCCACAGAAAGCCTCAAAGACAAGATTGAGCAGATGAAAGATGAAATTATAATTCTCGGGGAAAGGTTGGAAAACTCGAGGACGCAAAGCGGAGAAAGCAGGGACAAAGGTCAGTTTACAAAGTGTTAAAGGGGTTAGGTCACGCTATTTGAGGTAATTTGTTTAATTTTGTTAATCATGAGCTCTAAACGTCAAATTGACAGAGCGTGTATCTCTTTTGCAAAATCATGGCTACACAACAACTGAGAATGTTTCAGTTTCTCGCTGTGCAAATATAATTGCGTGACCTAGCCCCTTTTATAATAGGTAAAGCTCCGCACTACTAACAACACTTCGATGATCGACGAAGATGGTTTCACGAAAACATGAACGTCCGGTAATAGATGAGACAGACATTAGGTACTGGGTCTTTTAACTTGTAGCCTCCCACGAAGAAGTTCTTATAGCACTAATTTGTGCGAAAAATGCGTACCCCTTGTCATGACAAAAAAATAGCATAATAAAGTGAGTGACTGAGCAGTGACTGAGCAGCATTCCAGTGCAATAAAAAATAACTATAGCGTGGTAAACCAAACAGGAGTCGGAGCAGCACGACAACACCAAGGGCGGCCACTCAAACCGCTTTGCAAAATCAATAATGACCCGGTTTCTTTTAGTTTTACTAACAGATACATGTAACGAGTAATCTTTCTCTCATTTGGTGAAGCAAAGCTCGGATTTTCCAAGGGGTCGAGTGAAAATAGAATCCGTCCTATGTAGTTTAGTGGATGTTTATGGCTCATGTTTAATCTCATCAGCCATAAGGTACAAAATACTGAAACCTAGTCCAAAGACCTCTGTGGATAGCATCCTGATTTTAACAACCTCTTTCATGTTATTTTCCTTTTAGATCCTTTTGATCCATCTGAGCTAGTTGACGGAATTCGCAGAGTATACAAAACGTGTGAAGGGTGGCTGTCACCATTTCCTTGGTGTGAGGAGTTTCACTTTCAGCTTGATCATATTTATACGAAGCTGAAAGTGATAGGCAGGAAGAAAACAAGAGGAACAGCGACTGACGAAATTGTCAACATGTCGGCTATCTTCAAACCGCATGAAGAATGTCCACTGCCAAGAACAGTATTGATCGAGGGAAAGCCTGGTATGGGAAAGACAACGTACTGCAAAAAGCTTGTATACGACTGGGCTAGAGGAAAGTCAGTGGCAGACGACTGTTTTCCAAAATTCGAAACCGTCTTGTTGCTGAAATGCCGAGATATCAAGTCTAACATTTGGGAGGCCATTGACGATCAGCTGTTGCCCCGAGATATCCAAGAAGACATCAGAGATAAATTCTTCACGTTTATTCGCCACAATCGGTCGAGAGTTTTACTAGTACTAGATGGGCTGGATGAGTTACCTGCCAGTAAACTGCCAGAGGTTTCATTAATAATTCAGGGAAGAGTACTGCCAAAATGTTTCGTAGTTGTAACATCGCGCCACGAGGCTGGAATGAATGTAAGAAGATACTGTGACACCATATTAGAGATCCAAGGATTTACCTTAGAGGATGCAGGAAAGTTCATCTACAAGTACTTCAAAAACATGGATAATCTCGCTCAAAAGCTCCTATTCAAGCTGAGCAATGATAAAAGCCTGCTCGACATGACGGCAAATCCTTTAAACACTGCACTTCTTTGTCTTTTGTGTGAAGAATGTCAGGGCATTTTTCCAGAGAGTAGTACCCAACTGTACCTAGACATAATAGAGTGTGTTCTGAGAAGGTTCAGGAGGAAGGAAGGTTTACCAGAAACCAGTGAGAAACTGACTGAAGTATACAAAACGGAACTAAAATTGCTTGGCCGGATAGCTTTGAATGGTTTGCGCGAGGGCAACTTGGATTTTGACGAACGTGAGCTTCGAAATCACAATGGTGAATTTTCTGGATTTGGACTTCTGTCAGTGCAGCCCGGGGGTAGCAAAATAAGACCATGTCGTCGTTACGCGTTCCTGCACAAAAGTTTCCAAGAAATTTTTGCTGCCTATTATCTTTGTTGTGAGCTTCTCGAGCACAAAAATACTCCCAAAAGCTTGGTTTCTGACGCGATCTATTTCCATGAGCTGAAACAGGTGCTTTTATTTTCATGTGGCATTCTAGCAGTCCAGTGCGAAGAAACAGCTGTGGATCTTATAGCAAACATAGCAACACAAGTCAACGAATTTGGCGATAAAACTGTGCCTTTTGCATTAGAGTGCATTGCCGAATGTAAAAGAGAAAAAAGTAATGTTCATGTATGGCTGGCTCGAGTACTTGGCTTATGCCTTAAACTTCAAACTGCTATGGTCAGTGATGTAACATTAACAGAGCTTCATGTTGCCTCCCTTGCCGAGGCGATTAAAGTCAACACAACAATGACACAGCTGAGTCTGTTAATTAATCACATTGGTTCTGCTGGCGCTGCTTCACTTGCTGAGGCAATGAAAGTCAATACAACACTGACACAGTTGAATGTGTGGAATAACAACATTGATCATGTTGGCGCTGCTTCAATTGCTGAGGCAATGAAAGTCAATACAACACTGACAGAGATGAATCTGAGGTGCAATAACATCGGTGATGCTGGCGCTGCATCCCTTGCTGAGGCAATGAAAATCAACAAAACACTGACACAGATGAATCTGGAGGCTAATAACATTGGTCATGCTGGCGCTGCTTCCCTTGCTGAGGCAATGAAATTCAACACAACACTGACAGAAATGAATCTCAGGTACAATAGCATTGGCGATGCTGGCACTGCTTCCCTTGCTGAGGCAATGAAAGTCAACACAACACTGACAGAGATGAATCTGAGGACTAATGACATTGGTGATCTTGGCGCTGCCTCCCTTGCTGAGGCAATGAAAGTCAATACAGTACTGACACAGATGAATCTGGAGAATAATAACATTGGTAATGCTGGCGCTGCTTCCCTTGCTCAGGCGATGAAAGTCAATACAACACTGACACAGTTGAATCTGTGGAACAATAACATTGGTGATGCTGGCGCTGCTTCCCTTGCTGAGGCAATGAAAGTCAACACAACGCTGACACAGATAATTCTGGAGAGTAACACCATTGAACATGCTGGCGCTGTTTCCCTTGCCGAGGCAATGAAAGTCAACACAACACTGACAGAGATGAATCTGAGGTACAATAACATTGGTGATGCTGGCGCTGCTTCCCTTGCTGAGGCAATGAAAGTTAACTCAACACTGACACAGATTAATCTGGAGGGTAATAGCATTGGTCATACTGGCGCTGCTTCCCTTGCTGAGGCAATGAAAGTCAACACCACACTGACAGAGATGAATCTGAGGTATAATAACATTGGTGATACTGGGGCTGCTTCCCTTGCTGAGGCAATGAAAGTCACCACAACACTGACAGAAGTAAATCTAAGGTTTAATAACATTGGTTATGCTGGCGCTGCTTTCCTTGCCGAGGCAATAAAAATCAACACAACACTGACACAGTTGAATCTGGCGAGTAATGACGTTGGTGATGCTGGCGCTGCTTCCCTTGCTGAGGCAGGCAAAATCAACACAACACTGACACAGTTGGATCTGTGGAATAATAACATTGGTGATGCTGGTTCTGCTTCCCTTGCTGAGGCAATGAAAGTCAACTCAAATCTGACAGTTATATATTAGTGAATCTTCCTTGAATCTTATATTACAGGCAAATAGAACGTTTTAATGCAAGGACGTTTTGGTTTCATTACTCGGAGACAATTATTCAGTTGGGCGCTTTTTTAATGGTACAATCATTTTTGCAATCATGAACAAAAGTGCTGGGACAAGTTTAAATTTGCACTTTTGGCTTTTTTGCCCACACGCCAGGCGCCATTGCAACTTCACCTGCCTAACCTCTCCCCTTACGTAGCTCCAACGCCATTTAACCTGCAATTTTACCTGATTTTCAACATTGTGTTGGGTGGGGAGAGGGACAGCAACACGTTTTATAAGGATTTAGCAGCGTTTTTTTTTCAAAATTCAGTTCTAAAGCACGGGCAATACGTTACATTACGTAAGTGTCCCAAGGACTCTCAGGTTTTCTAAACATAGGCGAGCAAGGCGTGTAAGGGTTATAAACTGCACGGCCATGAGTCGAACGCGATTCTAGGTTTACCCGGCAGAGCTGAAAAACGCAACTGGCTACGTCATTGCCTCGCGGCATCGATCGTGGGCTCAAGCGCGGGGAAAAAAACCACCTGTGCTTAAAGTGAAAAAAATAAGGTCGGCAGGGAAAAGATAAGAGTTTGGTCTAGCTTTTAACAAAGGAAAATTGTTTTTCGAAAAATACAGAGGGTGTACAACTTCTGAAAAATTTGTTTTCAGGCACGAAACGACTCAAACGCAAAGGAAAAGTACAGCTGTACGTGCAAGCTTAACTGACAAAGCGGGTGAAAAAAAAAACTGAAATTATTGGCACATTTTTTAGCTCAAGTTAGCACATTTAGGCCCGGTTCATACGCCGTACTTCACATGAGCCGAATCGAATTCAATGAATAAGTTCATGTGAAGTACGGCGTATGAATTAATTCGATTCGGCAGATTGAAT
>Ga0126343_10001460_pt1 | contig 11131 bp, 6 predicted proteins | sample Cyp2metagenome_FD_92531 | JGI IMG/M metagenome (GOLD analysis project Ga0126343, IMG submission 92531) | Coral microbial communities from Lord Howe Island, Old Settlement Bay, Australia - Cyphastrea 2 metagenome | ecosystem: Host-associated > Invertebrates > Cnidaria > Coral ... | reverse complement strand
GATGATGATGATGATGATGATGATGATGACGATTACCCAAATAATTGATAATAATTTATTTCTAAGGCAACTAATTGCAGCATCTTACTTGCTAGTCAAGTCCAGGAAGAGTAGGAGAAGGCAATTTGTTCTTTGGGTTTTACCATTTCAGATTTATGTACATTCCTTAATTAATATACATACATGTACTTATTCAAAAAAAAAACGAAAATTCAGGTTCACCACATGCCGTGCTTTTCATCCTCATTTAATATACTTTTCAGCCATTTGACAAGCCTTTGTTTTAAGTGTTTGCTTGTTACACCAAGGCTGATCCTGATCTATCGATGATCTCCAAAAATCTCTTTTTATAATTTACTCCTGCACCTCTGGCGACATCTTGAGAATAACGCGTATAACGGCCCGAGAAAGACAAAAAAGTTTTTATATATCGGTACCGACATTATTAAATCTTTCCTCGCCGCACGCTTCCGAGCACTTCTCTTTGCTGTCAGAAAAATTCAAATCACAGCAGGCATACAGCGGCAATGGCAACTTATCCGTAGGTAATTAACGATGTTTAAGAATCCCTCCTCCTCAGAAACGAAGTTAACAGCACGTTAAAAGACCTATCGAATATAATATATTTATGAAATTCCTTCTAATACTCGCCCTTTGTAAACAATATACCTCAAATTCAAATTATTAGCGATGCGTACAGACTAAACTTGTTTATCTCAGATTTCTGGGTATAGATCTTAATTGCTTTGAAAAATAACAGCTTAATCTTTCGGCTTTAACTTCCAACTTCTTCACAGTCTCAGACCAAATAAAAATCCACTAAGTTATTTTATCTAGACCACTTACTGCTAGTACGTGAGAACAGCTCGTCTTTTATCGCTTTGGGAGAACCTCCACTGTGCTTATACTCAGCTAGTTTTAGATCAAGAATTAACTCAGCATGTTGGACAAATTAATCTGAAATCTTCATTAAAACGTTCAGTTGTCTCCTTTCGACCTTAAAGTTTCACCGATTTTCATTTATTCCCATCTCTTGAAAATATTTTGCAAGAATAAGTTTTAAAGCTTGTGGTAGTTTGGAACAACAAACAATGGAGGTTCCATGAAAGAAGCCTTTGAAACTCACACCAACCCCTCCCCCCTCCCCACGGGTCTCTCGCCGCCATGTCTCCAAGTGTAATTGAACCCCTATTTTCTTCTTGTGCAATTCGTCAGCATCTTAGAGTAAGGAGAATTTAAAGCAGTATAATGAAATCTGAGTTGACTTTTGAACAGATTCTCCCTAATCATCCCAGGGAACATATGTAGAAACTGTAAGGAGAACTTGTAATTCGACTGCTGACCTTACTATAGAAGAAGATATCTCCGGCTACGAATAAAAACACCGTTGTTTTTTAAATAAGTGGATTTGTAGCAAATGATGTTTAATCGTCTCGATGTGGAATGCAACGAAACACCTGGAATCATGTAACATTTTTGGATAATAATAATGAACTACAGGGATAGAAATCTTGATAAAGACGTTTGCGTTAGAGTACTTTTATCATATATTTTTACCCTTTAGTCCTTTTGTGAATGGATTGGTTGACCTTTGTGTAAACCCCTCTAACGCTACCCTAGTATTGATAATGCGAAAAAAAAAGTATTTCGAACTCTCAGAGGAAACGGAGAATAGTTTGAAATAGCGGGCGTTCGAAATAACGGATGGTGTAAATTACTGAAGGGCAAATTCAAGCGAAATGGTTTTGGATCGTTTTGAGTTCGAAATAACGGGGAAATCGAAATACCCGAGTTTGAATTAGCGGGGTCCAACGGAACCTCGAAACAAATATATGCATATGAATGATACTTTCACATAAACAATGATAATTAAGGAAGAAAACAAATAAAGAGTGAAAAGCAAACTGACAATGGTCATTTCAAGAATTTCGTGTAAAAAGAATTTTGAACTCTGGATCGTTGGGTTACAACTCTTGCCAGGTAAATAAAAATAAAATATTTAGAGAGGAAGTCACATCAGCCTTAACTCCTGCTTTTAATGCCGTGGACGCTCTATCGTGATCGAGTACGAGTTAAGATATCGATGTTAGTTTTTGCGGCGGGAGGAGAACGCGAAGAAAAAAATCCTCAGAGTTGGGCGAGAACCAACAGCAAACTCAACTCACGGCGTCGGTGGTTATCGAGGCAAGCTCTGTCACCACTGCGCCAACCCTGCTCTCCAAAAGCTTAGAACATTAGTGCAGGCTTCGAACCCTTGCAACAAACTTTCGCAAATACACCGGGAACAGGTAACAGGAGGAAAAAATCATTGCCATTTCATTGAGGACATCACCGTCATACAAACGAGAAATCATTTTTAATTTTACGTATTTTATTCCATGTATTACTTTTGTCGTAATTTAAATTTATAGCTGTTTAGCATCTTTTTTTACCATGAAGTTTAACTTATGCAATCATTTCAAATATTAAACGAATTCCAAAATAATATAAAGAAAAACTTTCTTTCATGAACCCATTCAGCTCTTTGACTCGTTGATCATCCTTACAGATCTATGTGAAATCAAAGATACTGATCATATGATCTGCAGGAAGACCAGCAAAGACAGCAGAACTTTAAGGGTTTGTCCATTTAGCTTCATTAACAAAAATAGATAATCACGTTTGAACATATGATGATTTCATTAAATGGTTGATCCATGGGCCCGTTTATATACCTTTTTATAACACTATATGTCTACACAGTTTTCCTTCTCCTTATTTACATTATCCAGGTTAGCTCAGTCGAATCAAACAAAAGATATATTACTATGTAATACGATGTAATGGTACATATGCTTTAATTGGTAGGGGCTTCGTTTGGCCCATCGAAAAGTAAGCTAGTAATAGCTAATGACAAAATATAAAAGTGAAAATGTTGTGATATACTTTCATTCTTCGAGGAAAAGTATTTTAGTTCACCACATTTGTGATATTTTAAAAACATCAGGTAGCGTTCAAGTAAATATATGCATGTTGTTGACATGAGAAACAAATGGACGCTACATTACTTTGATAGTAGCAGATAAAAAGCGCTCAAATACAGTGCACTGCAGTTGAAATTAGAAGATCGCTATGTACAGATAGAACACCCACCCATTGCTATTTGTCTTGGTCATGAAAGAAGATTCCACCTTGAGGATGAAATCTAAAAGTGTGATCATTCAATTAGAGAAATATCATGTAGGTGCATTTCGTTGATGCTGTTAAGTAATTTACTTTCCTATGTTGAAAGCTTCATTGAATTGTCAAGCTTCAAGTGTACCTTAGCACTCGTGATAGCTAAAGGGTCATTCCTCTTGTTATTCCTTGAACAATTTGAACACTTTTTGAAGCGGACAGGTGAAAAATATTACGGAAATTCACCGCTGGCAACAGTTAGCAGTACGAGATATGTATGATGATCTGTGAAGAGGGTTAATTAGTCCAAGTCTGGAAATCAAGGGCTGAAAAACCATGCCAAGTTTCCCCTGAGTGATAAAAGGACACAATAACACTTAACAGCTTCGTGCTAAATCCGGAAGCTGCCAGCGTCGAATGGTCGGGTCTATTCAGAAACGCATGTAAGAGTACACCATTGCTTGCAAACTAAACAACTAAAAAAAGCAACCATCCACGCCAACTCTTACTTGTTCTTAATCCGACCAAAAAGTTATTTTTCTATTCACCCACATCACAATACAACAAATATGTTTTTCCAGCTTTCGTGCCGAGAGAGCCAGGACGCATTTTTGTGGTCCACAACCAACGGGCGCGCTATTCCAAAGTCGACCTTACCTCACATAAAGATATTGACAAAACTCTAAAAGGTTTTGCTCGCTAATTCCAAAGAAAAACAGGTATTGTTTCTTGAAAGTCACGTTTTAGAGGATTCTAAGAATAAGTCTAGAACGTTGATCCCTTAAATGCGTTTCGGAGGAAGCGATACTTATATCGTATTAGACATTAAACAAGGTTTCTTCAGCTGGCTTGCAGACTACATAGGGATTACTGTCAAAGAACTGTAATTGCAGAATAAGCTATTTACTAAACTAATTGGTTTTATGGAAAACCCCGCATATATTAACATAGTTTTCTTACAATTTTAAATGGGCTTTGTGCCTCTTTTTAGAGTCTCTATGACAACACACAATTTATCTGGGTGCCATCGGATGCATATGCGCATGCTCTAAAGGCATATAAGATCCACCATTTGGACTTGAGCAGTAATACGGAGGGGGAGGGGGTGGTGGCATAAATGAAGGATTTGCGCTGGACATAGCCATAGTGTTGTTGATAACTGCGTGTGATGGATATGTGGGCATAGGTCGAACTGAATCGTGAGCCGGGCTCCAGATATTACCGCTGCAGCTGGCGTATCTGCACGGAGAGGGTCCCGCTTGGCTGGTGTCTTTGTTGGCGGCGGGTGTCTTTGGCTTGGGTTTGGGTTTTGGTTCTCCCTTGCTCTGTTGTCGTACTTTGGCGCGTCGGTTTTTGAACCACACCTGTTGTATGATCAAAATAAACAAAAAATACTCCGTTTAATTGGAAATGGCGCCTGCGAAACAAGTGGAATTCAATTGTTGTCTAGTGGTTTGTTTATTTTGTATCTAGTAGCGGTTTATATTGAGTAGTAATAGCGGTTTGAACAGATAATACGGGAAAAACTAACGAAAGCTTGATTAGTAGCTTTACCAGGAAAAGTTGGTCTAACAACTCAATAAAAACTAATTTAACAAGTTAGGAAGGTTACATTGGTGTTTTTATCACTATTTTGCACAACTTTTCGCTGGTTTAAGTGAGCGTGACTTTTAGGAAAGGCCTTAAGTAGTTTTTTCTGGAAAGTTTCAATTTGAAATAAATACAATATAGAGCTAGACACGTAATATAACAACGCACGCAAAACGGAGGTCAATCTTACAGTCGAGACAAGCCTGCACACGCGATCATAAAACACACGCATGTATAACATAAAGAGACATTCTCTTTGGGGTAAAATCAAATGTGTTTGATAATATCGCTAAGGATAGGCTCTTTAATAGTCTAAAAGGTTCGAATGAAAGAAAAATTAACCTTAAAGACATTACGTGAGAACAGATGGGTTGTCTGAGGGCGTGAAATGTTTGACACTACAATGGTGTGTACGTACACAACACAGGCACCCTTAAAAGGCTAAATGCTCGGAAGTTGAAATATTTTAATTTAATTAACTAAATTACACCTGACTTGGGGCTAGGCTGGGGCCAACTAGTGCATTCAAGATTTTTCTTTTTAAAAGTAGGAATTAAAACTGAAAAATCAAAATGATGTTCTGCTGTTTTGCATCCCTCTTAATTTTCATTCACTCTCGACAACAAAACGACCTTTAAGACTGACGTATGAAGACTCAATAAAATGTTTTTAGTTTGGATGTGCCCTGTGTGAAAATACTATAACCTGATCATTTTACAGTTATATTTATCATTTATTTTAAAAAGTGGTGCTAAAATATTAAGATATGTTCGATTTTATTGTTTAAAACGCGAACAAAATGGAACAATTTTCTACGAACGACCGACCTTTGACTGAGTGTTTCAGTTGTTCATTGAATTCTTGAGTTGGGACCATTTTGACCGATTTCACTATCACGGCTTCCACGTAGTTTTCTTTTCACATAGACAGGTTATGTCCTTTGCCTTACTCCATATTTGATGTTTTTTTTTATAAAAAGGAATCTCCTCTAAACACGAATTGGGAGACGTCGAAGAATTGACCCCAAAATAAGCAAATCAAGAAAACGTGACGGAAAAAATAGGAAAACTTTTCTTTATTGCGCAGCCAATTTGCGGTTAACAAAAAACCGTCTTGTCTTCCTTTGAATGTTGTCAAGTTTGGTTTAAAGCACGCTTGGAAAATGTGTTTTCTGTAGGCTACGAAGACACCCGATTATCTGTCCTAAATGAGTTTAGAAGTTCCAACAGGATTTGAAGAATTGACACAGGCTCACTGTTAGCCACTAAAAACTGTGCTACAGAGTAACCCCGATGGAACAGGAAAAAGTTTTCGCATGCCTAACACAGGTTTATATTTGGAACAAAACATTACTTGAAGAACCAAAACAAAGGTTGACAAATTTGTGAGAAAAGAATTTGAGGATGCTTAGCCTGTTGTAACTCTATCAGTTTTTTTGGAATTCAAGGAACAGAGAGGAATACCTTGTTAAATCTACAACTTTGTATTTAGGAAGTTGATATTCCACTTGAGTTACTCGGATAGGAAAGAAAAGGGATAGAAGAGCGAACAAACTCTTTGATCGTTGTGAAAATAGTGTCACGGTATTCATTTTAAACGTTTGGAGTGAAGCAGTGCCAACATTCCGGGCCCCACCTCACTACCTACTCTTTTGAAGCACGAAGTTTTCTAAAGTACTCAATTGCCTTTTTTACAGTCAAAATCGAGTAATAGATAATACAGGTTTTACAACATTTGTCAGCAGGCAAGCTTTAAGCATTCCGATGGGCATATTTTATAGCTTGTCGCATGCCCCCGATTAGGGACTCAGCTCACTTGACACCATTTTCGCCATACTCTCTCCACTTTCACTGCAATGCCGCACGTCTAGTGAAAAAGAGCATTCATGAACTCAGAACAAAAAAACTGAGATCTTTTTACCTGAACCCTGGATTCTGGTAGATTGATTTTCATGGCGACTTCTTCTCTCATAAAGATATCAGGATACTTTGTCTTGGAGAATAGTTCTTCCAAAATTTCTAGCTGTGCTTTGGTGAAAGTTGTCCTCTCACGTCTTTGTTTTCTTGGGTACCCTGGAAATATAGTTGCATGGAATCACGAGAAAATTCTGTGAAACTACTTCTGCATTGGTTGGATACCTCATACAGCAATATCTTGGCCTTAGAACGTCGGAATCATTCTGCAAGCAGTGGAGCCTTCGTCAAGCCAATTGAATTTGAGTTATAGTAATTGTGAACAACTCTCTAAATTTCCTTTCTCTAAATGTCCTTTCTCCGTACTTTAAATACAACAATCAAGGAAGTCTTGATATGCTAAACATTGTATAAAAATATTTACTTTGCTTCTTTGCAAATTTCAAACAATGGTATGCTCGGCTGTGATCTTTAAAGAGACCAGGTGCGATATTTTCAGAGGGATTCAATTTGGTAAAATTGAAAGAGTAAATATTTGAGTTGATGTGTTTCTTCAGCAGGCGTCCATTTATCATTTGCAATGCCAATAATAAACTGGAAATACCATTGCACTGTTCAAATTGCGGTCTCTTTATCGTGTTTTTTATTGTTTTACTGATCTCACTAAGAAGAACGTTGACGATATTTCCGTTGTCATTGTAAAGATAACTGTAAATGCCATGATATCAGTCATTAACCACTGAAACGGTCGAATGTATACTTTCAGTGATTATGTTATCATTTATATCAGGCTTCACAGCAGCGGCTTTCCTAGCCACAAACAAGTTAGGAGATTTCAACAGGAAGAATGTATCTCTGCACCTTAATGGACGCTTGTCTAAAAATACGTAGTCGTTCGAAAATCGGCCTAACTTAAATAGTTTTCGCGCCCACAAATCCTAGATGCAAATCAGGCACGTTCCACGCTGTAGTAGATTTGAAAGATTTGCGACCATCTTAACAAGAATCAAACTTGATGATTATATTTATGTACACTACGCAAAACTTCGTTGAGACAAATACGAAACAGATGTTAACAAATCTAGTGCGATTGCCAATATTTGGGAAAAAGTACTGATTCATCTCGCGTTTTTGTCCCCGGTGAGGGCTCTTAAATAGGCTTTGCTGAAGCTTGCACTCATCGAAATGCCTTTCACGAATTCTAAATCCACGCATCTGGGAGGTCTCGCTTGACTAGAAAATGCACTAAATTGACAAGAATCCAGCTAACGAATGGTGGTTCAAAGACCTCTCGAAGTATTTAACACAGCTCGAAAATAGGAGAAAAACTTCCTTCTTCTGAAAAGACTATTCTTCTGGTCACCGCGAACTCATTCGAATTGTCATTACCGTTATGTGTTAGTACAATGGCGACTCTGACGAGGCATTCTGTATGTACTCTTTCATGTCTAAAAATAAAGTTAAAATCTTGATTCTTACCATAAGGTGGAGCAACCATTGGGGAAAACATGTCGGCGGTTCTTGGAGGCATGTTCAGTCCATTGACAGGGTAAGGTGGATAATGGTTCAGAAAACCCGCCATTTTGGATTCTTGATGTAGGCTAGAGAGTGAGTTGTAGGCCGCGTGCTATGGAATCAAATGAAAACACGAAATGATGAGCTCGCGGCTTAGTCGCGCGACCTTCTTTACCGGCTTGGCCCCTGAAGGCCCCCCCTGCAGATCATACCTGTCAGGGTATTAAAACAAAAGACGGGACAGAAAATCCGCTTGTTAAAGGACCTTCCTGAAATTCAACATAATAAAAACAAGCCCCTGAAAGCTACACCCAACTTGCCAGATTATTTGGATCCAGGTCAAGGAAACTATGCGATTAGGTGACCAATCCTCGGAGAGTTTGCAGCCTGCCGTTCCACGTCACTGAACGAGGATAGCGTTTTTATTTGTCGTACACCAAAACAAGAATATTCATCGTTCTTTTTCTAATTTAAGGCAATGTGGGAGGTCGGACAATTTGCAACGGTAGCCAAAAAGGAAGCCGCATTGCTCCAAAATGAAAAATTCACAGTGGATTAAAGCTGTCACGATGTCACGAGAATTGAAACCATGCACGTTTTCGCGCGAGAAGCCTCTTCGTGAAAATTCTCAAACGGAAACAGTCAAACACTTATCTACCCTAGAACATTTCCCTTCCATTAGCAGCTTTAAAATAACTATAAAAGGTTAGACGGCTCTCGTGATAGAACCCGGTCGTAAAAGAGGGAAAATTCAAGTTTAACTGTGAGAAAAATGTTGTTAATTTTCATTGCGGAAGTCCATTCCGTGATAATGGTTGCGAAATTACTGACATTTGTTGAAGAGGATTCCGAAAATCTATAGTACTTCAGAAGAAAATAACAAAATGTGCAAGGAGACATAATAAAAATGACACGGTCTAGGTTTTGTTATTAATTACAATCACCAATAGGAGCCTTTAAGTTAATTAATAAGCGTGATTTTTGTTCCAAAGAAGTCATTAAAATAAGCGAGAACAAAAGTATAATTATTATTGACAATTGCCGCAGCGAATCACCTAGAAAGACTACTTCAGAACTCACTTGCACACAAGCTATCAAGCTTTGAAACCTTACTGATATATCCAGTTTAAAAAAGGCGTAAACGAAGCGCTAGTTGAGATATGACGCTTTTATTCTGTCGCTTTGCATCTTGTTAACGCAACGCTGACGTTAGTTGATTGAAAAACACGTCATCAGTGGTATTGTGAAGGAATTCTGTGGACGCCGATCTGAGCACAGATCTGTGGAATAATTTCATGTCATTGCACACCGACGTTTCAACCTTTTTGAGTAAAGAAAAACCTCGCATCAAAGTGGTTGAAAGTAACTGATACGTTTAAGGGCTCAATTCGTCCAAAGATGACAAAGAGTTACTCAGAAGTTGCTGTTTGTTTTCTTGGCTTGGAATGTGTTCAAGTAAAATATGAGACAGATATTTATTTATTTTTTTTTATAGCTTTGAAAATACCCAACCGATTGCAAGTCAACAATTCCTGAAACTGTAAAAAAATAATGCACATCAATGATTTTGTCTGACAGAAGGTCAAAAGATTTAGAGACTTTTGTTGTTGGTTTTACATGCACCTTGTACAAGAAAAAAGGTGAAGAGACATCAAGGAGTCACATAGTATCTTCTTAATTCAATGATCTGATATAGCGATTAGGCCAGCCCAGGTGAAAGTTTAGATCGACCCCATCCAGCTCTATCCCACATACAAAAACTTGTCTGAGCTAGTCCCCGATATTACAGTAAAAGACGGGAACCTTTCGATTACCTCGGGTCCAAAGTGTCAGTGAAGACATTTCATTTGGCCGAGAATTTCATTTCAGTAACTATTTTACTGCTAGTAAATAGTGAAAATAGCCCAATTAAGACCAGACGGTCGAGATGAGGAGTCAATGTGGTAAATGCGAGCGTTTCGTAATGAAGCAATTCGTTGGATGAAGGTAATAATTGAAAATGAAAGGTCGTAATTCAAAATCTCGCTTAAGACACGTGTGGAGAATCGCTTTACAAGATTAATTAATCACCAAACTCGTTGTAAGAGCGAGTTGAAAAAGAGTAAGCATTGCGGATATGTTGTCGCGTTCTGATCCGCGAGAAGATAATAAAACAGACCTGGTACTTACTTCTGTCGTTAATTTACGAAAGGAAACCGCAGAACCGTAGATATTGAAAGATTGCGATTGATAGCCTTGTTTCACGATGAGTGAGTTGTAGCTAATGACAAAGCAGAAGTGTACTGAAAAACAAGTACTCACTAATTCAACAGCTTGAGTTTCCTTGAAGAAAGAATTGAGAACACATTTGGAAAAGTAAGAACTCGGTATGGGCAGGCATCCGTTTTGTGCCTCATACACAGAAAAGGACATTGCTTTTTTCTTTGATGTCCTTTGTCACTACTTGCTCGTCATGCCATAAAGCCATTGGGCTTCCTGATTCGAGACATTGCTTGAAACTCCTTATGGCCGTTAAGTTGAAAGAATAACCTCCTTTAATTTAATTTCTCAAAGAATAGGACGGATGTTCCATGGATTCGCACGCACTAATCCACTGACAACTTCAGTTTACTGAAGGCTTTAATCATTTTGTTTAACGAGAGTATTGCATGAAATGACACAACAACGGGGCGGCCTAGCGAAAAGCTTAATTCCCAAAGACACGAAGAGAGTTGTGATCCTTTTATTTTGCACCACCACACAACGGCCGCCAAAAGTCAACTTTTATTGTGTCACTCAAAAAGGATGGACTCGTTCCTATCCCGAATTCAAAAGATTTTCAATTAGGACCGAAGGTGAACTAATTAGCGATTTAATTTTAAGACAGTTAGGTTTTGGCTTTGCTTATAAGCTCAGGCTATTGGAAAAAATCGGGCAATCTGTAACACGCCACCCTTGGTAAACAAAGACAAGGATTG
>Ga0126343_10001459_pt1:2500-11133 | contig 11133 bp, 6 predicted proteins | sample Cyp2metagenome_FD_92531 | JGI IMG/M metagenome (GOLD analysis project Ga0126343, IMG submission 92531) | Coral microbial communities from Lord Howe Island, Old Settlement Bay, Australia - Cyphastrea 2 metagenome | ecosystem: Host-associated > Invertebrates > Cnidaria > Coral ... | reverse complement strand
TCGATCGCCGTTCGAATACCAAAACAAGACTCGAAGTCGTCGGTGTAGGCTTCAGCCTTCTGAAATGGGCTTAGTTGCATCTTCTTCCTACACACTGAGCAAACTTATTTTCGATTTTTCGACGCTTTCATCCACGTTTTAAAGCGCAAAAAGAAAAAAGACTACTGTTATCCCAAGAAGATTACTCGCGACGATCGCCATTTGTTTTTTTCAGCGGCGCATACCAGCGGTTTTCCTCATTAAAAGCACCTTCCAATGAGCATGCGCAGACAAAATGCCCCTCTGCTCATCCCGCTGCAGATTATTGAACCATTGACCTAGAAAACCTGGGGACGAGAATGCGTTATTTTGGGTGAGCAGAAAAACAAAGAGCGAAAAGGCAAACATAAACATAAGACAAGGATAATGTGGATAACACCCTCTTTGCTCTCCAGAATTCTTCATATCTTATTTAGCCTCATTCAGTAATTGCTAAATATCATCAAATAACAGTTTTCTCCATTGCTACAGAGGCAGAACTTGGAGTAGAGTTTCAAATTGTTAAAATACGTTATGGTTATGACTTGTAGTCTAAAGTTCTTGTTTCTGCAAACAATTTACTTTTTCTTCCGAGATCGTCTGTCGTTACGTGAACTGGGTCAACTCAGCTTTGTTTGTAGAGAACTGACTAAATTTTAATACATCATATTCTTTTGTCTTCAATGCATAGCTTTGGTTCCTGAATTTAGCTTCTTATTCTCTTTTTTTGTGTCTAGCCAAAGGCCTACTCTGAGACCTTAAGTCGCCGTAACTTAAGGCGACTTTAGGCAATTTAATCAACTTTGGGCAACGTAAGCAAAACACATGTATGTGGTTTTGACTTGAAGTCTAACAGAAGTTCTTGTTTCTGCAAACCATTCAATTTTTTCTTCCGAGTTCGTATGAACTTACGTGGCACCTAAGCTTGCATTGTTAAAAACTGGGTCAACTCAGCTTTGTTTGCAGAGAATTGATTAAACTTTAATACATCATTTACTTCTGTCATCAATGCGTAGCTTTGGTTCCTGAATTTAGCTTTTTTTGCCTAGCAAAAGGTCTACTCTGGGACCTTAAGTCGCCGCAACTTATAAGGCGACTTAGGGCGACTTAAGCAAAATACACGCATATGGTTATGACTTGTAGTCTCAAGTTCTTGTTTCTGCAAACCATTTATTTTTTTTCGAGTTTGTATGTACTTACGTGGCGCCTAAGCTCGCATTGTTTAAAACTGGGTCAACTCAGCTTTGTTTGCAGGGAATTGATTAAACTTTATTTCATCATTCACCTTTGTCTTCAATACATAGCTTGGTTTTTAAAGTTAGCTTCTTATTGTCTTTTTTTTTGCCTAGCACAAGGCCTACTCTGGGAGCTTAGGTCGCTGTAATTAAGGGCGACTTTCGGTGATTAAAAGCGACTTTAGGAGACTTAAACAAAAGTGGCAGAAAAAAAATTGCGACTTTATGCAATTTAAGGCGGGGGTAAACATGAATAGGAGTGAAATTTGAAGTAATATTAAAAGGGAATTGTTAGGATTAACATGGATTGGAAACACTACCAGGCAGTTGACTCCCCCAAAAGAGAACCCCTGGTTGGTAGGGGACTGTTTGGTATCCGTCTAGTAATTCTTCACTTCAAATTTCAATTTTTCAAATACATCAAATCTTCAACATTTCATATTTTCCTCAATTTAACCTATCGTTTGAGAAAAAATATCTCTTTCCTTAAAAGCCCAAAACTCACTCAAAAATTTACAGAAAACCGCCAAACAGTGGTTAATGAAATTAGCAGAGAGATTTTTTGTCGCTTGAAACGTGACCAAGATATTGTCTGAAAGGCCGTGTTAAGCAACCTCAAAACAGCCTTCATGAGTACCCCCACCTTAAGGCGATCTAAGGCGATTTAAGGCGACTTAAAGCGACTTGCGGCTCAAGGCGAGTTAAGGCGATTTTAGGTGACTTGAGGAGACATCTCTTGCGATAAACCAATATTGTACCAATAGCGGTACATAATTCAGTCACCACACAGTGTTAAATATCCAAGACCGGATTGTTCAAAGCCTGATTACCAAGCATTAATTAGAGAGAATTTTGATTTCAGTGTTGTAAGTTTTCTGTCCAGTTTTCGGTTTGTGTTGTTGGTCTTTCAGTTTTCAGTTTGATTCATCTTAACTACACGACCATAAGAAGAGAAAAATATTTCTATACAAAAAAATGTAAACGAAACTAATAAAAACATAGTCATAGTAACAAAAATGTTAAATCGAATGAAAATTGAATAAAACTCGACGTTGCTTGTCTTTGAAGAGTTTAGACTTGCCCGTCTAGATTCTAAGTGTGCCAAGAGTATATTCGCTCGCACCTTTAAGCAAGATGCCAGTGCAGTTGACAAGACAAATTAAGTTTTCTCCTAAAACAGTAAAACTAACTTTATAAGGACGATTTCCCCAGTGGCCGACTTTCGACCTTTAGAACTGTAAAGTGCTAACTTTTAAAAAGCAAGAATTGAGAAAATAACATTTTTGATCTTTAATAATTTAGTGCCCCCATCTTCTGAAAGCATAGTTTTTTCGCATTAATTCCTGGCATTATTAATACATTGGAAAGCATTAGTAAAACACAACTTTTTTGAAGGTCTAGCGTAAAGAAAATTTTAAAATCAGGGCGAAATCAATTGCAAGTAAAACGACAGTTATTTGAAAACTGTCGCATGAAAGCTAAGACTTTTGAATGTTTCCACTTGCCTTTTTCTGGTACTAAAAGTTGAATTTTATTGGAGAAAAACGTTACTGCGGCTGACACTTACAGCAAACTGACTCGATTAATCAGGTTCCTAAAAATGCTCATTTTTCTTCATATGCAGCTTATGATCGCATGATTTTTGTTAAAACAGCTGAAATAATGATTTTGACATTCTGTCATTCTGTCTATGTAAAATATATTTTCAAACAAAACGAAAGACCCAGCAATATCATGATTTACTATTTCATTCATCGAGACTGTTACACTCAATCATGGCTAAAATATGATGACTAAAAAGCATGAAATATATATTTTTGGACAAACGTAATTATTTCTTTATGTCGTGCACTTTATTCTAATTTAGTCATGGAAGATCAGAGCTGTTGTTTTATATTGAATATTTTATTTTCACTTAAAGCCCCTTTAGGGGACTTCAAATAAATAATAAATTCATCATTTTTACCGAGGTAAGTACCCTTATTGGTTCACCTGTTACTCGATAGCTACGGTCCTAAGCAAACTCAGTGCAATTACAAACTCGCTACGTTAACTTTGCTTCGGCTAGGTTCGAACTACTTTCTCTATTTAGCAAACCAGACAAAATAAAAGCGGTATTGCCATTTCCTTAAACTTTCGAAAAGCGTTTGACACAGATGAATGGGACAACTTAAAAGCTGCCTTTCAAAGGTTAAATCTCGGTCCTGACATCCTAAATTGGTTTGATGTCATTTACAATAACGCGTCTAGCTGCGTTTTGCATAACGGACGCGCATCTAACTTTTTTTCCTCACGAAAGAGGTGTCAGACAAGGTTGTCCTTTGTCCGGTCTACTCTTCGATATTGGAATTGAGCTTGTCTCTAGTACATTACAAAAGGATCCTACCATTAAGGGTATCCGGGTGGGCCAGAAAGACTGAAATAAAAATTACGCAGTCAGTGCAGAGGATACCGGCAAGGTTCTGGTGGGCGATCTCGAAATCGATTTCGAAGTTACTGAAGGACTTCCACAAATTTGGGAATATTAGCAACTTAGAAGTTAACACACGTAAAACTGAAGCAATGTGGCCAGGGTCTTAGAGAAATTGCGATGAAAAGCCCGTCGGTTTCAAATGGCCCCAAAACTCAATTTACGCCTAGGGTGTACACTTGACCCTGTACTTGCAGATAGTCTTAACTTCAAAGAAAAGGTGTACGCTGTAGAACACTCTACAATGTTGGGAAAGAAGGAATCTCACCTTAATTGATAGGACAAACATCGTCAAAACGCTAGGTCTAGCCAAACTGAGCTTCGCTTTTGACAATCTCGAAGCCGCTTATAGACAGTATTGCTTTCGAAGTTTTGGAGCGCGCTTTGAAAATAGCTTGGATCAATCGGATTATAGAAGGTGGTGATCATGCTTCGTGGAAAACCATCCTAAGCTGGGCAGTCAGGCTGTTTGGTGGTGTTGATTTCCTGATTAATTGCGACTACGACGAAAAGACGGTTAACTCAAATCTCGCGTAAACTGCCCGTTTACAGTATATTATGGCATCATAAATGCCATTCAAAAAGCTTGAAAATCATCTCTCCGCAATGTCGTCTCCCCCGCCAACAGTTTGGAACTGGAGCTGCAACACCGGCTTCCACAGCATTTTTCCACAAAACTAGCATACTCAAAAACTACTTGAAAAAAGATATCTACCACCGACAGCAGAACCCAAAATTTTAAATGACAGTTTTACTAAAGAGCGCATTTGTAATGTTTACTCAGCTCGCATTTCGTTTCCTCAAAAGAAGTAAAACTTATAGTGTTTCATCCACGGCATTTTACGTACGCAATTGGCTTTTTTTGTGTCGGTTTGACGGAGCACGATAAATACCTCTTATGTAACTTAGAAAGCCATTCATTGCTTCCCTTGCTGATCACATGCTATCAGTCCAAGACATTTTGGGACTATTTTACTCGCTAGTGGCAGATAACTTTTCGCAAACATATAGTTTTTTCAGAAAGAGTAACCTTATACTGCTAGCATCATAACTATGCGTAGCTCAATAAACTCCCACAGCCCTCCACTACTCTGTAATAATTGCGAAATATCATATTTTGGCTTCAAGTATACGCATCGGCTCCACCAAATTTGACAGCTTTCTTTTACGTCTAAAACACAAAATCTGTATCTTTAGCACTTTGGCGTCTAAAAATAAAGAACTTGATCAATTTAAAGAAACGTGGGCTGCTTCGCTTTAGTCGTGTAACTGTACTGTGTGAGTGCGTGTGTGCGTGCGTGCGTGCGAGTTCCTTTAGAGAAGGTTACGATAACCGTGATACAGTCATTATGTTACGTAGTGCAAGTGATTCGTGTAAGTGAGAAATAGGTACAACGTATTGTTAGTAAGTAATATAACATAATGGATTGCAAGTAAAATAATGTAATGCATTTAACAAATAGATTCCATGTTGCCGTGCGTCTGTTCAGTAATAGATCACAGATGACGTCAAAATGTATTCTGTATCATTTTCTAAAAGAAGCGGCTTTATCTTTTGTTTTCTGGCTTCTCGAACCTGTTCAATGCCTCGGCAAGACTTTTTTGTACCTTGTCTTTTGCCCAGTCACGTAAAATATTATCCTAATTCTCAAAACTTTCCGCCATTTTAAAACGGCAGAGGGAAAAACTTTGTATTGATGACGTCAATCGTGCATCTGTCCTCTATTAGATCATTGGCGAGAACCAATCAAAATGCGAGAATAACTTGGGTTATTATATAATGTAATATAGCATCTTGCAAGAAAGTCAACTGCGCTACTGGAAACCTCAGCATGAAACATAACATAATCAAATAACTGTTTGTCTCAATCGATACAGAAGCAGAACTTGAAGTAGAGTTTCAAATTGTTAAAATACATGCATGTGGTTATGACTTGTAGTCTTAAGTTCTTGTTCCTGCAAACCATTTATTTTTTTCTTCCGAGTTCGTATGTACCGCTTACGCGGCGCTTAAGCTCGCATTGTTGAAAACTGGGTCAACTCAGCTTTGTTTACAGAGAAATGATTAAACTTTAATACACCATTTACTTTTGTCTTCAATTACCTAGCCTTAGCTTCTTATTCTCTATTTGTTTTTTTCTGGCCTAGCAAAAGGCCTCCTCTGGGACCTCAAGTCTTCGTAACTTAAGGCGACTTTATGCGACTTAAGCAAAATACATGTATGTGTTTATGACTTGTAATCTAAAGTTCTTGTTTCTGTAAACCATTTATTTTTTTTTCGAGTTTGTATGCACTTACGTGGCGCCTAAGCTCCCATTGTTAAAAACTGGGTCAACTCAGCTTTGTTAGCAGAGAATTGATTAAACCTTAATACATCATTTACTTTTGCCATCAATGCATAGCTTCGGTTCCTGAATTTACCTTTTTTTGTCTACCAAAAGGCCTACTCTGGGACCTCAAGTCGCCCGGCGTAACTTGAGGCGACTTTGGGCGACGCAAATTTGAAAGGAAAAAACGTTGCGACTATAGACGACTTAAGGCGACTTAAAGCGATTTATGGCAATTCAAGGCGAATTAAAGTGATTTTAGGTAACTTGAGGAGACAGTATCTCCATATATCTCTTGCAGTAAGCCATTGTGTACCAATAGAGGTACATAACTCAGTCACCACACTCTCACATATCCAAGTCCGGGTTGTTGACAGCCTGATTAAACTAACCAAGGGTTAGAGAGAGTTTTGATTTCAGTTTTGTAACTTTTCTGTCTAGTTTTTCTGTTTACGTTGCTTGTCTTTCAGTTTTGAGCTTAATTCATCATCTTCACTACACAACCATACGACGTGAAAAATATTTCTATATAAAAAAAAAATGTAATATCAAACAAAGATAATAAAAACATAGCCCCATTGACAAAAAAAAATTCAAATTGAATGAAACTTGAATGAAACTGACGTTCTTTGTCTTTGAAGAGTTTAGACTTGCTCGTCTAGACTCTAAGTGTGCCCAGAATATACTCGCTCGCACCTTTAAGTAAGAAGCCAGAGCAGTTGACAATTCAGACAAATTCACTATTCTCCTGAAACAGTAAAGCTAACATTTATAAGGAAGATTTCCTCAACGGCCGACCTTCGACCCTTAGAAAGTTAAGTGCTTACTTTTAAAAAACAAGAATTGAGAAAATCAATTGCAAGTAAAACGACAGTTATTTGAAAACTGTCGCATAAAAGCTAAGACTTTTGAATGTTTCCACTTACCTTTTTCTGGTACTGAAGGTTTGAGTTTTTGGAGAATAACGTTACTGCAGCTGACACTTAAAGCAGACTGACTGGAATCAAGAAATCAGGTTCATAAAAATGTTCATTTTTCTTCATATGCAGCTTATGATCACATGATGTTTTGTTAAGCAGCTGAAATAATGATTATGACATTCTGTCTGGTTTTAACAGGCTGTATAAAATATATTTTCAAATCAAACGAAACCCCTAGCAATATTTACTTTTTCGTTCATCGAGACTGTTACTCTAAACTATGGCTAATATATGATGACTAAAAATCATGAAATATATATATTTTGGACAAACGTTATTCTTTCTTTTTGTCATACACTTTTTTGTAATTTAACCGTGGCAAGATCAGGAAAAAACCGCTTGTTTCATACTGAAAATTTTATTTTAATTTATAGCCTTTCTAGGGGACTCGAAATAATTAATAAATTCATTCTTTTTAATGTAAGCGCCTTGGTTCACCTGTTACTAGAGAGCTACGGTCCTAAGCTTATAGGCTAATATAGGCGCTAGGTTATCGCTCTAAATAGAAAATTAAACTCTCTCTCTTCATCTCTCTTTTCATAAACAAATATAAATTTCTTCATTAATACTTTAGATTGAATTCGAAGAGATATATGGATCCAGTTGGAGGGGATACATTGCTATTGATAATTTTTCTTTATCTGGGGGATAATGTAGGGTTAGACGTCGAATCACTTTACCTCCGCCAGTAAACCCAACACAACTTCCTTCCTGAGCTCAGGTAAGTAGTTACAAGCAACGGGCTCGTTTTGGACACCATACCGGTGATATCTTAAAGCATAAATAAGTCGCAACCCGCAAAATGGGGACTGAGTAATTTAGTTCCCAAGTACGAAATTAAGAGTGCATTCCTTTGATCTGGATCAGGATTATTGATCCAAGATCACTCAGATTATGGTTTACCAAAGGAGCCAAGTGGATCACATGACCAGAGTGGATTCATCGGTTTCTTTGGTGTACCATGATCTGAAAGGAACGTACCTTAGATTTTAATCTAGACAGAATTAAACTTAATTGCCTTTTCAATGTATAAAGCCCTCTCCGAACAGGAAAGTTTTGCCGACCATGCATGATCAAACATTATTTGATGATCAAACATGTTGATGTTTTACTGAGTGGTCAAGCGGCTTCAAACGTTTTTGAACGAATATAATGTTTTACAATATTATACCAATTGTTTGACAATGCTTACATTTTATCAAGCACGATAAAAAAAATGGGAAAGTGTTTGGTCGTGTTTGATCAGAAAACATTTCCATTTTGCCCAGGGCTTAACACTTATCATAAAGCTCAATAAAGAATTATTACTACTGTTGTTTTTAGTGTTATAGTGATTGTTAATATTGCAGGGTACCGGTTAACGTTGTTGATTGCTGCTGTTGTTGTTGTTGTTGTTGTTATTAATATTTTTACTGTTATTGTTCCGGTTGTCGCTTTGTTATTGTTATTGTTATTGTTGTTGGTGTTGTTGTTGTTAATGTTGTGATCGTAATCGTAATATAGAATTATGACAATACTAAAATGAAGTTCAAAATCCAAATTATGCCATGAAGCAGCTATAATCTCGCAAATCGCTGTCCCGTTTGCTTTTAAAACGGTCTAG
>Ga0126343_10001458_pt1 | contig 11136 bp, 4 predicted proteins | sample Cyp2metagenome_FD_92531 | JGI IMG/M metagenome (GOLD analysis project Ga0126343, IMG submission 92531) | Coral microbial communities from Lord Howe Island, Old Settlement Bay, Australia - Cyphastrea 2 metagenome | ecosystem: Host-associated > Invertebrates > Cnidaria > Coral ... | reverse complement strand
TAATTGACTGCACGTGAAGCCATGTGGGCTAAATGACCTTTGTACCCTTGTATTGCTAACATTTACAAATACATTATTGTTTACTGTTAGCTTGACTCTAATAAGCTAAAGGTTGTATCATTACCTGTAATTTATATTCTATAAATTTTCTATAATTTGTAAATTAATGCATATGTTGATGTCTGTTTGTGTTCAAAACATCGTTGATATGATGGTAAACGTCTTTGTTGATCTGGCTCCATGCTACAATCTGCCCTCCATGATCTTAAAAGACTCCTTCTTTAGAACGGCTACCCACAAAGCATGATCAACAATCATATCAATGATGCATTTGTCTTTGTGTATTGTATCCCTTTTCTAGGAACGTATCCTTTAACCAGTTGCAGAATCTACCTGCGGGGCTTTTTGATCATTGCACTTTGTTGACAAGGCTGTAAGAAGAACATTAACGTATTTTATATCTTAGAAAATATAGAATTTCAGAAATCTAAGTTAAATGAAATTTTATTTTTTGGGTGTGACGATAGTCCTAATACAGTAATAGGACACTGTCAACTCAAAATACGTCCCCGCCTTACAACAAAATAATTAATAGGAACTGTTTGCTGTTTGGCACAAATTAAAAGTTAGTCGAAAAAGATATCGTGATTAAGTACCTTAGGTTTGAAATGTTTGCAATAGAATGCTTTCCTCCTGCAATATGAATCCTATTAACTGAGATGGGAAACTTCAGCCTTTCAATTTAAGTCATTGTTGTCTATAGGAGTATATTAAATAGCCAGAGGAAAGCTGTATTTTCAAAAAATTTGTTCTTTTGCCCATGAGACATTCAAGCAAGTAAAAAACAAGTAAAGAGTAGTATCTTATATATTGAGGCAGAAACCGTGTTACATCATCAACATATTTGCAAGAGGTTCATTTGATTTGTGCCTATATGATAAGTTGAGATTCCAATAAAAATGTACCAGTCATATTTTTTCAAAAGATTTTCAATTAAAAGTTTGGACAATTCTGTCTTTCGTTCTGGTCAACACTCAATGAACAGGCGCGTTTAATTTAGCTGCGGCACGTATCCTGTCGTTGACTCACTTACGAAACATGGACCAAAAGGTAGGAACTGTGTTTACACCAGCTAACGACAGTCATTTTATTTTGCTATGGTAACTGTTACCACTCCGATCGGACTGGTTTCAGGGCCAGATGAAAATTGATAGGAAACAGAAGTTGTGGTATTACGTTCTCTGTACCTAATTAGTCCAATATATCTGATCTCTCCACTTTGATGCTCTCTGACACCATATACGGGCCCATTAAAACGACGAATACTAGGCAGAATTTGGCATAGCAGCTTAAACCTTTAGTGTTACATCGAGGCTTGTAATACGATTGTTCAAATAACAGTAATCACACGCGCACCTTAAAACTTACACCCACGTGCACGCGCACCTTAAAACTTACACCCACGCGCAATAGCATTGTAATTAGATGGTCTACAGTGTCCAATTGGGACATCTGATTGCAAGCCGAAAACGTGTCCTGTATTTTTCGGCTTCTACATCTTCCCCTATTATGACGAACAATCACTGGCTTCTGCCATTTGCACGGGCGTTTCCTCCGCTCTAGCAAATCTAATCTAACGGCTAATAACGCTAGGGTAATGATGCCGCTCTTTTGATTCACTTGTCCCTTGTTACCCAGTTCCTCGATTTCCGTGAGGAAAACAACTCTTTGTCTGTTTCTCAGCTGCGTGACGTCACATTCCTTTAATTCCTCGGCAGACAGCTTGCCTTTCTTTGGCTGACCACATCTACATGACCACCTTAGGATCCATGCAGTTACTCGTACCAAGCTTTGGCAGGTGTTATATCTTAATGTCAGTGCTGGAATGGTTCCTTAAATCGTTGCTAGAGAAACAATGTCATTCACGTCAACAGCTTCGTTCCTTGCTTCAATAAGACACTCATCTGGAGCTGCTTTAAGCAATTTACTAACGGGCTAGTGACTTCACGACTGTTGTAACCAATTCAATGTGGACCTTTTCACCCCAGCTTGCAGTCTCTGAGTATAGATGCAGTATTTCCACCTCTGCCCATGTATGCTGAATTTTGACTTGTGCAGCCTTTTTTCTTAATTTTCTTTTGGGACTAATCGTTGTTTTCTAAACTCACCTAGCCCTTCCCCTCTAACTTAAAAAGTCACATGGTTAGTCTTACAAAGAACGGCTGTGCATATCGACTTTTGTGTTCATACAGATACTCGACTTCCTTTTCTATTTGTTTGAGTGAAACGTTGTATGGGGTGCTACTTTTACTATTTGTTTGAGTGAAACGTTGTATGGGGTGCTACTTTTACTAGCAAAAGTGCCGTTAAGGTTATTAAACTTTATTCTTTCCAGCGGGCTACTTGTTAAATGTCACCAATCGCAATATCAGTGTTGCAAAAATTAACAGTTGATAAAAGGTTTTTTGCTTTAATTTTTTAAAAAGGAAAAAAAAAAAGAAAAAAGAAAAGAAAAGGAAAATCAATATATTCCAAAGTAACATCCAGTTGTTTTTAATTTAACCTTCTTCATTTTCAAATAATGTATTTTGGAGGGTACTTTGACAAGTAAAAGTGGTATCCCAGCAAAGTTAACTGCATGTTTATATTATTTCTAGTCATGTACTATGATGTACGTTGCCAAAGTCCCCATTAGGGAAGGTGTACTCGACCAACTTAACACAAGTGTGGAAGACAAAGGATTCCCTTAAGGGTTTAGGGTTTATGTATAGACATATCGTTGAATTAAGCCTTGGGAAAAAGATGGCGACTGGTACTTTTACCCACAGTTCTTAACGCAAGAAAACCCTTAAAACTCTCATAACTCAGTGAAAAGCTGAAGGGTTTTCAAAATCGGCATGAACAGTGTTATTAGTACATGTACGCATTTGGTAAAAGCAGTCTCATATGCTCTATTAATTGGTTGGCTTAGGTTTGCAAGGGATTATGGAATTGCAGCGTCGAAATAACCTTAGGCCAAATTGTGCCGACAAATCGTACGTTCGCGTAAACCAGCAGATGCAGAGGCATAGGTCATAGTTACGATAGTCGCAGCTTTACAAGTTTCCTTTGTCGAATATCATCAAAAACGTGAAATATAAAAACCAGAAGGAAATCAAAATCTTCAGTTGAGTTTAATTATAAAGGATATAAGGTGATAACAAGTTTAAGGTGATGTAACCCTGAGATCATTTCCCAGGAAATATTCAAGAAATAACAAGTTCTGTTCACAACTACTGTCATACGTTTTCTTTATCACTTATCTCTTACTCGGTATTGGCAATGAAAAATGATAATTAAGTTAGCTACACTACAAAACATTAATTTCTCATCGCATGAGCAGGAGAGACTTGGTCCATTCTGGTGGTGCTGACTCAGGATACACGAGAATGATTTAACAGGCAGCAGTCCTATCGAGGTTCGCTAAGGGTTGTGAGTCAGGAGTTAATAAAAGTGGAGGAAATGCGGGAATCAGTCACAACGTCAACCACACATCAGTATTTTCACTCTTGAGTGTAACACAGAAACATGCAACTCCATTTTTCCGTTACGTTTGCTTGCTGCGGAAACGTGGAAATTCTGGTAAGCACGTGATGCGAAGCGGAGGCTGTGTAGATTTTATAAATGATTTTGGGTAAGGACTACTGGTGTGCTGACTCTCTGCAAGTCTGCCGTCTGCAAGTGTCGCACACCGATATGCTGGCCCAGTAAAATGACGAATACTCGGCTGAATTTGACATTACAAAAATTATGTTTTTTCGCTAGAAATTTAGCCCGGAACATATATAAATTTATATTTGTTCGAATCGTCGCTGAAATGACCTTTTCTGAGTATTTTGTTCTTCAAGGTCCGAACGAGAATCTCAGATGACTAAGTCTCGCCGAACCCAAGCTTTGCACAGTAATCTCTTCAAAATATTTGACTTTTGAGCGATAACTCAACTAAGTTTTGATAACTACAACACATCGGCATGGGCAAAATGTATTTCTTAACAATCCAGCTTCATCATGTTAAAATTTCAGCGAAATCGAACGAAACCAGAATTAATTAGGATCAGTTTTTTTTGTCACCTCGCTTTACTAATCGAGTTAACAAAGACCGCGACGGCTGCCCATAGCAACCGAAAAACATGAACAAAACATTGCACTACGTTTCGGTCCAAAAAGTCCAGAATTAAACCCCGAGAGCTGAAAATTGAATGGGAACATCTCTTTTCAAACTTTTCTTAGGTGATTGAGACGGAAAAATGACCTCGACAGGGTACAAAAACGAACAAACTAAGAAACATAGCGAGACCGTGCGAAGAGTCGATAATTTATTCAGGAAAATTACATTTCACGCAGCGTGGTCGAAGGCACGTACAAATTTGAAAAAGCTTTCCTCTGGATAATTACAGCCCTAGAAGCCAGCAACTGGTCCCAAATTACTTTCCTTAAACTTACAAATGTCCTGACTTCCATCTTCGAAAGATTTGGCTCCAATTGTTGAGCAAATAAACATTCTCCCCGAAGGCATCCGCCATTACGGCAATCTCGCATATTTTGGCTAACTTGACAAAACTCTCCCGAGGGAGGTATATAGAGGAAAGAGCTGAAATTTGGTCTGTAACCTTGCATACGGTGGCTGAGCCCGAAGTACGATCGGCAGTCAAAATTTTGGTGTCCTAACGAAACGATACGATAACAGCCTTTTTCTTCGCAGCTAACAAAAATAAAAACGGTGAGAAACTTCCTTTGGCCTCTACTAGTAGTTAACTCGAGTATTCCGTATTTAATTTGACGAGGAACAGCATATTTTGTTCAAAAGAGCACAATTATTATCCTACCTTGCGATACTCTACAAACTGCGAACAAGTTGCCATGCCAAGCATTTTGGCGCCAAAATAGAAGTGGCTCATATTTTTCACTTTTTGCCAACTAGTTTGGTTTTTTGAAATTGAAAATCCCTTTTCGTGGATATCTAACGCCATCTCCAGTGAGAAAAGTGCCTGATTTCAATGCCTTTCCTGACTTCTCAACTTTACATCAGGACACTAGAATTTTTCCCGCCTGCTGAATCCTGATTGGTCGATTCAAATTTCCCGCGCTCTAGCCGTATGCAAGGAAATGGCTAATGATGATATCATCACACTGTCCAAATTTGGCGAGAATCGGTAGTAACGCGGATTTTTTAGTCACGCTTTCCCAGGTGGTCCGCACACGGACCACTGGGTAACCTGGGTGACCTAGGTCGGGAAAGGTCGGTAATAGGAAAGGTCGGTAGTATTACATCGAGACTTGTAATCCGACTCTTCAAGTAACATTAAGCTCATACGCTTCTCAAAACTCACACCACACCAACTCGCACATATTTAACGTGTCTTTTAAAAAGTATCTTGGGAAGCCTGGTTGTACGCCTATAACGCTCCTGTATTTGTCACCTTCTAAACAGCTACCTATTTTACCATTGATTCCCAAAATTGAGTAAGTCAACGAAGATTATTATACGAGGTGAAAAGAATGCGAAAATGTTTATTTTACAGTGACAGGTGATATGAGGCTAAGATCATCAAAATTATTTTTTTGTGTTGCTGTTCATGTTTTCTGTTCCATGGTATCCTGTATCGCCAATGGAGCCTCTTAGAACACACTCTTTAATTTTCCTTTTATCATTGCACTGCATTTTCACACACTGATTTTCATTATTTGGTAGGTTTTTGCAGAACAACCAGCTTAAAGACTTACCTGATGATATCTTCCGCTACAATACAGCGTTGATGAACCTGTGAGTAGACATCTTCATCTAACTGTCGACTACCATAGCCAAATTTCCAATTAGCAGATTAGAAGTTGTGTACTGTCCCGATATCTCAGGATTTGACAGGAAAACCGCCGCACTTGTACCCAACACTCGGTGAGCAGGCGCATCTATCTGCGACAAGTAGCCCGTCGCTAACTCATTGGTGTAGAAACATGGACTGAAAGGCAGGAACCGTGTTAACACAAGATAACAACAAACTTTCAATTTTGCCTCTATAGCTGTTACAACTCGTACTGGACTGGTTCCAGAACCAGATTGGATGGTTGAATGCAGAAGTTTTGGGATTAAATTCTTTGTACCTGATCATATGGAGTGAAAAGAGTCTCAAAATCTCAATTTTGGTGACAGGTCATATGAAGCCAAAATTGCTACACACATTTGTTTATGAAATGCACAGAAAAAGTGCAACATTGATTCCGATATCAAATAATATGCAAAAATAATTTGGACCAGATTCGCCAAGAAATCTCACAAAAAAAAAATAAATGCAAGCACACTAATGACAAAACTAAGTCTGAAGACTTTGCTACCGGACACGGACAAGACATGGTTGACATGGACAAGATATATATCCCTATAATTGGCACAGCCAACTGTTTATCAATAGTTTCTAGTAAAATGATCAAATTTTCTACTATTGTTGTCTTAGAAAAGGCTTGTTGTGTAAGATAAACTCCATGCTAAATCAGCGCAGACTCTTTGTGATTCTCTCTCCCATGACTCCGACTAATGAAATAATGAAAGAGATCTGACAATTCCGAGAATTTTCTAGACTGAGAAACAACATTGGAAGTGTCCGGCAAGAGGGTTTTGTTTTCCCATTTTTATTTTTATTGTTCTTGTTTTCTGTACCATTGTATATTTCATCGGGAAGAAAACCTCCTGGTACACACTCTAAAATTGCCCTTTTATGTGCAATTGACACTGATTGTGATTATTTGTTTGTAGGTACTTGGAAGACAACGAGTTGAAAGTATTACCCAGAGGTATTTTCCGGGAAAATACCGAAGTGACGAGCCTGTGAGTTGATCTCTTCATCTAGCTCTAAATAACCAAACCCAAATTTCAGAGTAGCCAATCAGACGCCGTATCTACAGTCCTGATATCCTGAGACATCAAGTCACTGACCTGATATGGCCTGGATATCTTGTCAATTTAGTCAAATTTGGGCACCGTAAATATCTCAAAGCACATTTTTGATCTGCTTCGATGGCATATCCGCCTCGTTTGAGGTTGAAAAACTGTCTGAAGATATCTTACGCTACGATTCCGAGCTGATATACTTGTGAGTAGATCTCGTCGTCTTCCCAATTAGCTAATTAAAACCATGTTTACCGTCCCGATATGACAAGCAAAAAGGTGCACTTGTACTGTACATTTACTGAACAGGCGTTGTTAGCTGCAGCTCGTGGCCTGTTGCTAACTCATTCAAGAAACATGGACGAAGAGCGAAAAGGCAGGAGCTGTGTCAAGACAAGTTAAAGACAGACTTATTATTGTGCTACTGTTACGGTTACCATCGCATTGGGCTGGTTTCAGGAACAGATGAAAATTGACTGGATACAGAAATTGTAGAATTACGTTCTTTGAACCCAATCAGTACGCTGCATCTGATGTCACCGTTTTCTCACTCTCTTACACTGACTTGTTTATGTGATTGTTTCCTTAAACTGAATTTACTAGTTCAACGTAGATTATTATATGGGGTAAAAATAGTCCGAAAATGTTATTTTCTTAGTTATAGGTCATACGAAGCTAACATAACCACACACATTTTTTAGGAAATGCGCAGAAAAAGTGCAAAATTGCTTTTGGACATCAAAGAGTAAGCAAAAAGAACTGGGACGAACTTCGTCACAAAATCTCAGAAAAAGACAAACTTACCCTTAATAATGACAAAAACTTAGTCAAAATAATCTCTTTGAGCCGCGCAGGTAAAGACGGACAGGACACGGTTGACATGGAAGAGTATAGATCCATATAATTGGCTTACCAAACTGTTTCTTAATAGTTTCTTGGTAAGGTCAAAAATTTGGAGGATTTTTTCCTTTGAAAAAGCTTGTTGTGTGAAATAAATTCCATATTAAAATAGGGCGGACTCTTCGTGACCCTCTCCCCCAATCTCCTATATATTGTCTCTGGATAAACAGGATTAGTGGCACTATTGAAAGAAAGGTTACAATAGGCCACGTTTGATATATCAATATTCTAACATGGCTCCGAGTGTTTCAGGTCAAACTTCTATATTTGGTGTTGCTTTCCTTGTATCCAAGTCTCTTTTGGGAATTGATGGACAAAAGAAACATGAACAATTTGCAATTTTGACACGAAAGCCTCGGACCCATGCTAGAACATTGATATATCGAACGTGACCTATTCGTGGATTGCAGAATGTTCTAGACTAAGAAACAATATGGGAAGTATTTGTTCTTGTTTAAATTTCTGTACAGTGGTACCACTTAAGGGAAAGGGAATGTATCCACACTTGCATAAACACACTCTTCAATTTCCCTTCTAACGCACTACAACTCAAACTGATTGCGATTATTTGCTGGTAGGAACTTCAGCAACAACCAGCTGAAAGACGTACCTGAACACATTTTCCAAAACAACACCGAGTTGATAACACTGTGAGTAGATCTCTCAATCTACCTCTTCATTACCACACACTAATTCCCAATTAGCGAATCAGAAGAAGTGTCTATTGTCCCCATATCCTGAGATGGTAAGTCGATTAAGTCTCGCCAAAATACGAACCATGGCTTGACCAAATAACAGGTATGTTGTTGCATGCAGTTTAAGAGAGTAAGTTGAAGGATAATTTGGCAAGATAATACTTCTGCCTGTGTATGAATTATGGAGCTAAATTAGTGAAAGACCACAGAACAAGCAAGCGTGTGGAGTTTTGTACGTAGATAATGGACTTGAGGACAAATTGAAACCTTCTTTTTATAGACCAGTAGATTAACGCGAGATTCCAAACTTTATTTTCAAGCTGAATGTCAGCGATGTTTTCTCGTGTTTAAGCTTTCGGTCCTGAGAATACAAATGTCCTCTTGTCTTCGTAGCAGTCTTCAGTCGTGTTCCCAAGCTGTACTTAATTTTTCTAATCTATCGCATTTAATTTGGTGAAAATAACCTATTTGGCCTTTTTTAATTCTACAATGTGTATTTTCTGATGCAATCAAGACGGAATCTACTGCGCTTTCTGCGTGTATAGAACGTGTGACGTGGCAAGTTTCATAAACGTAGTTCAGGGTCCTTGAGACCATTTTGCTCCAAAAAGTCAATTTCAGCAGCTAAAAAAGAAATTTTTAATTAACTGTTGGTACAAATAAAGTGAAAGTGGAGTCTGAAGTCTGAAGTCGCCTAGTTCGCGAACGCGCAGTGTTTGTACGGACGGGTGGACGCACGGTCGCACGGTCGCACGGTCGCACGGAGATTTGTATGATAGCCAGAAATTTCCAGCTCGAAGGGTAACTAAATTTTCTTACCCAAGAGTCGCTGCCCGTGGGACTTTGGCGTGCAGGATGGCTATAAGACCGAAACAAATAAGCAACAGTTGTTCGCATTTCAGACTGCATAGCTAGGACAAATTTAAATGTGATATCGTTTGAGACACTAGCTCTTACTGAAAATTAAGATCGCAATTACCGACTGTCTTTAATCTTTCACAATTTTATTGCCGAAGCTGATTTCCGTTTCGTGAACTTTCGATGGCATTTTTTACGGCAGATGCCTTCATTGGTAACAAAGCCTTTCAGAATATCCGATACCATGCCCTTATAGTTAAGGCCTAGACATGGTAGAAACTGGTTAAGGTTTTTTGATGGGGTAAAACGCATTCACCGATTGTTCATACTCACACTAGTTTGCTTGTGGTCAGCTTTCATTTGATTGTTGGGGCAACTCCATCATCAATATTTAAGACACTCACCTTTCATAATTAAAATTTTTCGGAGATTTGGCGGATCAACCCAGTAGTGTGGTGGTATAAGATAAGAGGGATGTTAGGAAACAGAGGCTCCGGACTCGATACTGGGTGGTACCTACAAATTGCCCTTAAATTGGCAATGACCGTTCACAAAACGGACAGCTGCTTTTCCTTCAGCAAAGTGAACATTGGTGCATATCAAGGACTACAAAGTGATAGTTTAACATAAACTCACAGACACAGTTATTAGCTTATACATGTATGCAGCCGTAGTTCGAACAACATCGATTGTGAATCAATTTACTCATCGAGTTCCACTAATACCCAGGATTGAACGCAAACTTGTATGGTTTAATTAATAGTTCATATTTGGCAAGGCTATTTGATATTTTCATATTACTTCATATTTGACAGAATTAGGTGTGTTTTGGTGACATTTTTCCAATTACAACACTTGGAAAAACAAATTTATCTGGTACCTTTGTTTCATGGTTGTTGAATTTATTCACTATATTTCCCTGCCTGTAGCAGTCAGTCTAACCCCATACAAGGAATCTGATTCCTGGAAAGTCTTTTTTAGCTTCTAAAAGTATACTAAATGACAATATCAAGACCTAGAAACGTTTTTGAAGACCTGATTTGTTATGCCAGTTTGGACTGCCTACTCTTATTAATTGTACTTTGAAATAGCAAGAAAAACCGAGTTTCCAGTTGCTTGAATGTATAAACCACTCTACAAGTATTTAGAATCTCTCAATCGTCCAAACTGGGAGGTATACCGAGGCTCTGGTCTCTGGGTTTCTCATTTGTTTTCTATATTATATGATCTTCGTCTAACGTCTACAGCTTCCACTTTTACTGCTGCTTCTCCTCAAGTACTTCACCGACAAATGCACACGCACTTAAATATTATATCAGCAACTACGTGTGGGCCACATGGGACGACTGTACTTGGCGGATCAAACGTCTTTTGTTAAGAAATAGATGTTGATGGCAGGGATCTTATATTTAAGGCTCATCGTTGACATAAATATTTTATAAAAGACCATGGTCTCGAAATAATTTGTGAATTAAGGCATTTGTCTTGGTGTATTATATTCCTGTTGTAGGTTCTTATCTTCTAACCAATTGCAGAAATTACCTGCGAGGATTTTGCATCATTCTGCTTTTCTGATATGGTTGTGAGTAGAACATCAAAGTTATCTTTATCTTAGGAAATATAGAATTCCAGAATTCTAACTTAAATTTTTATAAAGATAACGACACATTTGAATTTACAAGACATGTTTCGGTCGTGCAACGACCATCTTCAGTTGAAAGTAGAATTAATTTGAAGTTACATTTGAATTTATAATATAATGCT
>Ga0126343_10001457_pt1 | contig 11137 bp, 10 predicted proteins | sample Cyp2metagenome_FD_92531 | JGI IMG/M metagenome (GOLD analysis project Ga0126343, IMG submission 92531) | Coral microbial communities from Lord Howe Island, Old Settlement Bay, Australia - Cyphastrea 2 metagenome | ecosystem: Host-associated > Invertebrates > Cnidaria > Coral ... | reverse complement strand
CTTCATCTGGATGCTTCCTGACTTAAAACTTCTTCACTGGACGTTGTACAGGTTAGATTTGCGATTGTCGCGTTTTGTTTGTGAACTATCTAATCTCCAAACTTTATTCCTTCGCAAACGTAGGATGGTTTGACCTTTCGACTTCAAATTACTGACATGTCAGGTTCCTAGGACGTCCTGTTGGGTCCCACTTCGCGTTTTGCTTCGTATGACTAACGGACGTTTAAAATTGACTTTTCCAAGTGGGATGTTCAGTGGATGTTGTTATGCCGTCGCGATTTGCTCCGGCATTTCAATTCAGTCAACTCAAGTTTGACTTATGTCTTTCACCTCGCAGATTTTGTGGATATTTCTTATCTCACATATTTCGAGAGAACTAGTTTGGTAATATTTGCTGAGCTTTGTATTTTGCTTTGTTATGAAGTTTTAATATTAAAATTTAGGTAAGTGAAATTAAAAATGATTGACAGCTCCAACAAACTTGAGCTAGGACAAACAAAATGGCGGACTAAAATGAGACGAAGATTAAAACTCTTTACCTAAATTTTAATACAAAGACTTCATAACAAAGCAAAATGCCAAGCTCGGCAAAGGTTACCAAACTAGTTATCGCCAAGTGTGTCAGATAAAAAATATCCACAAAATTCGCGAGATGAATAACATAAGTCAAACTTGAGTTGACTGAATTGAAATGCCGGAACTGATCGCGACGGCATGACAAAATCCCAGTTGAAAAAGTCAATTTTAAAATTCGGTTAGTACTATGAAGCAAAACGCGAATAGGGACCCAACAAGACGTCCTAAGAACCTGCCATGTCGTAAATTGAAGACGAAAGTTGCAACCATTCTACGTTTGCGGAAAAATAAAGCTTAGAGATTAGATAGTTTACAAACAAAGCGCGACAAAGGCAAATCTAACCTGTACAACGTCCAGTGAAGAAGTTTAAGTCAGAAAGCAACCAGTTATGATGAAATTAATAAATGTCCTTCAGTATTAAGAAAATGCGTGCCGTTCTTGGTAGGTTTTGGCTTCGTTTCTCGGCATTTTGGCTAGAGCAGCTTGTGCTGGTGGAAGAGTTTTTTCCCAAAGATAAAGTTGAACACGGCACAGAGTTTTTTTTCACTACTCGAAGAACAGTTTTAAAGAAGGCCCCATCAAAACCACAGGGATGTTTTCTGGTCAGGATCTTGAATTCAAATGTGAATAAAGACTGCTTTTCACAGGCAATAATTATAAAGAAACCGCTAAGTTTTCATACATGACTTGGAGAGAGTGAATGAAGTTTTACGCTTGAATTCACATGTCAAATTTTCATCCAATTAAGTTGAAGTAGCCTGACCCTTCATTTGTCACGTAAAATACTGAAGCGTCACAGATATTGCCACTTGTATATTATTCACAAGTAATCAAATGATTTTTCTCATGCAATTTGGAATGAATAAGAACCCGTAAATTTTTCAAAGACTACAAATTGCACTCGCCCTACGAGCTCGTGCAATTTTTTGTAGCCTCTGAAAAATTTACTTGTGCTTATTTATTCCAAATTGCATGAGAAAAATCATTTGATTTCTTATACAAATTGCGTTCCTCTCAGTTCAATTACCATTATAAATATTCTTACATTAACTTAGGCTGGTAATATTCTTAAGACCAAGGGACTGTAAATATCGAGAATTCATTTTCAAAAGTGAAAAAACGGATTTCTTCATATTTGTCAGGAGAAACCCTTTGGTGAACTATTTTCGAAAATAAGACTAAAACTAACCAGAGAGTTTTTGACTTTGAGAAATCCAACAAATAGTAGAATTGCGGTTTCTCGGAGAAAGACGGCTCGGTCAACTAAAATGATCTTTTACATGGAGATTCGGTATCACAATTACAACACAAAGATGTCAAAATATTGCCCTGAAGTGCATTTTTACTTCGATTTAGAAGCGCCCGAAGATTGCTAGGTTGTCCACTTTGAAAAAAACCTAAAACTAGGGCACATTTTTGGACGGAAATTTTCGTACCTTAGTACATAGAAATTGGAATTGAAAAATACATTTCGGCAAAGCCCTGTTACTGCTCTACAATATATAAAAAATTCAGCCTGGGCAATTGAAAATCTCTATAGTAAAACCTGTGAAAGAAAAGGCTTTTTAAGCGGAATCTACACTACAATTACGAAGGTCATGCAAGCACACTTTTAACCGTGTTCAGACGAAATTCAAGGCTTAAAAAAGTGCTTTGGCACATGGCTTCACCTACCGAGGCTACACTCCGGGGAAGATCAATCATTTCAACTTCACATCGGCGGAAAAAATTGGGCTAACTGAAAAGGCGAATTCTGAGAACATTTTCAAAACAGGTCGCTTGGTAATATGGGCGACGCTTTGACCTTTCATATCTTTCAGATTTCAAAACACGGAAGTTCTTCATTTCACTTTCGTTCGTCGGAATACACGCTTCTTTGCTTTCGTTTGCATATCCTAAAGAAGAAGGAGAAGTTGGGATTTTGAATTTGGAGGCAATGGGTGCTTACCATTTGTTTGAAAAAACCGGTTGGTGTGACCGCTGCATAATGGTAAACGATTCTCCTTACATAACGGAAACTACCAGGCGTTCCGTTATCGCTGACTCGATCTGGCGCCAAATGTTGCGCGAAATTCAATATTACCGGCTCTTCTGTCGAAATGGCGGACGAAAGCTTCATTGTGGTCAACGAGCTATCTGAAGATTTAGAGGCAGAAAACGAGCTTTTTGAAGAAGATGACCTGACAGTGTTAAGCGCCGTCAGCTGTTTCATGAGAGGCGATTTGAACAGAATTAAGGGTTATTTCGAGGTAACTGTTCCCGCATACGCGCCGAGTGAATTTCGCAGTCATTTTCGAATGACAAGAGGCACATGTGAGTTCTTGTGCGGGGAAATTATCAACACAGGAAGAATTCCAACGGGGAATAGCAGAGGCAGACAGCCTATTCTACCAGTAAAGCAAGTGCTGGTACTTCAATGGTCACTGGCAAATCAAGAACCTGCCAGACTCGTAGCTGACAGATTTGATATCACAATGAGCATTGTAGATAGAGTGCTGCAGAGGGGAACTAAAGCACTGGCTGATCTTAGTGCCGAGTACATAAAGTGGCCAAATGGTAAGTGCTTCCTTTTTCAGAATATTTACTTCAGGTGTAAAGCATTTTATTTGTTTTCATCGACATTAGTGTTCTTGATGATTTTGTTTTTACTGTTGTTTATCATAAATTGATAGACCTCTGGTATGTTTACTTGATTTTGCAGAGCAAAGGATGCGAGCAATCAAGGCTTCATTTGAAGAACTGGGATTCCCTGGTGTGGTTGGACTTATAGATGGAACGCATATTAGCATAAGAGACCCAATAAAAGAGCCAGATGCATACATCAATCGTAAAAAATTCCATTCAATAAATGTGCAAGTTATTTGTGATGAAAACATGGTTTTCACTGATATTCTAGCTGGATGGCCAGGCTCTGTGCATGACTCTAGGGTCTTGCGCAATTCTACTGTATATAATACAGCTGCAAACAAGTTTAGAGGTAACACACATCTGCTGGGAGATGGAGGATATCCTCTACTGACTTGGCTCATGACACCATACAGAGACAATGGTCATCTCACTGCAGATGAAACTTTCTTCAATTATGGTTTGTCATCTAATAGGCAGACTGTGGAGAGAGCAATCAGACTTCTCAAGGGAAGGTGGACAAAGCTGCAGCATATTGACCATCTCAATCAAAAGCTGAGAGTACTCATTATCATTGCCGCATGTGTTCTCCACAATGTGTGCCTTCTCCATGATGACTTTGATGAGTTACATGCTTGAAAATTAGGATGAAACTGATGACAGTGGCAATGACAATGGTGCTGGTAGGCAAAATGACAGATTAGCCCAGCAGAAAAGGAACCGTTTGAAGGCTACAGTTTATGCAAACCGTATTTAAAGGACCACTAATTTAATTTAAACATAAGAAAAATGGGAAGGAGAGTGGCTGGTGGAAATTTATCCAGTTTCTTATTATCATGGGCCAAATAATATACATGAAAACAGTGGTCAATTCTCATTGGCTGAGAGCACAGCAGTTTGGGTGTAAAACCAGTGTAAAAAGTGTAACGCCAGTGTAAATTACATATCATAATTCTAAGCCAATGATATCACATAGAATATTGACAAAAATTTTGTGCTGCAAGTTTGAAAAAAAGTTTTCTAGAATGAGAAAAAATGGCTTCCAAAAAGATCTTTGGGCACTTCCTCCACGCAAGTTTTTTTCAAGTTATATTATTAATAAGAAGCAGCTCGTGCAATATCAGCTTTTTGAATAACTCCCCTGTACAAATGAATTCGAAACTGAATGAGAAAAAAAGCCCTATGATCACCTATACAAATCATTTTAAAATACACTGGTTCTTCCTGGCACTCAATTATGAGTGGCAGATCTAGGGGAGGGACCGCAGTGCCCAGGTTCCCCTTTACTTTGGGTAAAACAAATCACAGAAGGAAGAAAAGCCAGCAGGGCAAGCAAAAAACACAACCCTCCCCCTCCCCTCTGTTAGCCCAAGGTGTGGATCTGCTACTGATTATAACTGATGATATAATCTAAACATAGGTCCTGATAATGCAAGTAAGTTTATTCCCTCTGCTTCCCAATAAAATTACTTTGGGACTGACATAACAACATGGCCCCTTGTATGTTCAATGTTCAGTGATTTAAATATTTCATGAAACTTTCAAAGAACACAACATGCTGCACACAAATATCCTCTTCAAAACCGCGATGCCTTGCCAAGGAACAGTCTTTCAAAAGGTATTTTCAATACAAGATTAAGATGTATTCAGTGGCAGAGGCAAATGTCACAATACGTAGCCAAGTTCCAATCAATGTTCATTGTTTGAAAAGTAGCAAGATCAATGTGATTTTTAACTTTCAACAGTAAACTCAAGAGAATATCACCTGTGTTCTTAATTCCTATTTCTTTTTGAGCAAATCAAGGAATTCTGAATAGAATTCTTTCTTTTCATCTTTCATGCTTTTTAGCAAAGCTAGTTTTTCTTGCTCTACTTTTTCTTTCTTTTCAGTGTAAGATTGCAGAAATTGTAACATCTCAGCCGCAGAGGAATTACTCTTTCTTTTTCTTCTTGGAAGCTTGGCTCTTTTCTTTCGGCTTTGGTCATCTTCTCGTGACTCATCACCTGACCCATCTGTCTGATCCTGAGATTGAGAGTCATCATCATCATTGTTACTCTGGCTTGTGCTACTTGAACCACAGGAAGAGGTATGAAAGGTGAATCCTGGGTTTATCTTTGGACTCGATCCCATGCATTCTGTCATATCATCATGATACTTCCACGATTTTCTGGCTCTTCCTGTTTGTTTGTTGTTGTCCTCCACCTCCTTTTGCTTGATCTCTAGCTTGGACCATTTTCGTAGACATCGCTCTGCAGTCACTTTTTGCTCTGAGATGGAGTTGAATTCCGTACAGATTTTTGCAAATACTTCTTTTTTGGTTGTTTTTCCATGTCCTAAGAGGTTCTTAAACTTTGAGTAGTACGATATTAAGAGACGCACGTGCTTGTCTTCTCATCTTTGAAGGTATTGCACGGGGCTTTCGGCACTTACATCATCAGAGGCTAAACTGCTGTTTACAAGTACGTCAGAGGCTGATAAGGCGGCTTGTTGAAACGCCAAGGCGCAGATATCTTGCCCCACCAGAGGTATTTCATCAAACTCTAGAAACAAAAATGTCAGGCGAATTAAACCTAAGGCGGGAAAACTCACTCGTGTTGTTGAATGTCTTATTTGTTTCAGATCACTCGCTCAAACATATACCTTCAAATTATGAAATTTTGAATAGAAAACAAACATTTGAAATTCTAACCGTTTGCTGTCCTGGTGCTGCACGGATGGCGCAACATTTCTTCCATAGTGGCTGAAGTGAACAGACACGTTCCACATCTGTATAGGGACGCCATATTGAAAGACACCTAAAACCGCGCGAAGGCGCCTAAAAGGGACCTGGAAACTGAAGAAACGTTCAAATGGTAAGGAAATTTCCGCCATTCCGAGGTACTGCACAATTTCCGAACGGAATTTCCGGAAAATTACCTTACCATTTGACTTCAAACCGAAATTTCCGGATTTTCTGGCTAAATGGTAAGCACCCAATATAATAAGAACAGCTGGAGTATTTCCGAAATTTGACCCATTTTCATTTAGACGGTTTTACGACAAGCTGCAGTTGATCGCCGAATTACACATTAAAATTCGCTTTTAGAAAACGGTATTAGCAGGGAGGCAACAAACAAATAATGTACTCAATGTTTATGAATTATTCCATACCTTAGTGACTTTTTGCTGACAGGAAACCACGGCACTCTTAGCATAACATAGAGCGAAAGCACTGAGCCATGTCTCACGTGACAGTAACGTAACGAAGCGTTAGCCGGTAAGTACATGTATTGGGCACGGGTTGTGGGAAGCTGGGGAGTAGGGTGTAGCAAGGGACAGGCCTAGTAATTTTTGACGGGAGAGTGCATTTTGATAAATTAATTTGTTTTCTACAAACACTTTGAGGCTGTCTGTGCATGTAAACATTACTGCAGAAGCGAAACGTCCCAGTTACAAATTTGTACTCGCGTTGGCCGAGCTGAAGACCTGGTGATTTTGCTAACACATTGCTGTTGGCTGCTAACAACAGATGCCAACTTAGGACACGAGCACTATTAACAAACAGCAGACTCAGAGCATAGCCGGGTCTTCATTTCCTGATGGTCCTCTCATTATGCAGAAACGAAGTCCACATTGCGCCTTGGTTGGCAACTGTGCTCACGCACCATATGAAATACCTGCAGTCTTACACATAGGTATGCTATGTGTTTTTACGTGGGAGTTCCTTCCTTTTTCATGTTGGATAGGTTTAAGATGACAGAGCCTAGGAGTGCTAAAACTGTATTTAGTAAAGTACAACTTGGTGGGTATCATAGAGCTCTCGCTAATCCTGGTTAACTTTGATAGCTTGGTCACTGATAATGCAATTTCTAAAATGAATGAATGAATCTGTTCTGCAGAGGGGAACGTGCGCGTCGCTAGAGAACAGCTTCCACTTATCTGCTTTCTTTACAAAACCCATATCTTTCACGGCCACGCTGTCAGGGTTTTGCTAGCTTATGGTTTACTGACCAAGGTTGAAATTTTCGTCCAGTTACCTCTTTGCAGCTTCATTGAACCATGCTGACTTTTTCGGCGTTCACTACCAGTCACTCTTCACCCACCCAGGATAAGGAGGGATCAGGAGGAATCCGAGGGAAGATTCATAGGGTGAGGCTCTCACTCTCCAAAATGACGTCTATACACTTACCCTTAATTCACCATTTGTTGTTTCGACTAAGAAGATAACTCTTTCACATACAAGCGTAAAAGGTGTTGCCCCCTCACATACCTTAAGTCGGCACACGGCGTCCTTTTTTTTCAGTCAAAAACTTGCTACACTTTTTTTGGGTAGAGCCTCCCCGTGTTTTAGAATGCTGGAACGTTTTCCATCGCATCATAACGTCGTCGACATAAACTCATTTTCACCAAGATTTTCTTTCGACTTACTATTCTCCTTCCAGTTGCTAAAGAATGCGGTGTCACCCCAAATCAGGCAATCAATTTTGTGCCTATATCTTGTGTAGGGCTCAAGCGCACACCCACCCATATCATATTAGTTCAACTAACTATTAGTTCAACTAACGCAGCGAAACATGGCAATCTACTTCTTTGATCAGTCCGGAATACAGCAGATCTTGACTTAAATACAAACCGTTTTTAAAGCACCCGTGAACTCGCCAGTCAAAACGCGCAGTTAAAGTACGAGATACCACCATACGCTGCTGCCATTCCTCACCCTCCCTCCCCCGCTCTCCCTGCGCCCCGTTCCTTTGAACCTCCACTACCTCCCCGCTATGTTACGTTACTGTCACGTGAGACATGGCTCGGTGCTTTCGCTCTATGTTTTGCTAAAACTGCTGTTCCTGACAGGAATCACCCTGTATGGTAAGGACAAATTGCTTAGCATTAGGTAGATTATTTGATTGTTGCTTCCTTATTAATACTGCCGTTTTCTGAAAGGCAAGTTTAATGTGTAATTCGGCGATCAACTTTTCTAACCGTCCAAATGCGAAGTGGGTCAAATTTCAAAAATACTCCAGCTGTTCTTGTTATAACGTGGGCAGATGCCTTTAAAGTAAACTGCCTAACTTCTTCTAATAGAGGATATATGTAGGCAAAGCAAACGAAAGCAAAGAAACGTGTGTTCCGAAGAATGAAGGTCAAATGCAGAGCTTCCGTGTTTTGATTTCTGAATGATATGAAAGGTCAAAGGGTCGCCCATATTACTCAAGTGACCTGTTTTGAAAATAGTCTCAGAATTTGCAGTTTCAGCTACCCAAATTGCTCTCGGCCGATGTGTAGTTGAAATGATTGATCTTCCCCGGAGTGTAACCTCGGTAGGTGAAGCCATGTACCAAAGCACTTTTTGAGCCTTGAATGTCGTCTGAACACGGGTAAAAATTGTGCTTGCATGACCGTTGTAATTGTAGTGTACATTCCGCTTAAAAAGCCTTTTCCTACACATGTTTTGCTATAGAGCTTTTCAATTGCTCGAGCTGAATTTTTTATATGTTATAAAGCAATAATAGGGCTTTGCCAAAATGTATTTTTCATCTCCAATTTCTATTTACCAAGGTACGAAAATTGCCTTCAAAAATGACCTATTTTTAGGTTTTTTCAAAGTGCAAAACCTAGCAATCGCCGGGCTCTTCTAACGTGAAGTAAAAATGCACTTCAGGGCGATAATTTTACATTTTTGTGTTGTAATTGTGATACCAAATCTACCTGCAAAAGATCATTTTAATTGGCCAGGCTGTCTTTCTTAGAGAGTGATGCGAATATGTCCAAGTTTTCGGCTGAATTTATTGCGGCCGCAGCGCGAAAACCGCAATTCTACTATCTGTTGGATTTCTCATGATCAAAATCAAAAACTTTCTAGCGAGTTTTAGTCTTATTTTAGAAAATAGTTCACCAAAGGGTTTCTCCTGGCAAAATATGAAGAAATGAATTCTCGATATATATACAGTCCCTTGGTCTGAAAAGCGTAATATTTAATTTGAAAATGTACATTTCATATATAAACTATTATAAAAGTCGGAAGCACAAATATATACAAAAACGCGAGTAAATGTGCAAAAGAGGTTTCTCTATTAACAGTGAAAGTTCCTTCTTGAAAATGAAACTCAGAAAGGAGATATCAAGAAAAACGTATATTTTTGCCGCTTTGCTTCGTTGTTATCTTTCTCTGATTACCCAATGCCCCTTAGAGCGGCGTGAACTCCTATATTCAAGTGTCTCGGGTTCGCCTCCAGGTGTCTGCCGATATCAAGATCTCTTTTTCCTGCTTTTTTTTTATTTGAAAAGGAAACTTCATTTTGTTCGTGCCGACAACTGAGCTCGACGATAGACACAATCGGTAAGACTAATCAGATTCTGCTCGACAAATGTTAAAAGGTTGCTCAACAATATCCCCAAAAGTTGATAAAAAGTTGTTTAAATCGCGAAAGTTGCTTAATTTTTTTTTGTAGTTGCTTGCGTATTGGTGTTTTTTTTTTGGACCCCACATGTTTTTGAACAGTGCTTTTGTTGACTGGAAGTGTTTCGTGACACGCTACGCACTGCAGCTGGCCACTGACACACATGAGATGCTGACCAAGTTAGTCCCTGATTCAGTAATAAACAGACATTTTGCTCATCGACTCTTGCGTCCGACTTGACTTGTATTGTCCTTTGCTCTGGGTTACACTGCGCTTTCGGGAGATAGAAGCCCTTTCAAGATTCGAAAGCTCTGCACCATTTTCAATTACAGCATGGACTGAATCTCTTTGATGCTGTTCTTCATCGTATTCGTCATTGTCAGAAGAAAGCGCCTTACCGTCCACCATTTTTGAGCTAGTTGTACCATATTTGGAATAATATATAGATTTAGGCCAGCCTAAAAGCGTAGCTCCAGGGCCCGGGGTGTTCAGAACCTGATAAAGCTAACCCAGGAAAAGTTAGAATTTTGTATTAAACTTTGCGGTGAGATTTTCTGTCTATTGTTTGAGCTTCTCTTTTCAGTTTTAACAATCACCATATACACCAAAAAAAGCAAAAAAAAAATTTAGAAGAAAATTTATAATTCAATTAACTTTTAATCCTGAATCTTAAGCATTTTTAGGGAAGAAAAATTTATAATTCAGTTAAATTTTAAACTTAAATCCGGCTTCAGAGCAACCCTGCCCTGTTTTCAACAAGGTAACCTGACATGAGCCCGCGATCCATTGGAAAAGCAGCAATCGGTTAGCGGTCAATTTCAAAAAACATGTGACCTCAACGAGCTGTAAACTTGAGCCCGCGATATGGCCACGTGATACTGGTCAGCGGATACACTGTTTTGACAGGTGTCAATTAATCGTAGCACTGATGTCCAATATCAAAGAAATACACAGTAAACCAAGGCTTTATGTCTCTGTCAACCTCTTTTGGAGTATGGCCGCCATGTTGCGCGACTCCGTCGCCGCCGCCGTCGTCGTCGTCGTGCCTACGCGCCCACGTGCAATACCGCTATCCATGATAACCATAAGAAAATCAATTCATGGGTTTCCTTTTCTTTCGCATGATAAGAATGGGGCTCCGCTTGGTGGCCCTTCGGGCAACCGGAGCTCCGCTATTAACACAGGATACCTATTCTGGAAATGGAATTACATCGACCCAGCATATTCATAGTTGGATACTATCAAGAAAGATACCGATCAAAACGGGAGAGAGTAAAATTCCTGTCCTGTGAGTTTCCAAAGAAACCGTGTTAAAATATCAATTACTTACTAGTAATAACCAAATTTTAGCAAATGCGGGCGAGGACGATTCGTATTTGTTTTTTTCGGTAATGAAAGACTTGAAGGCGCATGTTGAAAAAGGCTTTTCTTTGGGGGGTTGAGCTTTCTTGCCTCTCCTTCTATTGTAACAGTAACAAAGAGTGGTCTGTTTAAACCCCTGAAACAGTGTCAAACAGTAGATCATTGCAGGAGTCAGTAGTTCCATTGTTTTGTTTT
>Ga0126343_10001456_pt1:0-10000 | contig 11137 bp, 4 predicted proteins | sample Cyp2metagenome_FD_92531 | JGI IMG/M metagenome (GOLD analysis project Ga0126343, IMG submission 92531) | Coral microbial communities from Lord Howe Island, Old Settlement Bay, Australia - Cyphastrea 2 metagenome | ecosystem: Host-associated > Invertebrates > Cnidaria > Coral ... | reverse complement strand
CACTATATCAAAACTTGTGTGTCCTTAAAATCAGCTAAAATAGAGTTGATTATTTGTGTTTCAGCGCAATCCACTACAGCCAATCAAGGTGAGTTCATATTTTACTACTTCTCCAAACACCGAGAAGAGATTTGACATTATGGCACTCAGCCGAGTGCTTTTAACAATTCTCGAGGTGTTTGTATGAGACGTCGTAATTGTTTTATGTATATTCTCAAAAGATCGAAAGGATAAGACGGATAAATAAAGACGTGAAAATCTGCCAACATCAACGCCAAACTCCCCCACTTTCAACTGAGATTTTTTGTTTAATTATAACGCAATGAATTACTAATCAGTTTGAGAATTACACGCTCTAGTTGCTGGTCATGAGTGGGCTGACATTCGACACCGGCTAGTCCGGCATTTTAACTTTGCTTCTGCAGTGAATTTACCTTTATCAACTTTAAGTTGATGTAACAGCATCATAACTTAGCAAATGGTTTGAACCTTAAGTATCCGTCGGTAGTTTTTATCAGAGTGTGATCGCGAGTCTGGGTAGAGTAGTTCTAAAAGACGCGACCAACAAAAGTTCTTTTTCAGAACTACGCTCGGCTGGCCAGTCAAACTGTACTAGCTATATATTTCTCGCAAAAAATCGTGCGCAGTGCAAAGCGGTACTTTGCCGTCTAATGTGTAAGATGTTAAAAGTATGCACAACTGAATCGGATCTGTTTAAGAACATTCAATGTTTTGATCCCGGTTGTGTGAAACGGTGATTTGCACCAGTATCAGATTTCAAGTGTTCTTAAGAGGTTGTAATTATATTTACAGAATATACTAAAAAGGTAGCTAGGAATTTATACACGTCAAAATTTTCTCGTATATTGAACAAATTTAAATAAAACCAATTTGCATGGTGTCGAGCAGACAAACAAGACCGTGGAAATTGTCAATATTGGAAGAACAGCGGTTACTGTCATCGAAGTAGCAAATACTATGCGTATATGCAAGACCATTGCTACGCCACCTGTACTAACTGCAACTGTAAGTAAAATACACGATATACAACAGTGAATATTTAAATCTTGACCTTTTTAGCATACCTCAAAGATCCACTACTTTGTAACTGGTTCATACCTTTCGATTCAAAAACAACTTTTACTGTCTTTTGCAGCTTTGCTACAGTTTATTAATATTCCCAGGTTCCCATTGTGATATTTCTCCCCATGCATTGTATTTTGCCTTCACTACACAACCGAACACACTCAAAGGTTGAGGCATAGGCGCGTTGGTCAGCCAGGCCCAAGATCTGTTTAATTGTGACAGTAAGCTTACGACAAAGTGGATAAGAGGAAAAGACGTCCTACATGCGCCAAAGCCGGACACGTAAACCCCCAAAACCCCTTGTTAGGAAAAATAGGGACCGTGTACCCCCGGCCAAATGCAGTGGCGCCACCTTTGGGGTTTTATTAAGGTTGAACTATAAAAACAATTCATATGACGCTAATTACACAATTAAAATACATCTAATGTGGAAGTGCTAGTGGCAAGGCTGACCGTAGAATGACACAAGTTACTCAACGGTCTCTTTTTACAAACATGCTACCCATGAGTCTTCGCGTACTACACTCGCACCCAGTTCTCCGTTCCGTGTCGGCAAAATATTAATTTCTGTCAATACCGATTATCACAAATTACATGCTGCGCGATAGACTTCAAAAATCGCGGTACTCGGTCTTGCAATGTCTAAGATGTCTAAAATATGCACATTTGAGCATTTGAACCAGGCTTAAATTCATCTGTTTAAATTCCGGCGATGTTTTGATCCCGGTTGCGTGAAAGGTGATTTGCACTATATTAAAACTTGCGTGTCCCTAAAATCAGCTAAAATAGAGTTGATTATTTGTGTTTCAGCGCAATCCACTACAGCCAATAAAGGTGAGTTCATATTTTACTACTTCGCCAAACACCGAGAAGAGATTTGACATTATGGCACTCAGCCGAGTGCTTTTGACCAGTCTCGAGGTGTTTGTAGACGTCGTAATTGTTTTATGTATATTCTCAAAAGATCGAAAGGATTAAACGGAGAAATAAAGACGTGAAAATTTGCTAACATCAACGCCAAACTCCCCCACTTTCAAGATTTTTTGTTTAATTATAACGCAATAAATTACTAATCAGTTTGACAATTACACGCCCTAGTTGTTGGTCATGAGTGGGCTGACATTCGACACCGGCTAGTCCGGCATTTTAACTTTGCTTCTGCAGAGAATTTACCTTTATCAACTTTAAGTTGATGTAACAGCATCATAATTTAGCAAATGGTTTGAGTCTGTAAGTATCCGTCGGTAGTTTTTATCAGAGTGTGATCGCGGGTCTGGGTAGAGTAGTTCTAAAAGACGCGACCAACAACAGTTCTTTTTCAGAACTACGCTCGGCAGGCCAGTCAAACTGTACGAGCTATATATTTCTCGCAAAAAATTATGCGCAGTGCATGACGGGCTTAAGAAAGCGGTACTCTGCCGTCTAATGTGTAAAATGTTAAAAGTATGCACAACTGAATCGGATCTGTCTAATTACATTCAATGATTTGATCCCGGTTGTGTGAAACGGTGATTTGCACCAGTATCAGATTTCAAGTGTTCTTAAGAGGTTGTAATTATATTTACAGAATATACTAAAAAGGTAGCTAGGAATTTAAACACGTCATAATTTTCTCGTATCTTTCTCAAATGTAAATACAACCAATTTGCAGGGTGTCGAGCAGACAAACAAGACCGTGGAAATTGTCAATACTGGAAGAACAGAAATTACTGTCATCGAAGTAGCAAATACTATGCGTATATGCAAGACCACTGCTACGCCACCTGTACTAACTGCAACGGTAAGTAAAATACACGATATACAACATAAGCCCTTCACTGTTTCGATTCAAAAACAACTTCTGCTGTCTTTTGCAGCTTAGCTACAGTAAATTCAAATTTCCAGGTTATCATTATGATATTTCCCCCAATAAATTGTGCTATTCTGTCGTCCAATGTGCAAGATGTTAAAAGTATGCACAGCTGAGTGATTGAACCAAGCTAGGCTTTTAGCCACATCTGTTTACATTCAATGTTCTGATCCCGGTTGTTGAAAGGTGATTTGCACTTATTAGCAGTTGAGTGTTTTTAAAGGGGCAGTGTCACGCTATTTGGCAACTTTATAAAAATCTAGAAAGTGTCTTTGCAGCAATTGAATTCCAAAACTAATGGTCTAGGTTTGTTATTAAAGACTATTTGAAGGTACTTCAGCTGTTTCCTTTCGCCTGATGCTTTGGATGGCAAGCATGGAAATGGATTGAAATTTGAAAAAAAATTACCAATTTTTTCCAATTTTGATGCTACGTCTTCAAAAAACCCTCAAGAAATGTAGTATGGTTAGCCCCCTCTAATAAAATTCATTCGATATCTTCGTCGTAGCTTTACAGAAGCATTTTGTTAATGAGTAAAGCCTCAAAGTAAGGATTTTAGCCCAGAATTGAACTAAAACAGCAAAATCCTCGTGACACTGCCCCTTTAAGATTTTATCAGCTAACTCCTGAATAGAGTTGATTTTTTGTGTTTCAGCGCAATCCACTACAGCCAATCAAGGTGAGTTCATAACAAACATTTCAACCATGGGAGACCGAAATTTACTACATTTCCTAACACCGAGAAGAGAGTTGGCACTACGGCTCTCAGCGGAGTACTTTTAACCAGTCTCGAGGTGTTTGTAAATGTCGGAATTGTTTGAAGTATATTCTCAAACGATCGAAAGAAGAAAACGGAGAAAGAAAGACCGAAAATCTACTACGATCATAATCAAAACTCCCCGCGATCATGATTTTTTCGTTTAATTATAACACAATGAATCACTGATCATTTTGAAAATTACACAGTTTACTTGCCCATAATGAGTGGGCTAACAGCGATTCCTAATCCGACAATTCAAATTTGCTTCTGCGGTGAATTCACCTTAGCAACTCAAGTTAAGTTGACATAACTATACTCTCGGCAGAGTACTACTTATACCTAAGTAAGCTTTCAACTAGCCGGTGAAAATTCTTTGGTAACCATTTTGAATTCCATTTCTAAAATATCGCTCTTTTTATTTTTATTCTTAAAATATACCACTTATCAGGAACCATAATATAAGTGTACTTGTAGTTATGATTTTAAAAACCGAGGTGTGGCCGGTGCTATAGGAACCTTTGAAAAACCGTCCACACCGAGTTTGTGCGCGTAAGTATATTTACAGAATAGACTAAAAAGCTAGCCAGGAATCTATACAAGTCAGATTTTTATCTTACAGTCAACAAAGTTAAATACTTCCAATTTGCAGGGTGTCGTGCAGACAAACAAGACCGTGGAAATTGTCAATATTGGAAGAACAGCGGTTACTGTCATCGAAGTAGCAGATTCTATTCGTATATGCAAGACCACTGCTACGCCACTTGCACTAACTGCAAATGTTAGTAAAGTATATGATCGATATGCATTATTTACAACTGTGAATATTTAAATACTGACCTTCAGTAAAGGACTGCTGTACCTCAGTTGTGTAACAAATCGGCCGCGCCTAATTAATAAGTTTTTGTTGTTTCGATTAACAAACATAAAGCGGCCTTCACACGGCAAACTTAAGTTGGCAAACTCGCGTTAGCAAACTCAAGTTGGTGTGTGTGAACGGCGCAAAAACAGTTGGCAAACATGTTGGCAAACTGTTAATTGGCGACAAATAGAACTTGCCTCTATTCTCGCCAACTTTTTCACCAACTTTTTCGTGTTAGCAAACTCATATTTGATGTGTGAATGGTTTGCAAACGTGCGTTGGTGACTGACAACCAATCAAAACACGCTATCTGTTCATGTGATTCGCGTGACACATCACAAAATGGCGGACGGACGTGAAGACGAACGTGCAACTTTTCAATTCATCGACGAAGTTCGGAATTGTCCAGATCTGTGGGACGTTTTGTGTGCATGGTAAAACGACACCAAAAGCAAGCAGAAGAAGCTCTTGGACGAGCGTGTTGTACGATGCACGAGACAGATTTCTACTGATATACGGTTTCATCCAAACCTTTATAATATTCTAGCGCTCTCTGTTTCTTCTTTGGCGATTAACACACAACAGGACCAAGACACTAGCGGCACTGAACTCTTCGTGAGTGCCACGGCACTGCGTCGGCCATGTTGCAAATTTAGCGGGTGTTGTGATTTGACGCGAGTTTGACGTGTGAACGCACGAGTTTGCCAACTGTTTGAAGTTTGCCAGCCCGAGTTTGAAAGCTTAAGTTGGCCTTGTGAAGGCCGTTTAACACGATCTGTTGTAATTTACAACTAAAAGTTATTGTCAATCAATAATCAATCGATTATATTATCATTACACCTGATTTGTATTTCAGCAAACAAGGGGACTACTGCTACATCCCAACAAGGACGTGAGTTAGACAAAAAATTTCACTTTACAATACTGATAACTTGGGTATGGTTCTACAGCAGGTTTGCTCAGTCTATAGGGATATAGAGATATTAGAGTCGCCTAATCTACAGCAGGGTGTCATGCGAATTAAGACGAAATCTGATAGAAAATCGAGCAATTTCAAATTTTAGTGGACAGAACACTTTTGCCAGAATATCTTTGAATATATTTCAGTCCTTTTTTCATTTTCTAAAAGCTTAATAAATAAATATTTGCCTGAAATAAGTTCAAAAACACTTTATCTTCGGAAGTCGTGGAAATGAAAATGTGCAAACTCGGATAACATTTTATACCATCAAGTTTTTGTACACAAGTTATTCGAACCTTCATTACACTTAGAAAGAAACTGAACCTAGATAAAAAAAAAGTCATCAAAAATTCAAAAGCAAATAACTGTGTTAGTGACAGAGTCTCTGGAAAATAGCAAGTCTAAGATAAGAAAGGGAGTTCTAGCTTGTAGTCTAGAGTAGGGACAGAAAATTGTTGTTCAACATGGTAAAGGTAAAGGTTTGAGAGTCCCAGCAGCAGACACCCAACCAAAACTTAGGAACGCGATCACCCTTCTCCCCTCAAAAAACCCAACCGGAAAATTCAGAACGGAAGAGTCCGTTGCTTGATAGATGTACAATAATATTTGCAAAATAGCTTTGTTTTTCATTTCCTACTTGACTGCATCAACTAAACTCAAATCTGACGATACTGAACGCTACAATTAATGATAAATGATTCCTGTGCCTTCCTACTGGCTAATCCTTAACATTTAGTGGCGAAATCTGGTTATGATATGTATTTATTTCTAAACAGACGTGGAAAACGCCTGCTTAACAGTACACAATTATTGGCGTGCTCGGCATGGGGCGCGACCGCTGGTCTGGGATGCCACGTTGGCTCGACATGCTCAGAACTGGGCAAATCACCTGGCGGCCACAAGCACGTTTGAGCATGCACAGAATACTGGTGAAGGAGAAAACCTGTTCAAATCTGGTGGAGACTCGTCATACAAAGAAGCAGTGGACGCTTGGTAAGTGCAATGTTTATACTCAGTACCCGGGCATTGTTGCCTTGGCGCCAGACAGGTGCAAAATCCTTGTGTGTTTAGACACAGGGTACCCTATGTACCAACGTACTATTCAGTGCCTAAGTACAAGGTCGAGACCCAGGCGCGGGAATTTTCCCCTTGTTCTGATGTGAGTGCTTGAAAAAAGTTGTGTTCACACTAGAGCTCAGCGAGAATCATACTCAAGCACCGCTCTCGGACACCAAGTGTGGACATATGATTCACTAACTAGCGCCGAAACATTCGGTTGGCTCGTCAAAATATGTATTTGCTTTGTTTTTACAATGTTCTTTGTTTCATATATAGTTACAAAAAATATACTAATATCTTTTTATAACCAATTATAACACATCATTTGGAACACTACTTAATGGAGTACTTTGACGGAGCTCAATCATGATATTTGAATTATTTTGGCCACGCACAAAATTAACGAAACCTAAAAGTAGGAGGTTACTAATATAGAAAAACACCAAAGAGATAATAAAAAACCATAAAGGAACAAGGTTGGTTAAGGATGGAAAAAATTAACACGGATTACAAACGACGAATTTGAAAAACTCAGGAAGATGCCCAAACGATGACGTAGCTCCTTTAACATGTTAGATGAAAGTGCTGAAACACGTTGAGCCTGAAAAAGGAATCAGAGGGCTGCAATTGAAATATCAGGATATGGGATACATACATCCGTAATACTAAATAAATTGTTCTCTGTTCTCCACTTAATTAAGGTACAATGAAGAAAAACTTTACAATTACAACCATCCTGGATTTAGTATGGCAACTGGCCATTTTACACAGGTAAACTTGTGTATTTCTCTCTCATTTCAAAATTAATTATTGATCATATTGTATTGGAAGCATGAAAATTAACTACCGATACTTTAGTATGCCGAGAATTTCAGTGAAAAATGCGAATATAAATGAGGGATGTCTGTTTGGTTAAGTGCATTATTAATGAATTCGCTGCATATATAGCCCAAAATGCACTGAAATTATCTGTTCAATTTGAAATGCGAGCAACATATCTTTTAAAAAAATGCAGCGGATTCGGCAAATCCTCTATTCTCAAACGTTAGGTCAGTTATTTAATTTATGACGCTAAATGTAAAGTCAAAAGGCGATCATTGTTGCGGCATAACTTTCAAAAAATCCTTGAGTTATTTCAAGACCATGACTATACATACAGTTTTGTTACGGTATAAAACACCGTAAATACAATGAATTTCCCCCCAATTTTTTTTTTTTTTTTAATTTTAGGCACTCGCTTACGATCTCTCATTAACTTAACTTGTGCTTATTTTAAAACGTTTTTAATGGCAGGTGGTTTGGAAAGGCACCACTAAATTGGGATGTGCTATTCAGAGAAGAGGACGGGAGACCTACATAGTGGCACGCTACTCCCCACCAGGAAACGATGTAAGCACTGGCATGTTCGCAAAAAACGTGGGACGAAAGGTACATGTACTTTGATATAACAGTGATGAACTCGCTTATCTTAGCTGACATCGTACTTGTACTTACTTAAGTCGATGACATCGAATCGGGAAACGAAGAAAACTACGTTAAATTGACCCACAGAAGAAACCTTTTATACAGTACAGCTTTAGAACCCTAAAATGAACTGAAAGAAGAGCTGAAGAGTCGTTTTGTGTTATTTACCAGTATCTTAAATGACTTGGCAACAATTCTGGCTTGATACCAAATCACAATTTTTATCAATAAACTAGAAACCTACACATAATGATGATGATAGTAAAATTTCTCTTTTTTTCTTCATCCTCAATTTTTAGAATAGTGGTTGACCTGAGAGGAAACATTGAGGAAATGCGCTCGATCAACTGTGATCATTGGACACAGAAGGGCGGAAGCAGTTTTTAGTATTGTCAGTAGATGTAGACAAAAAGCTCAATAAAAAGCTGTGGTAAAATTGACTAGCCATTGCTTCATCTTTATTATTTAAGGAAAACGGCTCGCTTCTCAGAGGCATATGACTTAGGAACGAAGAAAGAAAGTCGGCGCGGGTCTGAAAATTGCGGCAAAACGGAAGAAGGGGTAAAACAAGTACTATCTTGTTACTCTAAGTACCTGGAAGTTGCTCCCTGGAATGTCAAAACGTTGCTAAATGATTGCCAAAAATCCAAAAAGCTGCTATCTAAATGTCAAAACTTGCCATCTAAATTTCCTCATATTGTTATATAAACTCCCAATAATTGGTCGGGATAAACTAGTTTGAAACTTACCCTTAAAGAGTTGCTGGCTAAAAGAACGTGAAATTTGAGGAGACACTGGACTGTTTTAAGTCTCTAACGGAGCAAAAAACATTGTTCATTTTACATCATACCGAATCACTTCGAAAAATCGGTCAAGTATGGTAAAATGGGTCACTTTTGGGTAAAAGGAGCTCAGAAGTGGAAAAAAGGTCACGCTTAGGAAATGGCTCATACTTGGGAAAATGGATTAAACGGGCAAAAAAAAGAGGTTACACTTGGAAAAATCACAATTTGATTAATGAATCACCTACAAATGTGCGTCGCACTTAAAACAATTGGAACACATTTGAAAAAAGGGTCACAGAAAATGAACCACAGTTACAAGCGTGTCACACTTTAAAAACTGGGACACATTTGCAAAAAAGGTCTCTTCAAAAATGGGAACACTTGGAATAATGGGTCAAACTTACAAAAGTGAGTCACAAAAATTGGTCATGCTTAAAAAAAAGGGTTACTCTTGGAAAAAAAGTTTTAAGTTTTAAGTGTGCCACGCTTTAAAGATTTGGACACATTTTGAAAAAAAGGTCACACTTCCGAAAATTAGAAACTATGTAACACTTGGGAAAATGGATCATAGTTACAAAAGTGTGTCATACTTGGTTCATACTTGGAATCAAAGAAACTATGACGAAGGCGTGGATATATATAATTTTTTTAAAGCCTTTTTGAAAGCTTAAGTGTAGTACATGTAGCTAGAGAAGTAAACAAAATTGAAATAACAGGCTGTTTATTCACCTTGCTTATGAATTTTACATCAATCAAATCAAATCAATTAAATCAAATCAAATGTTGGTTTTTGATAGTGTCAATACTTGTGATTTCGTTTCTTACACTTTATTGAATAACATTGAACAACATGTACAAAATCGTCAGGGAAGACAACTGATACTTGAGATGTCTTTTTATGCTTCGGAGTTCTTGTTTAGAAAATATAAACATAATCACTAGCAAAATAAAACCTTGAACCTTTCTTACGAATGATTCCAACTGGTTTACTTCTTCACTTTCCGGTTTTGGACACGAGATCCAGTGGCCATTCGTATGGCAGCCGTACGACTTGTATTAGGGACTTTAAGATACACTACGGCGAGATGCTACTACGGCTACTTTGGCCGCGACGGACTAGGCTGACAATGGTGTTTTATCCGCCAGTCTCAAATGATTAAGATTTTGCTGTACGGCA
>Ga0126343_10001455_pt1 | contig 11138 bp, 9 predicted proteins | sample Cyp2metagenome_FD_92531 | JGI IMG/M metagenome (GOLD analysis project Ga0126343, IMG submission 92531) | Coral microbial communities from Lord Howe Island, Old Settlement Bay, Australia - Cyphastrea 2 metagenome | ecosystem: Host-associated > Invertebrates > Cnidaria > Coral ... | reverse complement strand
TGGCATGTCAGCTAGTACAAACCAGTTACGTAAAACAAATTAAATTGTTCTTGTTTGCCATATAATAGACATCTTATTAACCAAGCTTAGTTGATATGTATCCATGGGAGAATTTTGACCTCAGTCGTGTGTACAGACCCACTCACTGGAGACTGTTGCCTTGATGTGGAAAGCTGGAAAGGTCAAGGAAGAGGGTCCACCCTAAACACAGTCCCACAACCCTCCAGATGTGGAGGTTGGGCTTGAGGCTAACAACCTCATCCTACAAAAAAAGTATTGTTACGAAAACAGCTATGCAGACAACCAACAACCTGAACACAGACCTTCCAAGGTATTCAAGCCCTAGGATTGTCAGTGGTGAAAGACAGAAGGAAACTACTGGCACGAAGATGAAAGTGATGAGTGCAAAAGCCAAGACCAGGATTGGTTTTTGGAATGTTCGTACTATGTATGAAACCGGGAAGCTTGCATAGGTAAACAGCAGAAATGTGACAATATACATGTAACTTACATGCTTTGGGTGTAAGTGAAAGCAGATGGTTAGGGACAGGGGGTTTACGGCATCAGGCAAGACACTATAACATTCTGGGCAGGATAATGAGCTACGTCATGAAGGCATGGCAACTATACTAGAGAAAGGGACCGCTGAAAGGACAAGCTGAAAGGAACCCTGTTTCACTTTTACGCTCCCACCAATGATGGCGAAGACCATCTGAAGGACAATTTCTATCTTGGACTCCAGGCAGAGATTGACCAAGTCCCGGTGCATGATCTTATCATCATCATGGGGGACCTAAATGCCAACGTCAAGGCTAATTATACAGGCAGTGACAGGGTGATGGGAAGATATGGAAGTGGCATCATCAATGAAAACGGAGGGAGGCTTATCACGTTTTGCACAACAAATAATATGGTGATAGGTGGGACCCTTTTCCCACACTGAGAGATCCATAAAATCTCATGGTGATCTGCAAATGGAAGGATAGAAATTAATGGGAAATGGCACAGCTACCTTTGGGATGTTAAGGTTAGGAGAGAAGCTGACATTGGTAGTGACCATCATCTTGGGACAGCCTGTCTGAAATTGAAATTAAAGGGTGTAGTAGGGCAACCAGCTAAGGGGCGTAGCCATTTCAGTGTGGCTCAACTGAAACATCAGAATGTGTAGTTCCAGAAAATATCCACACCTTCCCCATCGAAGGGATTTTTCTTAAAACCTCCCCACCCCCCTGGAAATTCCAGTTAAGCTCCATACATTTCTTTCAACATCGCCCACAATGCCGCGACACATCCGGGACTTCTATGTGACTTCTGTGCATAAATTCAAACTGAATAATGATTTCAGCTGTCCAGACAAGAAGAAAAATGGCCGAAATTTGTAAACAGTATGTATGTTTTGCGCAATTACGAGCTTATTAGTCAAGGTTCGGAAAAGTTTGCCTATGGCTTTTGAAGATGATGCATCAGTAGAAAATATAAGACCTTTTCTGAGATTTTGCCGAAGTCAGAACCAGTCGCAAATTTTATTTGAATTTGGTCCACTTCAAGGAATTTTTTGTATGGGAGAAAACTTCGAAGCTAAATTTTTTTTCGCTCGCATGCCTGACCAAAAAGTTTGCATATGGCTTTTACCGTGTGCTGCTTGAGACGGCCTTATGCCAAGTTTCGAGTGAAACGGATGGTTCAAAGTGGTTGCAAAATGCAACTTTAGATTTTTACCCTACAGTTCTTGCTTCGCTCCTTCGCTAAGTCTTACATGACAATAGCTTGGGTTCGCTTTGAAATTCCCGCGAGAGTTAAAACGGATCCAGTTTTGAATAATTATCTCACACAAACAATGGAAAATAATGCTTGCTCATGCATAAGACGCGTTCAAGCAAAAATGTCATTTATATTTATTTTCTCCACCATCGTACAAATAGAAAAGAACTGTATTGTCTTTTAAGTCCTTGATCAACGCACAGACTATGTAAACCGATCCAGTAAAAGAGTGGGTCTGATGAACTGCTTTGACCGGTCGTGTAACAGAGGACAACGATAAAATAGATTCTAGGGTTTCGCGCACCGCACTTTAAATTTGGCAACGCTTTAGAAAAAGAATTTTCTCGTGGGAAAACTTTTGGCTTCCGTGCTCAAACCATTGCGAGTGTGACATGTCAACAAAAAAAGGAGAGAGAATGCCACGGCAAGAGACTTTGTTGACAAAAGTCTTGTGAAAAGCATAGGCCGGGTTTAAATTAGAGCGCTTTTGTTAACTTTATTACACCTTCGGATTTACTTCATGCATCAGACCGTTTGATTAACAGCCGCCGATTTATTGACGAGAGCAGTTGGAAATCCAAAAGCTTAATCTATGCAATTATTATTCCGTGCTGGACTCTGCAAGTACATGTCGCGAAAGACAATAGCATTGTGTGCGATGATTTTTTGCTCTCACAGAAGCCCCCTAACCCTAGGAAATTCCAATCCTTTCTGTGGGGGGAGTATGGATATTTTCTGGAACTGCACCTTTCAAGACTTGTGTCCTTCCACACAGCTAGTCTCAAGATTCTGAGAATCTTTTGGCTCCGGAAAATATCTAGTGATGATCTTCTGAAGCAAACCAAACAGGAGGATATTCGTACCATTGTCATCAGGAGAAGATGGAGGCATGAGCTGCAGAAGGGCAATTACAACATAGCCAGAATTGCAATGCGCTGGATGCCTGAAGGCAAACGGAGCATAGGGCGTCCAAAAACGACTTGGTGCAAAACTGTAGAAAAAGGACTAAGGGAGCTCAGTTACAGCTGGAGCACCATTGAAAAGCTGGCTGAAGATAGGCAGGGTTGGAAAGATTACATTGCTGCCCTGTGTGCCACATAGGCTTGATAGCCAGTAAGTAAGTGTGTACAGACCTTGGTCAAAATACTCCTATACAGACCTCCTGCTTAGTCAATAAAAGTGTTGTTTTTTGTCACTGACTTGTATATTTTTGCAAAATGTTTCTGCTAACTCTTAAGCCTTCATTAGTTGAGCCCAATTTAATTAAAATCGAAATATTGCTTGTGCATTATGTGCGAGACTCAAGAGAATTTTAAGTGTGTGCTAAGCACTCGCAGACTTCTGGGATGACAAAATTCATTCCCAGCGTTCAGGTCTTTTACCGACATCCAAGCTTCTAGAAAATGCCACTGATGGTAATGTGCCACATGTCCCATGAATTCAACATTTTCAAAATCCATGTGATCCATCCCAGACATCTACAAGTCGCACTTAAATCCTCTCAAGTCACGCGCATAATGCATGTGCAACGCTTCAATTCTAAAGTTTTTAAAACTTGCGTAACATCAGCGGTTTTTCAACTGATTGTAGAATCCCCGACGAAGGTACGACTCGATGGACACGGAGTAAACCACAACGAAACGAATTTAGTAATCCAACATTGCCTACTTGCTTTTACGAGCCTCTTACATCATGTAGGATGACATCAAATATACATCTGCGCTCTTCATGTAGACTTATACGAAACATCCTACACTGATGGCTTAAGAGTTACCTTAAGAGTTAGCCGAAAGGTCCTGCAAAAATATACAAGTCAGGGACAAAAAATAACTTTTATTGATTATGTCATCTCCTGACTACAAGCTAAATATATTTCGTCCCTGTTATGTAGTTGTGTATGAAGAATTAATAGTATAGGAGAACCTGTACAGAAATCCCATCAACTAGAGAAGAATTATGTCGCTTTATAATCAACAAATCGAAGTTCAGTAATCTTTTAAAATCATCGTCAATTTAACAGTTGTTTATAAAGCTACAAAATTCGACATTCTACCGACCAACGTTCCATTAATTCCAACTGACGATTATGTATAACTATAAACTAAATCAGTTGACTTTTATCCACGATCTCCGGTGGGTAATGGGCCAGAATGAACTAAATCAACTAAGTTATAAAGTGAAAGATTCATGCCGATTCGGAAGCTTACCCGTAACAGATTCTGGAGGGCCGAAGTCTCTTTGCTGAAAACCACCTCTTCCTCCTCTACCACCTCTTCCAAAACCACGACCCCCACCACGACCGCCGCGGCCACCGCCACGATCACCACCTCCGCGGCCGCCACCTCGTCCACGGAAAGACATGACTACCGAACAATCGATCAGCAAGAAGATCGAAGAGTTACGATATACTTTTTAATTGTTGTTGTATATTTTGACCGCGTGGTTGCAAAGAGAACGAGGTTGTGGCTTAGTAGCCATTGATTGGCGCTTAAAGGCTAGGCTACTAAGCTCAAGAAACTAGTTTCCAGGTTCTTGTTGCAACGACGCATTTAAAAACGCGGCATAAGGCCGGGGTCCACATAAAACCCGTATTTTGGCTGGGTTTATGGTTTTAATGCGAATATCTCGTTTACGTTTCAATCAGTCAAGAATCGCTATGCTCATAACACAAATCTATGTTTTGGGCTATTTGGTAAATTTTTTGGTGATTTTTAGGTATATTTGGAGATATTTTATCTCAAAGTTACTAATCTATGTAAATAGGAAATTTGGAGATTTGTTGTTGTTTTAAAATACCTAGTAATTTGATGTTAAAAATTGGTAGATGCACACTAACCAGTTGCCCACCAACCTTGGGTGCCATTGTGGGGTCGGGCAACTGTCTCGTGGTGTTCCATAACCTTTTTTTACCCTTTCAATCTCGCCTTAAACTTCCAAAAATTTCACTGACTTATCTTCATGTGTATCCCCGCCTTAAGGTGGCTCCATAGGATAATCTTTTGTTGGGTTGCGCACGCAAGTGTTGCGATTTGAATGCCGTTTTTACATTCGTTTTTACATCCTTTCTTTCATGTAATAAGCAATGATTGTTTAAATTATAAGTTTTAGTCTACTCCTCGCTTGCACTGGGAAAGGGGCTTGAAGGAAACAAGCAAAAGAAATCGGAGATCTTGACTTTAAACTTTGTTTGTGCCTCTCCAGCCAGACCTCGAGATCAAGCCCATATTTTTTCCATGGGCTCCTGGAGTAAGTATAAGTGGCCCATTAGGACGCCTGAGATAGATAAAAGGGAGCTTTGGACTTTAGGGTGCTGTTCTTTAAGAAAATCCAAGATTGGATTCTTAAATCCGAAAGAATCCGAAAACGGATTTTGAGTTTCTTTATTAAACAGATTAATCAAGATCTCTCGGATCTTGGTGCGTCAAAGGAGCTTAAGAATCCATTTGCAGAGTGGATTCTTCAAAGTAAAATTGTCACCCAACAGCTCAAATCAAGTATCCACAGATTCTATGGTTGTTTTTGTCTTAAAAGCATTTTCCAAAGCACTGGTAGAATTAAGTCCTTTAAGTTTCCTCTCATAAGGTTAGACGCAGTCGTTCCGTTTGTCGAAGGTTGTGTACAAGGCTGGTTGTTGGGACTTGTAATGCCTTTACATTGGAAAAACAAAGCGTCGGCTGCATGACAGGAAAACGGAGCATGAAAAGCGCTGTCATTCCTTTGCTTAATAGGTACCCTTATTAGCCAAGTCGTTTAAATTTATTGTAATGCAGCTGACCGTTTTATACTCAGTCTGATGATGTATATAGAAGCATGCGAAACCAGATCAAGGTTTTTACAGCATGCGTTATCTTGTTATGTTTGTTGTCGCAGTTTGTTTCTTTATTTTTATTCAGTGGTAAATTCCGATTGGTTATGACCACCGATGTCAAATTCGCGCCCAGCCGGGCACATGGCTCCTGTCGATGTACAGTCACCTCGCTTGAGACATTATCTTGACAAATTAAAGGAAGGAATGATCTTGACTGATTGAGATGGTTGCCTTAAGTCAGGAAGGAGCATTTGGCCAGCTTTGATCCTCCCAAGCTCAGGAAATCGTTTCGAGACCAACAATGGGGTCATTGTTCCCCGGGGAGTCCAGTGTCTAAGTACCTTCGAAGCGTTTGAAGCCTGCCCCACCCTAAAATGGCTACCGTGAGAGGTCTTCCAATGGAACGGTTTATCAGAACGAATTGGTAACCCTCAACCTTAGGCCCTGACTTATAGGGTCGAGCCACTTTCAAAGACATTGCCGATTCTCCTCTTCCTATAGTAGGGAGAGTTATTCATTCAACCAAAAAACTCCTCTTCCCCTCCAAGAAAGGAAAAAAAAAGATGCGAGGGTGTTTTTGTGCAAGGGTGCACTACTGTTCAGAGTAAACAACCGGAAAAAACGGCTGAAATTCTGGCCATCAAGCAGTATTATGCAAAGGCTTTAGCCGAGTGGTGAGCGTGCCCGAGTGGTCAGCGTGTCGGACTCGCAGCCCAGCTGTTCCGAGTTCGAGTCCCACTCTAATAACTACCTGGATTTGTTTCTCGATAGTCACGAGTTCAGATCCTCAGCCATGCTTGTAAATAGCCAATTGGTTTGCCTCCGTCCATGTTCAATCTGAATTATTTTTCCAGTTGTTAACTTAGCCCCACTAGCACCTGTGCTACAACATTGCCGAGGGTAAACATACAATGTTTATTTTTGATATCCATATTTAATTTTCTGATGTTCGATTGCCTTTCAGAGTCCGTTGAAAAAAAGTCCTTACATGATCCAGGTTATTGTTTTTAATCGCATCCTACCATGCGGACAGGATGGGGAATTCACTAAGTCAACTTTACAGCTTTTGAACAACCACACCAAAGACTACATTCTCTCTCATAAAGTATTTATTATAAAATATCACCTATTGGAAGCATAATGTACACAAAGTATATATTCCAATAATATACATATAAAGGCTTTTTGTCTTTCGAGTTGACCATACGTGAAACGAGTTGCAAACCGGACTAAATTATCATAAGGAAAACACATACTTTACACGTTAAAACTCGCTATTTTGGAAGTTAAAGCATTCTATAAATCTCTCTATTTAGTCCGTTGTTCGCCGTGTTTCATTATTACTCATGCTATCATTGTACAAGTACACTAATAGTCTTGTACATAAAGAATGGACTGGCAATTTTCGAGAGTTTACTAAAGAGGACAGCGTAAGCAAGCTTCATATTTTAGCCACAATTTTGACGAATTGCATAGGTTAATTATTTGCGAAGACCGTTGATGGTATGTTTGGAGTTTGGCCTTAATCTTGTATTTTCGCGCTGATTATCAAACCAATCAGAGGCACTGAATGAATCTGCGTAGGGCCAGGTGCTTGATACGGAAATTTTGAAATCGATTGAATGAAATCATATCATGTCTGCATTCTCTTACTCGGAAAAGTATTAAGAAAATAGCAGCTTCTTTGTTTGAAAATATAATATATCAAGGTAGTTTCAAATACATTTCTCCTGTCATACACTATTCGATTTTGCGACCCTTAACAGAACATAGAGGATTAGCGGAAGTTATAAACGAAGACATTCCGAAGATCACTAGCTGACTGTCTCGGATCTTTTCCGAAGATCTTCCGGAAATTAACGAGGGTATCCATACAGTGGACTTTCTTTCTCCGCTACACATGTATCGTATGGTCGCAAGCTTAATCATATTTACACCTTCTATAACAGAAAGGAAGATCACCGAAGTCGGTTTTACTCGTAGCGTCTACACCCAGTGTAAATTTGTATGAATTTCATCTTTCTTCTACCTCAACTCGAGAATAGAAGGTCACTCTTTTTTCATATTATTTTTTACATAAATAAATGCTATGATCGCGATTCGCCGCGATGTTATATCCGTGGCAACCTCTCAATAAATTTCTAGCTTTATAACAGTCGAGGGATGAATTACCAGTTGAACCCACAGTCTTCGCTACCGAAGTTGCCCAGCGACATAATCTTAACTTAAGTCATGTTGCACGTGACAATATTCTAAGCAGAATCGGAGACTCCTCGGGTGTGTAGGCGAAGATTTACCGGAAACGGCACTCGTTCCCCCGACTGTTTTAGCATAAGAGTTTCATTTACCGAACACTTCAGTTCTTATACCACTCGACAGCTAACAAAGAATTTTATACCAAATTATTGCTACACTAACGTTTCTTGCTCCAAGAAGTCCTTTTGGCTGCTATTCTGTTGAGTGAGAGACTCCCACTGCAACCAATTTTCCATTTGCCAGTCCGACAGATTAAAAGTCCTAGAATCAAAAGTTTGTCTTTGAGCGTACCCGTCGTCTTCCCGAGCTAACTCGATATCGACTTCAGTTTGAAAGCTCGTCCATTCGGTTATCGTCGGCCCCTCGTCCATCACATAAGCTCGGCCTGTTATCGGAGATGACGAGCTAGATTCTGCAGATGCAAAAGCAGTAGACCCTGAAGGAGACGATGGAGGCGTGGAATAGCTGGAATACGACACCGAAGGCGACCTTGAAGACAGAGCAGGCGATGGAGGCTCCTCGATGGCAGAGCCGTCGTATCTGCACAACGAGCGAGCCAATGGTGGTGTCTTGCGCTTGTTTAGTCTATAATTAGAATTGTAAGTGACTGGCGATAAGTTATCGTCCGCTGGTGAAGATAATTGGCGGCCGAACGTGTGGTCGCGATAATGTCTTGAGTCTTCTTGATTAAAGGAGAAACTACGTATAGGAAATCCTGAGCCGTAATTTGTTTTTTCGCTACTGCTGCGTGTTATTGAATGTGGCGGTGGCTGTCTCGTACGCCAGTTCGTATCGCCGAGTGGACGCGATCCAGGCGCGTGTAAAAAGCGCCCTGCGGAACGTTCTGCCGCTCCCGCGGATTGTACCCGCCCTCTTATTGATGTCTCTGTTTTGTCCGCTCCTCCATAAGCGAAAGGGTCATCTTCCAAATCTGAGCTGTGTAGAAAGAAGAAAACACGTGAGAATTCGGGTTTATATGTAGCGCTATGTTGAGTATAGAAAAGTACTTTTCAGTGGCAGCAGTGTTTTTGCCTCAGATATAGCTTGGACCAATTTTGGATCATATTATTGCAATGTTTCGATATCCAGGATATTTTGATTGGATTACCGGCCATTGCCTAGGAAGTCTTAGCTATTCACTTAAGCGAACAATTCTTAATTGCTCGTTGTATTCAGATGCTGCGCTATAGTCCTACAAGTGAAAACTGATTTTTATTGTACGCGCGTGAAAACGATTGATTGGATTACCATTGCCTAGGAAGTCTTAGCTATTCACTTAAGCGAACAATTCATAATTGCTCGTTGTATTCAGATGCTGCGCTATTTTCCTACTAGTGAAAACTGATTTTTATTGTACGCGCGTGAAAACGCGCATTAAAGTCAAAAGCTGTTAAAAAAGCAAAACGCAAAAAAGTGGAATTAAGATCTTTCATCACACATGGCGCGCATAGGTTGTAGTATAAGTAACATCTGATCTTGAGCTGTAACTTGTATTTCTTGGTTGTTGTGCACTTTACTGGCCTAGCTGGTAACAAAGTAACGAGTAAGTTATCATCAGGATGTTTAATACCATTAGAATGTTTACCTGGTACCGTGAGTTCGTAACAACTTCCTTCTCAAAATGTAATCGATTATTTCAGGTTCACTTTCTAGAAGCTGAAGGAGTGCGTCGTGATGCATTTCGGCTGAGATCTGAAATAAGGCAAAAGAGATTAAATGAAAAAATAATTAACTTCAGATCTTTTGTACAATACATGTTTGGCGCAATTTAAGAAACAGGTCTATATCAAATTTGAATTTCTTAGGATGTTCTGGCAAGAACAGCGCTTACAAGGATAACATGTGTAGACGGGGAACAAGAAAGCAAATGCGCCTCTTGGCTTGCCGATGTCTTCTTCCGCGCATCTACATAAGGGGGTGGGGGTGGGGTCATGCAAAGGGATATACACATCACAGCAGTTTATTTATTTGCCATAAGGGGTACAAGAGAGAGAGAAAAAAGAGTCTTGCAGTTTACACTCTCATGGCGAGGAAGCCCAAAAGAAGCCAGCAGGCTTACAGAGAATGGGCTTCCTCAGATAAATAAATAGAACAAACTCTTGAGGAGAAATGGCAGAGCTACAGCAAACTAGCTCAGCACACTAGCTCAGGCTAAGCAGTTCTCAGAATTCTTCTTGCACATCAAGCTCACTTGCCAAAACGAGGACGTTACGTCCCAAACAGGGGTGTCTTTTCACCTTCAAGGGAAAAAATCCGCGGCTAAGCTTAAAGGCAAATTTTAAGAAAAAAAAAATTGTGGAAATACATCCACTAAAGGTTTCCTGGGTCTCTAAATCAAGTTCTGGCATTTGTTATGTTCTTTTCTACTCGATAAAACACTTTTTCTTTTAAAAGCTACACCAATTCCCATTATACCGTTTATTTCAAATCGTATTATCATTACCGGTATTTCCCACAAGTTCTGACTCCAGCACTCACTTTCATGTTGAAATTCCTAGTATAAGCGCATTTATTATATGTGGCTAGCTCGTGAGCTGGCAAGATGAATCAAAACCAGCGCTGTGATTGGCTACCCGAGCGGGCAAGATGGAGTTGTCTTGTCTGCTCAGGGCCACCCGCCGTGTCCCGCAAGAAAAATTTCCCCAAACGCCATATAACAAATCCTTTATTGACCAAGCGAGTTTGCTCGGTCAAGGTGGCTGGATATTGGCCTCTTTCGTTTTTTGCGAGTTAATGGACCTCGACTCCGTCTCGATCCATAAACACGCGAAAATAGAACTTGGCCAATATTCAGCCTCTCTTGACCTTACACTTGAGCTTGGTCAATAACCCAAGAGACATCTTGTCGCGCGGATGGTTTTAACTCTCTTTTTTGAGTCGCACCAGCCATAGTTTCACACTGCCACTCAGAAGAGTGATAATACAAATATTTCTACCTCGAATAACTGGTTGTGATGTTCAATCATGTCTTGTACAACGTCTATAATTTCTCGCCTTTCATCCGCACGAGCTTTGTCTTCTACTAGAAAGTCGTGATGCTGTCCTTTAACCTGGGTGGAGAAAGAAACCGAGAATTGTTATCAGTCCTTTATTTCAGCAATATTACCTGAGAATTTTCCACTTTGAGTAGGTCACTTAATTAAAATTCTTGAGACTATTTTATTTTTTCGAATAGGCGCATCAATATCACGAACTCGTTTCCCACCCCGTTACTCGCTTTGTATTAAATAGAACGATCTTTCATAATAATTTCTTTGCGTGAATGGGATGGAGTGAGGAGGTCGTGATTGCTTAGGGGAGGATATGGCTGCGT